>Ga0209382_10001604_pt1 | contig 35183 bp, 35 predicted proteins | sample SoiMetdeltSBSDD5_FD_187599 | JGI IMG/M metagenome (GOLD analysis project Ga0209382, IMG submission 187599) | Bulk soil microbial communities from a Populus tree surrounding site in Tennessee, USA - Soil MetaG P. deltoides SBSDD5 (SPAdes) (version 2) | ecosystem: Environmental > Terrestrial >... | reverse complement strand
ACGCTCGACGAGGCGCCGCAGGGCTACCAGGACTTCGACAAGGGCGCCGCCAAGAAGTACGTCCTCAACCCGAACGACCTGATTCCGGCCTGAGACCAGCCGGGCTGACGTCGGCTCGGAGGCCGCGCACCGATGAGTCCTCGCCTCGCGCGAGGTCTCTTGGTGTGATCCCCTAGCTTGAGGTGACGCCGAAACCCAAAACGAGGAGGCGAGATGGCTCAGCATGAGATCGGAACCCGAGAGGAATGGCAGGCGGCGCGCGACGACCTCGCGAAGCTCGAGGCCCAGCAGGCCGAGCTGAACGAGGAGGTCAAGAGAAAGCGGCGCGAGCTTCCCTGGGTGCCCGTCGAGAAGGAGTACGCGTTCGACACCGAGGACGGGAAGAAGACGCTCGCCGACCTGTTCGAGGGTCGCTCACAGCTCCTCGCCTACAACGTCATGTTCGGCCCCGACTACGAGAAGGGGGCATGTCCCGGGTGCACCAACCTCGCCGACGAGCTCGATGGCTCGCGCATCCACCTGAACCAGCGCGACGTGACGCTGATGTGCTTCTCGCGCGCGCCGATCGACCGGCTGACCGCCTACAAGGAGCGGATGGGGTGGCAGTTCCCATATGTCTCCACCTACGAGACCGACTTCCCATGGGACTTCGGGCTCGCCATGACCGAGGACCAGGCGCAGGAGATCCCCGAGGTCCGGGAGATGATCGACAATCCGCCCGACTGGCTTCAGGACTGGTCAAAGCAGGTCGGTGCGGAGCTCAAAGATGGGCTGCGAGAGGGCCCGGGGTGGATTGCGTTCGCCCGCGAGAACGGGACCGTCTACCACACCTATACGGTCATGGCCCCCGATCCCTTCGTGGCGCCCTACCACGCGTTCCTGCTCGCGCGGACGCCCAAGGGGCGGGACGACGACGTCAGGGCCTGGCGCAAGGACGAATATCCGGACTGACGCCCTGACGCGAGCCTCCTCGTAGGGGTGCTCGCCCGGCGCAATCGGGTAACACGGTCGTCGTGGCACCGTTTGGAGATCAGACTCCGGTACGGGTGACGATCGACGACGAGCCCGGCACGGGGCATGTACCCGAGACCGGCGCGGTGTCCTCGGTCCAGCGCGCAGAGCTCGAGATGCCGGTCCGGACCCTCGAGGGCATGTGGAAACCGGAGAACCTCGAACGCCTGGCGCGCGCCTACTGGCGCTACCTGAACCGCGTCTCGCTGGGGCTCCTGAGGGTCGTGTACTCGAAGGACGCGCGTACGGTCGTGCTGCTCATCCGGCCGCTCGCCCTGCTGCGCTTCGAGGTGCCGGAGTACGAGGTGAAGCCAAGCTATGCGAGCGTGACCTGGCAGATCGAGCGCGGATTGCTCGTCGCGAAGGAGGGGCGGCGCCAGGGTTTCCTTCGCATCTCGATCGACCGGCGGCCCGACGCCGGGCCGGGGAGGGCGCGTCTCGGCGTGAGCGCGGAGGTCCGCAACTTCTATCCGTGGCTCCGCGGATCTGGGGGATTCGCGCGCCTGGGGACCTGGCTCTACAGCCACACCCAGGTCCGGATTCACGACCTGGTGTCGCAGGGGTTCCTCCGCTCGCTCGGCCGCCTGGACCTGCCCCCGACGCGCGTCGGTGCTCTCCGGGGTGAGATTCGCGACGGCGCCGGACCCGACGCCGCTGAGCATCCGCACGGTTTGCCCAGCGAGCGGGTCGGGCACTAGCTCGCCCTGATGCGTGTACTCGTCACCGGCGCCACCGGTTTCGTCGGTTCCAGGCTCATCGCGGAGTTCGCCCAACAGGGGTGCCAGGTCCGAGCCCTCGCGCGATCGCCAAGGAGCGCGGAAGGACTGCGGCGCGATGGATATGAGCCGCGCATCGGCGATCTCCTGGACGAGCGCAGCATCCGAGGCGCGGGTGAGGATGTGGACGTCGCCTACTACCTCGTCCACGCGATGGCGGCCGGCGGCGACTTCGAGCGGCGCGAGGCGCAGGCGGCGAGCAACTTCGCGAGGATGGCGGCGGCCGACGGAGTCGACCGCGTCGTCTACCTCGGCGGACTCGGAGGAGAGGCGGCCTCGCCCCATCTCCGAAGCCGGCACCACACCGCCGAGATCCTTCAGGCGGCGGGCCCGCCGCTGACGTACTTCAGGGCCGCGATGGTGGTCGGGGCGGAGAGCGAGTCGTACCGGACGCTGCGGTACCTGGTCCAGCGGCTCCCGGTCATGATCGCTCCGGCGTGGCTCCAGACGGACACGCAACCGATCGGCATCGACGACGTTGTCGCGTACCTGTCGCGGGCACCCCTCGTCCAGGAGTCGCGCGGGCGCGAAGTGCAGATCGGCGGCCCGGACGTCCTTTCCTATGGCGACATGCTGGATCGCATGGCGCTCGCGCTGGGCAAGCGGCCGCGGGCGAAGCTCCCGGTCCCGGTGCTGAGCCCGCGCCTTTCCTCGCTGTGGCTCGGACTGGTCACACCCGTCGACACCAAGGTCGCTCGCCCCCTCGTCGAGGGGCTCGTCACCGAGACCGTCGTCACCGACCCCTCCGGTGCGGAGCCCTTCGGCATCGATCCCGCCCCGTTCGACGAGGCCCTGCACCGCGCGATCGCCCAAGCCGACGCCGACGGCGCCTAGCGGCGACGCCTAACCGAAGCTCAGTCGACGCAGCCGCAGCCGCGACGCCTCAACCGATCCCGCTGCACGCTCAACGGATCCACGAGCTCAGGCTGGCTCGAATCGCCGGTGGCAAGCTCCGGATCGAGTGGGCTGCGATGCGAGAAGCCGCGTCGCCGCATCTCCTCGACCTGTGACTCGTGACGGGCATAGAGCGCTGCCAGCCGCCCGCGCCACCGCCGGACCTCCGGGTGATTTGCGTAGCCGCGCTTTCCCTCGGTCAGGACCGTCCAGACTGCATGGAGCTCGCGGTGCTCCCCGAGCAGGTGTCGGTCGCACAGGGCCCGAGCCTCGAGATCCCAGATGCGCATGCGCTCGAAGCTAGCGGGCGCCCAGCTGGATCGGGTTCTAGCGCAGCTCCCGAACGCTCCCGAACTCGAGAAAGGCCGTCCAGAGTCACCGGTACCCTCGCGCGCCGAGGAGAGGAGCGGACGTGAAGCTGGTGATCGGAATCGTTCGGCCCGAGAAGGCGAATGATGTCTTGGAGGCCCTGTACCGGGCCGAGGTCCGCGGGCTCTCGCTCAGCCGGGTGCAGGGACATGGCGGCGAGCTCGACCGTGTCGAGACGTACCGCGGCACCACCGTGCAGGTCGGGCTCGCGGAGAAGGTCCGCTTCGAGATCGCTGTCTCCGATCCGTTCGTGCAGCCCACGATCGACGCGCTCTGCGCCGGCGCGCGCACCGGCGAGGTCGGCGACGGCAAGATCTTCGTCGTCCCGCTGGAGCGCGCCGTTCGCATCCGGACCGGGGAGTCCGACGTCGAGGCGGTCACCCCGGTGGGCGAATGATGGATCTCCCGACCCTCGTTGCCGCCAGGGTCGACACGGGCGACACCGCATGGATGCTCGTCGCGACCGCCCTGGTGTTGATGATGACGCCCGCGCTCGGCTTGTTCTACGCCGGACTCGTCAGGTCGAAGAACACCCTCAACACGTTCATGATGTGCCTCGCCGCGATCGCCATCGCGACCGTGACCTGGGCCCTCATCGGCTACTCGCTCGCCTTCGACGGCACCGCGTCGCTCCTCGGCGGACTCGACCACGTCGCGCTGCACGACGTCGGCTTCGCGCCCCGAGAGGGCACCACCATCCCGCACCTCGTGTTCTTCGCCTTCCAGGCGACGTTCTGCATCATCACGGTCGCGCTGATCTCGGGCGCCGTTGTCGAGCGGATGCGGTTCGCGGCCTTCTTCGTCTTCGCAGCGCTGTGGTCCGTCCTCGTCTACGCCGTGCTCGCGCATTGGTCGTTCGGCGGCGGCTGGCTGACGCAGAACGGGACGCTGGATTTCGCCGGCGGGGTCCCGGTCGAGATGGCCTCGGGGTTCTCGGCGCTCGCCGCGGCGCTGGTCGTCGGCGCGCGGAAGGACTACGGGCGGCAGGCGCTCCTGCCCCACAACGCCGTCTACGTCCTGATCGGCGCCGGCTTGCTGTGGTTCGGATGGTTCGGCTTCAACGGCGGCAGCGGCTTCTCGACCGGCAACGGCAGCGTGCTGGCGTTCACGAACACCCTCCTCACCCCGGCGTGCAGCCTGGTGACGTGGTTCGTGCTCGATCTGGTCCGCGACCGGAAGGTGACCGCCATCGGCGCGGCGACGGCGATCATCGTCGGCTGCGTGCTGATCACGCCGGCCGGCGCGTTCATCAGTCCGGCGTGGGCGATGCTCCTGGGCGCTGCGGGCGCGCTTCCGTGCTACGCGGTGATCGTCCTGCGACCGCGGACGCATGTCGACGAGACCCTCGACGTGCTGGCCGCGCACGGGATCGCCGGCTTCACGGGGATCCTCTTCATCGGGTTCTTCGCCCAGCTCGCGTGGAACGGTGTGTCCGACGGCCTCGTCTACGGCAATGCCGCACAGCTCGGCGACCAGGCGCTGGCCGCTGTCGTGGCGCCCGCCTACGCGTTCGTCGTCACCTACGTCCTGTTGCGCGTCATCGGTGCGCTCATGCCGCTGCGCTCCAGCGAGCGTGAGGAGGCGCTCGGCATGGACGTGATCCACCACGGGGAGGAGGCATACGTGACCGGTGAGGGCGCGATCCTCGTCACGCCGGAGGCGGGCGTCGAGGCGGAGGTGCCGGTAAGGCCCTAGACGGCGACGGTCCGCGCGGAAGCCTCGGCGCGCTCGGCGGTCGCCCGGCCGAAGGTCATCCGGTCGTCGACCGGTCCCCGCTTCAGCAGCCGTATGTCCCGGAAGTAGTTCTGGTGAAGCCGCCAGGGGAGCGATCGACCCTGCTTCGGTAGGCCATCGATCGAGCGCATCACGTATCCGGACCTCAGGTCGATGATCGGATCGGTGGGGAGGGAGGGGTCCGGCGGCCGCGCCGTGGCGATCGCATAACCGTTGCGATCCATATAGGCGAGGAGCCGGCATACGTACTGGGCGACGAGGTCGCACTTGAGCGTCCAGGAGGCGTTGGTGTAGCCAAGCGCCATCGCGAGGTTCGGCACGCCGGACAGCATCAGCCCCTTGTACGCGACCCGCTCGGAGAAGTCGACCGTCTCGCCGTCGACGACCACCTCGATCCCACCGAGCAGCAGCAGGGTGAACCCGGTCGCGGTGACGATCACGTCGGCCTCGAGCTCATCGCCCGATTCGAGCTGGACCCCGGTCTCGCTGAAGCCCTTGACGCGATCGGTGACGACGGATGCCCGCCCGCCGGCGATCGTCTCGAAGAGATCACCGTCGGGGACCAGGCAGAGCCGCTGGTCCCAGGGGTCATACGCCGGGTTGAAGTGGGTGTCGACGTCGTAGCCCTCGGGCAGCTGTTTCTGGGTCCACTTGCGAACCAGGTCGCGGGTGAACCGAGGGGCGCGCCGGGCCACGGTGAAGGCCACCATCTGGCGGAGCACGTTCTTCCACCGCACGATCGCGTAGGCGGCGCAGGCCGGAAGGCGGCGTCCGAGCGCGTCGGCGACGCCATCGCTGCCCGGCAGCGAGATGACGTAGCTCGGCGACCGCTGCAACATCGTGACGTGCGCGGCACGGTCGGCCATCGCGGGAACGAGCGTGACCGCGGTCGCACCACTCCCGATCACGAGGACCCGCTTGCCCTCGTAGTCGAGGTCCTGCGGCCAATGCTGAGGGTGGACGATGCGGCCACGGAAGCGATCCGTTCCCTCGAACTCCGGCATGTAGCCCTCGTCGTAGCGGTAGTAGCCGGTGCATGCGAACAGAAACCGGCAGGTGATCTTGACCGTCTCGCCGGTGTCGGTCCGCTCCGCGAAGACGGTCCATCGCGCCTCGGCCGTCGACCACTCCGCCCTCGTGACTCGGTGACCGAAGCGGATCGCCCGCTGGATGCCGTATTCGCGGGCGGTGTCCCGGATGTACCGGAGAATCGAAGGCCCGTCGGCGATCGCCTCCGACTCGGTCCACGGGCGAAAGGAGTAGCCGAGCGTGAACATGTCCGAGTCCGAGCGAACGCCGGGATAGCGGAAGAGGTCCCAGGTGCCGCCCATGCCCTCGCGGGCCTCGAGGATCGCGAAGCTCTCGCCGGGCGCCCGTCGGCGAAGATGGCATGCCGAGCCGACGCCGGACAGCCCGGCGCCGACGATGAGAACGTCAACGTGGTCCGGGCGCTCCACGACTGCGTCGGTCATTGCCGTCCAGGGTAGGCGCAGGCCGCGCTTCCGGGACGAGCTCGCGCGGTCGTGTGCGGTGGATCACACCTCGTGCGCTCAGCGGAGGATCTCGATCAGGAGCACCCACGCGTTCCCGACGGCGCCCCCGATGGCGAAAACCATGGCTCCGACGATCCAATACAGGCCGCCGCCGGCCTCGGCGATGAGGCTGACGCCGCCGACGACGACGGGCACGATGCCCGCCGCCGGAAGGAGAAGACGCGTGACGAACCACGCCCGTGGGCGCGGTCCCGCGCCGGTCATGCTGCGGGTTACGAGCGCGCCGATCGCCACACCGAGCATGCTGCCGAGGCCGAGCAGCTCGGTGCCGAGCGTCGCCGTGTCCTGGCCGGGGATGAGGCCCACGATCGCCACCAGGACGACGCTCAACAGCAGGAGGACCGTTCCGAGCGCCCGCTCGGGCACCCCGGGCAGCTTCAGGATCCGCTCGACGTTGATCGAGATCGCAACGAAGAGGAGTCCGGCAAGTGCCGCGGACGCGCCCGCGGTCGCGACGAAGAGGTCAGTCCACTCGGAGGCGTCGTATGCGGTCAGGCGGGAACGATGTTGTTGTTGAGCCGGAAGAAGTTGTCCGGATCGTACTTGCCCTTCACCTCCGCCAACCGCCGCATATTCCGCCCGAAGGCGCTGTCGACGCCCGCGCTCGCCGCCTCGTCCTTGAGGCCGGTGAAGTTCAGATAGACGTCTCCCGTCCCGAACTCCCTGAACGCGTCCCACGTCGAGCGAACCCAGGCGACGTTGTCCTCGTCGTCGGCCGGATCGGCCCACATCCCGTCGATCGAGACCATGTACGGCGACGAGCGCGTCGCGAAGGCCGTTTCCTCCGGACCGACGTCGGCGATCGCTCCACCCATGTGGAACATGTTCACGAGCGTCAGAGGCGCCGGCCGCTCGGCAGCCCGGGCGGCCATGAGGTCGATGGCACCGTCGCTCAACTCGTCCAGGTACTGCGACTTCCAGTAGGCGCGCAGCTGACCGCGTGGAAACAGCGGATCGAACGCGGTCTGGACGGCCGTGAACGGCATCGGTTGCGACAGGTCCACCAGGGGAGTACCGAGCTCGCGCAGCGGCTGCAGGACCTTCAGCCCCTCATCGGGATCACCCGCGTAGACACCGCCGATCACCGCCACCGGGCGGTCGTGGATCGCCTCGGGCATGTCCGGGTCCGCCGGGAACGTGAGCGACACGCACACCGATGTGACCTCGTTGGGCGCGGCCTCGACGTACTCCCGCCAGCCCCGCAGGATGCTCGCCTGGTCCTCCAGCGGATAGAAGACTCCCGAGAAGGCGACGATCGGGCCGAGCGGATGGAGCTTGAACGTGAAGGACGTCACGACGCCGAAGTTCCCGCCACCGCCCCGGATCGCCCAGTAGAGGTCGGGATTGGATTCGGCCGAGGCCGTGCGAACCTCGCCGTCCGCGCACACGACCTGCGCCTCGACCACGCTGTCGCACGAGAGCCCGTACTTTCGCCGCAGCCACCCGTAACCGCCGCCCAGGGTCAATCCCGCGACACCCGTGTCGGAGACGACGCCACCGGGGGTCGCGAGGCCGAGCGCCTGCGAGTCGCGATCGACATCGCCCCAGAGCGCGCCGCCCTGCACGTGAGCGAGGCCGCGGTCGGCGTCGATCACGACACCGCGCATGGGGGAGAGGTCGATGAGCATTCCCCCGTCGATCGCCGACAGCCCCGCGAGTGAGTGACCGCCGCCGCGCACCGCGGCTGCAAGGCCGTTGTCGCGGGCGAAGGTCACCGCGTCGATGACGTCCGCGGTGCCGGAGCATTGGATCGTCAGGGCCGGAGACCCGGGGTGCATCGCATTGAAGGCCGGACGCACCTCCGCCGCCCCGGGATCCGCGGCCGCGAGCGCTGCTCCTCGCAGCTGGGTCTGAAGCTCTCCCAGGACGTCGTCGGCGATGTCGGTCTCGCCGCCGCTCAGCGTCACTGCCTGCATGCTCATCGGTTCCCTCCTTGAGTGGGTGTGTGGCCAGCCTCCGTCATCCGCGCCCCTGAGTCAAGGTCACGCGCCGAAGGTTTTATCGGCGGCTTAGGATTCGCTCGCCGGGTCCGCGGCCTCGGCCGTTTCGAGCTCAGACCGTGTCCGGCACCTCGACCGCGCCCTCCACCAGGAGCGCGATCGCGAGGGCATCGATGATTCGCTCGAGGTCGTGCCGGCGCGGGTCGAACCGGGCGGCGATCGAATCGGCCACGTCCGGGTCGAGGCCGAAGTCGCGGGCTGCCCGGAGGGCGGCCATGAACCTTAGGGTCGGAAACCGCGGCTGCGTGGTCTCGAAGCCACTCGCCATGTCCGCCCAGTACCCGATCCGAGACGTTCGAGTCCCGCCGCGAACCCGCGAGGGTACGATCGGGGCGGTGCCTGACCGCCTGTACTTCACCGACTCGGACGAGGCGAACGCCCTGATCGCCCAGGACCCGATGGCGCTCCTCGTGGGGTTCGCCCTCGACCAGCAGGTTCTGGTGCAGAAGGCGTTCTCGGGTCCTCTGGTCTTGAGGGAGCGGCTGGGCACCCTCGATCCGGGAGGACTGGCGTCGGCCGACCTCGAGCCGGTGTTCCGTCGGCGACCGGCCATTCACCGCTTCCCTGGCTCCATGGCGCAGCGCGTCCACGACCTGGCGGTGTTCGTCCGCGACCGATTCGACGGAGACGCCGCCCGGGTCTGGGAGGACGCGAGCGATTCGAACGAGCTGCGCGCGAACATCGCCTCGCTACCGGGGTTCGGGGAGATGAAGGTGAAGGCGCTCGGCGCCGTGCTCGCGAAGCGCTTCGCCGTCGAGGCCGCGCGCGACCTCGTCCCGTGGCATCCGACGCTGGGCGACGTGGACTCGCCGCAGGCGCTCGCGGACTACCAGGCGGCCAAGCGGACCCACAAGGCCGAGTGGTCCAAGACCCGAGCGGCTCGGTAGCTACCGCGAGCCAGCCGAGACGTCTCTGACGGCGCGTGAGCGGCGTGCGCTGGGCTCGTCGTCAGCGATGCCCCAGGAGACGATCCGCTCAGGACCGATTTGGATCAGCGGCCGAGGAGCTGCGCATCGGTGAACGCGCTCATCCCGAATCCTGCCGCGCGACCGCCCGGTCATAGTTCAGCCGCATCATCGCGATCACGTCGCGGACGTCGTCCTCGCTTTCGATCCGCCGCGACGCTGGGCCGACCCTGCCCGGGAAGACGGGGTGATCGGCGATGCGCCCTTGGTTCTGGAGCTCCGTCCACACGTCCTTGGGAAACGCGAAGTGGGCGGCGTGATCACCGTGGAGGTGGCCGATCTCCCGCTTTCCCACCTTGAACGCAAATTCCCCGCGCCTTCCCGGTCCAGCCTCGACGCCGGCCCATGACGTGACCACCTCGGTGATCTGCTCACTGGCTGTTTGAGTCTCGGGCATGTGTGCCTCCTGATCCAGCTTTCGAGGTTCGCCCTCCAACCTACAAGGCCTCTCGCTCGGTCGATGCGAGCTCGCGAACCCGAACGACCGCGCGGTCGCCCCGGGCCCCGGTACTGGATCGTGGATCGCCCGCTCAGCCGCGGAACCAGCACGCCGGTGCCGCTCGGCCCGCTGGTCTAGCGGGCCAGTCGCGCGATCGGCGGGAGGACGGCCCGCTGAAGCGCCGGCGGCGGTGAGCACATCACCGTCTCGTCCCGGTAGCGGTAGGCGAACTTGGCGATCCAAATCGCGCCGCGCCAGCTCGTCGGCATGTTGTGGGCGTTGTAGAGGCCGTCCCGCCCCGCGCGGGCGGCCTCGGTGAGGAACTTCTCGAGCCTGCCTCCCGGGACCACCTTGCTGAGCCCGTGAGCCTGAGCGCCGCTCTCGTTCTTGAGCGCGTGACGCACGTTCCGGCCGACGAAAACCGGACCGTCCTCCGGTCGAAGGTCGCGCCAGGTTCCTGCGAGCTTCGCCCTCAGTGTTCCCTCGAGCGACTGCCAGTGCTCCTCGAGCGAGGGGTGGAAATGCTCGGGCAGGTTGCCGCCCGGCTCGAACCAGGTGTGGACCCAGATGTGGCCGTCGGCCGGCTCGAACCCATAGGCCACGCGGTGAACCGGATCGTGTATTCGCTCCAGACCACTCCCGTCGCCGGGCGCACCCGCGCGCTGCCGGTCGGTGGTTTCGGTTGTGCTGGTCGCGCTTCTCATGGGCACTACCTCCGCCTCGTTGCCTCCTCGTCGCCGGTACGGTAGCACGTAAGTTACTCTTCGGTAACTATGAGTGCGGTGGAGGAGCGGCGGCGCCTGCCGTTGGCCGAGCGGCGGGAGCTGATCACGGAGGCGGCGGGTCGGCTGTTCGGCGAGCGGGGCTATGACGGGACGCGTCTCGACGACATCGCCGCCGCGGCGGGAGTCACCAAGCCCGTCCTCTACCGCCATTTCGACTCCAAGCGCGACCTATACCTCGCGCTTCTGGCCCGCCACCGCGATGACCTGCCGACATTCGTGGGCGTAATGCCCGACGGCGGAACGCTGGGGGAGCGGCTGCGCGCGGTCCTCGAGGACTGGTTGGAGTACGTGGAGACGCATTCATACGCGTGGCAGATGCTCTTCCGGGACACGGGCGGTGGCCCGGACGTGCGAGCGTTTCGGCGCGAGGTCCACGCGCGCGCCCGCGAGGTGCTCGCCGGGATCATCCGTGCGCTCGAAGATGCGCGGATCCCACCCGAGGAGATCGAGCCGCTCGCCGAGCTGATGAGCATGGGCATGGCCGCGCTCGTGCTCTGGTGGATGGACAACCCGGGCACGTCTCGCGCGACGCTCGTCGATGCGATGACGCGAGTCTGGACGGGGCTGCTCTCGGCCGACGGCTGAGATGAGCGTGCCGCTCAGATCCCGATCTGTCCGCCCAGGGTGACGGTGCGATCCTCGGGGAGCCGGAAGAACTCGACCGGGCTGGCGGCGTTGTGCCACAGGACGACGAAGAGCCGCTTGCGCCAACGCGGCATGCCGCGTGCCTTGGTACGGATCAAGATGGCACGCGATACGAAGTAGGAGGCTTCGTCCAGGTTCGCGCGGCGCTCCAGCAGTCCCTGTCTGGTGCAGAGTCGTAGCAGCGCGGGGATGTCCGCGGAGTCGTGGTAGCCGAGCCGGGCGCCGATCAGGGCGATCCCATCCTCGGGATCGCCGAGAGGGTCCGCCTGGAGGCGATCGCCCCCACGGACGTGCGGGACCCGGTCCACCGTGATCGTCATCACGACGACGTTCTCGTGCAGGACGTGGTTGTGCTCGAAGTTGGTCCACAGCGCCATCGGCGTCATCCCCGGATCCGCGTTCAGGAAGACCGCCGTGCCGGGAACCCGCTGGATCCGATCTCGCTTGGATTTGACGCTGGCGACGAAGTCGCGCAGCGCTCCCGTTCTCCGGGCCCGCTTCTCGATCATGATCTCCCGCCCGCGATGCCAGGTGGTCAGCACCGTGAAGACGATGGCCGCGATCGCGAGCGGGACCCAGCCGCCGTGGACGACCTTGGTCAAGGTCGACGAGAAAAACGCCAGTTCCATGGTCCCGAAGACCGCTGCGCCCAGCACGATCCACGCCGGGCGCGTGCGCCATAGCAGGTGCGCGACGGCGAGGAACAGGATCGTGTTCAGCAGGAACGTCCCGGTCACGGCGACGCCGTATGCCGACCCCAGTGCCGTGGCGGATCCGAATCCCACGACAACCGCGATCACGGCCACGAACAGCGCCCAGTTGGTCGCCGGTACGTAGATCCGCCCCTCCTGGCGCGCTGAGGTATGGCGAATCGTCATGCGCGGGAGGAAGCCGAGCTGCATGGCCTGCCGGGTGACGCTGAAGCTGCCCGAGATCACCGCCTGCGAGGCGATGACGGTCGCGACCGTCGCGAGCACGACCATGGGCAGCTGGCCCCATCCCGGAACCAGGAGGTAGAACGGGCTGCGGATCGTGTCCGGGGACCGAACGATCAGGGCCGCCTGCCCGAGGTAATTCAGCGTCAGGGCGGGAAACACGCAGAAGAACCACGCACGCCGGATCGGCGAGCGCCCGAACTGGCCCATGTCGGCGTAGAGCGCCTCCGCGCCCGTCACCGCGAGCACGACGGACCCCAGGGCGATGAACGCGACGCCGGGGTGATCGACGAAGAAGCGCGCTCCATGGGTGGGCAGGAGCGCCTGCAGGATCTCCGGGTGCGGGATGACCTCGCCGAGGCCGATGACGGCGATGACCGCGAACCACACGACCATCACCGGCCCGAAGAGGCCGCCCACCAGACCGGTCCCGAAGCGTTGCAGCGCGAACAACGCGGTGAGCACGGCGATGGTTATGGGGAGGACCATCTGGTCGATGCTCGGCGCCGCGACCTTCAGGCCCTCCACGGCCGACAGCACCGAGATCGCGGGCGTGATCACGCCGTCGCCATAGAACAGCGAGGCTCCCAGGATCCCCAGCGTGATCAGGGTGAGCTTCGCTCTGCGGCTCCTGATGCGAGCGCCCTGGAGCAGTGAGGTCAGGGCCATGATTCCTCCCTCGCCGTGATTGTCAGCGCGCATGACGAAAGTCACGTACTTGACGGAGACGACGAGCGTGATCGACCAGAAGACGAGTGAGACGACCCCGTAGACGTCGGCGGAGGTCGTGTGGACCGCGTGGTGATCGACCGTGAAGACGGTCTGCAGCGCGTAGAGCGGGCTCGTCCCGATGTCGCCGAACACGATGCCCAGCGCGCCGAGGACGAGCGCGGCGATGCCCGTTTGCGCGCCGGATCTGACCCGCTCCCCCATTACGGGTACGCCTATGCCGAGGCTCCGGCGGGCATGTCTGCGGGCCGCTCGCGCCAGATCGCGAAGGCGAGCAGGACGATACCGATGCCGATCGCGGTGCCCACGACGCGCTCATCGGACGCGTGCACCGCCGATTCGCCCGCGGCGTGGGACAGGATGACGATGTAGATGGTGATCGTGAACGTGAACAGCGCGTACTCGAGCCTGAGCATCGCGTAACCCAGCGCCTGGAAGATCGTCAGAAGCGCCACGTTCGCCGCTATGTTCCCGTCCGAGAGGACCGCCAGGCCAGTCGCCGCGCCCAGTCCCGCGACCGTGCCTGCCGCGCGCATCCAGATCCGCTCGTAGGTCTCGGAGCGCGCCGGGCTCAAGAGAAAGAGGACCGTGAGGGGTATCCAGTATCCGTGGCGACCGAGGTGGACCACGTGATAGGCGGCCACGGCAACCGCCAACGAGCCGCCCGAGCGCAGCGCGTGCCGCAGGACCGGAGAGCGCAAGTTCAGGTTGACGCGAATCGCGCGCGCCGCCGCCCGGGCGCCGTCGATCGGGTGGGGCCGCTCGAGCGGGCCCTGGAACATCGCGACGACCAGGGAGAGGGTTGCTTGGACGAGGGCGCCGGCAGCTCCGAGCGCCAGGATCCGAGGCGTGTCGTGAACCTCGAGCGCGAGGCCCTGGGCGATCAGGAGCGCGAGGACACAGTTGATGGCAGCGATCGCGAGTCGCAGGGAGACGGCCCGGCACATCGCCCCGACCGCCGCGAACACCGCCATCGTCGGGACCGCGAGTGCGACCGAGTCGCCCGTCAGCGCACCCAGAGCGGCGGAGACGCCGATGACTGGAGCGACGCCCAGCTGCCACCAGAAACGGGTGCGGGCGGGCGCTTCGAACGCGACGAACCCCGTGAGCGAGGCACCGATCGTGATCGCACCCGTGGCCGGCGTGTGGAGCTCGAGCTCGACCAGGGCAGCGATCCCGACCGGGGCGGCGACCAGGAACCCGCGACGCAGCGCAGGGCCCACGGGACCGCGAAACCGCCAGCTGGTCGGAATCGGCCTGATGCGCGCAAGCTAATGCCTCTTCAGGCGCACCGGCGATTAGCTCGCCGGGGGCACGGACGACGAGCGTGACGGCTATGGGGGACTTGACCACCCTATGACGGGCTTAATTCCCCCAAAGCTGCGCGGTCCGAAGCTGGGGTACTTGCCAGGTGGCGGGATCGGAGTACCCTGACGGGCAGGACCTGCGCCTATGAACTCATCGCACGGACCCGAGATCAGCGCCTGGAGCGGCGGAATCTGCCTGCTGCTCGGCTTGGCGACGATCACGCACGGCGCCGAGCAGGCCGGCCTTCTCCTGATCGGAGGGGCCGTGCTGCTCTTCGTATGGGCGGCTTACCTCAGCCGCGCCGGCGGCTGAGACGGGGAGCGCTTAGAGCGGCTGGACGTTTACGGCCCGGGGGCCCTTCGGCCCCGCCTCGGAGTCGAACGAGACCTTGGCGCCCTCGGCCAGGGTCCGGAACCCCTCGGCGTTGATCGCGCTCTGGTGCACGAACAGGTCGCTTGAGCCGTCCTCGGGGGTGATGAAGCCGAACCCCTTCTCGTCGCTGAACCACTTCACTGTGCCGGTTGCCATCCGTTGTTCCTCCATCGGTTTTGTGCTGCGACCGCGGAGGCACGAGGCCAACAACGACGAGCGCTAACACGAATTCATTCGCCGGGGCGTCGCCCCGACCCAATCAACGCGCAGAACGGTAGCAAGCGCGGGTGACGGCGGGTGTACGGTGCGCCGGTGAGGGGACGCCTCCTCCTCGCGATCGCGCTCGGCCTGGCATCGACGGGCGCGTTTGCGATCGCCCCGGCGGCCGCGACCGCGACTCGAATCTCGGCCGCGCCGGGTCGCGACGAGATCCCCTTCGGGGCCTCTACCGACATCACCGGCGCGATCACCGGTCATCCCGGAAGCGACGGCGGCGTGGTTCTGGATCTCGAGGCGGATGCCTACCCGTACGGATCGTTCGTGAGGGCGGCATCACGCAACACCGCGGCGGACGGCTCGTACCGATTCCCGGTGAGCCCATCCCGGAACACTCGATACCGGGTCGCGCTCCGTTCGACGCCCGGGGTGCGGAGCGGCACGGCTTCGGTCACCGTTGACGAAGACGTCGCGAGCAGCGTCCGTTACCGGACCCCGGGACGCGCCACGATCGTCATCCGGAGCGAGCACCCGCCTGGGCTGGACTGGGGGGACCGACGAGTGCGCTGGTATCTCTCGCCGACCTCGCTCGCGAAGCTGCACCGTGTCGACGCGGGCCGCACCAGTACCCCGCGGCGCGGGGTGACCCGCATGGAGACGACCGTCCAGGTTCCTGCCGGGCGGTTTCGATTCGCCGCGTGCTTCCAGGCGCAGTCGCTCGGCGCCATGGGCCCTCGGGTCGCCCGGCCCCGCTGCGGCCGCCACCGTTTCGGCGGCGGCCGGAGGGCGCTCTATCAGGGAACCGGGAAGGCCCCGTTCGGCTATCCGCGCCGTTCGAGCATCGAGCGGGCACACCGCTACCTGAATGACCGCGCCGGACTCAAGTCGTTCGGCGTCGTGACGACGGAGGGGCGGCTATACGGCTCGAACCTGCATCGGCGCTTCGTGTCCGCGAGCGTGGTCAAGGCGATGCTGCTCGTCGCCTACTTGCGCATGCTCCACCGCGAGCATCGCGGCCTCGATTCCTCCAGCCGCTCGCTGCTTCATCCGATGATCCACGTCTCCGACAACGACGCGGCCACGAGGGTCTGGTCGATCGTCGGTGATCCGCGGCTTCGGCGACTGGCCAAGCGCGCGGGGATGAAGGACTTCTCGATCCAGGGGATCTGGGCCAACGCCATGATCAGCGCCGCAGACCAGGCGCGGTTCTTCTACGACATGAAGCGGCTCCTGCCGCGCGAGTTCCGTCGCTACGCCGACCACCTCCTGTCGCACATCACGAGCTCGCAGAGCTGGGGCATACCCGCCGTGGCCCGACCGCGCGGGTGGACGGTGTTCTTCAAGGGCGGCTGGCGGGGCACCGCCCGCGGCCAGCTCGTGCATCAGGCCGCGCGTCTCGAGCACTCGAGGGATCGGATGGCCATCGCCGTGCTCACCGACGGCGACCCATCGATGGGCTACGGCATCCAGTCCATCGAGGGGACCGCGGGCCGGCTCCTTCGCGGCCGGCCGTGACCGGCGCGCCTGTTATCCGGCTTCGGTCTGCGGCGCTCCAGACGCTTCGGCGATCTCATCAACCGCCTGCTGCTCAGCCTCGCTCACACGTTCCCCGCTCATACCCAGAAAGCCCTCGCGATGCGCCTCGGCGACGCGATTGGCGACGTTCATGAGGAAGCGCCGGTATTCATCGACCTCTTCCGGGGTCGCCTTCTCCTGGAGCAGGCTCACGGCGTCCCGGATGTGCTGCAGCAGGCTCGTGCGAAGGTCCTCGGCCGACTCAAATCGCGTTCGGTCGACCTCTGGCTTCTCCGAGGTGACGTCGTCCAGGAGCTGGCTCGCTCCGTGGTCCTTCCGCGCGTCGGTATAGGCCTTGGCCATCGAGAAGCTCTCGCGGATCGTGCCGCCGCGGTCGGCCTGGATGACGAGCATCCCCGCACTCGTGGGCGCCTCGCGAAGCAGCTTCCACTCCTCCTCGGTGTAGTCGGCCTTCCCGGTCATCCGCTCTCCTCTCGTAGTCGATTCGGCCCGTAGCTTCGCATGAGTGAAAGGGAGGTGGATCGTGGGTGAGGCGGCGCTTCACGTTGCGAGCGGGCGTGTTAACGGTCCGTAAGCAGGTTTAAGGGGGATCGCCCGGCTCGATCGGCGTGGGGCGCCCGCCGATCGCGTCGCGGATGCGGTCCTTGAGGCGGTCGATGCGGCGGTGCCCATAGCGGGCCTCGGAACGCGCCTGCTTCTCGGGCTTCCGCTCGCCGTAGAAGCGCTTGGCCCAGGGGGAGTTCGGCTTCGCCAGCCGAGCGGCGCCCCACCATGCGAAGGGTGCGATCGGAATCCCGAGCATCCCGTGAAAGAGACGGAACTTCGAGAAACAGATCAAGACCATTGCGAGCTCGAACACGATGAAGCCGATCCCGAGCGCGATGACGCCCGGGGAGGTCGTATCGAGGCTCGCGGAGAAGGCACCCGTCAGCACCAGCCCCACGAACGCGATCGCGATCACCGCCGCGTCCACGGATTGGCGCCCCTCATCGGACCAGTAGACGTCCTCCAGGTGCACCCAGAGGGCGAACTCGTCGAAGGTGAGGCCGGCCCCGATGCCGAACGCCACCGCCGCGATCTCGATCCAGGGGGACTGGGACTCATCGAGCGCGAATCCGAGCGTGCCGCCCATGAGCATCAGGACGATCCCGAAGACGAGGTGGTGGAGGTGGAGCCCGCCCTCCGTCGTCACGCTGCCCGGCCACCACGGAACCTTCGGGCTTCGCATCAGCCGGGCGCTCGTGCGGATGAACAGGAACGAGACGAGGAACGAGGCGAAGATCAACAGGACGCTCGTCCTGATCGCGCCTGAGCCCCCGGCGGTGCTGAGATCGATCTCGATCGCGCCCATCACCGCGGATCTTCGCACGAGCGTCCCGCGCGGGCAATTCCGGTTTCGCTCGGCCCGGCGGCCCGGAGTGCCCGCCCGCGTCGAGCGGTGCAAAATCCGCGCCCAGCGCAGGAAATGCACCTTTCGATGGAAGCGTCAGGTCAGGTCCGGGGCGAGGACAACGATCGCCGTCCCTTCCCGGGAGCCGGCGAATTCGTCGAGCGCGATTTCGCTCGCGTCGGGTCGACGCACGGCCCCAGAGACCGCCGACAGGAACTCCTCCGGGCCCGCGATGAAGTCGACCGCCGCGGTGGCGAAGTGCATGGGCACCACGAGTCCGGGATGTAGCTCATCAACCACCACCGCCGCCTCGCGTCCGCCGATCGTCGGTCCTCCCCCGACCGGGATGAACAGGATGTCGATCGGGCCGATCGCCTCGCGTTGCTCGGCTCGAAGCTCGCGCTGGCCGAAGTCGCCCATGTGACAGCAGCGAACGCCATCGAGGGCGAAGCGGAAGATGACATTCGCGCCGCGCTGGGTGCCCGCGCTCGGATCGTGCTCGGATGCCACGCCGACGACCTCGCCGATCGCGGAGTCGAACGTCCCGGCACGGGCCCGTAGGACCTCCGGCGCGCCGCCGACCGCGTCGGCCGCATCGTGGTCGAAGTGCTCGTGCGAGACGAGCACCAGGTCGGCGTCGACGTCGATCGGCCGATAGTCGAACCGAATCGAGGCTCCCTCGGGTGGCTGTCGATAGGGGTCCACGACCACCCGCTTCGACTCCCCAGTGAGCAGGAACGCCGAGTGTCCCAACCATCTGATGTGCATCCGTCGTCTCCTCCGGCTCCTGTAAACTTATTCTTACGTGAACGTAAGAATAGCTCAACGAGGACAGCGGGTCAGTCGGCTCGGCCGGTATCGACCGGGCGTCGACGCCGGTCACCGGAACTACAAGTGGTGGGCGCTCTCGTGCACGAGCCTGGGAATGCTGCTCGCGACGATCAACTCGGGCACGCTCATCATCGCGCTTCCGGATCTGGAGCGTTCGCTTGGGACCAGCCTGCTCGAGCTCGTCTGGGTGATCCTCGCCTACATGATCGCCTCGACCGTCCTGGTCCTCACCGCGGGACGGCTCTCCGACCTCTTCGGCCGCAAGCACGCCTACGTCGGCGGCTTCGTTGTCTTCTCCCTCGCATCGCTGGGAGCGGGGTTCTCGGCCAACGCGACGGAGCTCATCGTCTGGCGGATCGTCCAGGGGATGGGAGGCGCCTTCCTCTTCGCGAACGCCGCGGCGCTGGTCCGGCACGGGCCCGTAGGACCTCCGGCGCGCCTCGCGATGGGCACGAACACGATGGTGGCCGCGATCGGCCTCGTCCTGGGCCCCGTCCTGGGCGGAGCGCTCGTCGCCATCTCGTGGCACTGGGTCTTCTGGTTCAACGTCCCGCTCGGCCTCGCCGGAGCGGTGTGGGGAGCGCTCATCCTCAGGGAGCTCGCGAGGACGGATCCGGAGCGTGGCCTCGACCTGCTCGGGACGACGGTCTTCGTCGCGGGGCTCACCGGGCTCGTGTACGGCATCTCCAAGGGCGGCATCTCGGGATGGAACGAGCCGGTGGTGATCTGGTCGCTCGTCGCTTCGGCCGTGCTGCTACCCGCCTTCGTGCTGATCGAGCTCCGGGGCCGCGCGCCGATGCTGGACCTGACGATCTTCCACAACCGCATGTTCTCGGCGGCAACCGCCGCCGCCTTCATCAACGGGCTGTCGCGATTCGCGCTCCTGTTCGTGTTCGTCTTCTATTTCCAGGGCGTCAAGGGCGACGACCCGATCATCGCCGGCATCAAGATCACCCCGATGGCGATCGGGATGCTCATCGCGTCGCCGCTCGCCGGGATCTGGGCCGACCGACATGGGTCGCGAGCCCTCGCGGCCCTGGGCATGGTGGTGAGCGGCATCGCGCTGGCCTTGATGACCACGCTTCAGGCGTCGAGCCCCTACTGGCAGAGCACGCTGTGGCTCCTCCTCGTGGGGATCGGGTCGGGCATGTTCAACTCCCCCAACACGGCCGCGATGATGGGGACCGTGCCCCAGCACCGGCGCGGCGTTGCGGCCGGCGCACGGACGATGCTCCAGAACACGGGCGCCGTGATTTCGATCGCATTCGTGCTGGCCATCGTGACCGCCGCCGTGCCGGAGGATGTCCTGTTCAAGATCTTTTCGGGGCTGGCGAGCGGGCTGTCGAGCGCGAAGCTCGATCCCTTCATCCACAACATGCACACGGCCCTGTGGGTCCTGGCGCTGACGTCGTTCGTCGGCGCGGTCGTCTCGCTTCTTCGGCCGCGTCACTCCGAGGCGGCCGGCACCGCGCAATCGCGGCCGGCAGGTCCCGCGACTGCGCAGGAGCCCGCCTGATGGCCGAACGGCCGCCCGACGTGCTTCGCATCGGCGACGTCGCGCGCCTCACCGGGACCACGCCGCGGACCATCCGCTACTACGAGGAGCTCGGGATTCTCCCTGGCGCGCGTGGCAGGAAGAGCGGCTCGCACCGGACCTATCGCGAGGAGGACGTCGACCGCCTCCAGGAGGCGCTCAGGCTCAAGGATCTCCTCGGCCTTTCGCTCGAGGAACTCCGGGAGCTGATGGCCGCCGAGGAGGCACGGGCCGCGCTTCGGCGCGAATGGCGGAGCGGGGTCGAGGACCCTGTGCGCCGGCGCCAGATCCTGAACGAGTCGCTCGCGCACATCGACCGCCAGCTCGCGCTCGTGCGTCATCGGCGCGATGCGATCGCGAGGCTGGAGGAAGAGCTCACGACCAGGCGGCGCCGGGTTCGCGACCGCCTGCGCAGCCTCGCGGAGGAGACGGCGGACGCACGTTCGTAAGCTAAAACCCGCGTGAATAGCACCTGCCAGTGCCGGCGCCCTACGGCGTCGGCCCACGCATCTTCATGAACGGCACATGCCAGTGCCGGCGCCGTACGGCACCGGCCCACCGCGTCCGCGTGAACGGCACCTATTACCGGCGACGCGTATGAGCGGAGCCCAGACGGTCCGCTGGTGGTCCGTTCGCCGCGCGCAGAGCCGCAAGCCCGCCACGTATGTGTGTCCGTTCTGCGGTGGGGCGCTCCCGGCCTTCAGCGAGCACATGCTTGTGATCCCGGAGGGGGACGCGGGGCGACGCCGGCACGCGCACACGCAATGCGCGGTCGCGGCGCGCAAGGCGGGAAGGCTGCCCTCGCGGGACGAGTGGCTGAAGAGCGTCGACGCGAAGGCCGAGGCCGCGCGCAGCTCGAACGGCAGCCCGGGTGGCGAGGAGGCGGGGGAGACCAACGGCTTCGCGATCGCATCCCTCTTCGTCGGAATCATCTGGCTCTTCGGCATCGGCTCGATCGCGGCGATCGCGCTCGGCTACCTGGGCATGAAGCAGATCGAGGCCTCCGCGGGCCACCAGAGCGGCCGGGCCATCGCGATCGCCGGGATAGTCATCGGCGTGGTGGGCCTCGCCAGCATGGGGATCCTGATCGGGTTCCTGATCTCCTCCCACCACAACACCCCGCTGGTCCCCGGGCCAAACTCTTGAGGGGGAGCGTCCGGAGCGCCCGCGAAGATTGACGGTGGCGAATCGGGGCATTGGAACGAGGTCGATGCTGGACGTCGAAGCAAGTACGGACGCATCCACAGCCATTCGGGCGCTCGTCGCACGGTTCGACGCCGACGTCATCGACGTGCCGGGCGGATCGGCGCGCATCCGGTTGCAGTCGGGCGGAGAGTCGTGGGACGTCATCGTCGCCGGCCGGTCCGCGGAGCTGGGTCCCGCGGAGCAACGGCTCGCCGCGGACTGCCTGCTGCACGCCGACGTCGACACCTGGCGCGAGATCGCCGGCGACGTCCGCGGTGGGATGACGGCGTTTCGGCGCGGACGGCTGAAGGTGCGGAGAAACCTTCACCTCGGGGTCGGATTCCTGGCGGCCACGAGCGGCATGACGGATCCTGCGCGGCTGCGCTTCGACTCGGTGCGGACGAGGAAGATGACGCTGTCGACCCTCAGCGCCGGGACCGGCGATCCACTCATCTGCGTCCACGGGCTCGGCGGTACAAAGGCCTCGTTCCTGCCCACGGTCGCCGCGCTCGCGGATGGCTATCGCGTGATCGCGCTCGATCTGCCGGGCTTCGGGGAATCCGACAAGCCCATCGCCGCGGCGTACGACGCACCGTACTTCGCGAAGGCGGTCGCGGCGCTCATGGACGAGCTGGGGATCGAGTCCGCCCACATCGCGGGCAACAGCCTCGGCGGCCGGGTCAGCATCGAGCTTGGGCTCCTGCATCCGGAGCGGGTGCGGAAACTCGTGCTGCTCAGTCCGGCGCTCGCCTGGCTCCGCGAGCGGCGCCTGAAGTGGCTGCTCCAGCTTCCCCTCCCACGGCTGGGTTTGATCCAGCCCACTCCGCGGTGGGTTGCCGAGCCGATCGTGAGGAGGCTCATCCCCGGCGCTGATCGTGGCTGGGTCGCCTCCGGGGTCGACGAGTTCCTCCGCACCTATCTCACGGCTCGCGGCCGGACCGCCTTCTACGAGGCCGCCCGGAACATCTACCTCGACGAGCCGGACGGCCAGGACGGGTTCTGGACCCGGCTGGGCGGCCTCGAGTGCGACACGATGTTCATCTGGGGTCGCAGCGACACCCTGGTCCCGATCGCCTTCATGAAGCACGTCGAGCGAACGCTGCCCCGGGCGCGGCATGTCGAGCTCGATTGCGGTCACGTGCCGCAGCTCGAGCGGTCGCTAGAGACGCACGCCGCCATCCGGGAGTTCCTGCCGGCGGGATAGATTCCCCGCATCGAGCGGGAGCCCCGGACGATCGCCGACTTCGAGGAGCGCGCCGCCGCGGTCCTGGAAGAGGGGCCGTACGGCTACTACGCCGGCGGTGCGGGCGACGAGCTGACCCTGAACGACAACGTCCAGGCCTGGCGGCGGATCGCGATCCGTCCTCGCGTCCTCGTCGACGTGTCCGAGCGCGACACCGGGACCATGCTGCTCGGACGCCGCCGCCCCCACCCGATCCTCGTCGCCCCGACCGCCTACCATCGCCTGGCCCATCCGGAGGGAGAGGAGGGGACGGCCCGCGGCGCCGCGGCGGCGGAGGCGATCTTCTGCCTCTCGTCGCTCGCCACGGCGGCCCCCGCGGAGGTAGCCGCCGCGTCTCCGGACGGCGCGCGATGGTTCCAGCTCTACGTCTTCAAGGACCGGGCGGTCTCGCGAGGGCTCCTCGACGCCGCGATCGAAAACGGATACGAGGCGATCGTCATCACCGTGGACCTACCGGTACTCGGGGTCCGCGAGCGGGACGTGCGGAGCCAGTACGTCGTTCCTGACGCCCTGATCAGCAGGGGGGCGATGCGGGAGCACGGTTCACTCAGCCTGCTTCAGATCGGCGATCTCATCGATGCGACGCTGACGTGGGCCGACGTCGAGGAGTTCGCCTCGAGCTGCGCCCTGCCGGTCTTCGTAAAAGGTGTCTTGACCCGGGAGGACGCCCGGCTCGCGGCGGAGCACGGCGCCGCTGGTGTCGTGGTCTCGAACCATGGCGGGCGGCAGCTCGACACGGTTCCCGCCGGGGCCGAGGCGCTCCCGGCGATCGCCGAGGAGGTCGGCGATCGGCTGGATGTGATCGTCGATGGGGGCATCCGGCGCGGCACCGACGTGCTGAAGGCGCTCGCGCTCGGCGCGCGCGCTGTGATGGTGGGGCGCCCGGTCATCTGGGGCCTCGCCGTTGACGGCACGAGTGGGGTGCGCGCGGTCCTCGAGCTCCTTCGGGCCGAGTTCGACGTCGCTCTCGCGCTCGCGGGGGTGCCCCGCGCTTCGGCCTTGAGCCCAGCGTCAGTCGAGATACGAGCCAGCAGCTAGACCGAAACCGGCTAGCGCGCTAGACCTTCTGGACGTTGCTGGCGCGGGGGCCTTTGTCGCTCGCCTCGGTCTCGTAGGAGACCTTGGCGCCTTCGTCCAGCGAGCGATACCCGTCGCCGACGATCGCGCTGTGGTGCACGAAGACGTCCTGCGACCCGTCGTCGGGTGTGATGAACCCGAAACCCTTCTCGTCGCTGAACCATTTGACGGTTCCGGTCGGCATGTCAGCGCGGCACCGTAGCAGTCGGCGCGCATCGGTGCAGTCGTGCCCCGCGGATCGCCGGCGACTCAGCGGATGAGGTCGAGGACGGCGCGCTCGATTCGCTCGCGTTCCGCGAACCGGCTCGGCTCGGCGCCGTTGATCTCGCGGTCGAGAACGCGGTGGATCGTCTCTCCGGAGTCGAACCGGTCGATCACCCTGGGGTCGATGTAGGCGCTTCGGCACACGGACGGGGTATTCGAGAGATAACCGGCCACGTCCTTGACCGCCTCGTTGACCGCCCGGCGCCGTGCCGTCTTACTGAGCTCGTCCGGAGGGCGCCCGGCGAGCGCGACGGCGGCGAGGACGGTGGCGTTCCAGGTCCGAAAGTCCTTGGCGCTGAAGTCCTGCCCCGCGAGCTCCTTCAGATGCTCGTTGATGTCGTCCGAGCGCACATCCCGCCACGTCCGGCCTTCGCGATACGCGAAGAGATCGGCGCCACCCCCGCGCCGGGCCTTCATGGCCTTGAGCGTGGGCAGCACGCCGCGGTCCGCGACCACCTGCACATGGCGCTTCGATCCCTTGGCGCGGTAGTCGAAGACGGCTTGTCCGCGCTCGATCCGCAGCTGCCGCTTCTTCAAGGTCGCCAGGCCGTAGGTCTCGTTCTCCGCGGCGTATCGCTCCGAGCCGATCCGGAAGAACCCGAGGTCGAGAAGCCGGACCGCACACGCAAGGACCCGCTCCCGCACCAGGCCGCGGCGCCGCAGGTCCTTTTCGATGCGTTCGCGCAGTCCCGGCAGCGCCTCGGCGAATTCCTCCATCTCCCTGAACTTCTGGCGATCGCGATGCTCGCGCCAGGCGTCGTGGTAGAGGTACTGCTTGCGGCTGGCGTCGTCGTACCCCGTCGCCTGGATGTGACCCCGAGGGTCCGGGCAGATCCACACGTCCGTCCAGGCCGGTGGGATCGCGAGGCTGCGGATCCGGTCCCGGACGTCGGCGTCCTCGATCGAGTCGCCGGTCTCGTCCAGGTATGTGAACCCGCGGCCGCGGCGGACCCGTCTGATGCCCGGCGCGGAGCAATCGACCCTTCTCAACCGCATGGTGGATACGCGATACCCGCCCTCCGACGGGGCAATCCAGGGTCACCGTGGCCCTGCGGCGCTATCCCGGGCCCTTGAACTCCTCCGCCTCACGAGGCAGGGTCGGGAGCCCCTTCTGGGTCCACCCCTTCATGCCGCGCTTGATCGTTGCGGCCTGAAAGCCCCGCTCGCGCAGGTCGTCCGCCAGCACTCCGCTGCGCTTGCCGTCGGCGCACACCACCACGACCGGCCGATCCTCGTCCAGGGATTCGACGGCGCTCTCGATGTCGTCGTCGGCGCGAACGGCGCCGGCGATGCGGGCCTCCACCCAGTCATCGTCACCGCGCAGGTCCAGGAGTTGGGCTCCCTCGCTCGCGATCACCTCGCGGGCGCGCTTGGGCTCGAGCTCCTCCTCATTCAGCTCGGATGCCATCGGGGGCCTGGCTACCCGTGACGCGGGCGGAAAAACCGCGTCGGCGGGCGTTTAGTGTGAGGGGGTGCGAGGCCACGGTGCCCCGGCCCCGCCGGGGACGACGAGTCCCCGGCGTTTCCGACCCACGCTTCACTACGAGCTGATCGTGTGCGGGATGGCCGGGCACGAGCTGGTCGGGACGGATGCCGCCGAGGTCGGGCAATCCGATCGGCTGGTGGTCCGGGAGTGGGGGGGCCTGCGCTGGTACCGGTGCGTGCGGTGTGACAGCTGGCTGCCGCTCGACCCGCCGAGCGACCCCTCACGACGCCACGTGCCCCCGCGCCAGGAGGTGGAGTTACCGCTGCGCGGAAAGGCGCTGCGGGACAAGATCGTGCTGCGGGTGATCGCGGTCGACCGCGCCCTGCACTTCGTGATCCTGGCGGCGCTCGCGGTGGCCATCTTCCTGCTCGCCTCGCACGAGCAGCAGCTCCGCGCGGACTTCTACCGGGTCATGACCGACATCCAGGGCGGGGTGGGGGGTGGTCCGCTGCAGTCGAACCACCACGGCCTCGTGGGCAGGCTGGACGAGCTCTTCTCACTGAGCAGGGGAACGCTTCACCTCGTCGGCGCCGGGCTGGCCGCGCTGGCGGTGATCGAGGCTGTCGAGGCGGTCGGCCTCTGGTACCAGAAGCGCTGGGCGGAGTACCTGACCTTCATCGTGACGGCGCTTCTCATCCCGCTCGAGGTGTACGAGCTCACGGCCTATGTTTCGTGGTTCAAGGTCACGGCGCTGATCGTGAACCTGGCGATCGTGATCTATCTCCTGGTCGCCAAGCGGCTCTTCGGGCTGCGCGGCGGCTATGCGAGGGAGCTGGCCGAGCGCGAGCGCGACACGGGGTGGGAGGCGCTCGAGCGGAGCACGCCGGTGGCCCCGCCCTCAGCGCCGGCTTAGGTCGAGCGCCCGCGCGAGCGCGTGTCGCCCGTCGCTCAACACCGGTTCTCCGTGCGAGACGAGCACCATCTCGATCGGCAGATCGAGCAGCGGCCGCATCCGCGTGGCCACCTCGGCGAGAGAGGGCCGTGTATCGCGCGGCAGATAGGTGAGCCACGACTCGGGACACAAGCGCAGTCCCCCAGCCGGCGCCCCCATCACCCGGTCGCCCGGAACCAGAGCCCGATGCTCGGCGAGCCAGAACATCGTCTCGCCGGCACCGCTGATCGGTTTCGGCTCGATGCCACCGGGCAGCCTGGCTCGCGCGCGGGAGGTCCGCGCGCCGTAACGCCGCGCCAGTTCGTCGCGGTCACGTCGGTGCCACTTGATCGTGGTGACGATCGAGACCGGCAGGTCACGATTCCCGATATGGCGGTCGAGACCGCCCAAGAACCGGTCGTCGCCCTCGGGCAGCAGCGGGTCGACCAGGACGGTGGACGCCGGCGCGTCGTACAGGATGCACCCCACCTCCCGCGGCCAGTCCGACGGGCTGTCGGGCGGGGCGTCGGGAAGCCACGCCGGGTGCGCCGCCGTCCAGCGCCAGAGTCCGGGTCTGATCCGCCGAAGCTCGCTCACGGGCCGAGCCTACGGCTCTCACCATCCCCGCGAAGTTGTCGGATTCATCGACGAATCCCGCAAGCGCGGGGGGCTGCATGGAACGATGTGACATCGTTTGATGTAAGCTTTTGAGTGCCCCCGAACGAAAGCCACATGGAAGCTCAAACCGCAGCCGATGCAGTTGCGCAGGCGACCGGAGCCGCGAATGGCGCCGGCGGCGCCGAGCCGGAATTCAGCCTCGAGCTGAATCAGGACCAGAGTGATATCCGAGAGTGGGTCCACGGCTTTGCGGAGGGAGTCGTGCGGCCCGCGGCTCACGAGTGGGACGAGCGCGAGGAGACGCCGTGGCCAGTGATTCAGGAGGCGGCCAAGATCGGCCTCTACGGGTTCGAGGGATTGGCTCAGTTCTGGATGGATCAGACCGGCCTGACCATGCCCATCGTCAACGAGGAGCTCTTCTGGGGGGATGCGGGGATCGGGATGTCGATCATGGGCACCACGCTCGCCGTCGCAGCGATCTACTCGTCCGGAACGCCGGAGCAGCTCGCGGAATGGGTACCGCAGTGCTTCGGGACCGTGGACGAGCCACAGGTCGGGGCGTTCTGCTCATCGGAGCCGGATGCCGGCTCCGACGTCTCCGCGATCCGCACCGCGGCCCGGTACGACGCCGCCAAGGACGAGTGGGTCCTGAACGGACAGAAGGCGTGGGCGACGAACGGCGGGATCGCCGCGGTTCACGTCGTGATCGCAAGCGTCGACAGAGAATTGGGAGCCCGGGGGCACGCCGCGTTCGTCGTCCCGCCGGGCACGACGGGAATCGAGCAGGGCGCGAAGGTGAAGAAGCACGGCCTCCGCGCGTCGCACACCGCCGATGTCCACCTGGATGACTGCCGGGTGCCCGCGCCGTGCCTCCTCGGCGGCAAGGAGCGCCTGGACGAGCGCCTGGCGCGTGCGCGCGATGGCACTAGCTCGCGCGGACAGGCCGCCATGAAGACGTTCGAGGTCTCCCGCCCCACGGTCGGATCGCAGGCGGTGGGCATCGCGCGTGCCGCATACGAGTACGCGCTCGACTACGCGAAGCAGCGCGAGCAGTTCGGCCGGCCGATCGTCGAAAACCAGGCGGTCGCATTCGCGCTCGCGGACATGAAGATGGAGATCGACGCCGCGAGGCTGCTCGTGTGGCGGGCGGCGTGGATGGGCCGGACCGGCAAGGACTTCAACGCGGCCGAGGGCTCGATGTCCAAGCTGAAGGCCGGTGAGGTGGCGGTCTGGGTCACCGAGCGTGCGATCCAGATCCTGGGCGGCAACGGCTACACCCGGGAGTACCCCGTCGAGCGGATGCACCGCGACGCGAAGATCTACACGATCTTCGAGGGAACGTCCGAGATCCAGCGACTGGTCATCTCGCGCGCGATCTCGGGCGCGCGAATTCGTTAGCGCCGGACGTCACGCACATCGAGCGTGCATTCGTGGGTGCCGTCACCGCTGACGGCACACTCGGCGCTCTCCGTCAGGCGGGTATGTGATCGCGCGCGAGCGATGCGAGGTGGCGCACGCCGTACTCCTCGGCGGCGGTGGCCGCGGCCTCGAGAGCCTCGCGGCTCTCCTCGGGGTTGGAGTCGCGCAACAGCCTGCCGCGCAGGTACTCGCAGCGCGCGGCGTCAAGCGGTCGCCCTAGTGCCTCCCAGGCATCGTGCGCCTCGCGAAGAGCTGCGCTGGCCTCGGCGGGATCCTCCTCCACGGTTCCCCGGGCCTCGAGGCTGGCCGCCTTGCCCACCGGGTAGCGCAGGCGGTCCGAGAGGCGCGCGGCTTCGTCGGCGGCCTCCCGTGCGGCGTCGAGTCGCCCCGCGAGCGCCAGGTTCACGGCCCGAGCGGAGATCGCCTCGATCGACTGCGCCACGAGGCCGGCTCGTTCGCAGAGGTCCAGCGCGCGGGCGAGCTCGGTGTCCGCGTCGGCGTGGTCGCCGCGCTGGCGACGTGCCGCCGCTAGCCAGTAGAGCGACTGGAAGGCAACCTCCGATCGGCCGACCTGCTCCGCCAGCTCGGCCGCACGGCGAAGCTCCTCCACCGCGTCGTCGAAGCATCCCTCGCGCCAGCGGAGCATGCCCCGCATCATGTACGGGAAGCACATCTTGCCGGTGAGCCCCTCGCGCTCGGCGAGGGTCCCGGACGCGTCCGCCTCGTGCGCCACCGTCTCCCAGTCGCCGCTGTGGGCGGCGAGCTGGGCGAGCGCAGCGTGGAGCTCCACCTTGGACGGCAGGTCTCCCGTCTGCTCGGCCAGCTCGAGAGCCTCCTGGTAAGCGGCCCCGGCGCCGGCGTAGTCGGCCTCCGAGACCTCGAGGTGGTAGCCGAGCGTCAGCAGTGCGCGCACGGCCTCGCCGGGGTCGGATTCGCGCGCGAGCTCCACCGAGCGCTCGAGGTTCTGGCGGGCGCGCTCGGAGTCGCCGATACGACCGAAGACCCGCCCGAAGATCCCGTGCGCCCGGCTGGCCGCGGCCGCCTCACCCAGGCGCTCCGCCAGGCGAAGCGCCTTCTCGGAGGCGTAGATCGCGAGCATGTTGTCGCCGGTGTGCATGTAGAGCGACGCGGCCTCCTCGTACAGCCGCACCAGCTCCAAGCAGGCGGGACCGTCCTTCAGGAGGTCGATGCCCTTCTGGTAATGCTCGATCGAACCGTCCCGATCGCCCTTGTGCCAGAGCGCGGCGCCGATCTTGCGGTGAAGATCGCCGACCCGAGCGAGGTCCTCCTGCCGGCGGTGGTAGTCCAGACACGCGTCCCAGACCTCGGTTGCCCGATCGACGCGGCCCAGCCGCAGCGCGACGTCGCCGAGCTTCTCGGCGATGCGCACGCGGACACCGGGATCCGACCCGGAGGCCTCGAGCTCGCGGCTGACCGACATGGCGGTCTCGTAGTGGCCGATCGCCTCCTGATTCGAGTAGAGGGCGGCGGCGGCGTCGCCCGCGGACTCCAGAGCGGACAGGGCCTTGGCGTTGATCTCCCGCAGCTCGGCCGGGTCGACATCGGTGTCGGGTCCAAGCGCGGCCGCGCGCCCGTAATGGTCGGCGACCATCGCCACGACCCCCTCCGATCGTTCGCCGGCGCGCTCCTCGATGAACGAGGCGACCTGGGCGTGCTTACGCGCCCGGACTGACTTGGGCAGCGTGGAGTAGGCGACGTCGCGGATGAGGACGTGCTTGAAGGCGTACTCCTGCTCGCCTGCCAGCCTGCTGCCCGCGCTCGAGACCACGAGGTCCTTCTCCTCGAGGCCTGCCAGGGCGTCGGACAGGTCGATGCCCTCCTCCTCGCGAAGGCCGCCGATCGAGCCGCTCCAGAAGACCTGGCCGACGACGGAGGCGTGCTGGAGCACCCGTCGCTCGGGGACCGAGAGCGAGTCCAGGCGCGCCGCGAGCACGGCGTGCACCGACTCGGGGAGCGTCTCGACGTCCTTGGCGCCCTCCTCGCGGATCCGGTTCACCATCTCCTCGACGAAGAGGGGATTCCCCGCGGAGCGCTGCGCAACCTGCGGAATCAGATCCGTTTGGCCGTTCGAACCGGCATCGTCCGGCAACAGCGCGGTGACGAGCTCGCGGGCCTCGCCTTGCGACAGCGGCTCCAGCGCGATCGTCGTCGAGTTGCGGCGGCCGCCCCCCCAGCCGGGCCGCCTCTCGAGGAGCTCATCGCGAGCGAGGCACACGACCAGCGCCGGGCCGCGGACCCACCGGGCCATGTACTCGATCAGATCGAGCATTCCCTCGTCGGCCCAGTGGATGTCCTCGATCGCGACCACGACCGGCCAGCGCCGGCTCGCGGCCTCCACGAGGGATCGGACCGCCGAGAAGAGGCGGTCGCGCATTTGCTGCGGGTCATCCGCGTCGTGGGTCATGGTTTGAGCGGCCAGCTCAGCCGGCGGCTCGATGCCGAGGGGCCGGGCAATGGTCGCCGCCAGGCGCTCGGGCGGCTCGTCGGTCTCGAGCTTGGAGCCGACCGCTTCGATGCCGTTGACGAGCTTCCCCCAGGCGAGCTCGGAATCGTCGGTGTCCACGATCTCGAACTGGCCGCGGATGATCTCACCGAGCGCCCAGTACGCGAGGCCCGTCCCGTAAGCGGGGCAGTGGCCCACTCGGACGGTGGCCTTCTGCTCGCGCTCAGCGAGCCGCGTCGCGAACTCCCGCAGCAGGCGGGTCTTGCCGACGCCCGCGTGCCCGATGATCGTCACGAGGTGGGGCCGCTCCTCGCGGACCACCCGGTCGAACAGCGAGACCAGGAGCGATGATTCGTCATCGCGCCCGATCAATGGTGTCGCGCGCCGAGCGCCTCGGGCCGCCGTCCCGGACACGAGGAGCCTCACCGCCTCCCACGCCGGGACGGGCTCGGCCTTGCCCTTCAGCGTGAGCGGCTCGAGCTCGTCGTACTCGATCAAACCGCGGGTCAGCCGGTGAGTGGTCGCGCCGACGATCACGCTCGTGGGCCGCGCTGCGGTCTGCAGCCGCGATGCGACGTTGACCGCGTCGCCGATCACCGTGTAGCCGTCGCCAACCTGCCCCGCGAGCACTTCGCCGGAGTTGATGCCCACGCGAAGGGAGAAAGTGACCCCCGTGGCGGCCTCGATGTCCTTGTTGATCTCGTCCATCGCGGCCTGCATGGCGAGTCCGGCACGAACCGCACGTTCGGGGTCGTCCTCGTGTGCGACCGGTGCGCCGAACACCGCCATGACGTTGTCGCCGATGTACTTGTCCACGATTCCGCCGTAGCGCACGACCTCCTGGCCGAGGCGCCGCAGCGCGCGGTCGACGAAGGATTTGACCGCCTCCGGATCGAGCCGCTCGGCCACCGCGGTGTATCCCGAGAGGTCGGCGAACAGCACGGTCGCCTTCCGTCGCTCCTCGGGCAGCGAGGCGGCCGGACCCCATCCGCCGCCGTCGCCCGGAATCTGCCCGCCGAAGAGCCCCTGGCCCTGGCCGGTCGCGCCCGTGGCCGGCGCCGCGACGGGTGCGGGGGAGGGGGCGGTAGGGGCGGCCGCGGGCGCCGGGGCAGCGCCGGCGGTGCCCAGCGGCGTCCCGCACTCGATGCAGAACTTGGCGCCGGGCGGATTCTCGGCACCGCAGGAGGGGCACGTGGCCGCGAGCGGCGCCCCGCACGACATGCAGAAGCGCGCCCGATCGGGATTTTCGGTTCCGCAGTTAGGACAAGCCCCTCCAGCCACGTCACGAACGATACGTGGCAAGTCCAGCCGCTACGTGAGATTCGTCACTCGCTGCAAGCCGATCGGCGGGGCGGGCCCGCGCCGAGGCGAGGCACGCAATGGATCAGGTTGGCACCCAGGGGAGTCGCGCCGGCGTAGGCGCCCAGTGCGGGCGCCGAGTGAATCATTGGAGCGATATATGCGGACGAAGCACTGACACGGCGATCGAGAGTGTGTTTAAGGGGCATATAGACCCCGAAACCACACTCTCGATCGGCGAATGAGCGATTGGGGCCCGATGTGGGCCCGAAATCCACACTCGACGTTCGGGCGCCGCCCTGGGTGCCGCCTCTGAACCGGCTCGCGCCCGTTTATTCGATCGGGATGTCCTGCACGCGCGGGCCCTGCGCCGACTCGCCGTCCAGGCGCTCCAGGTAGTTGTCGATGAGCGCGCGTGTGGTCAGGAGCGCCTCGCGCTGGACGGCCTGCCACTGGTCGCGTACCTCCGGGGGAGCGGTCGCTCGCAGGACGTCCGCCGCCCGGCAGATCGGGCACCACTCCACGCACTCCTGCGAGCGATGGGCGTCAGGCGGGCTCGGCCGCTCGCCCGGCATCTCGCGCTCCGGAATGCTGCTTGGCTCTTGGGGATCGGCCATCCTCGAAGCTCACTTCGAGCGAGCCGCGCTCCAGCCGGGCACCGGTGGGATGTCTGCGGGCGAGCGCGGAGGGCAGGATGATAGTCCGCTTCTCGTGGCCCACGGTGACCACGAGCTCCGAGCCGACCTTCTTCAGCGCGACATCGCCGCGCTGAACGAAGGGCATGCGGAGGCGAAGCACCGTGCGCCCGTTCTCGGTCACGACCTCGTGGGCGAGCTCGGTGTGCAGAACGTCGGCGGGCGCGTGGTCGCAGAACAGCTCCGCGCCCAGCCGGTCCAGCATCTCGCCGCCGATCACCTCCTGATCGAAGTAGCGCGCCCTCAGGACCGGTACCGGCGCGAAGCCCTCTGAGACCAGTCGCAGCTGCTCCTGCTGGCGCTCCCGCCAGGCGCCGAAATAGCCGTCGTCGAGAGCGTCGGGAAAGATGCGGTTCACGACGACCGCATCCGTCAGATAGCCGTAGAGGTTCAGGTATGTGAACGTCCGCTGGGCCTCGACGATGACCATGCGGTCGGGGTTCATCACGAGGCGCATCGTCGCGGTGGTGCGGTCGCGCAGGATCTCGTTCATCGCGATCAGATTCCTGACCAGGCGGTGGACGTCGGCGAACGCCTCCTCACTGGGGAGGTCCAGGTCGAGGAGCGTTCTGGCCCAGGGCCGGGCCGCCGAGACCAGCCGCCGCTCCCAGGGGAAGATCTTCTCGAGCCACCACTGGGCGATCTCCGGGAATGACAGGAGCCGAAGCGTCTCGCCGGTGGGCGCGCAGTCGACGATGATCACATCGAAGTCTCCCGCGACGTGGTGACGCTTGATCTGAAGGAGGCTGAAGAGCTCGTCCATGCCGGGCGGCACCGTGAGCTCCTCGGCGACGACGTCCATGACCCCACGATCGGCGATCACCTGACCCAGCCAGCGCTGAACCGCCCGCCAGTGCACCTCCATCTCCCGCTGTGCCTGCACCTCCTGGCCGTACAGCCGCTCTTCGACGCGCGTGGGCTCGGGGCCGAGGGGAGCACACAGCGAGTCCGAGAGGCTGTGAGCGGGATCGGTCGAGAGGACGACGGTCCGCATGCCCGCGGCGGCGCAGCCCCTCGCCGTAGCGGCGGCGACGCTCGTCTTGCCGACTCCACCCTTGCCGGTGTAGAGGATGATTCTCGGCGCGTCCACGAACGGCTGAGACTACCGCCGGCCCGGCGAAGTGGAGCGCTCCGCTTGGCGTTGCGTTTAGAGCGTTCCTGTACCCTGGCGCGCTCACGAAGTTCGAAACCCGGAGGGAGTTTCTTCTTGACGCGCATCCGAACCCTTGTGGCGGTCCTCGCGATCGCCCTGCCGGTCCCGGCGGTGGTCGCCGGTTGTGGCGGGAGCAGCAGCAACACCGAGGACCCGCAGAAGGTCCTCGATGAGACGTTCAACAATCCCACGAAGATCACGAGCGGCAAGCTCGCGATCGGCGTCGACGGGTCCGCGCAGGGACAGCAGTCGGGCAGCTTCAAGGCCACGATCAGCGGCCCCTTCCAGGCGGAGGAGAACGACCCGACCGCCTTCCCGCAGTTCGACCTCACTGCGAATGTGAGCGGCTCCTCCGGTGGGCCCAGCATCAGCTTCAACGGGTCGCTGATCGCCACTAAGGACAACGCGTACGTGGAGTACCAGAACCAGGCGTACGAGGTCGGCAGCGACGTCTTCCAGCAGTTCACGAAGTCCTACGCGCAGACGGCGAAGCAGAACCAGGGACAGAAGAGCCAGAGCGTCTTCGACCGCTTCGGCATCGACCCGAGCACCTGGCTCACGAACGTCAGCAACGAGGGCACGACGGACGTGGAGGGGACCGAGACGATCCACATCCACGGCGATGCCGATGTCGCCAAGATCTTCTCCGACCTTCAGAAGGCTTCACAGCAGACCGGCGGCACCACGCAGCAGGTGACGCCGCAGCAGCTCGACCAGATCAAGAGCGCCGTGAAGCAGGCCTCGATCGACGTCTACTCGGGAACCGACGACCACCTGCTGCGAAAGCTCGCCCTCTCGCTGCAGATCGCCCCGCCCGCTGGGACCGGGGCGACGGTGTCGACCGTCAACGTGAACTTCTCGATCACGTTCAGCGACGTGAACCAGCCGCAGACGATTACGGCGCCGTCGAACTCGAAGCCGATCTCAGAGCTCTTGAACCAGCTGGGGATCTCGGGTCTGCCTGGCGTCGGCGGAAGTACCGGGGGCTTCGGCGTCCCGGGTGGGAGTGGCGGCGCGGGCAGCTCGGCCTACCAGAACTGCATCAATAACGCGAGCTCTTCGGCCGACTTCCAGAAGTGCGCGCAGAAGCTGTAGCGACCGCCTAGGCCGAAACGTTCGAAACCGGCCGCGCTCGTTTCCTCACGAACGCGTGGGCCGGTTTCTCACCCGCTCGCCGTCCCGGCTCGCTCGACATCGAAGTTGCGGTCGTAGAGCTCGCCCACGAGGGCGAGCTCCGCGTCCGTCAGATCCGGCACGTCGGCCGCGCCGGCGTACTCGCGAAGCTCGGCCTCGTTGGTGATCGTGGGGATCACGACGGTCATCTGCGGCTGAGCGAGGATGAACCTGAGGGCGGCCTGGGCCATTGTGCGCCCGGCATCCGGCGCGC
>Ga0209382_10001603_pt1 | contig 35201 bp, 52 predicted proteins | sample SoiMetdeltSBSDD5_FD_187599 | JGI IMG/M metagenome (GOLD analysis project Ga0209382, IMG submission 187599) | Bulk soil microbial communities from a Populus tree surrounding site in Tennessee, USA - Soil MetaG P. deltoides SBSDD5 (SPAdes) (version 2) | ecosystem: Environmental > Terrestrial >... | reverse complement strand
GTGCTCGTGAGGCGGCGGAAGACTGGCAAAAACAGCGGGCGCAAGAAGCCCACGAAGATTACTCGTTCATGCCAGAGGGCATGCGAAAACCGGAGTATCTTCTTGAGCTTAAGCGCCGCGGCGTAGTTGCCCCATCGGGTCCAGCCTCTACGGATACTGGGCAAATTAAGTACAAGATGGCGCCCCCGATGGTAATCGCGGCCGGTACGGACATGGACGCCAACCTTGACGAAACGAAGGAGCGACCAAAACAGTACTACCCGTCGAAGGAATATCCCGGTATGTCCGGCACTTACCGTGACCCGAATACCAATTTGCTCGTCGAGCCGGCCCCCCAGTCCGATGCCGAAAAACAACAACTGATTGAAGACGAGCTACGTCAGCGGAAGTGGGAACGACGGTTCATGCCGGAATTCCAAACGCCCGAACAGCGACTGATCTACAAAATCTAAAGACACGGGCACATCGGGTCGCCGGGCGGGCACGCACATGGGGGCTTGACCCCCCAATTTCTCGGACCCATCTGCCGGCGGGTATCGTCGCTATCCTTCTTCGCCTGGTTCAACCGGTTGGAGATGTCGGCACGGTCAGCGGCGTTTGGTGTCGTTTCGAGCTGATACTCGAGATCGCGGACCTTGCGGTCTTTTTCGTCGAGATCGCGCTTGAGCCGGTCGCGCTCGGCCTGTACGGCCTGCGTTTGCGACGCAAGATTTGCGGCTTCGGCGTCCATACGGCTCGACGCCCGGGCCCACAAGAGTCCACCCCCGACGGCGAACACAAGCAGACATCCAACGGCAAAGGCGGCGATACGCTTAAGATTTCGCTTGGAACCGTCGTTGGTTACCGCGGCGATGCGCTCCTCATGGGCCAGCTCGGCGGCGAGCATTTCCATGTGGGCGCGGTGCTGGAACTCGCGGCGGGCCTTTTCGATCTGGGCGTTCTTGATGCCCTCGAGCCGGGCTTCCTCGCCCAGTTGCCGGAACTTCTCGAGCCGACGGACCTTATCCCGTTCGATCTCGGCTTCCTCGGCCTGCCGTTCGCGTGCTTCTTGTCGTTCGATTTCCGCCCGTTCCATGGCTAGTGCCGCCGCCTGCTCCTCGGCAATGCGCTCCTTTTCGATACGCATCAGCTCCTCGATTGAGAAAACCACCGAACTTTCCTTAGTCATTTACGATCCTTTCGTAAAACTAGGGATAAACACGGGGGGTTGGCTTGTCAACCGGATAAGCCCCAAATGAGGTACCGTTTAGGGCGTTCGTATGGTCATGAGTACAAAATCGCTGCATGGCGACGGCTACCACTTATTTTGTTGTCGAATACGACAACGAAGCTTCTGGGCCCTTCGTAGCAGAAGGCGCCCTACTTACCTGGACCGGCGGCACGGGGTTTATCATCACGGTCGTCGACAACGGCACGACCGGTAAGCTTCAGTGCGCGCTAATTTCCGGCGTCAAGCCGACAAACAACCTTGTACTAACCCAGGGGTCGACGACGGCGGACACCAACGGGCCTGCGCCGAACGGCGACAGCGAAACGATGCTTTATCCGGCATACATGCGGGTAGACGCAACCGTCGCGGCGAGCGGGGCAATCACCTGGGCAGGTCCGGCGCTCGGGTCGACACATTCGTTCTTCTTCGACGGGCAGACCACCAACGTTGTCGTGGGAGAAGTGCTTACGTTTGTCGACGGGCAGAAGTGTGAAGTAGTTACGGTTGAAGCGGACACCGGCGCGGCCGGCGAGCTTTCGGTTCGTTGGATTACCTTCATGGACACCCAGGGGTTTCCGGAGGACAATGATACGTTTACCGGCGACCTGGGTGGCAACGGCACCCTGAACGGGCTTGTATACCAGCGGGCCTACACGCCCCTGCAGCTCCACCGCCTGCTCGCCGATTTGAACGACGACTCGGCCCCGGCCGGTAACGACTTCCTGTCGATGATCGATGCGACTCCGTCGGACCGTTCGACGGATCAAATTATCACATTGCTCGGCACCGTAACGATCGACGACACGGTCGCCAAGCACATGTACGGCGGCTCGGTATCACAATCGAGCGGGGCGACCCTTTACTCGGGCCTTGACGTCCAAATCACGGATAACGACAGTGCGACCAAGCCGGTAATTATCCAGAACGACGCAATCGTTACCGACTACTGGGAGAACGCATACAACCCAGACTCGATTGCCGGTCGCGTTCGTCTCTTGCTCAAGACGCGGGCTAACAACGTCGACATCGACGGTAAGCGCGTTAAAGGCAAGCTCCTTCGGTACAGCTATGCGTACTTCGAGGGCTCGACGACGATCGGAACGGCGACCACGGCGCTCGCGCTCTTCACGAGTCCGGACGGAAACAACCAAACGGCCGTGGGAACGGTCGCCGGTGCCCCATACAACACGATCGTCCTGACCGACGGCTATCAGACGATTGACTACAACAACGGCAACGGCGCTACCCCGTTCGCCATGAAATTCGACCTTGGCTCTGCGTCGAAACTTCAGGCGTATGAACGCTGGAAGTACATTCAGCGCGAGGGCACGGCCGAAACCCTCTTCGGACGCAACGCACAAACCGTAACCGGCGTCACCCGTAACTTTGCCTACGACACCGAGAGCGGCGGTCCGTTCTCTGAGAACGAAATCGTCGCATGGGGAACCGAAATCCCGTACACGGGCGAGACGGGCGGTCCGTTCCAGGTCGGCGAAGTAATCGTCGGAACGACTTCAACGGCGCGTGGACGCATCGTCTACCTCGACGACAACGGCACGACGGGCACGATATTGGTCGCACAAGATGCGGGGGCAACGGCCTTCTCAAATACGGAAACAATCACCGGGCAGACGAGCTCGGCGACGGCGACCACGGGCACGGTCGGAGCCCAACAGACGAACGCGGGACGCGGTCTGTTGATGGCATTGAATGATGCCGGCACCACCGGAAACTTCTACTACCAAGCCCTGGTCGGTACCGACCCGGTCGACAACCAGAAGATCTACGGCGAGACGTCGAACGCCACGTGTCTTGTTAACGGCACCGTCGCAACCCGCGTTATCAACAACCAGTACGTCGGCGTATTCACGGGCGCGGACTTCCAGACCAACTTCGGCATCGCGCTCGATACGAGCGATGCGACAGCAGGCGACCGGCTACGCAACTTGCTCGACGTGGTGCAAGCCCCGCCGAACAACCAGCAAGGACAGGTCACGGGCGGCAACGCAGGCGACCGAATCTCGGTCTATCCGTGGGACGGTTCGACGTTGGATGTTAACGGACAACCCGAACAGGATTTCAACGAAATGACGTTGGACGTGGCGCTAGTGGCCGGATCCTCGACAACGGTCGACGTCAACGCGATTCCTGCCAATACTCCGGCGGCCGGATACCTGCGCATCGAACGAGATAGCGATGGCGAGTATGATCTAGTCCAATACAGCTCGTGGACCGGCTCGGTCTTTACGCTGGTTGGCACGGCTCCCAGTGCTGCGGCAATCGGAAGCGACGTTTTCCGCGCGCTTATCGACCGAGTTTGGGCTACAACCGGCGTACCCGAGACATACACGGCGGTTCAAACCGGTACTAACCAGGTGGTAATCACCCTACGTCGCGGCGGCGCAAGCCCGATTAAGACATTCAAGGGGAGCGCAACATTCGGCGCGAGCGGATTCGTAGCCGCCGTACAGCGAAACTCGGATGCATAATGCCCGTTTCTCTTCCTGTCATCCAAGCACGCACTTGTGGCGAGTGTGCAGTATGTTGCATCTTCGTTTCGATCGCGGAACTCAATAAGCCCGCGCGCGTGCCGTGCTCCAACCTCGAATCGTCGGGGTACGGCTGCACCATCTACAACGCGGGCAGACCGCAGGTTTGCAAGGACTTCAAATGTTCCTGGTTACTTGGAGCTGGACGGGAAGAGGATCGCCCGGATCGCATCGGGGTCATGTTGACAGTCCAGGATATTCAGGACGGCCGATACGCTCTTGCACTTGAGACCCGCCCCGGTGCGGTTGCCGGGCCGGCGGCACATGTGGTATCGGAGGTGGCGCGTCTTTATCAACTGCCCGTTATTGTAAGCGACTTTGAATCGCTGCCGCCGGACGACAAGGGCGACCGTGTAGCGGTACACACCTCAATCTTGTACCAGTCAAGACGACTCATCGGACCGTTGCTCAAATGGCTCGGTCCTAATGTGGCGCTGTATGACCTGGTTAAGGGGGCTAACTAATGGCTACGTTTGCTGTAGCTTTTGACGGCACCCGAGTTGTCGCTGCAGACAATACAACGGGGTGGACGGCCGATACGGCTACACCCACCGACGAGGTGGACTTTTTCTATCACGGCGGTCACTCGGTAAGCGCGCAGATCAAGACGAGCGAAAACGGCTACTACTACACGAGCTCTTCGCAGAGCATGTCGACGCCGAAGGTCTGGATCGCGAAGCTCCTGGCCACAAACAAGGACGTGCTCGACGGTAACGGGATGATCCTGCGCATCGGCAGCGCGACTTCGGCCTATTACCAGTACAACAGCATTTTCACGGCGACGACGTATCCTATCGCCGGGGGTTGGCAGATCGTCTGTATCGATCCGAACGTATCGCAATGGCGGTCGTCAACAACCGGATCGCCAAACCTCGGGGCAGTTGTTTACTGGGCGGTCCGTGCTGACTTCTCGGCAACGTCCAAGAGTCAGAACGTAGCGGTCGACGCGATCGATATTGTGACGAACGGCACCGGGCTCACCGGAACTGCCGGTGATGGCGCTTCGGCGGATGGTACCTTTGACAGCTTCGTAACCTCGGACGAGGGGACATCCACCAACCGGTGGGGTATCGTTCGCACCGTCGGCGGGATCCTATACGTCAGCGCCGTGTTGACGATCGGTAGCTCGGGCACGGCCACCGAGTTCACCGATTCGAACAAGGTGCTCGTGTTCCCGCACCACCGCGTGACGAACGGATTCTGCGGCGTCGATTTCAATATTCAGAACGCCTCGACCGTTATATCGGCGCAGTCGTGCTTCTTTTCTGGGAGAGGAGACCTCTTCTCGAGCGACGACACGCGCCCAGACTACACGATCGTCGGAACCAGCGGTACGCTCAACATCTCGAGTTCGACCTTCAGCGTCTTCCGGCAGATCGACTGGAACAGCAAGGTCACCGCGCAGGCGACAACGTATATTAACGGGCTGCGCGTCGTTGGCGACGGGGCCGACCTCCGTGGTTCGAAGTTCTCGGGCTGTACAGGCGCAGCCGATGCGGCGTACCTCGGATGGAACGTTGCGACTGATCCGGACGGAAAGCTCGACAGCACAAGCTTCACGAAGGGGACCACGGCGACGCACGCCATCGAGTTCGGAACGACAAGCCCGACAACGATGACACTGAGGGGAATCGCGTTCTCGGGCTACAACGCGAGCAACGCACAGAACGACTCGACGTTGCTCATCCAGCGAACGACCGGTAGCGTCACGATCAACCTCGTTGGTTGCTCGGGAAACATCAGTTACAAAACGGCAGGGGCCACCGTATCGCTCGTTTCCGACCCGGTTACGCTTACTGTGACCGCGATTGACTCGGTCACCGGAGCCGCGATCCAAAGCGCCTACGTGATCGCGCTCGCTGGTACCGACTATACCGGGGGTACGACGGTCACGATCACCAGATCGAGTTCTACCGCAACGGTCTCGCACACTGCACACGGCTTCGCGACCGGCGAAAAAGTCCGTATACGGGGCGCCGACCAGGCCGAATATAACGGGATTTTTACAATCACCGTGACAACCGCGGATGCCTACACCTATACCGTCAGCGGCACCCCGGCGACCCCGGCGACCGGTACAATCAAGGCAGCATTGGCGGTTATCGACGGCCTGACGAACGCCAGCGGGGTGATCAGCGGAACCCGTTCATGGCCGGCCGACCAGGCGTTCGTTGGTCGGGTACGCCGCGGTACCCTCCAGCCTACCTACAAGGCACAGCCGATTTCCGGTACAATCGATAGTGGAACCGGGGCGACCGCGACGGCCCCAATGACGGCGGACCAGTGACCATATCTATCGCCTGGGCTACAACGAAGCGAATTTTCGTCCCTCGGGCCGATATGCCGATCGTCCAGTCGTCTCCGGAAATCCGCGAGCTTAACGTGGACACATTCCGACTCGCTCTCAAGGATCTAGAAGCTGGAGTTGCAGGCATCCCGTGGCCGGACACGCATAATCACGTAACCGAAACGGTCTTGTCGGGCACCACATACGCACGTATCGTTTCGATTCTGGCGCCTTACACGGTCGAGTTTGAAGACGGTCAGTACGGCGTCCGCACGACCGGTGCGAACCACAATATCCTCGACGTCAAAATCGCAAATCAGGTCTCGCTGCTGACTCAGAACTCGGCCGGTATGATTGTGACGTCCGGCGGCTCGGCCGATTGGACCACGACCGAGAAAAATCAAATCCGCGGGGCCCTGGGCATCACAGGAACGCAGGCAACGCCGGCCGGAGGCGGACACCTGCAGGACGTACGAACGCCCGTGGTGGCCAACCTAGACGCCGCGGTTACGTCCCGCGCTGCGCCCGGGGCGGCCATGGCTTTGACCACGGGCGAACGCGATACCCTATCCTTCCAAATCTGGGAGGAGCCATTGGGTGACCATACATCGTCGATCGGTAGCGCCGGACATGAAGCCGGGCACGTCCACGACGCCCTCATCGTTAAGCATGGCTCGGTCTTAGCCGGCTCGACCGGTGGGACAATTCTCACCTCGATTACCGGAAGCGCCGGAATTTACACCGGTCTGACCATCATGATTCGGGGGGCAACCGAACGCTGTGCGCGAATTGTCCGAACGTTTGACGGTGTAACTGGTACCTTCACGGTTACCATACCCTTCGCATTTACCCCCCAGGCCGGGGACTCGATCTTCGTTCTTGCACAGAGAACCTCGGCAATTTTCGGGAACGCACGATAATGTGGATAACCAGGACAGTCGATACCTGTAGATGCTGGTTCATCGTCGATATAAACGGCATCCTTCGGAACGGATTGGTGGCCGCCGATTTCACGGCTTCGCTGATCGACGAAACCGACTCTGCGATAACCCATCCAACGGTTGTCGAATCGACACAGAAGCCGGGTCTATACTACATAGACATTCCGAGTTCGTTCCTGGTAGCGCATGGAACCGGTCATTACGGAGTCGTTGTCGAGATCGACACGGTCTCGGGGCCGTCTGGACCACCAGAAGTAGTAGCTACGCTATCCGCCGGAATCAAAGTATTCGCCGAAGACTTCGACTCGTTGGTTGGCCAGGGTCTAACCCCCACCCAATCCACGATGCTCTTGGAGATCTACCGCCTCTATGGTCTCGACCCTACAAGACCATTGCTGGTGACTTCGTCCGCCCGTACGGCAGGCGCGGGAATCACCCAGACCGTGGTGGAGTCACCACCCGGCACCGTAACCGTAACCCGGCAGTAACCCATGTCCGCACGGTCGCTGGCGGTAGAAGGGGTCGGGTTTGGGGCGCTGTCGCTGGCGCTGTTGGGCGTACTGGCGCCGTCGCAGGAAGCCGGATACTCGATTGAGTCGCCTACGACGGTGACGCTTACCCTATACTCGCCGCTGGTTCCGGTTGGACTAACTGCTGGTGGCTATGGCTCGGCGACGCTTACGCCGGAAGGCCCCGGGGCGACGACCGTACTTGTACCGACGCAACCACCGTCGCCGACGATAAGCCTAAGCGTCGCGGGCGGGCAGGAAACGGCACTTGCGGGCGCGGGCGCCACGACCGTATCGCCCACCCAGATTGGCGGCGAAGCGACCGTGGTCCTGGTACCTGCGTAATCGTTACGGCTTATAGCCCTAAGCCACGGCATCCCGCATCTTTGCAGGGTGAACAGAAGGGATTTAGCCAATCGCGCGCTTGAACTGGCCGGCGGTACCGGGGGCTTCAGTATCTACTACGACCCCGACGGCTTGGGTCAGCTCGTAACCGAAGGGCGCTGGCGCATGAAAGACGGACACGGCCATTTTTTAAGCTGTTGTCAGGATATAGCCTCCCGATTGGCTCTCGAAGCCTGCGCCCTTAAACAGGGCTTGAAATGGTGTAACCGGAAGGACGGTGGAAACACCTGGATCCCCGGCGAAAACTTGCTGCGGATCAAAAGGTTCGCCCCCTATGCCTGGAAGGGTTACGCGAACGGCACCAAATGGGACATCCGCGTAGGCGATGCAATCGAGGTTCAGAATAATTACGGACCCCACACCTTCGTCATCACCGAAATTAAGTATGATGCCGCGGGGTTACCGGTTTCGTGCGACCACGCCGATTACGGCCAGAGTCACGCGGCCGGTGGCAAGCCGGCTGGACCGTCGTGTCGGGTCTACCTAGACCATTCGATCAAGTGCGACGCCACCGGGATGTGGCGGATCAACAACAACCGCATCATCGGACGCCTCGATATCATGGCAATCCGCGAACGCGAAATCGGTCTAACCGAGTATGAGCAGGGTACGATTCCGCCCGAACCACATCCGGATAAGGCCGATGCCCCGGTCGACACCCGGGTGACGGAACCCGAAGTCCGATCTCTGAAGTTCTGCGTCCATGGCGACGATGTTAAGGTCTGGCAGGCGGTACTAAATCGCGACGGAGCCGGGCTCAAGGTCGACGGGATTTACGGGCAGAAGACGAAGAAGGCAACGCAGGCGTGGCAGACGGCACACGGGCTTGTGGCCGACGGTGTGGTCGGGCCTAAGTCGCGCGCCGCAGCGGGATTGTGATGGAACCGACGGCAACCGGGATGATTATTGCAGCCCTCGTAGGCTTGATAAGCGGGGTAGTTTCACTTGTCGCGTTTCCGCTAATTGCCTACATCGTCAGACGTAGGGATAACGAAATCGACCGGATTACACTTCTCGTTGAGAAACTTGAGAAGGTCGATACCGAGCACGAAGTAAGAATTACGGAGCTTCGCGGCGATATCAAAACAATATCACTGGTTCATACAGAAATCAGGGATATCCGTTCGGCGATGCTTACGAAGTCTGAGTTTGATTATCGTATTGCTGCACTCGAACGGGAACTGACGCAGGTCAAAAAATAACCATGCCTTGCCTTGACCTGCAGTGCCGTGCACTGGCCCGCGATGCCCTGCAGCGCATAGCCATGCCCAGATCTTTTAGTTCCTACCGCTGAACATTTGGTCTGTCTCGCGTCATAATAGCCGTTAATGGCCATATCGCGCTGGAGCTCCGAACAAGTCGAACTCGCAAAACATATTCTCCGGCGGCACACATCGGTTCTAGATGCCGCGGTCGAGATATCGCGCACGCTCGGACGACAAGTTTCCTCGTCTGCGTTGAAACACGCCCTGCTTGCCCGCGGCGAGCGCCCGCCGAGCGACTACCTGATGTCGCAGCCGTTGGTCCAGACCGGGCCGGGTCTGTCGGACCTCGTAGGCTTCGTGAAGACGGCATCAGCACTCAACGACACAGATGCACACGACCTCACGGCCAGTCAAGTCGCAAAGTGTACGCCCTGTAACGCCGACGATTTCACCCGCTACGGCGGTTACGCCAAGATCGTCGAAGACGCCTTCGAACCGACCGTAAAGCCCAATCTGGCCGACCGCGAAGGGTTGGCCGCCCGCGTCGCCTACACGCGGCGTCTGGAGCGCGCTTTGGGCCAAAGGGACTATCTCGGCAACGTTGTCCAGAAATCGATTACGGAGGCGTTTGCGACGTCGCCAGTGCGGCTTTCGACGACCCGGTACATCCCACCCGGGGCGCCCGGTCGACGTCTTCTTACCGCGATGGTATCGGACGCCCACCTAGGCCTCATCGTCGACCCAAAGGAGGTGCCCGGTAGCGCGTTCGATTGGACTATCGCCGCCCGCCGCTTCGCCCTTTTCGCCACTCAAATCTCCGATTGGAAACCATACCATCGTGACGAGACCGACCTGCTGGTGGTTTTCAACGGCGACATGATCTGCGGTCGCATTCACTTGGACGACCGCGGTGTAACCCTGCTTACGGAGCAGATACACGGTGCGGCGGCGATCCTTGTCGCGTTTCTAGACTACCTGAAACAACATTTTGCCAATATCCGGGTGATCGGGCTTCCAGGTAACCACGAACGGGCGACCCGCGAACGCCAAGTATCCCAACGATGGGACAACCACTCGAGCTCGATCTACCTCGCCATCAAAATGGCGTTTCGAGACACGCCCGGCATTTCCTTCGAAATACCGAAGACGGGCGAAGGCGTGGTCGAACTACCCGGCGGGGACGCGCTGGCCCTATTTTCCCATGGCGACGTCCGACCGAGCATTTCAAACGTCGGCAAGTCGCTCAATATCAAGCCGATGGTAGAAACCATCCATCGGATCAACGCAAGCGGCGAATTTGCCAAACCGGTGCGTGTGTTGGGATATGGCCACTTCCATACACCGTTCACGATGCCCACCGGAATCGCCACGATCGTCGTAAACGGCAGTGTAATCGGGGTCGACTCGTTTGCCCGCTACGGCGCCGGCATCCGCGGTGACGACGGGGCGCCCATGCAGGTCATGTTCGAAAGCACCCCGGGTTTCCCATTCGGGGACTGCCGGTTCGTCCATCTTAAGCCGGCGGACGATGACGAGGCGCTCGACGCGGTTATTCCGACGCCTTCGTTGGATCGGATGTAGGCTTCCCCGCGAGCGAGCCTCCGACCAAGCCGGAGCGGAAGGGTTAGGGCTTTTCGAGCACATCACGCAGCTGCGCGTACATCAGTCCGGGGATGTCCGAGCGGATCGCGTGTGTCGGCTCCCAGCGTTTGAGCAGCGCCTCGACCGCGGCTAGCTGCGCCCGCGCCCTCTCGAGTTCGCGGAGCGCGGAGTCGCGTTCGGTCAGCAAGCGTTTGACCACGTCGGCAGGAGTCGTGTCTGGCGTCGGTCCGAAGTCTTCATCGGCGCCAATGAGCACGTCTTTAACCGATTCGAGTTCGCGCTCGGCGGCTTCGAGCTTGGTGCGCAATTCATCAAACCGCCGCATCACCTCTCGGTCGGCCATGACCATTTCGGGAGTCGGGGACTTGAGCTTCCGCCTTTCGTCGGCACGGATGGCGATTTCCCATCGACGCGCCAGCACTTCGCAGGATCCTTCTCGGCACGGGTTCATCGCCGCATCGACCATGTCCACTGCGAATAGCTCCGCCGGCTGCATCTCCCCCTCGGCCTCAACCGGTCGCTTGTGGAATACCCGAGCGCCGAGCTGGGCGAAAGTCTCGGGCTCGGCCGGGGGCGGGGTAGGCTCGGCCGCTTCTCGCATGCCGGCGAAAAAGTCCGCGTGTGGGTGCTGACCGCGGCGAAGGTCGGCCACCGTTTCTTCCAGCTTGGCGAGCCTCCGCTCATGGTCTGCCAGAAACGAGTTCGACGTCTCGGGCTTATCATCGGTCATTCCTTCTCGCTTTCTTCGAGGGCGGAGCTACTCAACTCCAGCATCGATTCCAGAATGTCGCGCATTCGATTGTCCCCGACGTAGCCGAGAAGAATCTTGCAACCGCTGCGCAGCTCGCGGACGTTGCGGCGTAGGCGTTCGACTTCGGCGCAGAGCGACTCCCCCGCTTCCAGCACGTCAATCTTGCGCGACCCCAAGCAACCGGAAGCTTCGCGCCATCGGGCGATCACGTCGTCGCCATCATCGTCTCCTTCGGTTGCGGGTGGGCGGACGCGCTGTCCCTGTGGGTGACACGCCCCATGGCAGCAAGGCTCGCACTGGAACGAGTGGCACCATGCGCAGTCGTCGCAGGCCGAATAGATGCCGTCCCACTGGCTGTCCGGCACATCGCGCTGGCAGCAATCGCAGTGCTTCACTTGCTCCCTCCGCCCAGGCTGCCGGGGGTCAATCGAGCCCCGTTTCGGGCGGCGCTTCTCGGACCATTTGCGCCAGCACCTCGAGCGTAGTCGCCAAATCCTCACGCCGAGCCTTGGACTTTGGCAGCCAGAACGTGATGGCGCTGCGATCGTCATCGGCCGGCGGATGGTGCAGCTTCGGCGACGAGTGAAGCAGCATCCGGACCGCGTGGTACGTGATCCCCGTATTGCTCTTTTTGGCGACGAGCTCGGTCTCGTCGGTTAGCTCCTGGCTGTAAACGTTGATTCTCATAACTTCGCCTCCAAGCATTTGGGACACTCGAACTTCGCTCCGCTGCCGCTGTAGTTGTGCTTTTCACACCGCCAGGATCGCCAATGGCCAGCGCCATCGTGGTTGTTGATGAAGTAAATGAGTCCACACGCCGAATCGGCATGTTTGCACCCGTGGGCTTGTCGCCTGATTTCGGCCAGCAATTCAGCGTCTGTCATCCCTCACCTCCCCTGCTCACGTCGGCCATGGCCACTTCATCCAGTCGGCTTTTGGGAACCGGTCGCCAAACGGGTTCCAGGATGCGGGTCGCACCTCGACGAAGCGGAACCAGTTCGGCCCTTCGTAGTGCGGCTCATCGAAGCTTGCGTAGATGGTGTGCCGCGCATCCTCTTCGTCCGTTGCCATCACGGCCGCGCAGACCAGCTTGGCGCCGTCTTCGGTCTCGCCGGATATCCACCATGGCCCGTGGTACTCGAACCCGCGAAGGTATGACTCGAAGCTCACCCAGTAGGGTTTCGGTTCGGATATGTCGTTCCCTTGCATCTCACTCACCGGGGGTCACTCAGATCGGCTCATCATTCGGGTTAAGCGGGTCGTGCCCGCGGGTTGGACAGTGCGGCGAGCAGGTGGATGCATCGGGAGCGCCGCAATGGGGGCAGTGGTCGTCGATGGGCGGCGCCAGGCAGGAGCACTTGCTAGGCTCCCTGGCGCCGCATTCTGGACAGTCGAATGGGCCCTTGCCTGCATCCGAGAGCCAACGCACTCCAAGGCAGAATCGGCAGATGCGCCCGCCGATCGTGTACCGCCACCCGTACCCGTTACGATCAAGCCGACGCCCGCAGGGGTCGCAGAAGACCACAGCGACTTCACTTCGCATGACGCTCGCGCTCCAGCGCTTGGCGCAACGACTCGATCAGGTAGAACAGGTGCGGATGGTTAGCGATCAGCATCTCACGCAGCTCGCGGCACGGCTCAATGTTTGGCGCGTAGCCGACCACACGCTCCGCCCAGTACCGCACGGGTTCTGGTCCCTCTATGCCGTCCCTATGCTCAACTTCATCCATTTGACCCAACTTCACTTCACTTCACCGAGGCGCTTCCCCTAGGTCACAGCGCACACTCGCATGGCATCGAGTCCTCGCTTCCACCGAGTTTATCTCCGTCATAACCGCCATCGGCCCAGACGTGTAACTGCCGCTTCCCGTGCGGATTGCAGCGCATCAAGCCGACCACCTCCGGATTATTGACCTCAGCGTTGCGCGACATGGCTACAGCCTCCGCGAACGCAGCCGGATCGCTTCGTCGGAGAGCTTCCCATTCCTCCAGCTTGTTATTGGGGCAGAACGTGCAAGCTGACTTGGGAGGCAGCGGCAGTCCGGCCTTGACGATCATCTCCTCGCAGGCATCGCGGTCGATACCGGCTTCGATCAGCGGGTACCATGGGGTAAAGCGGGTTTGCTCCCACGGATTCGCGAATGCGACGCGCTCCCGCTGCTCCTCGCCCGCATCGTAGCCGATAACCTTCACGAGCTTTCTGCCGGCGGCCCATTCGGCTTGGGCGAAGTCTTGGCGCGCCGACCACCATCGCTGCGTGTCACCCTTGTATTTGGCGGAGCACTTTTTCCACCCGTAAGCGATGCTCGGGAGCGAGCGCGTCCTAACGCATTCATCGTGCAGCGTTTCGAGGCGCCAGGCCCGAGCATTGTGCTGCCCTTCGTCGATACGATTGATGACCTCTATCCGAGGGAATCCAACGCTATCCAACCAGGTTGGGAGGACGGCGTCGCGGTAGCTGTGAGTCGCGGCATGCTCGGATCCTGGATCAGCCATGACGATGGCTGTCGGTGTCACACCGAGCTCGTGGAGGCGTAGCAGCACCGCCACGCTGTTGACCCCACCTCCGTAGGAAACGACCTTGAGGCCCTCTGGGATGGCGCCCCAGAGACGAAGCTGGCGCTGCGGTTTTTGGGTCATTTTTCTTGACCGTTTTGGCTCGAACGCTGCTTCCAGCGCCGGGTGCGCTTCGGTAGCGGCCACAGGAGCAGGCCAGCCACCGTGCCTATCCCGAGACCAAGAACGGCCGCCTCAACACACAAGGCTACCTCACCCATCGCCCCCACCCTCCAAGGCCTTGATTTCCCGTTCGAGCCTGTCCGCGACCCAGAAAATCATGTTGTCCTGGTATTCGGACCCGACATCGCACCGGGCCAGCTCGCGAATTCGCGCAACCAGACCTCTCTTGGCTTCGGCTCGAACGGCCGCATCGCGCGCGTGGATTCTGTTTGCGGCTTCGTTCACGGTAATCGGGCGCGATCGCTCGTTTTGAAACAATTCGCGCAACTCCTCCGCAAAGGCCAGTTCGCTCTCAATCGACATCGCTTCCCTCCAACGCCTTCTCCAGCGCATCCGCCAACTCGACCAGGAGGGTGCGGGAGTGGGCGATGAAGGCTGCGTCCGCTGTCCCGACGATGTGGTGGCACTCGTCACGTGCACCGTCACCGAAGATCGTGACCGCTACGCCCGACGTTCCGAACCCACGAACCTCGCATGATTCGTTGGCGTCGTAAACGTGGTGACATCGATACGGCGTCCACGGCCCCTTCGTAGCCTTCGCATCCAGCTCCCTCGCCTCCTGGATGAGTTTGCGGGGGTCGGTCACTTCGCCTTCTCCATATCCAAATCGATAATACCGCGTTTGGTCCTGTCAACCTTCTTATGACCCGCGAACGCGGTATCGTATCCCCCAATGACTTGCATCGTTTCGGTCGTGAAGGACGGAGTGGTTTGGATGGCGGGCGATTCCGAGGTCAGCACCAAAACCCTTAAGTATACGATTTCATTACCCAAGGTATACGAAAAGGACGGTTTGGTATGGGGCTGGGCCGGGGACTGCCGGCCTTGCGAGCTCGTACGGTACGACTTCAAAGCCCCCAAACGGCCGGCCAAGGCCGAAACGGCCGCATACGTCGTACGCGACCTAATGCCGGCACTACGCAAGCTCTTCAAGGAAGACGGCTTGGAGACCGACTCTTCGTCGAAGGTGGAATGGGAGTGTCTGTTGGGCATATCGGGTGAACTTTGGGTGTTGGACTCTTCGGGTTACCTATCGGATCGGGTTGCCACGGGGTATGCGGCGGCGGGGTCGGCTTCGATGGCGGCCCTGGTCGGGCTGGCCCTTACTGAATCCGTGTCCCCGCGTACCCGTGTCACCCGGGTGGTAGAGGCCTGCTGTCGGCACTGTGTGGGGGTCGGTGGCCCCGTTACGGTCGTACGGTCGCCGTAGTCGCGTTATAACGCGCTTTGGGTCCGGACGAGGCCTGACCCTATCCGACGGATCAAAACCCAACCACGGGCCGCCCAGAGGTCATTACGGGCATTCCACGGTACCAGTGGCGAAAAGGCGTAGCCCCCGGGATAGCCCGAACGTATACCCGACCAGCAGACCCCCAAGGAAGACCGCGAGTGCGAACGTAATCACGTGGGTTAGGCCGAGACCTGGACCTTTCGACATTGGGACGCCTCCATGACGTTCTGGGCACGGGCCATGCATTCCAGATCGTAGTTCTTGCTTAGGGATTTGCAGAAAAGTGCACGATCGTGGGCGGTTATCGGCGGGTCCACCTCGGCGATGTAGAACATGCCGATCCGGGTCAAGTTGTCGATGGTCCGATCACACGTGGTTTCGGGTGGCGGCGGGGGCAACGGGCACGAAGATGGTCCACATGCGCCCGGGGGCGGGGTAGTTCCAGTGTCAGCGGAATTAGACGCACACCCGGTAAGGACCAGGACGAGCGCAACGCCAAGTGCGAAGCGTAGGGGGCGCATCAGTTCCACCCCGGTCCGAGGTCGGTCGGCGGTTTTGGTGTCGGGGTCTTGTCGGCCTTTTCGGCATCGACGATATCGAACACCGCTTGCTTGAACGCATTACCCAGGTAGTGAACCGGGCTGGCCTGGGAAGCCAACTGCACCCCGAGGGCAAATCTGTTCCCACATTCGAGAGGGGTCTCTTTCGTGGTTGACTGCAGGGATGCGGCGGCGCACATGAGGCCGGCCATCACTTCGCCGAACACGATGCGCCCGTCGCGGGCTTTGTTCTCTGGGGTGCTCATCCACGCCGCAAGGGCGTCGCCGACGGCACGGGATACGTCGATCGATTTCTTGATCGACTCTAATCCCTCTTTGCCAAGTACTTCGTCGAGTAATTTTTTGAGTTCGTCCGTTGGGTCCATACCGAGACACATGCCGCGGTTGGACGGGTTGGATTTGTACAATCGGTGTACGAAACCTAGGTTACATGCGGCGTTACTCGAAGCTCGACGCGACGGGTGGCTTTTTCGGTTTGGGCATCGTGTCAATTTCGAGTGGTTTAACCCGGACACGATTTAGACAGCTCGGCTTCGGAATAAATTCCCCAACCATCGGAACTCTACAAGGTTTCCCCGAACAGAGTCGATCGACAAGGGAGGATTTGATCCTTTGAAGGCTAGCCGCACGATCTCGTCTGAATTCTGAGGTTTTTATTCGTAATGTAACAAACCCATACTTAGAAAAGTACCGATCCCGCTTCGCGTCGTGATCGTCGCGGCCGTTGTGGGACGTATCGTCCAGTTCAACGACTAGCCCACCGAAATGCAAAAAGTCTGCCCGATATGGGCCGAACGGGATCTGTGGATGAAACTGACGTTGAAACCAGCCGTCGAGCATTTTTGAGAATTCCTTCTCAATTTGTGTCATGGGAACGGGTTTTCCGCGAATCTCGCGTATTTCCCTAGCTAGGGTCAATTCCATTCGATCTAGACTTGACGTCTTGATTCGTCTCTTCATTGTTCAAATTGGGACGGATGGTAGATCACCCCCCTTTAATCTCCTTGCCTTCCCTATCCGGGTTACCCGTCTAGGTGAAGGACTTACAGAGATTTTATGTTTATCTTACGACTGTTCTCCGGTTTTAGAGAACTCGACTCAGTAATGGCCCCGAGCTACCGGGTGGGAATTGTTAACGCCCAAGTCGAAATTCCTTTTTCCGGATATGTGATTCATCGAGAGGAATCAGAGCAGCGGATCGCAGACGGGGGTTGATGGTTCTTCCGAGGGTTACCCGGACCAGTTATGCGTCTTCTGGAGTCTTCCTCTAGAGGACCTGACCCTCTCCCAGATAGCGTACGAAGGGAGAGCGTGGGTTTCCTCCAGGAAGTGGAACAATCTGCGATTCCTTGCACCGTGCTATTTGCCGATCTTCTTTGCATTAGCTCACCGGCCGGTTGCCCGCTGCTTTCTGAGTCTCGGTGATTTTCTAATTGTTTGTTAAACACTAAAATGCCGCGCGCGGCATGTAGACGTTCAGATGACCCCATGACCGACCCATACATGCCCCCCGTCCTTGACCCAGAACACGCCTGGTACAATTGCAGTGATACTGGAAAACGCGGTTATGTCTCGGAACGTGCCGCGAAGATGGCGCACCGCAGCGCCGGTTTCCGGTTACGGGTATACCGATGTCCGGCTTGTCGGAAATACCACGTAACTGGGTCCGAAAAACGATGACGGTGGGTAATAATTCGCACTTACCTACATTGACCTCCCGGCCGGTCGTGTACATATGAGACAGTGTCGCGTTACGGGACCTGAAAGGACATTACGATGACCGATGACGACTTTGAAGCCGAACTCGACGTGCCGATTAGGGACCTTGAATTTGACGCCCCCAAGCGACACGACGAAGGGCACATCGCCCGTATCGCCGACTCCATCGCCCTGAACGGGATGCTTAACCCGGTGATTGTCCATCGGATTTCTGCCCAGGACGAAACAACGCCTAGGAAATACCGGGTCGATGCCGGCGAGGGCCGCATCCACGCGCACATCCTGCTCAAGAAAAAGACCATACGGGTGCGGGTTTACCGACACGACCCGCTCCGGTCCCGACTGCGCCACATCGATGAAAATATCGCCCGGGTCGAGGTCGACTCGTACGAGTGGGACCGGCTCGTCACGGAAAGGATCGAGATCGTCAAGCAACTCGATCCCAAAAACCGGGTGATCAAGGAAGCGCAGCGTCCGTCGAAGCCGAAGAAGCCACCGTGCGTCGACCCAGACAAGATGCACGGCGCGGCCGACGAGTTCGGGGGGTCCGATTTTCCGGAACTGAGCAATTCCGCCGTCTTAGAAACAACGCCAAATGCAAATTTTGCATTTGAGGGGACCAAGCCGAACGCGGTCGAGGAAGTCGCCAAGGAACTCAAGTGTAGTCCCAGGAAGGTCGCCCAGGCGAAAGCAAGGGTCCAACGGGCGGCACCCGCCGTCGCCGCAGCCCACGCAAGCGCCGAACTCAAGACCTGCCAGGTCGACGAGATCATCAAGATCAAGGACCCCGAAGTCCAGACCGAAGTCGTAGCCCAGGTGGTGGGTAAGACCTACGAGGAAACCAAAGAGATCGTCGCCGCGGTGGGCAAGCCACCCGACGCCCGGCTCGACTCGGAAATGCAGTCGGCCATCAAACTTGCCAGAGCCCTTACCACCCGGCTTCAGACCATCAAACGTCTAACCGAGGTCAAAGGGTTGACCCCGTCGGATGTAGTTCGGGCGCAGTACTGCGACCTGGTCCTGGGGCTTAAGCAATGGCTGTAACTGGGTATGCCCGGCCTTCGCAATGTCCGGCGTGTGGCCGTAAATGCGGAACCGCGGGCGAGGTGGCGCTTTGCTGTACGTTCGCGCCCGCGCCGTGCGGATGGTGTTTGTACTGTGGGGATGATCTGCCGGCGAAGTCCAAACGCGCGTTCTGCTCGGTGCGATGTGCCGGCTTCTTCCGACACGATGTCCTAGAGGAGTTAGAAATATGAATTTCGATCCTTGGTCCGATCTACCGATTTGTGGATGCGGGAGTCCCGAAACGGCTCTAACGATGCTGCATTGGTTGCTCTGGTACTACACGATGGACTACGATGTGCCGTTTGAGAAGAGTTGGCCCAACCGTAAACAGTTTCAGGAATGGTTGGGTCTGAACGACGAGGACACACCACAAGCCGGTTTATCGTGGGTTTCTCTATATTGCTTGGATAAGCTCGAGTTTACCGAGCACGGTGGTGTAGTCAGCGCCGGTTGGTTGACCCCTAAGGGCGAAGCGGCACGCATTTGGCTGGATACCCACGGCTGTAACCCAGACGAGTGGCCGGACAATGCCGGTTAAGCATTGCCTCTCGCGCGACGGTGTCTTCGTCCTTGTGTGGGCCGTTTCGGTAGACGGTAAAAGCAAGAAGAGCAAGTGCCGCCGATGCAACCGCCACCCGGGTGACGCCAAGGACCAACTTACGCCGCATGAGATACGGGTCTGTTTGCAAAAAGAGGAACCATGAAACAAGAAGTGACCGAACTTACGATTAACGGGGTTAAGTACATCAAAGCCGATTCGGTCGAAGCTGTGCAACCCAAACCGGGTAAACGCGCTGTAGTGGTGGTCGATCGAGGATGGATTTTTGCAGGCGATGTCGATGAGACCGCGAAGCCCGGGAAGATCGTTCTCACCAGGGCATTGCACGTCTTCTCGTGGACGGGCCAGGGGTTCGCCGCGATGGTAGCTAATCCATTGGTTAAGACGGATCTGCGCCCATGTGCCGATGTAGAGATTCCGGCTGATAGCGAAATCTTCCGTGTTCCGGTTCCAGATAACTGGGGAACCAAGTCATGAAACCGATCGGCTACGGCTACGGCAACGGCGACGGCTACGGCTACGGCGACGGCTACGGCTACGGCTACGGCGACGGCTACGGCAACGGCTACGGCAACGGCTACGGCAACGGCAACGGCTACGGCAACGGCTACGGCAACGGCTACGGCTACGGCTACGGCGACGGCGACGGCTACGGCTACGGCTACGGCTACGGCTACGGCAACGGCGACGGCTACGGCAACGGCTACGGCGACGGCTACGGCACTGTTACCAAATCTACAAGGCGTCGCAGATCATGACCTACCGTACATGGACCGAAGAAGGCACCTACACAATGGACGATGACGACCTACTGAAGTTTAGCGTTCACGTGCCCGAACATCTTAGGGAAGGGCTTAGGCTTTACATCGAGCGCGGTATCCCGACCGGCGATTTTCTCAAGTGCGTGCTCGAGAACGACCTCTTCGGTGCCCTGTCGCGGGCCGACCTAAATTCCCGGGTGGGCCTACACGGGCTCTGCTCGTGGATCTACAACTACGCCCCAAGCGCCTGTCACGGCTCGCCCAAGAAGGTAAAGGAGTGGCTAAAGACACATGCCGAGCGGCGCAGAGGGAAGTGATGTCCGGCGAACCGCCGATTGTAGTGCTTTTGTCCAAGATCAAGGTCGCCTTGGTTGACGGATTGGTCAATTACACGGCTGCCTCGGGGCGCATCGCAAATCCAAGGGAAATCGCCGTCGCGTTACTTGCCTGTGCGCAGACCACGGCCAGGAAGGACCCGAAGATGCCCTTCGGCAAGGCGCTGGCGATGCTTATGGTCGAGGCGTGTAGGAACGACCGAGAGCTTGCCCACGCCGCCGTAGACGACGCATTCGACGCCGCGCTGCGGTCCAAGAAACCGGCGGCATAGGGGACACATGGCAAGACTGTTCGGGAAGAAAGAAGCGATGACCCTGCTTAAGGGTCCCTGTGGGTGTATCTACGCCTGGTACTGGGGTGGTGCGTTGCAGGGCTTTGGCTGGTGTGTCGAAGATACGTCCGAGTGTGTTTATGACACATCTTCCGCTGTTGACCGCGCGGACTTCGACGACTCCAACGATATCCACAACGCGGACCCAATTGTAATCTCCGCCGGCCACGCCATGGCCCGCATGGGTATCGGGCGATGAAGGATACGGTTCCACCGCCCTCTTCGATACGGGTCCGGGTGCGCGTGACCCAAGACGGCATCCGTATTGAGATCGGCGACGAGGTTTTCACACCATCCATCCAGCGAGCCCTCGACATGGCAAACGAAATCGAGCGGGACCCGGGACCTTACGGCCTGGCGACGCTTCCGGACGAAACCCGGCAAATCGTCGATGCGCTGCGCAAGGCCGCCGACATCCACCGGGCCTACTGCTTGGGGGTATTCAAACCGGGGTCGGGCAATGCAGCCTAAGTACCTAGTCGTGACGACCGAAAACGGCAGTATCTATCAGATAGACGAAGCCAACCACCGGATCCGGAAGCTATTCCGAAAACCAGGGCTCGGGAAGGGAAGTAGACGTCTGGTCGATGGTAAATGGCAACCGTACAACGCGGTTAAACGTATCGTCGAAGGAGCCTGCTGCATCATAACATGGCTCGACGGGCAAACCCTTACGACCTCGGCTGTCAAAGCCATAATTGAGCAGGGAAACGACTATGAAGATTGACTTTGCAGACAGACGGTTCGATGGGTCCGTAAATGGTCATGCTTTCTCGTGTTACGTGGACGGGACCATGAGCTGCGGGCGGGTGTCCGGTACGGTTCGCGATGAGATGCGCCTTGCCGCCGCGGATGCGTTCCTTTCGTCCGGACGGGCCCTAAGCCTTACCGCGGCCGAACGCGCGTACTGGGCCAAGCTACGTACCGTAGACGGCGACCACAAAGCGTTTATCCACGACTGAGGCCAAGATGAAACGTATCGTCAAACCACAAGCCGCGCCCGCCGAAACGAAGCCGGGCGCGCCCGAGCGCACCTGCCAGGAACTGAACATCCACGAGATCGAAGTAAGCTCGGGTACAGAGAAGTACAGTCCCGTTCAGTACAATTCGTTTGAATTGCCGTCGGTGATCGTCCGACTCGGCCCGTTGCACATGAATGACGATGGAACGGGTGGTGAAACACCGAGCGAGCTATTCCAGCGCGCCCGTCTCATGGTCGACGGCTGGGCCAGCCTCATGTTCTACGATAAGCTCGAAGAGCACGTGAAGCGCGTACTCGCGTCGAAGGGAAAGTGAAGCGACGCCCGATCGAGGGCCCCGCGCCCATCCCCGAACGTCCGACGCCGAAGCTGGATAAGCTTGATATTCACGTAGACGCCGTGAATGAACAAATTCTTGTCATCGCAGCCTGTATTGACACCGAAGTCCGCAAGGGCTTAACGCAGCGATTGCGCCCCGATGTGTTCCTAGCCGACGAGCACCAGGTAATATGGGAAGGGTTGACGGAAATCGCACGTCGTGACCTAGCGTTCGACATCGCAACCCTGCACCAGCTTACCGGTGGTAAGGCGGACACGCCGTATCTCGAGACCCTACTAGCCAGCCGGACCGAGGTGCCGCCAAACCTTAAGCACCACGTCGAGATGCTGCTTTGGGACCGAGCACGGGTTGAATGCGTACGCGGTCCACTCCCCGAGCTATTACGGACGTTGCAGGATACGGCCGCTCCGGCCGACCGGGTGCGTGCGATGGCACGATCCGTGGCTACGTCGCTCGAGGGGGGCTCGGGATACCGCGGCTTGATGAGCGACCCGCGTCGGCTGCGTGACCGGGCAGAGGCTTTGTTAGACGAGCTCGCCGACGAGCATTACCCGTTTGGCATTCCCGGATTGGACCTGAACGATGACGGTACTAGGCGACTGACGACCGGTACGATGCCAGGGAAGATTACTGTAATAACCGCTGTTAGCGGGGCTTGTAAATCGCTCATCTCTGGACAAATCGCCTTGCACCAAGGACCTGGGATTCCGCGAATTGGCGATAAAGGATTGGGCCGCAAGGTTCTTATGGGGGCGTGGGAAATGCCTCCGGACATGCTCTGCAACTTGTTTGCTTGTATGTCCTTGGGATTGGATCGCACCAAAATGCTTTCTGGTCTGCTATCTCGAGAAGATAGGACCGCTCTCGCGGTCGAGCGAGAACGGATCTCAAGTTACGTACGGTTTGTCGATCAACCGGTTACCAAGGGTAAGCACGCCAACGAAGACGCGCTTTCGGCGATTCACGGTATGGTCATCGACAGCGCCTGCGAAGTCGCCGTGTTGGACTTGTGGGAACGAGCCTTCGAATTCAAGGGGCCAGAAGAGGAAAAGACCAATCTTATCAGGACCCAAGACATCGCGAAGATAACGAATACGCACCTGATTCTCACGGCACAGCAGAACCTTAAGCAAGTCGAGAATCGCCCTGATAAACGTCCATCCCGCGAAACGATTATGGGTTCCGGTGGTTGGGTGCAAATTGCCGATACAATCCTCGGGAGTAACGTGCCCGGGTTATGGCGTGAGATACCCAAGGATATCATCGAGATACTCGTCTTGAAGCAACGCTACGGCGATTGGCCCTTGCTCATTGAGGCTGACCACGATCCCCGTTCCGGATTGACATTCAACTGTCGGCCGGCCGAGCTCAAACGCTACGTGGCCCCCGCGCCATAAAGCAAAGTACAGACTGCGGACCGGGTCCTTTCAGAAATCCATCTAACTGTCTGGACCCAGTCCCCTTTTTCCCGAAAAGGTGAAAACCCGATGCGAGAGATAGGCCGGTACAAGCGCAAGCCTGCTTCCGAGATTCGAGACATCGTGGAGGCCTATGCGCGCGATGAAGAGCCCGAACCGCGGGACCCATGGGATGTCGATACGGCGGTCGAGTCGCCCCAGGCGATGGAGACAACCCCGTCGCCCCATAAGCGTAGCGGCGAGTACATGACCTCTGAGTATCAGAAGTTTCTGAATCTGCTCGAAGAGGAAAAGATCATTGCGCGGGCAAAGTTTAAATGACCATCGAATTCATATTTATTGTATTTATAGTCGCGTTCTCACTCGCCTCGATTTTGATCTGGGATGTTCTTGATACGATGCATCGGCAGGGAAATCAAATCGTTTCAGCCCTGAATAGAATCGCCAAAGTGCTCGAAGACAGAGAGCGATGAAAACCTACGACGTCCCACGTCTGCTCGCTCTGCTCGACATCGATGCCAAGCGCGTAGGCCGCGAGTACCAAGCCAAGTGTCCCCTGCACAGCGATCGTAATCCGTCCTGGCAAATGCAGGCGGAAACTGGTCTTTTCCACTGTTGGTCATGCCAAGCCGGCGGAGGCGTTGTTTCGCTGGTTAGCCAAGTCCTGAACCTGGATACGGATTCGGCCAAAGCGTGGCTGCGCGCAAATGGGGTCGAAGGCGATACCGTTTCGGCAGTGCCGGAAAGACTTACGATTAGCGTCGGCGGTGGGTTCGCGGGTAAGCCGAAGTTTACGGGGTTGCCCGACGGTTGTGTGAAAATTGCCAATCGCGCATACGACGAATGGAAATTCAACTGGTCGTCAAACTACCTAGAAGGTCGTGGGGTTACTAAACACCAAATTCTCGGATGGATGCTTCACGTCGGAACATATGGGGAATTAGCCAACCGCGTCATATTTCCTATTCATGACAAGGCCGGGATCCTACACGGCTTCATGGCCCGTACGATGGTCGGAGCCCGCCCACGATACCTCACCCCCAAGCCCGAAACCAACCCCGACCGCACTGTCATCTTTGGCGAGCGTTGGTGGCCCGAGGACGAGGCGGATTCGCAGGTCGTAGTCACCGAAGGTGCATTCAATGCACTGGCCTGTGAGCGAGCAGGGGCCGATTATGTCGCCGCACTCGGTGGTTCCAACCCAGGTCTCACCGTCTACTCGAAGCTATCGAAATTCAAGCGCGTTATAATCGCGTCAGATCCGGACAAAGCCGGCGAGCGCGTAGCATGTGCGCTCAAGGTCCTACAGCGTTGGACCGATGTCACCCGGGTGGAACTTCCGCCGGGTCTTGACGCCGCCGATTTGTCCACCGATGCGCTGCATAGTCGACTGATCGCCGCGGGCCTGGATGTAGGATAAATATCGCTTTTTTTGCTTGCATCTTGCCCATAACGTGTCAAAGATAGCGGCAGATGGAAGAAGCACTCATCAGGCTGCGTAACGGTGGGTCGTTCGCCGAATTCGTACGCCGCACCCGGTCCCAATGGCGTTCGATGGCAATGGGTCTGATGCGCCGTTGGAAGTGTCCGGCCGACGTCGAGCTCGAAGACGTAGTCCAAGAGATGTTACTCGCGGTTTTCGCCGTGTTGCCGGATTACGATCCGACGCGCGGCAAGACCCTGAAACAATACGTGCAGTGGAACGCGAATAACCGGGCGAAGAAGTGGATGCACCGGCAACGCGGGGCGTTACGCCGGGACGACCGGGCGAAGAGCCGGCACCCCATCGCCATGTCGCGGCTTTCGTCGCACGCCCTTACGGACTGTCCGCCGTTTGAAGAGTGGCTCATCGTCGATGGCGACCAGGAAGAGGACTCGGAGAAGGCCCGGCACATCGCCATGATCGACCGGTTGTTTGCCGGCGACGTTCGGGTTCGCGAGACCGTGCGTATTGTGGTTAAGGTTGACGGCGACCTCACGTCCGCCGCAATGGACATTCTGGACCGTCGTACCGAACTCGGGTTACGCATTGCGTCTTACTCCGAGGCGTTTGCGTTGGCGCGCAAAGTCGTGGACGCCCTGATCGCGGCATAGATGGGGTATGGTTTGGACGCATTTTCACGACATGCACAGCGGTGGGAATCAGAAGCTCGATTGGGGACACATTTTCATCGAAGCGCCGGAAGCCGAAGCCAAGTCGGTTTTCTTTTCCCGCTTCGGTCGTAATCCCAACCGGGTCACCTGTACGTGCTGTGGTGAAGACTACAGCATTTCAGAAGACGACACGCTTGAAGCGTCAACCGCGTTCGAGCGCAACTGCGAATACGCATGGTTTCGACCAGACGGTACCGAATGTCCAAAAGACGAGGGTTGGAAACCCGGTAAAGGAACCACGCCTGGCTATAGCGAACGCTACGTCGAGCGTAAGCGCAAAGAACTCGCATGGGGTGAATATGTAACACTCCCCGAGTACATCAAAAGTGGCCATGTAAAGATCATTCCGGCGTCCGAGATTTCGGACGATGAGCGGAAGACGGAAGTACCCACCCAAGGGTACGTCTGGGTATAAGTGGGAAAGAAGGGTCATCGACGAACTACTTGCTCGCGATGTGAAGTCGAGTTGACTCCTGAGTCGCGTGTAGGCGCTTTATGTAGGACTTGTGACAGAAGTCGCTGTAGCGACTATTACTGGAAAAACCCCGAACCGCGTAGAGAATATGGTCGGGTTTTCTATCGAACCAAGAAGTCTAAAGAACCCAAGTGGTTGGTACGACGTTGGTTAGAACAGAATACAAACCGTTCATTTAAAGAATGTCACGAGATGATAAAGTGCAGCGGTACACGCGGTCGGCGTCTAGGCAAGGGCGGACGAGGGGTAAACGGAGAGCAGTGGCAGATTATACTCAAGCTTCATGATTACCGGTGTGCTTACTGCGGCTGTGCGTCCAATCGGTTGACGATGGACCACGTCCTAGCACTATCAAACGGCGGTTTACACGACATCGAAAATATCGTGCCAGCATGTGTGTAACGTGTAATTGCCGAAAGGGAAACGCAACCATGAAGAAGATATCTATCTGGAAGTCATTCTTTCCAGCCGAATGCAAGCAGTTCTCCGGTCGCAATGGGTAAAAAGGTCTGGGGAATTTCTCCCCGTGATTTACGACACGACGTTCTGAACGAAGAGCTTACCCGCTTGGGACTCCTAAGCACCGGGTCGCAGGACACCCGCGTCGAACGGATGGCCACCTGGATCGACCAGAACTGCGACCCCGACGAACTGGTCGACTGCGACTGCGGTGGCTACAGCGATACGACACATTTTCTACGTTGCCCATTCTGCGGTGACGCCGAGGTTGAATTGGACGACGGACGAACGATAGAGGGTACGCAGTTGGCGTTTGAACTCGAACGGTTGCCAACCAACTTTGATGGGATGAAAACCTTTGAGACCGGGTTTGCACAGGTCGAAGTCCTAACCGAGGCGTCCCTGGACGATACCGTCGAGGCCATCCGTAAGCTCAAGAACGAGATGGCGAAGAACTACCACCGACTCGGGGTCATGCTTCGCGACGTCCACGTCCGCGGATTGTGGCGCATGCGGCAGACCAAGGATGGTAAGCCCAAGTATGCCGAGTTTGGGCAGTGGACCCGGGCCGAGGCCGGCCTTGGTAGAACCCAGGCTATGAAGTGTGTCGAAGTGGCCACACACTTCAGCGAGAAGGAAGTAAAAGAGATAGGCCATACGCGGCTTGCAGTGGCCCTCCAGGTGCCTCCGGAGTACCGGGACAGGCTGGTAGACCAAGCCCGCCAAGGCGCGTCCAAGAGGGATTTGGAGCGCGCGGTGGCCGTCGTGAAAGGGCGACCCGAACCGGTCGATCGGTTACCACCGGCCAATTCCATTACCCTGGCCATGGCGGCGACGGATCGGACGATCGAATTGATGGCCGACGATGATAGCGGCGACCGCGCCTTCTGCATCGGGGATAACCCGGTTGGCGAGGAGGTTCTATCGAACGATGTGGCAATAAGATATCGCGTCCTCGAAGACACCGACGGAAGCCTGATACTTCGTATTACGCGCAAGCGGCTTGACTGATGGAAGACGGTCTACTTTCGGCCTATATTGACTACCGCAAAAACGAGTTAGTGCTTATTGAGCGGAAGGGAGACCGCGTTTGGCTCAACCGCCGACCGGCCGAGCACTCGCTATTTCTGAAGAAGGACGAAACGCCCCGCGACCTATACGTCGAACTCTGTCAGTCCGAGGCGGTCGTAGGGGTCCAAGCCGACGGTGACTTCTGGCGGGTTAAGTTCGCCGAACGCGATGTCTGCCGCAAGATGTGTGAGATCCTACCCCGCACACGCGGCGTTTTTACCTACGATGGTGACGTAGCCCCGGCCCGCCGGTACCTAACCGACACCGGCCGCAAGATCGTACGCCCCCGCGCCGTCTACCTAGACATCGAAACCGACTCTCGGGTGCCCTTCTCCCGCAAGGAAGAAGCCCGTGTGCTGTGTTGGACCCTGGTATGCGCCAAGACCGGCCGTGAGTTTAGGGGGATGCTCGGGGAGGATAACGACGAGTCCGAGTCAACGTTGCTACGGGCGATGTGGGATACGTTGGACCAATTCGACCAGGTGCTTTCGTGGAACGGCGACCGGTTCGACTTTGAGGTGATTAAGGCCCGGACCAAGAAGTGTAAGCTTACGTACATCCAGCCCCGCCGCTGGCTCTGGCTCGATCATATGAGCCTCTTTGAACGTATGAACGTCATGGCCGCCGAGTCTGGCGACGAAAAGCAATCGCTGGCCCTCGAGTCGATTGCCCAGGCGGTTTTGGGGTACGGAAAAGACGATTTCGATTCGTCGAAGACATGGCAGGAATGGGCGACCGGCGACCGGAAGAAACTAGCCGACTACTGTGCCCGCGACACCCAGCTCATGCGCGATATCGAGCTCAAGACGGGCTACGTCGAGCTCTTTCAGACACTGTGTGATGTATGCGGGGTCTTTCCCGACTCATCCGGCCTGCGTCCCGCCACCCGGGTGGAAGGCTACCTGTTTGCCATTGCCAAGCGCACCGGGCATCGGTTTAAGACCCGGTTGGAACGCGGCGGCACTGAGACCGATAAGTACAAGGGCGCCTTCGTCCTACACCCGACGAAATCCGGCATCCTCAAGTCGGTCCAGGTTTGCGACTTTTCGTCCCTGTACCCGTCGATCATCATCACCTGGAACGCCAGCCCCGAAACCAGGGTGCTCAAGGGGGAAGGACCTCGCCCGGCTTATGTATGCGAAGCGCCCGGCACCGACGAGTGGTTTGATACGCGAGTCAAGGGAATCCTCGTGGTCGCACTCGAAGAAATCCTCGAGCTGCGGAAGTTCTGGGACAAGAAGAAGAAGGAAGCCGAGCCCAATACGCCGGAGTGGATTGACGCATATCGCCGAGTGACGGCGTATAAAATTGCCGCAAACGCCTTCTACGGGGTTATTGGGTCGCCGTGGTCGCGGTTCTTCGACCGGTACGTCGCCGAGGCCATTACCCAGGCCGGTGCATGGCTGATCAAGAACGTTATCAAGGCTGGCGAAATCCGCGGCTACGAAACCCTTGCGAGCGACACGGATTCGAGCTTCGTGCTCGGTGCGACGACCGAAGACTTCCGCCGCTTCATTGCCTACTGCAACGAAGAGCTGATTCCGCCGCTCGTGACCGAGATCGGTTGCAAGACGAACCGTATCTCGCTCGGCTACGACAAAGAATTCGAGCGGTTGATCATCCCAGTCGACGACGACGGCAAGGCCATAGCAAAAAGATATGTCGGAAGGGTGCTGCACAAGGGCGGCAAGATGGCCGGTGACGATAGCGAGCCTGAAATCAAGGGCTTCGAGTTCAAGCGCGGCGATTCGGCCCGTATGACCCGGTCGATGCAGAAGGAAGTGATTGACCTGTTCTGCAAAGCGCGATGCGAAGACGCGAGCCGGTTTACAGAGATCTGTGCGAGGTATAAAGCCCGAGTCCTGAACGACCCGCTCGAGCTCGTGGACGTGAAGGTATCCAAGTCACTGGGCAAGCCGCTTAAGGGTTACGTCCGCAAGACCAAGAAGAACGGCGAACCATCCCAGCTGCCGCCCCATGTCGAAGTTGGGCTGATCCTGGCCGAACGCGGTCGAGAGGTAGACGAAGGGGTGAAGGTTGACTACGTGGTGGTCGACGGGGCGGCCAAGCCTAAGCGGGTCATCCCAGCCGAGGACTGGACCGGTGAGTTCGACCGCTTTGAGTTGTGGGAGAATATCATTTGGCCGCCGACCCGTCGGTTGCTTGCCGCTGCCTTCCCCGAGGCCGACTTGTTCGAATTTGACTATGTACGTGACACTCGCAAAAAGAAGAAACTCGAGTTCGCCCGGCGCAAGCTCGACCTAATCGACTGGATCGACGAGACGATGGCGAAGAAGGCGGGAGTTGCCTAAGAATTGCTTTGGTCATTACACTCGTCGAAGACCGCGGCATATAAGTAATCAAGGATGGTCAACGGCCAGAAAGTCAAACTATCTGACGCAGAGCGTCGAGAGAGGCGGCGAGAGTACCATCGAAAGTATCGAGAAGCGAACCGTGAGAAAATTCGGGCTTACCAACATAAGTGGTACGAGGACAACCGCGATGAGTTATTAGATAGGCAGCGGGAATACTATGGCTCTAATAACGAGCGCCAACGAGAGAGGCGTCGCAAATATCGAGAATTTAATCTTGACAAGGAACGGGAGAGGCATCGTAAATATAGAGAAGCCAATGCAGAGAGAATTAGGGAGTATAGTCGCAACCATTATGAATCCAACTACGAGAAGTACCGAGAACGAAAACTATTCAGGAAATATGGGCTAACCTCTCAAGAAGTTCGCGATTTAGATAAATTACAAGCTGGCCTGTGTGCAATATGTGGCAAGCGGGAAACCCTGCTGGTCGACCACGACCATGTAACCGGTCGTGTGAGGGGGTTGTTATGCAACCCCTGTAATAAGATGCTCGGGTTTGCAAAAGACATGCCATCGACGCTCCGCTCTGGCGCCGATTATATAGATAGTCACAAATAATGGCAACCCGACACCTCCCCCAACTTCCGTCCGAATCGGACCAGTTCAACCGGATCGTCGAGACGATCATCAGAGCTGACGTGGCGGACATTTACGAACGACTAGAGCCCCAGCTTAAAATTGAAAATGCGCTCGAGCCCCAGGCAATACGAGCGGCGCTTAACGTTGCCGATAACAACGCCCTGCAAGCCCATCGTGCTTATGTAGCCGCCAAATACGAATTTGAAATGCGCGACCTGGCTTTAGATCGGATAGAAGCCCAAATGAGAGAGGATGCGATTTCGGAGCTATCTAGTGATAAGGCGATGGGAAACCATGCGAAAGCCATTACAGAAGCCGACGTTAAGGCCAAAATGGCGACAATGTATCCAGACGAATACTCATCGTTAGTTACCGCGCGAAAGCGGGCCGACGCCACGCTTAAGCACCTTGAGCGTTTCGCCGATAGGTTCCAGTCAAGAGTTTACGCACTCAAATCATTAAACGACCATTGAGAATATAAAGAAATGACCATGCAAGGACAATCCCTCGACGACCTCATTCGCGAAGCTTCCGGTGGCGGACAGCGCAAATCTTTCAACCGTAACGACCGGAAAGCCAACACCATCTCCGGTTGGTCCTACAAGCGAAAGACGCCACAAGGCCAGTCAGAGATCCTGGTGTGGCTACATACGAAATCGCTGTTCTACCGAATCTACCAGCACCAGTTTCCACGAATCGGGAAAAACCGCGACAACCCGGATATCCCCGAAGTCTATTTCGGCAAAATTCGATGTCTCGAGGCGGACAAGACCAACGAGAAGCAGTACTTCCGTGGGCCGAGCGGGAAGCGTGAGTATCCCCCGAACACATGCCCCATCTGTAGGCTTCAGGAGCATGTCCGAGACCTGGTCGAATCCGGCGATCTGAACCTTACCGACGAGCTCTTCGTCTACGAAGGCAACGGTAAGAAGATCGTACTTCATGCCGGCGGCATCTTTGGCGGATTCGATGACAAGTACATGTCGCCCGAGCAGGCCGACGAGGTGAAGAAGGCCGGTATCAAGAAGCCCTGGGCCGAGAACACGCTCTGCCGCAAGAAGTACCTGTTTAGTGTGCTCGACCATGCCGACCCGTCGGCGGGCGTACAGCCGGTACTCGAAAGCAAATCGCTCGGCGACTCGATGATCGCCCAGATCGCCACCCAGCGAAAGCAGGCCGGGTCAAAGGGCGACCCGATGGCAAATCCCTATGCGATTGCCTGGCAGTACGATCAGAATTTACCCGGTGCAAAGCAATATTCCGCCTCGGCCGTGCCGTTGGTCGGCATCACCGACGAGATTCGTCGGCAAATCGTGGATGAGCCACCGCCGGATGTATCGCGCTTCTTCGAGTCTTGGAACGTGCGGGCGCTCTGGACCCAGATGGAATCGGCCTGTGTGCAATCGCTCGATTGGGATTACGTCTTTGGCCCGGCGATAAAAGCCTGCGATGAAAACGGGTTCTACCGCGGCGAAGGCTTTACGCAGCGTGCCGAGACGCCGCTTCCGACCATGCCGGCGAAGACCGCACCCACGCCCCCGGCGGATGCCAACCCCGAAGACTTTTGTACGACGTGCGAGGCCTATATGGGACCAGATAGTCTCGCATGCCTAAAATGCGGCACAAAGTACGAAGCGGCCGAAGACGAGACAATCCCGTTCTGAGGGTTACTACCATGACATTCGGTGAATTTTATCTGTACTACCTGGCGTCGGCTGTAGTCACCTACTGTGGCGTGTTCGCCCTGTCGTTTCTCTTCCGGCTAATGGTTCATCCGAAGGAATAATTGGCTGCCAAGAAGAAGGACCAAGAGAGCGAGCGTAGGGAAAGGCTCGCGGCCATTGCCAAAGTCGCCGACCGGTTTTCGGGGTTTAAGCCGGCCGGCGAGGTGCTTACAAAGGTACGCGCAGTACCTACAAATTTCGTTCAGCTCAACGTGGCCACCCGGGTGGGTGGTTGGCCGATCGAGCGCATCGGGCTGGTCCACGGGCCGTCGGGGTATGGTAAGACGTCATTCGCACTAGGGCTCGGTTTGAGCTTCCTGGAACGAGGACACTTCTTCGCCTACGTAGACGCCGAATATACCACCCCACAGACCTGGCTATCCCAGCTCATGGCCGAACAGGCCATCAACCCAGCATTCGTAGCAAAGCGGCCTAAGACCTACGAAGAGACACGCGACTCGGTGAAGCAGTTTGCCGAGACGATTGGACAGGCCAAGGACAAGGGCGATCTTGATTCGGAAACCACGGCGCTAATCGTGGTCGACTCGCTTCGAAAGCTCGTGCCAAACCGAATGGCCGAGGCGCTTGAGAAAGAAGCCGAAAAGGTCGGACTCGACGGCATGCGCGGCATGGGCGGTGCCTATCGCGCCGCGCTCAACAGTGCCTGGTTCGATGAACTCATTCCTCTGCTGTTCCATACCGGAACCGCCCTGGTTGTCGTAGCCCGCGAGCGCAAGAAGATGAACGCGCAGCCATTCGAGACCCAATACGAGATCGGCGGGGGCGAGTCCGTAATCTACGATTCGAGCCTCATCTGCCGTATCACCCGCGAGTTCGTCAAAGAAGGCGAAGAGATAACGGGCGAACGGCACTTGGTACGTATTAGTAAATCCAAGGTCGGTGGCCGGGATGGAAAATATACCGATGCGCACTTTTCCACATCCCTCGGGATAACATCCCCCGCCGGCTTCGACCGAGCCCGCGACGTGCTCGAAATGGCGCTGTCCTGCGGCGTCGTCGAGAAGAAGGCCGGTAAGCACTGGGTAACGACCGACGCAGGTCCGCTCGGCGCGGGCGAAGTGTTCGGAAACAGCGAGGCGGAAGCACTCAAGTACATGCGGGCCAATCCGGCGGCCAACCAAGCAATCGAGGAGCAGGCAACGGCTAAGTTCAACCCACCAGAGGGTGAAGAGGCAGCATGAGCTACGTATGCAGCTATCGACCTGGGTACTTCAGCGGGTTCGAGGATTACGAGTGGGATATCAAATCCCTTGATGAACTTCTCGCGCTTGACTGGGTGAAGCGGTTTGCCGATAGCCCAGACTTCGCACAGTTCTCGTATACGACCGGGGGCCTTCGTGGACCCACCGGAGTGAGCCAATACACGCTCATGAAAGAAACGACCGACGGTGGTTGGTGGGTCGTTGCCGGTATCGACGAGTCGTTCGGTCTTCCCGTGTGGGACGTGGCGCGCTGCAAGGCGAGAAAGAAGGTTGGGACGAATAATAGCGATTGATGCTTCGTGGGTCGCCTCGGGTGCAGTGGTCATGTACGACCACTATGAAGAACCGTGGAAGACGTCTGAGTGTCGAACAATCAAGACTTCGAAGAAGAAGTTTCCGAACGAAGCAGCCCGACTCCTTCACATTACGCAGGAGATCGCTTTATTCGGCGACGAGCATTCGGTTGAAGCGGCCTACATCGAAGATGTTTACGCAGGATTTAGCGTCAAACAGCTTGCGCGATTGCGCGGCGCCCTGGATGTCCAGGTTTGGAGCATTAACCACATAGAGATTGTTCCGATAAACGTCAGCCAAGCTCGCAGGCTGCTTCTTGGGCCAGCTAAGAAATACGACCGCAAGCAGATTAAGAAGATCGTGCTTGATATCTGGCAGGCGGCCGGTGCCCCCGTTACCGATGACGCCCAGGCCGATGCAATGACGATCGCCAATTACGCGCTGCATCTAAGAGGGAAGCAATGTCTGACGAAGTAACCGAAAAATCCGATGTGCCGTTCGAACGGAGCCCGGCGCCGATACAAGACGTACTTGAGCAGATCTATACCGAGTTGGTCATTGCGATCGATAAACGCGCCTCAAAGGCCCGGTACCAGAGCGTCAGTTTCGGGATAATACCGTTGGATTATGGACACGACATAGGCTATCTGACTGAGGCGCTCCACAATCTATCCTCGGTTAATCGCTGGTAACCAACCAGGCCCGTGCCCGACGTACTCGAAGACCCACCCGCCGACTTCTCTAGTTTCGCCGGCATATGCGACTGGTTCGATACCTTTGCGCTGGCCAAGATCCGCAAAGAGTTCGACGAAGACTTCTCGACGTTCGGCATTGCTTTCATTTCGATCGAGGACGGCAACCTACTCCCCGAAGTCTGTCCCGTACCGGTAATCGCCGATTCGGACCTTTCGGACAAGGATTACCAGCAAGACTTCGCCGACCAGTTACGGCAGGTGCTTAAGCGCGATGCGGCTACGGGGGTGGCCATGATCGTGTATGTACACGGCGACGACGATGACCCATGCGACGCCGTGATCGTCGCCCTGGAGCATAAGGGCGGCCGGGCGTCGTGGATGGCCGAGACCGAAGAGGATGGGCTGGGGCCGTTCTTGCGCGATGACCAAATCAATTGGCAGCCGGGCCACGCCTTTGCCGATTTGCTTCCCGTCCGCGCCATTAACTAGAAGTGGACGAACGATATCGGGTGATATGCGGCGACGCAGTTAGGTACATGATTGAGTTGCCGGATGGGGCGGTAAATCATGTGATTTGTGACCCGCCCTATTCGGCCTACGTCCATTCGCACATGCGGGGTAATAGGGGCACCAGCGAACGCCCCTACAACTGTG
>Ga0209382_10001602_pt1 | contig 35207 bp, 36 predicted proteins | sample SoiMetdeltSBSDD5_FD_187599 | JGI IMG/M metagenome (GOLD analysis project Ga0209382, IMG submission 187599) | Bulk soil microbial communities from a Populus tree surrounding site in Tennessee, USA - Soil MetaG P. deltoides SBSDD5 (SPAdes) (version 2) | ecosystem: Environmental > Terrestrial >... | reverse complement strand
GGTTTGCCGTGCCGCCGAGTGTTACCACCGGCGCGGTGCGCTCTTACCGCACCCTTTCACCCTTACCGGCCCCTCCCTTGCGGGCGGGGCTTAGGCGGTTTGCTTTCTGTTGCACTTTCCGTGGGCTCGCGCCCCCCAGGCGTTACCTGGCGCCTTGCCCTGGGAGCCCGGACTTTCCTCCACGCTTGCGCGCAGCGATTGTCTGGCCGACTCCGCGCGTGATGGTGGGGTCGATCGGCGGGCGAAGCAAGTCATTTGCCGAGCCGCAGCGCGGCCTCGTACAGCTCGCTGCGCTTGCCGCCGGTGATGTGCGCTGCGACCTTCGCTGCTTGCGATGGCGATAGCTCTTCGAGCAACGCGCGCAGTAGTGCATCGCTGTCGAGCTCGAGCGCAGTGCTCGTCGTGGGTGCGCCGCTCACGACGATGACGATCTCGCCGCGCGACATGTCGCTGTCGCGCTCGGCTGCTTCGCTCAGCTGCGCAAGCGTGCCGCCATACGTCGTTTCGAAGCGTTTCGTCAGCTCGCGGCTGATCGAAGCACTGCGCTGCGCGCCAAGTATTCGCGTCATGTCGCGCAACACTTCTATGAGCCGATGTGGAGCTTCATAGAAAACCATCGTGCGCTGCTCGCGTGCGAGCTGTTCGAGGCGTTCGCTGCGGGCCGCGGTTTTCGCCGGCAAAAAGCCCTCGAAAACGAAGCGATCGGTCGGCAGACCGGCGACCGACAACGCGGCGATCGCCGCGCATGCGCCTGGAATTGCGACGACGGCGATGCCTGCACGGCGCGCGGCCGCGACCAGGTCGAAGCCCGGATCGCTGACCAGCGGAGTGCCGGCGTCGCTGACCAGCGCGATCGACTCGCCTCGTGCAAGCCTTGCAACGAGCTCCGTGCTCTTCTGCGCCTCGTTGTGTTCGTGCAGCGACGTCAGCGCGGTCCCGATGCCGCAAGTTTGCAGCAATTGGCGCGTATGGCGCGTATCCTCCGCCGCGATCAGCGCCACGCTCGCCAGCACCTCACGGGCGCGCGGCGTGAGATCGGCGAGATTGCCGATGGGCGTGGCGACGACGTAGAGAGTGCCGGGCATGCGAACAATCCTATAATGACCGTCCGCAGCTTTGGGCGATACTGCAGCTGGCACAAAGGAGTCACGCTGGATGCTCGGTAGAGCGAAGTGGTCGAAACTGGCTGGCGCGGCATTGATCGCGGCGCTGCTGGCGAGCGCGTGCACGGTGCCCGTGACGCAGACCGGAGGCGAGCCGACCGACCGACGGTTGGTCACGCAGGCCGAGAAGCTTGCGCGTGACGGCGATCATCGCGGCGCGGCCCAGGCGTACGAGCAGGCCGCGGCACAGGCGCCCGGCGAGCTGCGCGATCGCATGTTGCTGCGTGCAGCGCGCGAGTACGTGCGCGCAGATCAGATCGACCAGGCGAGCACGCTGCTGAAGCAAGTGAGCACGACGTTGCCTGGCGCGGACTTCGCGTTGCGCGCAGCCGTCGCGGCCGAAATCAATCTGCAGCAGCAGCATCCTGAAAGAGCATTGGCGGAGCTCGATCGCATTCCGCAACCGCTGCCGCGCGAAGATGCATCCGATCTGCTCGCACTACGCGCCCGCGCGCTGTTTGCACTGAATCGTCCGGCCGCAGGTGTTACGACTGCGTTGGAGCGCGAGCGTTCGCTCAACGGTCAGGATGAAATTCGCGCCAACCGTCGGCTGATCTGGCAGGGCTTGCAGCAGAGCGCGGCGGGCAACGCGGATTTCTCGTCGCCACCCGGCTCGAGCGCTACGGTCACCGGCTGGCTCGATCTCGGTCGCGCAGCTTTGACCGCTGCGCGCAATCCGTTCACTGCGAACGAAGATCTCGCCGACTGGCGCAGCCGTTATCCGTCGCATCCGGCGAATTCGTTGTTGAACGAAGACGTGTTGCCCGAGCTCGGCGTCGGTCTCGAATATCCGGCGCAGATCGGCTTGATCCTGCCGTTGTCGGGCCGGCAGCAGGGCGCGGGCGTCGCGGTGCGCGACGGTTTCCTCGCCGCGTTGCTGCAGCAGGAGCAATCGCAGCGGCCGGTGATCAACGTTTATGACTCCGCGGAGATGGGCGCGACGACTGCTTATCGGCGCGCCATTGCCGACGGCGCACAGTTCATCGTCGGGCCGCTCACGAAGGACGACGTCACGGCGATCGCGGCATCCGGCGAAACCTCCGTGCTCACGCTTGCGCTCAATCAGACGGCCGACGAATCGAGTCAGCCGGCGCTGATGTTCCAGTTCGCACTCGATCCTGAAGACGAGGCACGTCAGGTGGCGCAACGCGTCGCCGCCGACGGTCGCATGCGCGGCTTGCTGCTGCTGCCGAACAACGAATGGGGCCAGCGGCTGTTCAAGGCTTTCGATACGGAGCTGAAGACGCTCGGTGGCTCGATCGCCGGTATGCGCTTCTATGATCCGGCTTCGCGCGACTACTCGCAGCCGATCACACAGCTGCTGCTCATCGATGAAAGCCGTGCGCGCGCCAACTCGCTGAGCGCGACGATCGGCACGCGCCTGGAATTCGAGCCGCGACGACGCGGCGATGCGCAGTTCGTATTCGTCGGCGCGCAGCCCGTGCAAGGGCGCTCGCTGCGGCCGGCACTGCGCTTTCATCTCGCGGAGGATTTACCGGTCTACGCGACCTCCGACATCTTCGAGCCCGATGCGGAGGCGAACAGTGACCTGGAAGGCGTGATCTTCCCCGACATGCCCTGGGTGATTTCCCCTGACGCCGTCTCGACGCAATTGCGCACGGCATTGAGCAAGCACTGGCCCGTGCGTGCTCGCGGTCGCGGCCGGCTCTACGCATTCGGCTTCGACGCATATCGACTGGTGCCGTTGCTCAAAGCGGGCAAGTTCGGCAACACGCACTCGGTGCCCGGAATGACGGGACTGCTGTCGATCGACAGCAAGGGCCGCGTGCATCGCGAGCTCGACTGGGCACACGTCGCGGGCGGCAAGCCCATGCCATTGAGTACCGCCGCGGCGACAGCTGCAAACTGAAACAAGAGAGCGATCATGGACGATCGGCTACGCAAGGAAGCGGGCCGTGCAGCCGAAGCGGCTGCGCTGGCGCACCTGGAACGAGCTGGCCTGCAACTCGTGGTTCGCAATTTCAGATGCAAGGGCGGCGAGATCGACCTGGTGATGCTGGACGACGCGACGCTGGTGTTCGTCGAAGTGCGCTATCGTTCCAGCGAGCAGTTCGGCGGCGCGGCCGCATCGGTGACCTGGCGCAAGCAGCGCCGGCTCGCGAATGCGGCCCAGTACTTGTTGCTCACGCATCGCGAGCTGCGTCGCTACCGGACGCGCTTCGACGTCGTCGCGATCTCGGCGTCGCCGGTGTGCAGGCTCGAATGGCTCAAAGGCGCGTTCACACTGTAATGCTCGAAGAAACCGCCGAAGTCAGCTGTCCCTACTGTGGGGAAACGATCACGATCGTGCTCGACCTGTCGGTCGAGTCGCAGTCGTACATCGAAGACTGCAGCGTCTGCTGCCAACCGATGACCGTCTCGTACGCGTGCGAGGACGGCGAGCTCACGGAGCTGGCTGTCGAGGCTGCCGGTTGATGTGGCGACGGCTGCGGATCTCGATCCTGCTGGTGATCCTGCTGTTCGTCGTGTTGAACACGTACTTCGATCGCGTGTACTCGACGGATTGGAACATTCCGCTGCGAGTCGCCGCGTTTCCGATCAACGCTGACGGCAGCGAAGTCACCGCGCGCTACATCGGCCAGCAACCGGCCGATGCATTCCAACGCATCGAGACATTCTTCGAGCAGGAAGCCAAGCACTACGGACTGCAGATGGAGCGCCCGATTCGCTTGACGCTCGCACCGCCATTGTCCGAAACGCCGCCGGAGCTGGAACCAGGCGGCGGCGCACTTTCTGCCGCGCTGTGGAGTCTGCGCATGCGGTACTGGGCGTGGCGCGTCGACGCGCCGCCGGGGCCTGCGCCGGACATCAAGCTGTTCGTTCTCTATCACGATCCTGCGATCGCGCCAGCGCTGCCGCATTCGCTGGGCCTGCAAAAAGGCTTGCTCGGAGTCGTGCACGTATTCGCGGACGGCAGCATGCGCGGCTCGAACGACACCGTCGTCGCGCACGAGTTGCTCCATACGCTCGGTGCGACGGACAAGTACGACCTCGCAAGCAATCAGCCGCTGCTTCCCGATGGCTATGCGGAGCCTGAGCGTCAGCCGCTGTATCCGCAGTCGTTCGCCGAGCTCATGGGCGGCCGCATTCCGGTTTCGAGCACGGAGGCAGAAACACCGGAATCGCTGCAGCAAGTCATCGTCGGCGCGCAGACCGCGAGCGAAATCGGCTGGAGAAAGCGATGAACGCCGCGCCGACAGCTGCCATCGCGACCAGTCTTGCGTGCAGCCAGCTGAGCGTCGAAGTGGCGGGCCGCGCCTTGGTTCGTGACCTGCAACTGCAGATCGCGAGCGGTGCGGTCACGGCCGTGCTCGGACGCAATGGAGCGGGCAAAACGCTGACGTTGCACACGCTCGCCGGCCTGCGCGCTCCCGCACGCGGAACCGTGACGCTCGACGGCGAAGCACTCGCCAACTGGCCGCGCCGCACGCTGGCGCGCAAGCTCGGCCTGCTCACGCAGACGACTGAAGATCCGTTCCCCTCGACAGTGCTCGACAGCGTGCTCGTCGGGCGGCATCCGCACATCGACTTCTGGCGCTGGGAGAGCGATACAGATCGCGCCATCGCGCAAGCAGCGTTGCAGGCCGTCGCACTCGACGGTTTGGCCGCGCGCGATGTCGATACGTTGTCCGGCGGCGAACGCCGTCGCGCCGCGCTCGCGACATTGCTCGCGCAAAATCCCGACGTGCTGTTGCTGGACGAGCCGATCAATCATCTCGATCCGCATCATCAGCTCGACGTACTGAAGCTGCTGCGCGATCACGCCGGAGCCGGCCGCACGATCGTGATGAGCCTGCACGACGCGGGGCTCGCCGCGCGGTTCTCCGATTACGCCTTGCTGCTGTTCGGCGACGGCGAGTGGCTGACCGGACCGACCAGCGAAGTGCTGACGCCGGAAACGATGACGAAGCTGTATGGAGTGGCGGTGAGAGAGATCGCGTGGACCGGAGGCCGCACGTTCGTTGCGGGATGATCATGATCGCAAAGACAGTAGCAACGTTGACCCTCTTCTGCCTGGTGTCATCGGCGCAGGCTCAGGACAGCTTGCTCGGCAACCACAAGATCGACCTCCGGCTCAGGCCGCTGCCGGTTGGCGAAGTGCTCGACCTGTTGTCGGTCCGCTCGAAGAGCGCGATGCATTCCGCAGATCGGCCTGCAGACGCCGGACGTGCGTGGGAAGTGGCGGGTGCCGAGCAGCTCGCAGGCATCGTCGTGAAGGTGGATTTCGTCGCAACGCCCGTGTCGCAAGTCGTCGCCGAAACGCTCGGCTGCGTCGGCTTCGCATACAAGGAACAGGGCAATCGCATCGTGATCGAAAAGGCCGCGCAAGCGCTGCCGGCTGATCGGTGTCGCAGCGTCTCGCGAGTGTCATCGTCCGCTATCGCAAGCAGTCAGACCAGGCCGGCGCCGGACAAGAAATATTCCTGGCAGCTTGCGTCCATCTCGGCGGATGAGTTCATGACCACGTTTTCGCGCGAATCCGGCCAGAACATCGTGGTTCCAGCCACGCAGAACGAGCTGCTGCACAGGATCAAGTTGCGCGTGCAGGTATCCGACATGTCGGAGGCCGAAGTCTTGCAGAACCTGTTCGGCTGCATCGGTTGGAATTACCAGCAAACGAGCGCGGGGATTTCCGCATTCAGGGGAGCGCGGCCTGCAGCGGACTGCCGCGGATTCACGGTGCTTCCCTAGCTGAGCGCCCGCAGCACCTCATCGTGCAGCTTGCCGTTGGTCGCAAGCACCGAGGTCGTACTCAAATCCGGCGCGCGGCCTTCCAGATCCGTGAAGCGTCCGCCGGCAGCTTCGACGATCACTGCGAGCGCAGCGATGTCCAGGATGTTCACGTCGGATTCGATGACGACGTCGATCTTGCCGGCGGCGAGCAGATGGTAGTGCAGGAAATCGCCATAGCCGCGGATGCGTTGCGCGCGCGTGACGAGCTTGCCGAAGCGCGCCCAGCGCGGGCCGTTCGCGAGCGTCTTCAAGTTGCCGGTCGAGATTGCGCACGTCTCGATCGATGCAAGCTCGCTCACCTGGAGCGGTTGCTCGCCGAGCCAGGCACCGCGACCGATCTCCGCGTACGCCAGCTCACCGTACACGGGCGCAGACGAAACGCCGACGATCAGTCGGCCGCGATGCATGAGCGCGATCTGCGTCGAGAAAAACGGATACTCGCGCACGAATGCCTTCGTGCCGTCGATCGGATCGACCAGCCACAAGTACTCTGCATCGAGCGAGCTCTGGCCGGTTTCCTCGCCGTAGAAGCCGTGAGCGGGGAAGCGCTGGCCGATGATGCCGCGAATGACCTGCTCCGTTTCGACGTCCGCTTGCGTGACCGGTGATTTGTCGGCCTTCAGCGTGACCTGCAGGTTGCGCTGATAGTAGCGGCGGATGACTTCAGCGCCGGCGCGCGCGGCGTCGAGTGCGGTCGCAAGGAATTCTGAGTGGGCCACGTACCAGACTCTAATCTTCTGGTCGAAAGCGGCCAAGGCCCTTTCGACAAGCGCCGTCAAAAGGCGTGACTTTTGCCGGCTACTCAGCCTTGATCGGCACCGCAATGCCAGCAACGACCTGCGTTACCGAGTCGCAGATCGCGGCCACTTGCTGATTCAGCCAGCCTTGCTCGTCCTGAAACCGCCGCGCCAGCGCGGACACCGGCACGATGCCGGAGCCGACTTCATTCGACACCAGCAGCGCTGCGCCTGGATATTCCGCGAGCCACTGCAGAAATGCCGAGCGCTCTGCGTCCCACCTGCGCACCGGCGCAGTCGGCGCAGCTTCGTCGAAGTCGAGCAGCAACGCATTCGACAGCCACAGCGTGAGACAGTCGACGAGCAGAATCGCGGGCGGTTGAGCGCGCAGCGCAGCTGCAAGCTGGTCCGGTGCCTCGACGGTCTGCCATGACACGGGTCGCTGCGCACGATGTCTGTCGATCCTGTGCTGCATCTCGTCGTCGAGCGCTTGCGCCGTCGCGACGTACACGACCGGCTCGGACCGCGTGGCGGCCAGTCGCGTGGCGAGCGTAATCGCATGATTTGTCTTGCCCGAACGCGCGCCGCCCAGAATCAGATGTCGTTCAGGCATTATGTGCGCCCCACGGAATGCGATACGGACTCATCAGGAATCTCCATGACAGCCCCCAAGACGGACATGATAACCACGCGGGCGGCGCTGCAGCGCCGGCTCGACACGCGCACCAAGCCGCAGGGCTCGCTCGGTGCGCTCGAAGCGCTGGCGGTTCAGCTGGGCTCGGTGCTGCAAACCGAAACGCCAGTGCTGCGCTCGCCGGCGATGTTCGTGTTCGCGGGCGACCACGGGATCGCGGCGGATGGGGTCAGCGCGTTCCCGCAGGCCGTGACCGCACAGATGCTCGAGAACTATCGCAACGACGGCGCCGCGATCAACGTTCTCTCGAATCAGCACGGGCTCGACCTGACCGTGATCGACGCAGGCGTCATCCCCGTCAACGCGCGCAGCGCGCGGTCGCCGAGTTGGATCGCGCCCGGCACGCGCAATTTCCGGTTCGAGCCCGCGATGAGCGCCGAGCAATGCACGCGTGCGATCGAAGCCGGGCGAACGTTCGCCACCGATGCGATCGCTCGCGGCTCCAACGCGCTGCTGCTGGGCGAAATGGGAATCGGCAACACTGCTTGTGCGGCAATGCTGCTGCATCGTCGCACCGGTTGGCCGCTTGCCGAGTGCGTCGGTCGCGGCACCGGGCTCGACGACGCAGCGCTCGAACGCAAGCGCCAGGTGCTGACTGAAGCTTCCGCGCGCTGCCCGAGCGTGCTGTCGCCGTTCGAGACGTTAGTGGAATTTGGCGGCTTCGAGCTCGCAATGCTCACCGGCGCGATGCTCGAAGTGGCACGCCATCGTTGCATCGTGGTCGTCGACGGCTTCGCGGTGAGCGTCGCCGCACTGCTCGCAACAGAGATGGACGCGCGCGTTCGCGCGCATTGTGTCTTCAGTCATTGTTCGGCGGAGCACGGGCACCGCAAGCTTCTCGAACATCTGCAAGCACAACCGCTGCTCGACTTGCAGCTGCGACTCGGCGAAGGATCGGGCGCTGCGCTCGCGTGGCCGCTGATCGAATCGGCCGCGCGGCTGATGACGGAGATGGCGAGCTTCGAATCGGCAGGCGTCGCAGATCGCCAGAAGTGACCCACAAGTGACTGACCTGCGCAATGACTGAGATCCGTCTGCTGCTCACGGCGGTGCAGTACTTCACGCGCATTCGGGTGCCTGCGTGGGTCGGTCATGCGCCGGAGCGGCTCACGGGCGCGGTTCGATACTTCCCGGTGATCGGCCTGATCGTCGGCGCGAGCGGGGCAGCCGTGATGTGGCTTGCGGCGCTCGTGCTGCCGTCACCGCTGCCTGCGATTCTCGGCACGGCGGTCACGATCCTGATGACTGGCGCGATCCACGAGGACGGCCTCGCAGACACATGCGACGGACTCGGCGGCGGCGCGACGCGCGAGCGCGCGCTCGAAATCATGAAAGATCCGCGCATCGGCGTCTTCGGCGCGATTGCGCTGATGCTCACGCTGCTCCTGAAGGTCGCGACGCTGAGCCTGATGCCACTGTGGACGGCGATGGCTGCGCTCGTCGCCGCGCACGCTTTCTCTCGGTTCTGCGCAGTGCTCGTGATCTTCGCGGGCCGCTACGTTGGCAGCGCGGACCGTTCGCGCTCAGCGCCAGTTGTGGAGCGCGTGAGGATTGGCGATGTGATCATCGCGGCCTTGTGCGGATTGCCGGCGCTCGTACTGTGCGGACCGCGGGTGATTGTCGCGGTGGTCGTGGCACTCGTGTTGGTGGGGGTGTTGTGGCGATGGTGTGTGAAGAGGATTGGTGGATACACGGGCGATACGCTGGGGGCGACACAGCAAGTTGCTGAGGTTGGTTGTTATGTAGCGTTGTTGGGAATGTCGGGCTAAAGCCCGACCTACAGCCCCACCAACAAACCTACAAAGCCCCTTGACGGCAAAACGTGGGCGGCTCATTCTCGCCGCGCGCGACAAGTTCCCCCTGTGGGATTCAAATGGGAACTCGGGTGTGATGCCCGGGCTGCCCCCGCAACTGTAAGTGGTGCGCCGCGCGTCGAAACCACTGGACCAGCAGCCATTGCCGGTCCGGGAAGGTGACGCGGCGGACTTCAAGCCACGAGCCAGGAGACCTGCTTGCCGCCGTCGTCCATCGATCAGCCGGGGTGTGCTGAGCGAGCGGGAGTTCCCGAGCGGCGACCGGTCCTTCAGGCTCGCCGTGATCCAACTGCGAGACCTGCGGGTGAAAAAGGTTGGCAGTTTTTTTCCGGAGCTTTCGCGTCATGCCCGCTTCCTCTTCGTCTTCATCCTCGTCGTTTCCTTTGGTCGTCTCATGCCTGCTCGCGCCCGCGTGCGCGTTCGGTGCCGATGCATCCGGCTCCAATGAGCTCGAGCGCGTCATGGTCACTGCGAATCGCATCGAGCAACCGCTGTCTCGCATCGGCAACTCGGTCACGTTGATCGAGCCTGAGCAGGTTCGCGCCAGCCAGAAGCTCACTGTTTCCGATCTGCTCGCAACCACGCCGGGTGTTACCGTCACGCGCAACGGCGGTCTCGGTGGCTCCACGCAGCTGCGCATCCGCGGTGCCGAGTCCGATCAGACCGTCGTGTTGATCGACGGCGTCAAGCTCAACGATCCGTCGTCTGCCGGCGGTGGCTTCAACTTCGCGAACCTGCTGACCGGCGACTACATGCGCATCGAAGTGCTGCGCGGCCCGCAGTCGACGTTGTGGGGCAGCCAGGCCATCGGCGGTGTCGTGAACGTCGTCACCACGATTCCCGAAGGACCGCTGCTGGCAGCGTATTCCGCGGAAGGCGGCGAGCGCGGCTCGGCCACGGTGCAAGCGCGGGCCGAAGCGGGTGGCGAGCGTTTCGCATGGCGTGTCGCGGGCAAATATCTGACGACCGACGGCGTCTCCGCACTCGACGACAGTCTCGGCGGCCGCGAGGAAGACGGCTATCGCAACGTCGGCGCCAACGTGCGCGGCACCGTCAAGATCAACGAGGCGGTTTCCGCGGAGCTGCGCTCGACGTACAGCCACGGCCGTGTCGAATTCGACGGCTTTCCTGCACCCACGTTCGCGCTTTCCGACACGCGCGAGTACGCGGTCACCGATGAGCTCGTCGCCTACGCGGGCGTCAACGCCACGACGTTCGGCGGCAAGCTGCAAAACCGCATCGGCTTCGCGTACACGGACACGGATCGCGAGAACACCGATCCCGATTTGTCGGTGCCGACGACTTTCGACGCAACGGGACGCAACGAGCGTTGGGAATACCAGGGCACGCTCGCGCTCACCGACACGCTCGGCGGCGTCGTCGGCCTGGAATCGGAGCGCTCGGAGCTCAACACGCGTTCGCCGTCGCCGTTCGATCCGAACCCCGTGCCATTGGCGAACGACGCGCGTCTCGACAGCATCTATGCGCAACTGTCGTTCTCGCCAATCGATGCGCTCACGCTGACCGGCGGGCTGCGCTACGACGATCACGACACGTTCGGCAGCGAGAGCACGGGCGGCGCGTCGCTCGCGTGGGCCGCGACGCCGACGACAGTCGTGCGCGCAGGCTACGGCGAGGGATTCAAGGCTCCGACGCTGTTCCAGCTGTTCAGCGAGTTCGGCAACGAGGCGCTGGTTCCGGAGCGCGCGGATGCCTGGGATGCAGGCGTCGAGCAGCACCTGCTGAACGGCGCACTGATGTTGTCGGCAACGTACTTCGGCCGCGACACCGACAACATGATCGATTTCGTCTCGTGCTTCCCCTCGACCGACCCGCGCTGCGCGACGCGTCCTTTCGGCTTCTACGACAACGTGGCGAAGACCGAGGCCGAAGGCATCGAGCTCGGACTCGTCGCCCACATCGGCGAGCACCTGCTCGTCGACGCCAACTACACGGACATGGATACGACGAATCACACGCCGGGTCCAAACTTCGGCCGCGAGCTGCCGCGCCGCCCCGGCCAGACGTTCAACGCCGAGATCACGTACGCGTGGCCATTCGGCCTGACCACTACCCTGGCGGTGCTGGACGTCAGTCGCACCTTCGACAACGCGTCGAACACTGTCGTGGTGGATGGCTACACGGTGGTCGACCTGCGCGCGGCGTATGCGCTGCGCGACGATTTCGAGGTGTTCGGCCGGATCGAGAACGCGTTCGACGAGGAATACGAAACCATCGCGCGCTACGGCACCCCCGGGCGCGGAGTGTTCGTCGGAGTGCGTCAGACGTTCTGACGTGCACACGGCAACGCAAATTGCAGCGGGCCGCTTCGCCCATCACGGCGGGCGGCTCGGTGTTGCGCGCGTCCTGTTCCCTGACGTGCCGCAGCCGTGGGTCGATCTCTCGACGGGCATCAATCCTCGCTCCTACCCCGCGCCGCGGGCTTCGCAGCGTTCACGCAATCGGCTGCCTGAGCCCACAGAGCTGGCGCGTCTCGAAGCACTCGCGGCGGAAGCATTCGGCGTAGCAGACCCGACGCGTGTCGTTGCCACTGCGGGAACAGAGTGCGCGCTGCGACTCTTGCCGCAAATCATCGATTTGCGTGCAGCGGTCGTCGTCGGTCCAACGTACGGATCGCATGCCGACGCCTGGACGCGCGCTGGCGCGTTGACGGAAACGATTGGGCTCGATAAGGCACGCGCCCACACCGAGCGCGCGGTGTGTCTCACGATCGCCAATCCCAACAATCCTGACGGCCGCATCGTCGAACGCGCGCTACTCCTGGAGCTGCACGATTCGCTCAGGCAGCACGGTGGAATGCTCATCGTCGATGAAGCGTTCGTGGATGTCGTACCGGAAATGAGCGTCGCGGCGGCGGCCGGTACGCCGGCGGCGTCCAAGCTCATCGTGCTGCGCTCGTTCGGCAAGTTCTTCGGCCTGGCCGGCTTGCGGCTCGGTTTCATCGTCGCCGCCCCGCCGCTCGCCGCCAAAATCCGCGGGTTGATTGGGGAATGGCCGGTGTCGAGCGACGCGCTCGCTGCCGGACTCGCCGCCTACGCGAACGTGCGCTGGATGAATCGCGAGCGCGCGATCCTGCAGAAGTCGGCGCAGCGACTCGATCGACTGCTCACGCTCAGTGGCTTCGAGCTTGCGGGCGGCACATCCTTGTTTCGGCTGGCGCGCGCTGCCGATGCGCGCGAGCGCTTCACTCGCTTGCTCGCCGCGGGAATCCTCGTTCGACCGTTCGACTTCGCTCCAGACTTGCTGCGCTTCGGGCTGCCGCGCGGCCGCGATCAGTGGCGCAGGCTCGCCGCTGCGCTCGGTACGCGAGCATGAACGAGAACGATCGCGACCTGCGCCACGCGCAGGAGATGAAAGTCATCCAGGAGGAACGACGTGCCGAGCGCGCCACCAAGAAGCTGCGCGGCGGGCTGCTGATCGTCCTGACCGGCTCCGGCAAAGGGAAATCTTCCAGCGCCTTCGGCATGGTGGCGCGCGCGCTCGGCTGGGACATGCGCGTCGGCATCGTGCAGTTCATCAAGGGCAAGTGGCAGACCGGCGAGAAGCATTTCTTCCGCCGCTTTCCGGAAAGCGTGACGTTCGAGGTGATGGGCGAAGGCTTCACCTGGGACGTGCAGGATCGGCAGCGCGACATCGCGGCCGCGCGCCAGGCCTGGGAACGCAGCTGCGCGATGATTCTCGATCCGCAATTCGACTTCGTGCTGCTCGACGAGCTGAACATCGCGTTGCGCAACGAGTATCTCGACGTCGCGGAGGTCGCCGCGTTCCTGGAACAGCGCCCGCGCGACAAGCACGTCTGCATCACGGGGCGCGATGCGCCGGCGCGCTTGCTGGAGATCGCCGATCTCATCACCGAGGTGAGCTCGCCGAAGCATCCGTATCAGGCCGGCTACAAGGCGCAACGCGGAGTCGAGTTCTGATGCGCAGGCACGCGCAGCTGCTCTGCCTTTGCGTTGCGCTGTTCGTTGCGTCGAGTCCGCCCGCACACGCAGAGGAACCGGCGCGGATCGTCTCGCTGAATCAATGCCTCGACGCGATCCTCGTGGAGTTGGTGCCGACGGAGCGCATCGCGGCGATCAGCCACTATTCGCGCGATCCTCTGCGTTCGCCGATCGCGGCGCTGGCGCAGCGCCTGCCGATCACGTACGAATCGGCCGAGGAAATCGTCGCGTTGCGACCCGACCTGGTGCTCGCCAGCCGTCACTCAGCGATCCCGACGCGCAACGCGCTACGGCGCGTGGGCATTCACTACGAATTGTTCGACGTCCCCTTCTCGGTGAAGGACAGTCTCGCGCAGATCCGCCGAATCGCCGCGCTGGTTGGCAACGCCGCGGCAGGCGAAGTCCTCGTCAGCAAGATCCAGCGCGCGATCGACGCGGCGCGCCTGCCGCCGGGCGCACCGAGACTCACCGCCGCCGTCTACGAAACGGGCGGTCTCACAGCCGGCGCGAACACTGTCACGGACGATCTGATGCAGATCGTCGGGCTCGACAACCTCGCCGCGCGTTACGACATCCAGACGCATCAACCCATGCAGCTGGAGTTGCTCCTTGCGGCGCCGCCTGATCTGTTGCTCGTCGGCGAAGTGCCCGCTGCAGACGGCACGCAGGCTGCGCGGGTCGTGCAACACCGCGCTCTGCGCAAGGTTCACTCCAAGCGCTGGGATTTTCCCGCGCGCTTCATGTACTGCTCCGGGCCGACGATCGTCGAAGAAGTCGCCGCGCTCGCAGCGGCACGCGACGCCATCTACGCGGTTTCTCGCGCGCAGGCCGCACGATGACCACGCGTCGCTGGATCATGCCTTCGCTGCTGACGCTCGTAGCGCTGCTGGCGATCGCGTCGATCGTGATCGGGCGCATCGTGCTCGGCTGGAACGTCTGGCTCGACCAGGATGCGATCGGTCGCACGATCCTGCTGGAGCTGCGATTGCCGCGCGCGCTGCTCGGTGTTGCGATCGGCGCAGCGCTCGGCTTGGCAGGCGCAGCGTTGCAAGGCTATCTGCGCAATCCGCTCGCCGATCCCGGCACGCTCGGCGTCTCTTCGGTGGCGGCGTTCGGCGCAGTGCTGAGCATTTTCTTCGGCATCGCCGATTTGCATCCGTGGATTCTGCCGCTGAGCGGTGTGGCCGGCGCGATGGCTGGCATGGCGGCGCTCTTCCTGCTTGCCGGCATCAGCGCGAGCGCGCTCACGTTGGTGCTGTCGGGAGTCATCCTCAGCGCAATCGCTGTCGCGGGCATCGCGCTCGTCCTATCGCTGTCGCCGAGCCCGTGGGCTGCCGGTGAAATCGTGCGCTGGCTGCTCGGCGCGCTCGCCGATCGGAGCCTGGACGATCTCGTCATCTCCGCCCCACTCATTGCAATCGGCGCGGCGCTGATATTGAGCTCGCGCCAGGCGCTCGATGCTCTGACGCTGGGCGAAGTCGGTGCGCGCTCGCTCGGCATCGATCTCGGCCGCGCGCAGTGGCAATTGGCCGGCGGCGTCGGCCTGGTCGTCGGCGCGAGCGTCGCAGTGTCGGGCATCATCGGTTTCGTCGGACTCGTCGTGCCGCATCTCTTGCGTCCGCTCGTGGGCGCGAAACCCTCGGCGCTGCTCGTGCCGAGCGCCGTCGGCGGCGCGGCCCTCGTGCTCGCGGGCGACATCGTAGTGCGAATCCTGCCCGGCGGCTCCGAAGTGCAGCTCGGTGTCGTGATGTCGCTGATCGGCGCGCCGTTCTTCTTCGCGCTGCTGTATTCGATGCGCAGGCAGGTCACATGAAGATCGATTCCCGGCTACGGGCGGCAGACCTGACCTTCGAGCGCGGCGGCCGTCGCATTCTCGACTCCGTCGCCGTGGAATTTGCATCCGGCCAGCTGACAGCAGTGCTCGGCCCGAACGGCGCCGGCAAGTCGACGCTACTCGGCTGCATGGCCGGTCTGCTGCGCACGTCGCACGGAACCGTCGAACTCGACGCGGCGCCGCTCAGCATACTGGCTGCCGACGAGCGAGCACGACGCATCGCCTTCCTGCCGCAGATTCCGGAAGTCTCGTGGCCCGTCGACGTCGCTACGCTCGTCGCGCTCGGTCGGATTCCGTTTCGCCATCGCTCGAGCGATGCGGAGAACGAAGCAGCGGTGCGACGCGCGATGCAGGCGACACGCACGACGCAGTGGGCACAGCGAACGGTCACGACACTTTCGGGCGGCGAGCGCGCTCGTGTCCTGCTCGCGCGTGTGCTGGCCGGAGAATCTGAATGGATCCTGGCAGACGAGGCGTTCGCGGGACTCGACCCGGCGCATCAATTCGAAGCTGCCGACCTGCTGCGATCGCTCGCAGCGCACGGCCATGGCGTCGTGTTGACGATCCATGATCTCGCGCTGGCGGCACGCATCGCCGACCGTGTCGTCGTGCTCCATCGCGGACGAATCGTCGCCGACGGCACACCCGAAGCAGCCCTGACGCCGCCGACGCTGCGCGAGGTGTACGGGATCGATGCGCAATGGGTGTCGGTGCGCGAGCGCGGCGCGCCGCTGATCGCGATCCACGGCCGACATGCCGGCTGAGATCTGGCTACCGGCCGCGGCGCTCGCGGTCGAGGCATGCGTCGGCTATCCGCAAGCGCTCCATGCGCGCATCGCTCATCCGGTCGTGTGGATCGGCAAGCTCATCGAAACATTGGAACGTCGTTGGAACGATCCGGCGCGCAGCGACGCGGTGCGCAGGATACTCGGAGTCGTCACGATGGCGATCGTCGCCGGCAGCGCCGGCGCCGTCGGCTACGCGATCCAGATCGGCGCACAGCAGCTGCCATTCGGAATGATTATCGTGGTGCTGGTCGCGACCATGGGCTTGGCACAGCGAAGTCTCTACACGCACGTACGCGACGTGTTGCAACCTCTCGCGCGCGAAGACCTCTCGGCCGCGCGCGAAGCGGTATCGAAAATCGTCGGACGCGATACTGCGCGGCTCACATCGTCCGGTGTTTCGGCCGCTGCAATCGAAAGCCTCGCGGAAAGCTTCAACGACGGGATCGTCGCGCCCGCCTTCTGGCTCGCGATCGGCGGATTGCCGGGCTTGTTCGCGTACAAGGCGCTGAACACCGCCGACAGCCTCATCGGCCATCGCGAGCCGCGCTGGCGAGCATTCGGCTGGGCGGCCGCCCGCGCCGACGATGTGGCGAATCTCCTTCCTGCGCGTCTCGCCGGACTGCTGATCGTGGTGGCAGGCGGCGGCGGATTGCGTGTGATGTGGCGCGACGCGCCCCGCCACGCATCGCCGAATGCCGGCTGGCCCGAAGCAGCGATGGCTGGCGCGCTCGAAGTCGAGCTCGGCGGCGCCGCGACGTACGACGGCGTGATGCACGAGCGGCCATTGTTCGGAACCGGTCGCCGTCCAGATGCTGGCGATCTCCGCCGAGCGCTGCAGATCTACCTCCAAGCGTGCGCGCTGCTCTGGACGCTCGCGCTGGCGTTGGCTGCGGGAGTGCTGCTGTGGCCGCGCTGATGATCCAGGGCTGCGGCTCGGACGTCGGCAAGTCATTGCTGGTCGCGGGACTGTGCCGGCTGCTCACGAACCGCGGCAAAGTCGTGCGTCCGTTCAAGCCGCAGAACATGTCGAACAACGCGGCAGTCACCGCAGGCGGCGGCGAGATCGGGCGTTCCACGGCACTGCAGGCACTCGCGTGCCGGACGCCACCGACCGTCGACATGAATCCGGTGCTGCTCAAGCCGCAGTCGGACATGGCCGCGCAACTCATCGTGCGCGGCCGGCGCATCGAGACGCGTCAGGCCGACGCGTTTGCACGCGACCGCAGCGATCTGCTGCAGATCGCGCTCGACAGCTTTCATGGGCTGCAGCGCGAAGCCGAGTTCGTAATCGTCGAAGGTGCCGGCAGCCCTGCAGAAACGAACCTGCGGGCGCACGACATTGCCAACATGGGTTTCGCGCACGCCGCGAACGTGCCGGTCGTGCTGGTTGGCGACATCGATCGTGGTCACGTGATTGCGGCACTGGTCGGCGCGCACGCAGTGCTCGACGCTCGGGATCGCCAGCGCATTCGCGGGTTCATCATCAACAAGTTTCGCGGCGACGTGCAGCTGTTTCGCGCCGGACTCGACACCATCGAGACGCGCACCGGTTGGGAATGCTTCGGCGTCGTGCCGTGGCTGCACGCAGCGGGAGCGCTGCCGGCGGAAGATGCCATGCAGTTGGAACACGAGCGCCCGGTGCGGGGCGACGGCCGCGTGCGCATCGCAATCCCACACCTGCCACACATCGCCAACTTCGACGACTTCGACCCGCTGCGCTTCGAGCCCGACGTGCAGCTCGAATTTGTCGCCCCCGGTCGACCGCTGCCACTCGATGCGGACCTCATCATCCTTCCCGGCAGCAAGGCGACGATCGCCGATCTCGAGTTCTTGCGCGCGCAAGGCTGGCACATCGATCTGCAAGCGCACGTGCGCCGCGGCGGACGCGTGCTCGGCATCTGCGCCGGTTATCAGATGCTCGGCAAGAGCATCGAGGATCCGCAGCGGATCGAAGGGCCGCAGGCGTCGTGCGCGGGCCTCGATCTGCTCGACGTCCACTCCACGATGACAACAGAGAAGACCCTGCGACCCGTCTCCGGCATCGAGCTGACGACGGGCGCCAGCATCGCCGGGTACGAAATGCACCTCGGCGCGACTACCGGACCGGGCGCGTCACGATCGCTGATCCGCTTCGACGACGGCACGTGCGACGGCGCAGTGTCTGCAGACGGCCGTATCGCCGGCTGCCATGTCCACGGCCTGTTCGCGGACCCAGCGTTCCGCGCCGCCTATCTGACGACTCTCGGCGCACGCAGCACCGGCGAGGACCACGCGCAGCGCGTCGACCGCGCGCTCGACGAAATCGCAGCCGCGTTGGAATCCGCACTCGCGATCGATCGTCTGCTAACGTAGCCGCCTGCGACTGACGAAGGTCGAGGAGAAGGGCCATGGGCCACCGCCTGAGCAAGATCTACACCCGCACCGGCGACGACGGCACGACCGGTCTGGGCGACGGCTCGCGCGTGCCGAAGACGCACGGGCGCATCGAGGCATACGGCACCGTCGATGAGGCGAACAGCGCGATCGGCGTGATCCTCGCGGTACCGAACCTGCCGCCCGCAGTGACAGAAGCCCTGACGCAGATCCAGCACGAGCTGTTCGATCTCGGCGGCGAGCTCGCAGTGCCGGGCTACCGCGCTATCCAGGACACCCATATCGATCAGCTGGAGCAGTGTCTCGACCGTTTCAACGAGCCATTGCCGATGCTCAAGGAATTCATCTTGCCCGGCGGCGGGCCTGCCGCCGCTGCGTGCCACATGGCGCGAGCGATCACGCGGCGTGCGGAGCGATGCGCGTGGGCGTTGGCGCAGAGCGAAGCCGTCGCGCCGCAGGTGACGCGGTATTTGAATCGGTTGTCGGATCTGCTGTTCGTGATCGCGCGTGTGCTGGCGCGGCACGAGAATGGACAGGAAGTGCTGTGGAAGCGGAAATAAGAGTCGGGCTTTAGCCTGACTCTTTGGCCTAGTAATCCGCGAGCAGCGATCCGTCCCGCGGATCGATGCGAATCGTGATTTCCTGCTCCAGCTCCGGCGCCACGATCAGCGAAGCTTCCAGGCGATTCACCAGCACCGGCCGCACGGTCGCGCCGTTGACCGAGTGCGAGACCATGAAGCTGTGGTACTCGCCGGCGTGCGTCGCCGCGAACTGCACCAGGAGGTTGACGATGTGCGGCTCGCTCTCCTCGTTGATCCGCTCGTCGCAGATCACGTAGAACGCCTGGTCGGGCGGCACGGACGCGAACGCGCCGGCGCTGAGCAACTCGCTCAGGAAACGCCGCACCTGCGCCGCGACTCGCTCCCACACAACCGGGTCGCCGGGACGCAGCACACACCAACGCGTGCCGCGCTCGATCGAGTTGATCACGAACAATGCGAAACGGCGCTGCGAGAGATATGACCAGTCCGACGACGCACTCGCGCCGCAGGCCAGCGTTCGCAGCGGCGGCCGCTCGCGATCCGCGCTGCGCACGGCGTGCAGAACGTTGACTCCGTGAGCGGCGAGCGACCAGCGATCGGCTGCCGCCACTTCACGAGCCAGGCGCGCACCGGCGCGCAACAACGGCTCCGGATCCCGTGCCGCAATCGCTGCCGAGACGGCCTCGCCGGATCGCGACAGCAATCCTGCAACAGCGCCGCCGTTGCCGAATACTTCGGGGCGGCCACGCAGCCGATCGGTTGCCGTGATGCGCGGGAAGAACATCAGCGCGTGATCACTGTGGAAGTTCAGCCGTTTTAGTCCGAGCACCGCTTCGGCGGCGCTGTTCCACGCGGCCGGCGGATCGACGATCAGCATCGCACGACGCTGGCGACAGAACTTCGCGGCGACCAGCACAGTGCTGACGCCGACGTCCGTCGTGCGCGTCAGCGGCGGTACATATAAGAAGGCGAGCTCGTCGAAGTCTTCCAGCGCGAACAGACCGGAACGCCGCGTCGCGGAGCCGATCACGTCGTAATCGCTGATCGGACGGCCGTCGTCACCATCCGGATTGGAGCTGACGTAGCCAACCGGCAGGTTCGTGCCCGGCATCAGCGTGCGATCGGGCCGCACCGACGGCACTTCGCCGTGCACGCGCACGAGCTTGGACTCGAGCAACGCGCCGGCGACGAAGCGCGGCGACGAAGGATCGATCGACAGACCGCGAAAAGTTTCTTGCGTCTCGATGCGCTCGGACCCCGGCGCACGCACCCGCTGCACGACCAGATTGAAGCGTTGTTCGTCGTCGGCTTCGAGATGGTCGTAGTCGATCGAAGCGCGCAGGAACTCGCGCGTGCCCGGAGCACGCCCTTCGAGCTGCAATGTGTGTCGGCCACAACGCAACGAGAGCGTGACCGGCGCTGCGCCGTTCGCGACGCGAACGATCACTGCCTGGCGTCCGCCTTGTTCGAAGAAGTGCTCGACTGCGTAGGACAGCGGACTCGGCTGCCACAGGCCGCCGAACTCCTGGTGAAAATCCGCGAAGCTCTGGACGAGGATCGGGCGGTTGACCGGACCGCGCAGCGTACGGCCCACGAATGCCGTCAAGTGCGCACTAGCACGTGCGATCGGTTGCTCCGCGCCGGGCGTTTCAGTGATCTGGATACCGTCGAGCGAGCGCTCGGGCACCTGGCCTCCCCTCTTCTTGTGGCGCGTAACTTAGCACAAGGAAAGAGGGCGAGTGCGTGTGTCGGTGGAGCTTACAGGTTCCTCGTCGCGAACGCGTCGCACTGATCGACGGCGCCGCTTTCGTAGCCGCGCTTGAACCAACGCACGCGTTGCTCCGAGCTGCCGTGCGTGAACGATTCCGGCGAGACGTAGCCGCGCGATTGCTTCTGCAAGCGGTCGTCGCCGATCGCGGCGGCGGCGTTCAGACCTTCTTCGATGTCGCCCGCTTCGAGCAGTTGCCGAGAGCGATCGGCGTTGTGCGCCCAGATGCCGGCAAAGCAGTCCGCTTGCAGTTCCTGCCGGACGGAAAGCGCGTTCGCTTCCGCTTCGCTCGCTCGCTGGCGCGCGGCCATGTTGCGTTCGGAAATACCGAGCAGCGTCTGCACGTGATGCCCGACTTCGTGTGCGACGACGTACGCCTGCGCGAAGTCGCCGGGCGCGCCGAAGCGACTCTGCAGGTCCTGATAGAAGGACAGGTCGATGTACACCTGGCGATCGCCGGGACAGTAGAACGGCCCGACTGCCGCTTGCGCGAACCCGCAAGCGGACTCCACGGCGCCGGAAAAGAGCACGAGCCCAGGCTGCTCATAGGTTCGTCCGGCTGCCGAGAAGATGGCGCCCCATGCGTCCTCGGTATCGGCAAGGACGACAGAGACGAACTTGCGCAGCTGCGCTTCTTCGGCGGACTCCTCGTACGGCACCTGCTCCGCCTGCTGCGAAGGCTGCGTGCCTTGCAACACCACCGACGGATCGACGCCGAAATAGGCTGCGACGAGCGCGAGCACGATCGTGCCCAGGCCGATGCCGCCGGCGCGGCCGAAGCGCATGCCACGACGATCTTCGACGTTCTGGCTTTCGCGCCGCCCTTCCCAACGCATGGTGAGACTCCCGTGGCTCCCCGTGACTGCGTCACGAGGGTATACGGGGTTTATACGGGCTGCGATACGGGGGAGTTCCGCGATGCCTGGCCGACGACGGCCGAGTACAGCCCGGCCAGGCGGTCGGCCATCGCCGCCGCGGACCAGGTCGCCGCGTACACACGTGCCTCGGCCGACATGGCGGCGCGCCGCGGCGCATCGTGGAGAAGCTGCACGACTATGTTGGCGAACTCGCCTTCGTCGTCGGGTGCAACCTGCGCGCCGCGTTGGGGATTGACGATGTCCGCCGTGCCCATGTGCGCCGTCGACACCACCGGGATGCCGAGTGCCATGGCTTCGAGCAGCACGAGGCCCTGCGTTTCGGTCTTCGAGGAGAAGACGAACAAGTCACCGGCGCGGTAGCAGTCGAGCAGCTCCCGCTCCCGCGACAGATACCCGACGAAGCGCACATGCTGCGAGAGCCCGAGCGAGCGGACGTACTCCTTGCACGAAGCCAGCGCCGGCCCTTCGCCCGCAACCACGAACACAGCGCCCGGCTTGCTGCGCACGACGTTGGCGAACATGCGAAACAGGAACTCGATGTTCTTCTCGTGCGCGATGCGCCCGACGTGCACCAACACCGGCTGCCCCGGCGCGATCCCCAGCTGCGCGCGGAAGCGCTGGCCGTCGCCGCCGGCGAAGCGCTCCATTTCCATGCCGGTCGGAATGATGTGCATCGGACACTGCACGCCGTAGTCGAGCAGCGCCTGCTCCATCGCACGAGAAGGCACGACGAGCGCGTCGAGAACGTTGCACTGAGAGACGGTGAAGCGACGCGCTACGAATCGCATGACGGCGCGCGGCAGCAGCGGCACGTAGTGATGCAGGTACTCTTCGAAGTAGGTGTGATAGGACTCGATGACTGGAACGCGCAGCGCGCGAGCGAGAGCTGTGCCCTGGTAGTGCGCGATGAAGGGAGTCTGGATGTGCACCAGGTCCGGCTCAAGGCGCTCGAGCTGCGGACGCAGCGCGCGGATCGCGCCGAGCTTCATCGCACGATCCTCCGGATCGCGCGGTACCTCACGCGACGGCACTCGCAGGATGCCGGTGTCGCTGTCGGGCGCGGCGCCGGGGTACTCCGGCGCGATCAGGATCGTTTCATGGCCGGCGGCGCGCAGGCCGCGGCGGAAAGTCTGGATGGAAGTGGAAACGCCGTTGATCCGCGGAAAATAGACGTCCGAGATCATCAGGATGCGCATGCAAGCTCCGGCGGTCGGTGGGACCGCCGCAGGGTATGACGTCGAGATGACAGCTGGATGTCAGCGCGAACCGGTGGCGCCGGCGCTGCCTACGGCAGCGGGCTTGGTCGCGGTCTTCTTCGTGCTCTTCGGTGCCGGCTTCTTCGGCAACGGGGTCCCGGCGCGCGCCGCCGAATATTCCTCGGCGGTGTAGTACATCTCTTCGCTGCCGTTCCAGTTCGCGCCCGGCGGCACGCGATTCTCGACGTGGCGGGCGGCCGCGACGTAGCCATCGACGGTCACCTTCGCCTTGGAAACCGGCAGCGCGATTCCGCGTGGCGCGGCGACAAGACCGTTTACGAGTTCCAGATCCACCGCTGAGCTGTGGTACTTCACCTTCTGCCACATCTCATCCGAGATCGCGGCGTTCAGCAGCGTGTCCGCCGCCTTCGGATGCTCGCGCTCATCGTCTTCCATCACCGGGAACGCCTGCACGTACAGCGCGCCGTCGTGCCAGCCGAATACGAACGGCTGATTCACCACCGTCACCTTCGTGCCGACCGGAATCTTGTCGTACAACTCGGCGATGTCCTCGGGATAGAAGCGCATGCAGCCGTGGCTGGAGCGCAACCCGACGCCGTACGGCTTGTTCGTGCCGTGAATCAGATAGCTCGGCCAGCCGAGCGTCATCATGTACGCGCCGAGCGGATTGTCCGGCCCCGGCGGCACTTTCGACGGCAGCGGATCGCCTGCTTCCCTATGCTCTTTGCGCACGGACGCCGGCGGGAACCATGTCGGATTGGTGCGCTTGCCGGTGACCTTGGTCGTGCCTTCCGGCGTCTGCCAGCCGACCTTGCCGATGCCGATGGGATGCGTGATGACCTTTTGCGGCTCGCCTTCCTTCACCTTCGGGAAGTAGAACACGCGCAGCTGCGCGAGATTGATCACGAGCCCTTCGCGCGGTGCGGCCGGCAGCACGAACTGCGTCGGCAATACGATCTCGCGTCCCTCGCCGGGCACCCACGGATCGACGCCAGGGTTGGCGCGCGCAATTTCTTCGTAGCCGAGATTGAAGCGCCGCGCGATGTCCGGCAGCGTGTCCTCGCCCATCACCTTCGTCACCTGCAGCTCGCCGACGACTTCGTCGTCCGAGCCGATGGTGAACAGATGCGTCGCGACCGGCTCGTGAATCGCCGGCGGCGGCGGAGGTGGCGGCGGTTCTTCCGGCTTCCGCTGGATCAGCTGACAGCCGGCCAGACTCAACGCGAGGCAGGCGGCAGTCAGACGGACGGCGGGCGAGAGATCCATGGCAGGCATTATTACAGCATCACCGGTCGGTTGGGCAGTTCGTCCCGGTCGGTCGTCGGGAAATGTCGCGCGATCAACACACCGACGGCCTGGATGCCCTCGACGATCGCCTGCCGCGGCGAGCCGTGTGCGAAAGATTGCTCCATGCGGCGGCACGCTTCCGCCCATTCCTGCGTGCTAACGCGCCCATTGAAGCCCCGGTCCGCGACGATCTCGACGTCCCGATCCGCCCACGAGACATAAATGAGCACGCCGTTGTTCGCGTGGGTGTCCCAGACGCCGAGCCGCGCGAACGCCTCCAGCGCCTGATGGCGCGGAGTGATGCCCCGCATCAGGTGGAGGGGACTCACACTCGCCTCGACTGCGAAGCGGATTTCGCCGCCGTGCGTGCGCTCGGCGTCGGTAATTGCCTGTTCGATGGCCTGCAACGTGGCCGCATCGAAGGCCCGCCGCACACTCCAGCCCGGCAGGACGAGATGACGAAGCATGCGCGGCAAGCTCACCATCGTCCCGACGCTCCGCCGCCGCCGAAGCCGCCGCCTCCGCCGCTCCAGCCGCCGCCACCACCGCCACTCCAACCGCCGCCACCGCCCCAACCGCCCCCGTATCCACCCCAGCCGCGGCGGCCTGGGCTCGTCCAGCCGCCACCTCCTCCGCCGCCGAGCAATGCGATCACGAAGGCAATCACCGCCGCACCGATCGCAATGATCAGCGTGCTCGTCAAAACCCAAACGATCACCGCCGCGAGGCCTGCGGTGACGGACGCACCGCCGAACCTGCCGAGCATTCGTCGCAAGATGCCGCCACCGACGAACACCAGCAGTAGCAGCAATGGCAACGCCGTGCCGAAGCCGTCGCCACTCGGCGCGCCGCGCTGACCACGTGTGGGTTCGGGCAACGGCTCGCCTTCGATCAGCGCGATCATGCGCTCGACCGCCTCGCGGATGCCGCCAAAGAAATCGCCGCTGCGAAACCGCGGCACGATCACCTGCTCGACGATGCGATTCGCAAGCACGTCCGGCAGCGGGCCCTCCAGGCCGTAGCCGACTTCGATGCGTACCGCGCGATCGTCTTTCGCGATGAGCAATAGCGCGCCGTCGTTCACCCCGCGACGCCCGAGCTTCCAGGCTTCAGCGACGCGAATGCCGTACTGCTCGACCGTTTCCGGCTGCGTCGTCGGCACGATGAGCACGGCGATCTGACTGCCTTTCTTTGCTTCGAACGCGCGCAGCTGTTGGTCGAGCGTGGCGATCTGCTCGGACGTGAGCGTTCCAGTGAGATCGGTAACCGGCGAGCGCAGCGTCGGTACTGCGACTTCGCCGCGTGCGCCGAAGCTGATCGCGAGCAACAGTGCCGGCAGTGCCAGCCAGCGCGCGAACATCGGATGCGAGGTCAGCCCGGAGACTCGGGCTTGGGCTCGACCTGCTGCGGCGGCTGAGCGGGAGTGTTGAAGTCGACGGTCGGCGGCTTGGAGATCGCCGCCTCGTCCTGGACCGTGAAGTTCTGCTTCGGTTGATGGCCGAACATCTTGGCCGTCAGGTTCGTGGGGAACGAGCGCACGGTGACGTTGTACGCCTGCACTGCATCGATGTAGCGCTTGCGTGCCACGGCAATGCGGTTCTCGGTCCCCTCGAGCTGCGCCTGCAGATCGCTGAATCCGGAGATCGACTTGAGATCGGGATAGCGCTCGACGACCACCATCAGTCGCGACAGCGCCTGGCTGAGCTCGCCCTGTGCCGCCTGCCACTGCTGGAATGCCTGCGGATCGTTGATCAGCTCGGGCGTGGCCTGGATCGACGTCGCCTTGGCGCGCGCTTCCACCACGCTGTCGAGAATGTCCTTCTCCGCTGCGACTGCGCCCTTCACGATGTTGACCAGGTTCGGCACCAGGTCCGCGCGCCGCTGATACTGATTCAGCACCTCCGACCATGCAGAAGTGACCTGCTCATCCTGCTTCTGCAAGGTGTTGTAGCCGCAGCCGGCCAGAGACGTCAGCAGCAGCAGGAGGAAGGCGGCGCGCAAAAATGGCATACCCGGGCCCTTTCGTTCGAATAACCGACGCAGGACACCCGCAGAGCGGGTGCCGAGGTCGAAAGCCCCGAGTAGCTGTCGGAGTTCCGACGACTACCAGATTTTCACACGATCCGCCGGCGCCCGATACATCTTGTCGCCGGGTTTCACGTCGAAGGCGGTGTAGAACTCGGCCAGGTTGGACACGATGATGTTGGTGCGGTACTCGCTCGGGCTGTGCGGATCGATCACCAGCCGGCGGCGCAGCTCGTCGTCGCGGTACTTGCGCGCCCAGCCTTGCGCCCAACCGATGAAGAAGCGCTGGTCGCCCGTGTAGCCGTCGATCACCGGCGCTGCCTTGCCTTGCAGCGAGATCTTGTACGCGCGATACGCCATCGCTACGCCGGCGAGATCCGCGATGTTCTCGCCCATCGTCAGGTCGCCGTTCACGTGCGTGCCGGGCAGCGGGCTCGATGCGTCGTACTGCGCGCCGAACTTCTTCGCGCGGCGCGTGAACTCCTCGTTGTCCGACGCCGCCCACCAGTCGTGCAGATTGCCGGTGCCGTCGTAGCGTCGGCCCTGGTCGTCGAAGCCGTGGCTGATCTCGTGACCGATGACGGCGCCGATCGCGCCGTAGTTCATCGCGTCGTCGACCGTCACGTCGAAGAACGGCGGCTGCAAGATTGCGGCCGGGAACACGATCTCGTTGGTCGGCGGGTTGTAGTACGCGTTCACCGTCTGCGGCGTCATCAGCCACTCGGTGCGGTCGATCGGGCCGCCGAGCTTGTTGACGCCGCGATCGAACTGCACCGCTGCGGCGCGGATCTCGTTGCCGACCAGATCGTCGCGACGGATCTCGAGCTTCGACCAATCGCGCCACTTGTCGGGGTAGCCGATCTTGGTGGTGAACAGCGCGAGCTTCTCGTGCGCCTTGCGCTTCGTGTCCGCCGTCATCCACTCCAGCTGGTCGATGCCGCCGTCGAACGCCGACAGCAGGTTCTTGACGAGCGCGTCGATGCGCTGCTTCTGCTCGGGCTTGAAATGGCGCTCGACGTAGACCTTGCCGACGAGGTCGCCGACCGCGCCTTCGATCGTGTCGACGCCGCGCTTCCAGCGAGGCTTCAGCTCCTCGATGCCCGACACCGTGCGATCGTTGAACTCGAACTGGCGCTGCACGAACTTCGCCGGCAGGTCCGACGCATAGGTGTTCAGCAGCTTGTAGCGCAAGTACACGCGCCAGTCCGCAACCGGCACCTCCGCGAAGATCTTGTCGAGCGCTTCGAAGTAGCTCGGCTGCGTCACGATCACGGCCGGCACTTTCTCGCTCGGCACCTGCGCGCCGCGCAGGAATGCATCCCAGTCGAAAGCGGGCATCAGCTTCGCGAGCGCCGCGCGGTCATAGCGGTTGTAGGTCTTCTCGGCGTCGCGATTCTGCACGCGCGTCCAGTGCGCGGACGCCATGCGCGATTCGATCGCATAGATCTTCTTCGCGGCTCCGGCGGCATCCGGCGTTTCGGCCAGCGCGAGCAGGTCGCGCACGTACGGCTCGTACTTCTCACGGATGCTCTTCAGCTTCGCGTCGTCGGACAGGTAGTAGTCGCGATCGGGCATGCCGAGGCCGCGTTGCGTCACCGTGCTGACGTACTGGGTGGAATTCTTCTCGTCGATGGCGATGAAGTACGCGAACGGATGTCCGACGAACAGACGCTGAGACCGGCCGATGTAGCCGGCAAGGTCCTGCTTCGTCTTCAGCGCGTCGATACGCGCGAGCTCGTCTTGCAGCGGCTTCAGCCCGCGCGCTTCGACAGCGGCCTCGTCGAGAAAGCTCGCGTAGTAGTCGCCGACCTGCTGCGTAGCGCTGCCGGGGGCGGCCTTGGCTTTCGCCGCTTCTTCGAGGATGTCGCGCAGGTCGCGCTCCGCATCTTCCTGCAGCTTCGTGAACGTGCCGTAGTTCGAACGATCGGCGGGAATCTGCGTCGCCGCGAGCCAGCCGCCGTTGATGTGCCCATAGAAGTCGTCCTGCGGCCGGACGGCCTTGTCCAGGTTCTGCAGGTACACACCCGACTTGAGGATGCCAGCCGTCGCGGCCGACTGATTCGTGGGCTCGGCGGCAGCGAGCAGCGGCGTGCAGGCGAGTGCGAGAGAAAGCAGCTTGGCGTTCATTGCAGGTCCTTCATTGTTCAGGGTCGCCCGACTCTCAAGTGCAACGGCCACACGACCGGTCGGGTATTGGAGCCCCACAGTGGAGCGATTTCAGCACGTAAGCTCGGCAGCGGGTCGGCGCCGGACACCTTGGTATACCGCTGCGTGGCGGACCAGGTGCTGACGTAGCCGATGAAGTCGTCCAGCGTCCACTCGAGGCGCAGCTGGAAGTGCGGCACGGTCACGTCGTGCCACGGAAACGGCAGATCGCGGTAGGCATTCTCGACGTGACGCCGCTCCGGCGGCCAGTGCGGCCCGACGACGTCGTTGTAGAAATACATGACGACGGCATCGATGGCCGGCTCGATGGCGGGCAACCCGTAGGTCCATATCGCCAATGCGCCGTCGGGCCGCAACACGCGACGCATCTCGGGATGGAAGCGCGCGTGATCGAACCAGTGCGCCGCCTGCGCCGCCGCCGCAAGGTCGACGCTGTGATCCTTGAGCGCCGGCTGTTCCGCGAGATTCCCGAGATAAGCGACGTGTGGATGCGCTTGCGCATTCCGCAATTGTGCGACGCTGCCGTCGGTTGCGACCACGCACTCGTAGTAGCGCGCCAACCCGAGCGCGGCCTGGCCGCTGCCCGTCGCGCAATCCAGCGCCACTTCGCGACGCGGCGTCAGCGTAGCGAGATATTCGAACAACTCTCGCGGGTAGTCCGGTCGGTAACGCGCATACGCGCCGGCGTGCCCGGAGAAATGATCTTTGAAAGCCATGGCGGGTTACTCGCGCAACCCCGACAGAAAAGTATCGATCGCACGCAGGCTGTCGGGCTCGTCGAGCTGCGGCGCATGGCCGCGGTTCGCGACAGTCACCGCGCGGAGACTCGGCACTTCACGTTGCATGCGCTCGAACGTTGCGGCCGATAGCAGGTCGGAATGCGCACCTCGCAATGCCAGCGCCGGTATGGCGCGAAGGTGCCCGAAGGCGAGCCACATTGCCTGGGTCGCTCCCGGCGGCGTGGGGATGCTGCGGATCGCGTCGCCGATCTTCGGATCTGCTGCGAGGCGCGGGATGCCATCGTCACCCTCATTGAACGATTGACGCGCGAAAGCCAGCCACCGCTCGTCGCTGTAATCAGGCATCGCGAGACCGAACGTCATCTTCATCTGTGCAGCGGCATCGTCCCAGGTGCGCACGGGCGGCAGGCGTCCGGCATACGATTGAATGCGAGCTGCGCCAGTCGGATCGATCTCGGGACCGATGTCGTTCAACACCACGCCGGCGAGCATCTGCGTCCGCATCGCTGCCATCAGCATCGCGAGCAAGCCGCCGAGCGAAGTGCCGACGACCACGAGCCGCTCGACTGACAGCTCTTGCAGCAGCGTCCACATGTCGTCGACATAGGTGCCGGGGTGATAGTTCAACCAGTGGGTGTCGTACTGCGAGCGGCCGCGACCGCGTTGATCCGGCACGATCACACGGCGCGTGGGAGCGATGTGCTCGGCGAGCGCGGCGAAGTCGCGGCTGTTACGCGTGAGCCCGTGCAGACACAGCACCGGCACCTTGCTCGCGTCGCCGGAGTAGTCGCGATAGTAGAGCTGCAGCCCGTCGCGGCTGCGATAGAAGTTTTCGGTGAACGACATGGCGCGCAGGATAGCGCGCGGAAAATCGCGGTCTACAAAAAAAGACCCCGAGCTTGTGGCTCGGGGCAGAGAAGCGGACTTTCTGAAGGGAAGTAAAGCCCGCTAGGGGATTCGCAGGGGGATTCGCAGGAAACTATCGACCGATCAATGCAACCTCGACCATTGCAGAACCTTGATATCCTTCGACTCGCACTCGAAGTTCTTCGCCAGCACCGAGGCCGCTTCTTTCAGATCGCCGCGCGACAGCACCCGGTTGACTTCGACGACGCCACGAAACTCGCTCATGCCCTTTGGGGAGCGTTCCTGCAGCAGGAAGTGCGTGTAGTACTTGATGCTCATGGGACGTCAGACTAGAGACGGCCCGGGGTAAGTACCGTGAAGGAATTCGCAATTTCCAGGCCATTTGACGATATCAGGCGCCGCCTGAGCGCCGCTTAGCAAACCGGCTCACATGTCGCGATACCGCATACCGCAGCCGCGCGGCTCCAAATTCATCACGCCCCAGGGTGCAGCCCGGCTGAAACATGAACTGGATCACCTTTGGCGCGTGCTGCGCCCGCAGGTGACGCAGGCTGTGCAGGAGGCCGCAGCGCAGGGCGACCGCTCAGAGAACGCGGAATACATCTACGGCAAGCGCCAGCTCCGCGAGATCGACCGACGTGTCCGCTTCTTGCGACAGCGGCTCGAGGGCATGGTCGTGGTCGACTCGGCGCCCTCAGAACGTTCGCGCGTGTTCTTCGGCGCGTGGGTCAAGCTGGAGGACGAAGCGGGTGAAGAGGCCGAGTACCGCATAGTGGGACCCGACGAGTTCGACGCGGCACCCGGCTACATCAGCATGGATTCGCCACTCGGCAGAGCGCTGATGAGGAAGGCGCTCGATGATGAGGTGAAAGTGGAGTTGCCGGGTGGGGCGAAGACGTATGTGGTCGTGGGCGTGAGGTACGAAGGGTCACAACCCTAACAGGGTGAGCACCTTTCTCAACCCGCTCGCCGCTCCATCCAGATCCCGCCTTCTCCTCTTGTGCATTCTCTCTTGCAGCGTCTTGCGGCGTTCCTCCAGCTTCTTCTCGTCGTACGACGCGCGCGATTTGCAGAAGTCGCGATACGCGTCCAGGTCGTGGTGCAGATCGCGGCTGACCAGCTCGATCATGATCGCGTGATCGAGCAGCACGCTCGGTGAAGCAGCCGACGACGACGAGCTGAAGCACGCCAGCGCGTTGGGCACACGCTGCCGATCCTCGGCACTCAGCTGCCACTGTGCGTCGTCGACCATCTGCAGCATCGCGTCGAGGTGCGAGTAGCGCTCCTTCACGAAGCCGGCGAGCTGCGCGCGATTGGCTGTCTCCAGCACTTCGCGCGCGCCCGCGATGATCGCGTCGGCGGGCTCGCTGCGGGCGCGCAGCTGAGTCTGCTGCGCGATAGCGGCGAGATGCTCGAGATCCGCGTCGTCGAGATTGAAGCTGACTCGAACGCTCACACCAGCACGTTCTTGAACTGCCACGGATCGCTGCGATCCAGGTCTTCCTCGAACAGCTCGCCGCGCTGATACAGAGGAGTCCAGTCGCTGTAGGCGCCAACCACCGGACCGAGATACGGCATGCACACTTCGAGGTTGCGGCGGAAATCCATCTCGTCGGGCTCGGTCACGCCGGCCTGCGGATTCTCGATCGCCCACACCATGCCGGACAGCACCGCGACGCAGACCTGCAAGCTGGTCGCCGTGTTGTGCGGCACGAGCTTGCGCGCCTCGTCGATGGACAGCTGCGAGCCGTACCAGTACGCATTCTTCTTGTGACCCGCGAGCAGCACGCCGAGCTCGTCGATGCCTTCGATGATCTCCGCGTTGAGGATCCGCTTGCGCTCCTGCAGGTGCCAGTTGCGTCCGGCGAACTCGTGCACGGAGAGCACGGCGTCGTCGGATGGGTGATAGGAGTAGTGAACAGTCGGCCGATACACGACCTTGTCGCCTTCACGATGCGAGAGGTAGGTCGGAATCGAAATCGACTCGCCGTGCGTGATCAGGAAGCCGTGGAACGGCCCCGCCTTCGGCGTCCAGGTGCGCACGCGCGTGCTCGCACCGGGCTGCAACATATAAATGGCGCTCTGTGGACCGAAGTCGTGACGATGGCCGCGGGGCGGCAACGTCTTCTCGTGCGTGCCCCAGCCGAGCTCGGCCGGCTGGCAGCCTTCGCTGACGAAACCGTCGACCGACCAGGTGTTGACGAACTCGCCCGGACGCTTCGGCACGTTCGCGACCTGCGTATCGCGCTCGGCGATGTGGATCACTTTCACCTGCAGCTTGGCGGCCAGCGCAGCCCACTGCTCGCGCGTGCTCGGGTTGCCGGCGTTGACGCCGGTGTCGGACGCGAGATTCAACAGCGCCTGCTTCACGAAGTGCGACACCAGGCCGGGATTCGCACCGTGCGTGAGCACTGCCGTCGGACCGTTCTTGTGCGACTGGCGCAGCGCCAGTGCTTCCTCGCGCAGCGCGTAGTTGGTGCGCCGGGACGGCGAGATGGACGGGTCGGTATAGCCACCCGGCCACGGCTCGATGCACGTATCCAGATACAGCGCGCCTTTCTCGTAGGCGAACTTGATCAACGCGATGCTCGAAACGTCGACCGACAGGTTCAACAGGAAATCGCCTTGGCCGATCAGCGGATCGAGCACCTGGCGGAAGTTGTCGCGCGTGAGCGGCTTGACGACGAACTTGATGCCGTACTCCGCGGCCTCGCGTTTGCCCGCCTCGTCCGCGGTGACGATGGTGATGCGCTCGGGCTTGATGCCGATGTGACGCAGCACGAGCGGCAGCACGCCCTGGCCGATACTGCCGAAACCGACGAAGACCAGGCGGTGAGGGAATTGCACGTGAACAGGGAAGTCAGGCATGGCGGTACTCATGCAAAGAGGAAAAATGGCGGGCGGAGTTTACTGATTTCTTCACTCTTTCCAATGCGGCGGCACGGTGCGCTCGTAGCCCGGCAGCGCCTGCACGCGGCCGATCCAGGCTGCGATCGCCGGGAAGTTGCTCTCCAGCGGCAGAAAGCGCATCCGCAGCTCCTGCGCCTCGCGCCGCTCGAGACTCCGCAGCAGCATCTGAATGCCGGGAAACACGATGACGTCGGCCGCCGAGAACGCCTCGCCGACCAGCCAGGCGGACGTCGCCAGCCGCTGCTCGATCGTGGCGGCTTCCTTCAGCACGTAAGTCATCGCGCGCTCGACTTCCTCCATGCGGCCCTCGACGCCCTGGAACAGGATCGCCTGGATGATCCGCATGAGGTGTTCCTCGGCGTACGACTGGTACTCGCAGATCACGCGCGTGATCGTGCCCGCCTCCTCCGCCGTGCGGCCGAACAGCGGCGGCTCCGGGTATTTGCGATCGAGGTAGTGCAGGATCGCCAGCGATTCGAAGCAGACGTAGTCGCCGTCCTTCAATACGGGCACGCGGCCTCGCGGGTTCATCTTCACGAGCGCGGGCGCCTTGTGCTCCTGCTTCGCGAACTGCACCAGGTGCGACTCGTACGACAGCTGTTTGTACTCGAGCGCGAGCAACGCCCGCCATGAATACGGGCTGCCGCTGCCCCACCAGATTTCCAATGCCATGGTCCGCCTCGACTCCTGTGCGCCGGGCGCGATTGTAACGGTGCGGCGCAGTGAGCAAACTACTTCCATGTCTACGAGCTTCCGAACGCTCATTTCCCCTGCGGAACTGGCGCCGCAGGTCGCCGCTGCCGACTGGCTGATCGTCGATTGCCGCTTCGAGCTGGGCAAACCGGATAGCGGCGAGCGCGCTTACGCTGCCGGCCACATCCCGCATGCAATATATGCGCATCTCGACCGGGACCTGGCGGCCCCGATCACGCCGACCAGCGGCCGTCACCCGCTGCCGCAGCCGGAGCAATTTGCGGCCACGCTGACGCGTTGGGGCATGACGCCGACGACGCAGGTGGTCGCTTACGACGCAGACAACGCCGCCTATGCGGCGCGCTTGTGGTGGCTGCTGCGCTGGGTCGGCCACGAAGCGGTCGCCGTGCTCGACGGCGGATTCAAGGCGTGGACCGCTGCCGGTCTGCCGACCACCACCGAGGTTCCTCGCCGCCGCGCCGGCCACTTCGTGGCACGACCGAACCGCGACATGTGGCTCGACGTCGGCGAAGTCGCCGAACGTGCGCAGCGCTCCGACTGGCGTCTGCTCGACGCACGCGCGCCGGAGCGCTTCGCCGGGCAGGTCGAGCCGATCGACAAGGTCGCCGGCCACGTGCCGGGCGCGCGCAATCATCCGTTCGCGAGCAATCTCGGCAGCGACGGGCGCTTCGCAGCGACGCAGGAGTTGCGGAGCCGCTTTGCCCAATCGCAGGACGGCGTCGCCGACGATCACACAATCGTCATGTGCGGCTCCGGCGTGACCGCGTGCAATCTGCTGCTCGCGATGGAAGCTGCCGGCAAGCGCGGCGCGCGACTCTACGCAGGCTCGTGGAGCGAATGGATCCGCGACCCGGCGCGACCCGTTGCGAAGATGTCGGACTGAAGCTCGACCTACAGTGTTTTTTTTCTGTTATCGTTCGCGCGCCTGAGCATTGCGGAGGCGGCAAGCGCCTTGGACCAACCTGCGAAAAGATTCACGCCGAGTCCTGCGTGGGACACCGAGGACTCGCTCGACCTGTACCAGGTCACTGCGTGGGGCAAGCCGTACTTCGGGATCAACGAGGCCGGGCACGTGGTAGTGCGGCCGGATGGCACGCTGGACCGCGACATCGATCTGTTCGAAGTCGTCGAGGGACTGAAGGCGCGCGATCTCACCACACCGGTCGTGGTGCGCTTCTCCGACATCCTGCATCACCGCCTGACGCGCCTGCACAAGGCCTTCGCGCAGGCGATCGCCGAGAACGATTACAAGAACCGCTACTGCGCAGTGTTCCCGATCAAGGTGAACCAGCAGCGGCTCGTGGTCGAAGAGGTGTACCGCTACGGCGCGGAATTCAACTTCGGCCTGGAAGCCGGCTCGAAGCCCGAGCTGCTGGCGGTGATGGCGCTGACCGAGGGCGCGCCGGACCGCATGATCGTGTGCAACGGCTTCAAGGACGACAGCTACATCGAGGCCGTGATCCTCGCGACCAAGCTCGGCCGCACGATCATTCCGGTGATCGAGAATTTCGACGAGCTCAAGCTGGTGCTGCGGAACGCGGACAAGTACCAGGTGCGCCCGCGCATCGGCGTGCGCGTCAAGCTGGCGAGCGAAGGCGCCGGGCGCTGGCGCGATTCGGCCGGCGAGAAATCCAAGTTCGGGCTGTTCGTCAGCGAGATCCTCGAGCTGGTCGACACGCTGCGCGAGCACGAGATGCTCGACTGCCTGGAGCTGGTTCACTGCCATCCCGGCAGCCAGCTGCAGGACATCCGCCGCGTCAAGGACGCGATCAACGAGCTGGCGCACGTCTACGCCGAGCTCAAGCTGATGGGCACCGGCGTGAAGTACATCGATGTCGGCGGCGGGCTCGGCGTCGACTACGACGGCAGCGGCACGAACTTCGAATCGTCGATGAACTACACGATCAACGAGTACGCGAGCGACGTCGTGTACCGCATCGCCAGCGTGTGCAACGCCCGCGAGATCGAGCACC
>Ga0209382_10001601_pt1 | contig 35217 bp, 28 predicted proteins | sample SoiMetdeltSBSDD5_FD_187599 | JGI IMG/M metagenome (GOLD analysis project Ga0209382, IMG submission 187599) | Bulk soil microbial communities from a Populus tree surrounding site in Tennessee, USA - Soil MetaG P. deltoides SBSDD5 (SPAdes) (version 2) | ecosystem: Environmental > Terrestrial >... | reverse complement strand
GCGCAGGCCCTGGGCCTCCGCCTTGGCCCGGCTCTTGGAGCCCTCGGGCAGACCGACCCGGACGTCGACGCCGGAGTCGCGCAGCGACAACGCGTGCGCGTGGCCCTGGCTGCCGAAGCCGAGTACGGCCACGTTGCGACCCTGGATCACCGACAGGTCGGCGTTGTCGTCGTAGAACATTTCTGCTGCCACTGGGAGTTCGTCTCCTTGTGTCGAGTTGGTGAGGTGAGAGATCAGGCGCGCCGGGCCGGTGCGGCGGCACGGTGTCCGGGTGGGGGTGCCGGCACGGGGTGGTGCGGCGGGCTCGGCACAGCAGTACGCGGGGGTGCCGCCTGCTGGTTCGGAGACGGGACCGGCACGGGTACCGGGCGCAGGGTGCGGTCCGTGATGGACCGGCTGCCGCGGCCGATCGCGACCATCCCGGACTGGACCAGCTCGCGGACTCCGAACGGCTCCAGCACCCGCAGCATCGCCTCCAGCTTCTCAGGGCTGCCGGTGGCCTCGATCGTCACCGCGTCCGGCGTCACGTCGACGACCTTGGCGCGGAACAGCTGGACCGTTTCGAGCACCTGGCCGCGGGTCGTCGAGTCCGCCTTCACCTTGACCAGCAGCAGCTCGCGCTGCACGGTGGCGCTCGGCTCGAGCTCGACGATCTTGATCACGTTGACCAGCTTGTTCAGCTGCTTGGTGACCTGTTCCAGCGGGTGCTCGTCGACGTTCACCACGATCGTCATCCGGGACACGTCCGGGTGCTCGGTCGGGCCGACCGCGAGCGAGTCGATGTTGAACCCGCGCCGGGCGACCAGAGCGGCCACACGCGCAAGCACACCGTGCTTGTTCTCGACCAGAACCGACAGTGTGTGCTTACTCATCACAGAACCTCGTTGTCCCACTCGGGCGCCATGTCGCGCGCGATCTGGATGTCGTCGTTACTGGTGCCCGCGGCAACCATCGGCCAGACCATCGCGTCCCGGTGCACGACGAAGTCGACCACCACGGGTGCGTCGGTGACCGCCATCGCCTTCTCGATGGTCGCGTCCACGCTGTCACGGTCGGAGCAGCGCAGCCCGACGCCACCCATCGCCTCGGCCAGCTTGGCGAAGTCGGGGATCTGCGCGGAGTGCAGGTCGGTGTTGGAGTAGCGCTGGTCGTAGAACAGCGTCTGCCACTGCCGGACCATGCCGAGCGACTGGTTGTTGATCACGGCAACCTTGATCGGGATGCCCTCCAGTGCGCAGGTGACGAGCTCCTGGTTGGTCATCTGGAAGCAGCCGTCACCGTCGATCGCCCAGACCGTCGCCTCGGGCTTGGCCACCTTGGCGCCCATCGCGGCCGGCAGTCCGTACCCCATCGTCCCGAGGCCGCCCGAGTTGATCCAGTGCCCGGGCTTCTCGAACGGGAGGAAGTGCGCGGCCCACATCTGGTGCTGGCCGACACCGGCGGTGTAGATCGCGTCCGGCCCCGCCGTCTGGCCGATCCGCTGGATCACGTACTGCGGGGACAGGCTGCCGTCGTCGGGCTCGTCGTACCCGAGCGGGTACTTGGCCCGAACCGACTCGAGCTGGTTGCGCCACGCGTCGTACTCCGGCTTCGGGCCGGCACCGATCTCCTGCTGCAGGGCCTGGATCAGGTCGGCGATCACCTCCCGGCAGTCCCCCACGATCGGCACGTCGGCCGCGCGGTTCTTGCCGATCTCGGCAGGGTCGATGTCGGCGTGGATGATCTTCGCCTCGGGCGCGAACGAGTCCAGCTTTCCGGTCACCCGGTCGTCGAACCGGGCGCCGAGCGACACCAGCAGGTCGGACCGCTGCAGGGCACCGACCGCGGACACCGACCCGTGCATGCCGGGCATCCCGAAGTGCAGCTCGTGCGTGTCCGGGAACGCCCCGCGCGCCATCAGGGTGGTCACCACCGGGATCCGCAGCAGCTCCGCGAGCTGCCTCAGCTCGGCGTGCGCACCGGCCCTGATCACGCCACCGCCGACGTACAGCACCGGCCTGCTCGCGGCCACGATCAGCTTGGCCGCTTCGCGGACCTGCTTGGGGTGCGGCCGGGTCACCGGGCGGTACCCGGGCAGCGTCAGCTCGGTCGGCCAGCGGAAGTCCACCTTGGCCTGCATCGCGTCCTTGGTGACGTCGACGAGCACCGGACCGGGCCGGCCGGTGCCGGCGATGTGGAACGCCTCGGCGACGACCTCGGCGATCTCGTTCGGGTTGTTGACGAGGAAGTTGTGCTTGGTGATCGGCATCGTGATGCCGCGGATGTCAGCCTCCTGGAACGCGTCGGTGCCGATCGCCGCGCTCGGCACCTGACCGGTGATCGCGACGATCGGGACGCTGTCCATGTACGCGTCCGCGATCGGTGTCACCAGGTTCGTCGCACCCGGCCCCGAGGTCGCCATGCAGACGCCGGTCTTGCCGCTCGCCGCCGCGTACCCCTGGGCCGCGTGGCCGGCGCCCTGCTCGTGCCGTACCAGGATGTGGCGGATCTGGGTCGAGTCGAGCATCGGGTCGTACGCCGGAAGGATGGCCCCGCCCGGGATGCCGAAGACGGTGTCGACGCCGGCATGTTCCAGTGCGCGGATCAGAGCCTGTGCCCCGGTCAGCTGCTCACTCATGACTGCCTTCCTGTTTCCTGGTTACGCGTTGTTCTGAGCCTGGATGCGAAAAACCCCCTCCACCAGGGCTGGTGAGGGGGCGCGCTCGACTCCTGCTTCGCGTCAGTCGGCGCGCCGCACAAGTACGAGGAGAATGGACCGCATGGCCCAACCTTCGCGGACCATCCAGCGTTTGTCCACCCACGTGGACGCCAGTCTCACTCGCTGAGACCTCGGGCGGGACTGACGAACGATTAGTGGATGGTCGGTCAAATACAGACGGCGCCTACTGAGGCGGAGCGGACCAGGCGGCGGTACTTGCCGAGCACGCCACCGGTGATCGCCGGCTCCTTCGGGGTCCAGCCGTCCTTGCGCTTGTCCAGCTCGTCGGGGTCGACCTGCAGCTCGAGGGTGCGGTTCTTGACGTCGAGCGTGATCCGGTCACCATCGCGCACGAACGCGATCGGCCCGCCGTCCACGGCCTCCGGTGCGACATGCCCGACACACAGCCCCGTCGTACCGCCGGAGAACCGTCCGTCGGTCAGCAGCAGCACGTCCTTGCCGAGACCGGCGCCCTTGATCGCGCCGGTGACGGCGAGCATCTCGCGCATGCCCGGGCCGCCCTTCGGGCCCTCGTACCGGATCACCACGACGTCGCCGGGCTTCAGGTCGCCGTTCTCGACCGCGTCCATCGCGCCACGCTCGCCGTCGAACACCCGGGCGGTGCCCTCGAACACCTCGGAGTCGAACCCGGCCGACTTCACCACCGCGCCCTCCGGCGCGAGCGTGCCGTGCAGGATGGTCAGCCCGCCAGTGGCGTGGATCGGGTTGTCGAGCGCCCGGATGATGGTGCCGTCCAGGTCCGGCGGCGTGATGTCGGTGAGGTTCTCGGCGATGGTCCGGCCGGTCACGGTCAGGCAGTCGCCGTGCAGCAGGCCGGCGTCCAGCAGCGCCCGCATCACCACCGGGATGCCGCCGACCCGGTCGAGGTCGGCCATGACGTAGCTGCCGAACGGCTTGAGGTCGCCGAGGTGCGGGACCTTGTCGCCGATCCGGTTGAAGTCGTCCAGCGACAGTTCGACGTCGGCCTCGGCGGCGATCGCCAGCAGGTGCAGGACGGCGTTGGTCGAGCCGCCTAGTGCCATCACCACGGCGATCGCGTTCTCGAACGCCTCCCGGGTGAGGATCTGCCGGGCGGTGATCCCGCGACGCAGCAGCTCGACGACCGCCTCACCGGACCTGCGCGCGTAGCCGTCGCGGCGCCGGTCGACCGCCGGCGGGGCCGAGCTGCCCGGCAGCGCCATGCCGAGTGCCTCGGCGGCCGAGGCCATCGTGTTCGCGGTGAACATGCCGCCGCAGGCACCCTCGCCCGGACAGATCGCACGCTCGATCGCGTCCACCTCTTCGCGGCTGATCAGGCCCCGGGCGCACGCGCCGACGGCCTCGAACGCGTCGACGATGTTGACGTCCCGGTCGCCGAGCCTGCCCGGCAGGATCGTTCCGGCGTACAGAAAGACCGACGACAGATCGAGCCGGGCGGCGGCCATCAGCATCCCGGGCAGCGACTTGTCGCAGCCGGCCAGCAGCACCGAGCCGTCCAGCCGCTCGGCCTCCATCACGGTCTCCACCGAGTCCGCGATGATCTCCCGGCTCACCAGCGAGTAGTGCATGCCGACGTGACCCATCGAGATCCCGTCGGACACGCTGATCGTGCCGAACTCCAGCGGATACCCGCCGGCCGCGTGCACGCCATCCTTGACCGCCTTGGCCAGCCGGTCCAGCGACAGGTTGCAGGGCGTGATCTCGTTCCAGCTGGACGCCACCCCGATCTGCGGCTTCTCCCAGTCCGCATCATCCATTCCGACCGCGCGGAGCATGCCGCGGGAACCGGTCGCTTCCAGCCCGTCGGTGACGGCACGGCTGCGGGGCTTGATGTCAGGACTGTTCGGAGTGCCATCGGGTGTCGCCATGGATCTCACTCTATGACCAGCCTGTCCAGGTTTCGCCACCCCGCTCCCGGATCGCGGACCTACTCGTCCAGCTCGGCGAGCAGCTCGGCCCTGCGTCCTGGCGGCAGCTCGCGCCAGTCGATCCCGAGCAGCGCACCCTCGATCGCCCACAGCAGGTTCAGCGTCGGCTGCCGCCACCCCGCCTGGACGGCCATCCGGTACGACGCCACCGCGCCGAGGCGGTCCAGGTCGTCCGGTGTCTCGATCCCGGCCGCGACCAGCATCGCCTCACTCGCCGGACCGAGGTTCGGCATGTCGCGAAGCCGCGCCGCACGCCCGGACTTGTCCACAGCCGCTCCAAAAAGTGACCGATGATCGGGTGGATGAACGGGGTTGGCTGATGCGGGCTCTGGGTTAGCCGCCGGAGACGGCGGGGAGGACGAGGAGCTCGTCGCCGTGCGAGACGGGGGTGGCCAGGTCGTCGAGGTCGCGGACGTTGTCGTCGCCGAGGTAGACGTTCACGTGCCGGCGCAGGCCGCCCTGGTCGTCGGTGATGCGATGGTGCAGCGCCGGGTACTGCTGCTCCAGCGCCGCGAAGACGGCTCCGACCGTGCCGGCATCGGCGACCTCGACCTGTTCCGCCCCGCCGGCGAAGGACCGCAGCACCGTGGGCAGCCGTACGACGACCGGCACCGCTAGACCACCGCCGCGCGCAGGGACAGTACGTCGGGCAGATGCCGGGCGACCTCGTTCCAGGACTCGCCGGAGTCGGTGCTGGCGTACACGCAGCCGTCGCGGGTCCCGACGTACACTCCGGCGGCCGCGCCCGGCATGTTGTCGGCACACATCGCGTCCCGCAGCACCGGCGCGTAGACCGGCCCGGACGGCAGACCCGCGGACAGTGCGTCCCAGCTCTTGCCGGCGTCGGTCGAGCGGTACACCCGGAACCGGGCGTCGACCGGGATCCGGTTGCCGTCGGCAACCAGCGGGAACACGTACAGCGTGTCCGGCTCGGTCGGGTGGCTGACGACCGGGAAGCCGAAGTCGGACGGCAGGCCGTCGGCGATCGACTGCCAGCTGCCGCCGCCGTCGTCGCTGCGGTACACGCCGTGGTGGTTCTGCGCGTACAGCCGGTCCGGCCGGCCGGCGTCGGCCGCGACCTTGTGCACGCACTGGCCGAACTCGGGCCACGGGTCGGGCCGGAAGTACGCCTTGATGCCGGAGTTCGACGCCGCCCAGGAGTCGCCGCCGTCCGCGGTCCGGTACACCCCGCCGGTCGACATCGCGACCGTGACCCGGTTCCGGTCGTCGGGGTGCGGGATCACGGTGTGGATCGCCTGGCCGCCGAACCCCGGCTCCCACTTCGGCCGGTGCGGGTGGTCCCACAGCCCGCGGACAAGCTCGAAGGTCACACCGCGGTCGGCCGAGCGCCACAGCGACGACGGCTCCGCCCCGGCGTACACGACCTCGGGCTCGAACGCCGGTCCGGGCTGGATCTGCCAGACCCGCTCGAGCGACGTGCCGGTGTCGGCGGGGAACCGGATCGAGCCCTCCGGCGGCTCGTCCCAGCTGCGGCCCAGGTCGTCACTGTGGAACACCCCGGGGCCCCAGTGTTCGCTGGTCCCGCCGGCGAACAGCCGCGGCACCTCGCCACGGGTGTCGGCCGCGACCGAGTACACGCCCTGCATCGAGAACTGCGGCCCTTCCAGGGTCCACTGCCTCCGCGAGTCGTCGCTGCGGCCGACCCACAGTCCCTTCCGGGTGCCGATCAGCAGCACTGCCTCAGCCATCGCGGCCTCCAGACGTCTCAGCGCTCCGGGCCGGCGACCACGTTGACCAGCGGCTCCCCCGCGACGTACCGCTGCAGCTGGGCCTTGACCAGCCGGGCGATCCGCGGTGCGAACGCGGTCGTTGCTCCACCCCGGTGCGGTGTGATCAGTACGTTCGGAGCAGACCACAACGGATGCCCGGCGGGCAACGGCTCGGGCTCGGTGACGTCGAGCCCGGCCCGCAGCCGGCCCGACTCCAGCTCGGAGACCAGCGCGTCGGTGTCGACGACCGTGCCGCGAGCGACGTTGACCAGCAGCGCGCCGTCCTTCATCCGGCCCAGGAACGACTTGTCGACCATCCCGCGGGTCTCCTCGGTGGCCGGCGTCAGGATCACCACCACGTCGGCCTGCGGCAGCAGCTCGGGCAGCTCGGCGACCGGCGAGACACCCGGCCGGGGCCGGCGGGCCACCCGAAGCACCTCGCACTCGAACCCGTCCAGCCGCCGCTCCAGTGCCTCGCCGATCGAGCCGTACCCGACGATCAGCACGGTCCGGTCCGCGAGCGAGTCCTGGAACCCGTCGTACGGCGGCCAGACCTGGCGATCGGCATCTCGCACGGCCCGCGGGATCTCCCGGTACGTCGACAGGATCAGCGTCACCGCGAGCTCCGCGGTCGACGCGTCGTGCACCCCGCGCGCGTTGCACAGTGTGACTCCGTCGCCCAGGTACGGGAGCATGTGCTCGTACCCCGCGGTCTGGGTCTGCACCACCTTCAGTGCGGGCATGTCCTTGATCACCGCGTACATCGCGGGGCCGGACATGTACGGCGGCACGTACAGCTCGACCCGGTCGATCGACGCGGGAGGCTCACCGTCCTCGAAGTACTCGACCTCGTATCCGTCCGGCACACCACCGAGGAACTGGTCCGGGTCTTCCCAGGGCAGCCATGCCCGCACCGCGTCAGCCATACCGCCGACGGTACCCAGAAAGGCCACGCCGCAGTCGGCCGGCCGTCGTACCCTGAGACGGTGCTCACGGCAACCGACCATGATTCCGCGGTACGACGGCTGGTGGCGTCGTACCGCGAGATCCCGCCGGGTGAGCCGGTGCGGCTGGCCAAGCGCACCTCGAACCTGTTCCGGCCACGGACGCCGGTGAGCGCGCCGGGACTGGACGTGTCCGGCCTGGGCGGCGTGATCGCGGTCGACCCGCAGCGGCGGACCGCGGACGTGCAGGGCATGTGCACGTACGAGGACCTGGTCGCGGCGACGCTGCCGCACGGGCTGATGCCGCTGGTGGTGCCGCAGCTACGCACGATCACGCTGGGTGGCGCGGTCAGCGGTCTCGGGATCGAGTCGACCTCGTTCCGCGACGGACTGCCGCACGAGTCGGTGCTCGAGCTGGACGTGCTCACCGGCGCCGGCGACATCGTCACCGCGACGCCGGGCGGCGAACACGCGGACCTGTTCGAGACGTTCCCGAACTCCTACGGCACGCTCGGTTACGCCACCCGGATCAGGATCGAGCTCGCTCCGGTACGGCGCAACGTGGCGCTCCGGCATGTCGGCTTCGACGACCCGGCACTGCTCGCGAAGGCGGTCGAGCAGATCGTTGCCGACGGCAGCTACGAGGGCGAGGCCGTCGACTTCCTGGACGGCGTGGCGTTCGAGCCCGGTCGGGCCTTCCTCACCCTCGGGCGGTGGAGCTCGGGCGCCGGCAGCACCAGCGACTACACCGGGCAGGCGATCTACTACCGCTCGATCGCCGAGCGGGACACCGACCTGCTCACCGTGCACGACTACCTGTGGCGCTGGGACACCGACTGGTTCTGGTGCTCGCGGGCCTTCGGCGCCCAGCACCCCGTCGTACGACGCCTGTGGCCGCGGCGGTACCGGCGCAGCGACGTGTACTACCGGCTGATCGGGCTGGAGAACCGCTACCAGGCGGCGGCCCGGATCGACCGGCGCCGCGGCCGGCCGGAGCGCGAGCGCGTGGTGCAGGACGTCGAGATCCCGGTCGAGCGGCTGGCGTCGTTCCTGGACTGGTTCGACGCCGAGGTCGGGATGCGGCCGGTCTGGCTGTGCCCGCTGCGGCTGCGCCGGTCGGAGGCGTGGCCGCTCTACCCGATCGCGCCGGGTACGACGTACGTGAACGTGGGCTTCTGGGGCACCGTGCCGATCGCGCCCGGCGGTGGCGATGATGCCGACGACGGCCCTACCAACCGGCGGATCGAGGCGGCGGTCGCCGAGCACGACGGGCACAAGTCGCTGTACTCCGACGCCTACTACGACCGCGCGACGTTCGACCGGCTGTACAACGTCTCGGCCCTCGAGATCGTCAAGGAACGCTACGACCCCGGCAGCAGGCTGACCGGGCTGTACGAGAAGGCGGTGCGCCGACGATGACTGCGACCCATCAGAACCAGACGACCCACCAGGCGACGCACGTGTCCATCGCGGACGCCCTGACCGCCGTGACCCCGGACGGGCTCCCGTTCCGGTTCACGGCCTACGACGGGAGCAGCGCCGGTCCCGACGACGCGGCGATCGGCCTGCACCTGGCGAACGAGCGCGGGCTGTCGTACGTGCTCACCGCCCCGGGCGACCTCGGCCTCGCCCGCGCCTACGTGACCGGTGACCTGGAGGTGAGCGGCGTCCACCCGGGCGACCCGTACGACGTAGCCCGGCTGCTCGACGAGGTGCACTTCCGCCGGCCCACGCCGGCCGAGGCGCTGCGGATCGTCCGCGGGCTCGGCTGGAGCCACCTGAAACCGCCGCCCGTGCCGCCGCAGGAGCATGCGCCACGCTGGCGCCGTACCGTCGACGGGCTGCGGCACTCCCGGCATCGCGACCAGGTGGCGATCCAGCACCACTACGACGTCTCGAACCGGTTCTACGAACTGGTGCTGGGGCCGTCGATGACCTACACCTGCGCGGTGTTCCCGAAGCCGGACGCGTCGCTGGAGGAGGCGCAGGCGGAGAAGTACGACCTGGTCGCCCGCAAGCTCGGGCTCCGGCCGGGCATGCGGCTGCTCGATGTCGGCTGCGGCTGGGGCGGCATGGTCCGGCACGCGGTCCGCGAGTACGGCGTCACCGCGCTCGGGGTGACGCTGTCGCGGCAGCAGGCCGAGTGGGCGCAGGCCATGATCGAGCGCGAGGGCCTGACTGGGACTGCGGAGGTGCGGCACAGCGACTACCGCGACGTCAACGAGACCGGGTTCGACGCGATCAGCTCGATCGGCTTGACCGAGCACATCGGGGTCCGCAACTACCCGGCCTACTTCGGCTTCCTGCTCGACCACCTGAAGCCGGAGGGCCGGCTGCTGAACCACTGCATCACCCGGCCGCACAACCGGCACCAGGGGGTCGGCGCGTTCATCGACCGCTACATCTTCCCCGACGGTGAGCTGACCGGGTCCGGGCGGATCATCACCGAGGCCCAGGACGCCGGCTTCGAGGTGCGGCACGCGGAGAACCTGCGTGAGCACTACGCGCTCACGCTGGCCGGCTGGAGCCGCAACCTGGAGTCGAACTGGCAGGACGCCGTGGACGAGGTCGGTCTCGCCACCGCCAAGGTCTGGGGCCTGTACCTGGCCGGCTGCCGGGCCGGGTTCGAACGCAACGACGTGCAGCTCCACCAGGTCCTCGCGGTCCGCCTCTCCGACCGCCTCTCCGGCACCGCGTCGTCCGGCTTCCCGCTCCGCCCCGACTGGCTCTCCTGACGCCGGGTGCCGACTCGTCCGGGAACCCCGGGCCGGGTCGGCGGCGTACGGAGGGCGTGATGGGCAGAATGTGCGGTGATGCGGGACTACGACGTGGAGTCTGCGGACGGGACCGTGCTGCGGGCGTGGACGAATGACGCGGACGGTCCGCTGGTGCTGCTCTGCAACGGGCTCGGCACCAACCCGTACTGCTGGCCGGCGCTCGACGACCCGGGCTGCGGCGTCCGGCTGGTGTCGTGGTACCACCGCGGTACCGGCGGCTCGCAGCGGCCCGCCGACCCGGACGCGATCGGGATGGACGCGATGGTCGAGGACGCCGTCGCGGTTCTGGACTCGACCGGCGAGGACCGGGCCGTGCTGGCCGGCTGGTCGATCGGGGTCAACACCTCGTTCGAGCTCGCTGTCACGCACCCGGAACGGACCCGCGCGCTGTTCGCGGTGTGCGGCGTACCGGGGAACACGTTCGCGACGATGCTGTCGCCGCTACGGATCCCGCGGCCGCTGCGCAAGCCGATCACGGTGTCGGCCGCGAAGGTGCTCGGTGCGGTCGGTGCGCCGTTGTCACCCGTGGTCCGTACCGTCGCCGGGCTACCGTGGGCGGAGCAGGTCACGCGGTACAGCGGTTTCCTCCTCCCGTCCGCCGATCCCGAGCAGGTGCGCATGGCGATGACCGAGTTCGTCACGACCGATGTCGGCTGGTACTTCCGGCTGGCCGCCGCGATGTCCGACCACCCGCGGGTGTCGCTGTCCCGGATCGGCGTGCCGACGACGTTCGTGGCCGGCCGCTATGACCTGCTGGCCGGGCACCACGAGATGCGGACCGCCGCCGAGCGGATCCCGGACGCGAAGCTGGTGCTGCTGCCGAGCAGCCACTTCGCCTCGCTGGAGTTCCCGGACCAGGTGCACGACGAGCTGCTCGACCTCGTCGACCGGGCGCTGCCGTGAGGACCACCGCCGCCGTCGTGACGGCGACCCTCGCCACCGCGCTGCTCGCCGCCTGCTCCGACGACACCGACCTCCCCGCGCCGGCCCCGTCGGCGAGCAGCCAGCCGTCCACACCCACAACCACCCCACCCGCCTCGACGCCGACCACGTCCGCACCGCGGCCGACGGCCACCGGCCCGGTCAAGCTCACCGTGGCCGGTACCGTTGCCACCGGCATCAATGTGCCGTGGGGCCTGGCGTTCCTACCGGACCGCAGCGCGCTCGTCGCCGAACGCGACACCGCGAAGGTGAAGCGGATCGCGGGCTCGTCGTTGACCGAGGTCGGCACCATCGACGGCGTCGACCCGTCGGCGGAGGGCGGACTGCTCGGGCTCGCCGTCGACCCGCAGTTCTCCAGCCGCCCGTACGTGTACGTGTACTTCAGCACCGGCGAGGACAACCGGATCGCGCGCTACACCTACCGAGACAACCGGCTGTCCGATCCCCAGGTGATCCTGGACGGCATCCCGATGGCCGCGGTGCACAACGGCGGACGGATGGCGTTCGGCCGGGACGGGTTCCTGTACGTCGGTACCGGCGACGGCCGCGAGCGGCCGAACTCGCAGGACCCGGACAGCCTCGGCGGCAAGATCCTGCGGATCACCGGCGACGGTCGCCCGGCACCGGGCAACCCGCGCGGCGACTCGCCGGTCTACTCGCTCGGCCACCGCAATGTGCAGGGCTTGGCGTTCGACGAGCAGGGCCGGCTGTACGCCGCGGAGTTCGGCCAGAACGAGTGGGATGAGCTGAACGCGATCACCGCCGGCGCGAACTACGGCTGGCCCGCGGCCGAAGGCGCCGAAGGCCTGGACGGCATGGTCGACCCGATCGCGCAGTGGCCGACCGACGACGCGTCGCCGTCCGGGATCGCCTACGCGCAGGGCACGATCTTCATGGCCGGGCTGCGCGGCGAGCGGCTCTGGGCGATCCCGGTCGCGGACGGGCGTCGTACCGGCGAGCCGCAGGCGTTCTTCACCGGCCGGTTCGGGCGGCTGCGCACGGTGGTCACCGCCCCGGACGGCTCGCTGTGGCTGAGCTCCTCCAACACCGACGGCCGCGGCGACGTCCGCGACGGCGACGACCGCATCCTCCGCGTCACGATCAGCCGCTGAGCCCAAACTCTGCGTCATTCTGCGCCGTACTGCGCTACGCTGTGATACGCAGTGATACACCGCGATACGTCGAGCGCAGAAACCATGCATCCAGAACAGGTGAAGCAATGGCAGCAACGTCCTACCGCCTCAGCGACGATCTCAAGCGTCGACTGGCCGAACGCGCAGCCCGCGACGGTGTTACCGAGACCGCATTGGTGACTCGGCTGCTCGATGAAGGTATGAAGACGGCTGGCTTCCCGGGGATCATCTACCGCGATGGCGCCTCCGGCCGTCGGGCGGGTCTGGCAGCCGGCGCGGACGTTTGGGAGGTGATCCTGGCTGTCCGCAGTGCGCCCGGCAAGGGAGAGGCCAAGATCGCCGACGCGGCTGAGCAACTGGGCGTATCGAGCCGGCTGGTGCGACTGGCGGTTGACTTCGCGACTGAGAACCCCGACGAAATCGAACACTCCATCGCACTCAACGATGCGGCGGCGGAGCGTGTCCGGAAGATGGTCGAGGCTCGCGAACGCATGCTCGCCTCGTGAGGTTCCTGCTCGATGAGATGTTTCCTGTCGCTGCAGCAGCAGAGCTGAGGAGTGCCGGACACGACGCAACCAGCGTGGCCGACCTCGACCTGGTGGCCACACCTGACGCGGAGATCTTCGGCCGTGCCGCGACGGACGACCGTGTGATCGTGACCGAGAACTTCCAAGACTTCGCGACCCTCCTCGAACTGCGATCGACACGCGAAGAGCGTCTGGTCCCCGTCGTCTTCGTGCGCAAGAGCAGTCTGCCGAAGGGCGCACGCCGGATGAGTCATGCTTTGGCCGATCGTCTTGTTCGGTGGTGCGAGAAGAATCCAGAGCCGTACAGGCACGCCCACTGGCTCGACTGACTCTCAGCCGGTGAGGCGGCGGTGGGTGACGCGGGGGTTGCCGCGGAGACCGGCACCGGACCGGGCGGCCGCGGCGCGGGCGTCGAGCAGGGTGACGACCAGCAGGGTCACGCCGAGCACAGGGGTGACGGCGGCGATCGCGTCCTGCCACCAGACGAACGAGCGCTCCTGAAAGTTGCCGTCGGGCAACAGCATGTACCGGCCCGCCAGTACCCAGACCAGCCAGAACGAGCCGACTACGAGGGTACCGCGCGGGACGGTACGCCAGCCGTGCAGCCAGATGGCGAGTGCCAGCGGGACCGCCCAGACGAAGTGGTGGGACCAGGCCAGCGGGGACGCGAGCACCGAGGCGACACCGATCACGCCGACCGCGATCCGCTCCTCCCCGGCCCGGTGCCAGTACAGCCCGGCGACCAGCCCGGTCAGGGCGACCAGCGCGGAGACGGCGAGTGCGATCAGCCCGATCGTGCCGGACTCGCCGACCACCCGGGCGAAGAACCCGGATACCGCCTGGTTGCTCATCGTGATCGGGCCGGTCGGCGTCCGGGTGTCGTGGTCGATCAGCAGACCGCGCCAGAACGCCTTCGTGGCGCGTGGCTCGACCACGTATCCGAGCACTGACAGGAACGTGAACGTGGCGACCGCCACCAGGCCGTCTCGACGCCGGCCGATCAGGAAGAGGTAGACCACGAACAGCGCCGGCGTGAGCTTGATCGCGGCGGCGATGCCGGTGCCGACCCCGCCGAGCAGCCAGCGCCGGCCGTCGGCGCGGGGTAGCACGTCGAGCGCGACCAACGCCAGCAGCACCAGGTTGACCTGGCCGTAGCCGAGCGTCTTCCAGACCGGCTCGGCCAGCAGCACGCACGCCAGTCCGGCCAGCGCGAGTCGCCAGTCGCCAGGTACGCCGAACCGGCGCAGCACCGCCAGCAGGCAGGCCACGCTGATACCGGTCCAGATCACCTGCAGCGCCGTGTACGACACCCAGGTCATCGGGATCGCCAGCACCGCCGCGATCGGCGGATAGATGAACGCCAGGTGGTGGTAGCCGGACCGCAGCGCGATGATGTCGCCGCCGTTCAGCACGGTCTGGGCGGCGTCCCGATACACCTGCAGGTCGACCGTCCACGGCGCCCAGGGCACCGCGGTGCCGCCGGGGATGATGTACGGCAGCGCTGCCAGTGCCGCCAGGAACGGCAGCACCAGCAGCGCGCGGTCCCGCAGAACCGTCAGGTTCACGACGACAGCTTGGCCTCGACCAGCTCGCGGACCTTCGCCGCGTCGGCCTGGCCGCGCATCTCCTTCATCACCGCACCGATCAGCGCACCCGCGGCGGCGGCCTTGCCGGAGCGCACCTTCTCGACCACTTCCGGATTGGCCTCGATCGCCCGGTCCACGGCGGCGCGCAGTGCACCGTCGTCGGAGACCAGCGCCAGGCCGCGCGCCTCGACGATCTGCGCGGGCGTGCCCTCACCCTTCACCAGGCCGTCGAACACCTGCCGGGCCAGCTTGTCGTTCAGCGAACCGTCGTCGACCAGCCTCTGCACCGCGGCGACCTGCTCCGGGCCGACCCCGAGGTCGTTCAGGTCCGAACCGCTGTCGTTCGCGGCCCGGGCCAGCTCGCCCAGCCACCACTTCTTCGCGGCGGCCGCGCTGGTGCCGAGGGCAACGGTCTGCTCGAGAAGGTCCTGCGCGCCCGCGTTCACCACATCGCGCATCTCCAGGTCGGTGAAGCCCCACTCGGCCTGCAACCGGATACGGCGCGCGGGCGGCGGCTCGGGCAACGTGCCGCGCAACTGGTCGACCCACTCCCGCGACGGCGCCAGCGGCAGCAGGTCCGGCTCCGGGAAGTACCGGTAGTCCTCGGCCTGCTCCTTGCTCCGGCCCGGCGTGGTGATGCCGGTGTCCTCGTGCCAGTGCCGGGTCTCCTGGGTGACCCTGCCACCCGCGTCGAGCACCGCGCCCTGGCGCTGGATCTCGTAGGTCACGGCCCGCTCGACCGAGCGCAGCGAGTTCACGTTCTTGGTCTCGGTCCGGGTGCCGAACTCGGTCGCCCCGCGCAGCTTCAGCGACACGTTCGCATCGCAGCGCAGCGAACCCTGCTCCATCCGTACGTCGGACACGCCCAGCGCGCGGAGCAGGTCGCGCAGCATCCCGACGTACGCCTTGGCCACGGCCGCGGCCTTGTCGCCCGGTACCTCGATCGGCTTGGTGACGATCTCGATCAGCGGTATGCCGGCCCGGTTGTAGTCGACCAGCGAGTGGCTGGCGCCGTGGATCCGGCCGGTCGCGCCACCGACGTGCAGCGACTTGCCGGTGTCCTCCTCCATGTGCGCGCGCTCGATCTCTATCCGGTACGACTTCCCGTCAACCGCTACCTCGGTCCAGCCGTTGAACGCGATCGGCTCGTCGTACTGGCTGATCTGGTAGTTCTTCGGCATGTCCGGGTAGAAGTAGTTCTTCCGGGCGAACCGGCACCACTCGGCGATCTCGCAGTTCAGCGCCAGCCCGATCCGGATCGCGGACTCGACCGCGCGGGCGTTCAGCACCGGCAGCGAGCCCGGCAGCCCGAGGCAGACCGGGCAGACCTGGGTGTTCGGGTCGGCGCCGAAAGCCGTCGGGCAGCCGCAGAACATCTTCGACGCGGTGTTCAGCTCGACGTGCACCTCGAGCCCGAGCACCGGGTCGTACCTCTCCAGCGCGCTCTCGAGGTCGAGCACCTCGGTGGTCATCGCGACACCTCCAGCTCCGCAGCCTTGGTCATCAGCACGCCACCCCACTGCTCGGCGAGCGCCGCCTCCAGCGCAGCACCGACCTGGTACACCAAGTCGTCCCTCATCACCGGGGCCATCACGTGGAAGCCGACCGGGAGGCCGTCCTCGTCGGCGAGCCCGGCCGGGAAGGACCCGGCCGCGTTACCGGCCAGGTTCGACGGGATCGTGCACAGGTCATTCATGTACATCGCGATCGGGTCGTCCACCCGCTCGCCGATCCGGAACGCGGTGGTCGGGGTGGACGGCGACACCAGCACGTCGACCTGCTCGTACGCCCGGGCGAAGTCGCGCTGGATCAGCGTACGGACCTTCTGCGCCTGGCCGTAGTACGCGTCGTAGTAGCCGCTCGACAGCGCATAGGTCCCAAGCATGATCCGGCGCTTGACCTCGGCACCGAATCCGGCCTCGCGGGTACGCGCCATCACCTCCTCGGCGCTCAGCTCGCCGTCGTCGCCGACCCGCAGCCCGAAACGCATCGCGTCGAACTTGGCCAGGTTGGACGACGCCTCGCTCGGCAGGATCAGGTAGTACGCCGGCAGCCCGTACTGGAAGTGCGGGCAGGAGACCTCGGTCACCTCGGCGCCGAGCTTGGTGAGCAGCTCGACCGCCTCGTGGAACCGGGCCTCGACACCGGGCTGGTAGCCCTCCCCACCCATCTCCTTCACCACGCCGATCCGCGTCCCCTCGACGCTGGCCCGGCGAGCAGCGGCGACCACCGGCGGCACCGCCTGGTCGATTGAGGTGGAGTCCATCGGGTCGTGCCCGGCGATCGCCTCGTGCAGCAGCGCGGCGTCCAGCGTGGTCCGTGCGCAGGGACCCGGTGTGTCCAGGCTGGAGGCGAGCGCGATCAGGCCATAGCGGGACGTGCCGCCGTACGTCGGCTTGACGCCGACCGTGCCGGTGACCGCGCCGGGCTGCCGGATCGAACCGCCGGTGTCGGTGCCGATCGCCAGCGGCGCCTCGTACGCCGCCACGGCCGCCGCGGAGCCACCGCCCGAACCGCCGGGGATCTTGTCCAGGTCCCACGGGTTGTGGGTCGGCCCGTACGCCGAGTTCTCGGTCGACGAGCCCATCGCGAACTCGTCCATGTTGGTCTTGCCGAGTATCACCACGCCGGCCGCCTTGAGCCGGGCCACCGTGGTGGCGTCGTACGGCGGGCGCCAGCCCTCGAGGATCCTCGAGCCTGCCGTCGTCGGCACATCCTGCTGCGTGAGCACGTCCTTCAGCGCCAGCGGTACACCGGCCAGCGGGCCGAGCTCCTCGCCCGCGGCGCGGCGTTCGTCGACCGACCGGGCCTGTTCGAGCGCACCCTCGGTGTCGACGTACAGGAAGGCGTGGACGGCGTCGTCGACGGCTGCGATCCGGTCCAGGTGGGCCTGGGTGATCTCCACCGAGCTGGCTTGGCCGGACGTCATCAGGTCCGACAGCTCGGCCGCAGTCTTGCGGGTGAGGTCACTCATCACGCCTCCTCGGTGAGGATCCGCGGCACCCTGAAGCGCTGCTGCTCGGCGGCCGGCGCACCGGCCAGAGCCTGCTCGGGAGTGAGGCACTCGACGTTCTCATCGGGCCGCATCACGTTGGTGAGCGGCAGCGAGTGCGAGGTCGGCGGGATGTCGGCGGCGGCGACGTCACTGACCTGCGCCACCCAGCCGATGATCAGGTCGAGCTGCGGTGCGAGGTGGTCGAGCTCGGTGTCGGTGAGCTCGATCCGTGCCAGCCGCGCCAGATGCGCGACCTCGTCACGGGTGATCGATGACATGAACGTCCAAGCTGTGGTGTCGAGTGGGTGGACCGCAACATCCTAGTGTCCGGTCCGGAGGCCGAGAGTGGGGGACACTTCTACTGTCATCGTCTGTAACATGGCGGGCAACCAGGCGTAACGCGCGACCGCCTTTCTCGGGAGATGATCACCAGGTGTTCCTGTTGCGTCTGATCCTCCCCGATCGGCCCGGTTCGCTGGGCGGCGTGGCGAGCGCGCTCGGAGAGGTCGGCGCCGACATCCACGCCATCGAGATCGTGGAGCATCGCCGGGAGGACGGCACCGCCGTCGACGACGTGGTCGTGGACCTTCCGTCCGGGGTGCTGCCGGACCGGTTGGTGTCAGCCTGCAACGGGGTGCCAGACGTCGAGGTGATCTGGTTCTCCCGGTACGGCGCGGGCGGCGGCCTGCACATGGATCTGGAGGCGGTCGAGCAGATGACCTCCGCCCCCGCCGAGTCGGTCGAGGTGCTGGTCGAGCAGGCACCCGCGGTGCTGCACGCGGACTGGGCCGCGATGCTGGACGGCACCGACGGCATGGTCCAGGTCGTGCTGGAGACCAGCGCCACCCCGGAGTTCGGCCCGATGATCGAGAAGTGGTTGCCGCTGGCAAAGGCATCGACCCTGGACGCTCCCGAGGGCGAGGGGATGGCCGAGTCCGTACTGGTCGCCTCGCCGCTGGAGACCGACCGCCAGGTGCTGATCGTCGGCCGCCGGGGCGGCCCGGCGTTCCTCGACTCCGAGGTGGCCCGGCTGAACTACCTGGCGAACCTCGCGGTGGCGATCCGGGCCGGCACCCGCTGACCGCTCACTCGGCCGGGCCGTGCAGGGCCCGGAAGTCCTCCAGCGTGCCGGTGTAGTACTCGTAGTCGTCCTGGAGCTGTGCGCGGGTGAACCACTCCGGGTTGTCCGCCCGGGCCCGGACGCCCAGTGCGGACCAGAAACCCTCCGGCGGCACCTCCGTGGCGCCGTCGGGCAGGAACTTCAGCGCCTCGCCGACCGCGGCCGCGGCGAACTCCCAGCTCAGCTCGACCCTGCGCCGGTGCTCCGGTGTCCGGTTCCGCACCATCGTGAGGTCGCCCTCAAGCGCCCGTCGCGCGTGCGTCCTGGCGACCAGCACCCACTGTCCCGCGTCGACCAGCGGAGAGACCCCGAGCCCGAACACCGCACCGAACCGCCGGGCGACGTCCTCCGACCCGTACGGTACGGTCAGCTGGATCTGGCCCTCCTCCTCGGTGCCGTAGGTGAGTATCCACTCCTCCGGCCCCTCGACCCGAGTGGTGCCTGCCAGCGTCGAGTTCGGCTCCTGCGGGGGGTCCGCCAGCGCCGGCGCCGGCTCGTCCGGCGAGTCGCCAGGAGTGACCCGCATCAGTGCGAAGTAGGTCTGTGCCTCCGCGAGCGTCCGCGCAGCGAGCATCTCATCCACCTTCCCGGGCGAACTGACGATAGGTATCACGCACCACCAGCAGGCGGTCCAGCCGGAACCTGCCGGGCTCCACGTCGCGCACCTGCCGGCCCTCGTCGGTCCAGAACGCGTCGCCCGGCACCTCGTCGTGGCCCGGCGGGATGAACTTCAGCACCTCCTCGACGGCCGCGGCGGCGACGGACAGCACCCGTTCGGCGGCGGGCCGGTCGTTGACCGGCACCTCGCTCGCGCTCAGGTCCGCGACTCGCAGCCACTCCCCCGCGTCCAGCAGCTCGGACGCCTCGGGACCGCCGAAGTTCGGGAACGTGCCGGTGATCGTCTCCCGCGCCGGCACGCCGAACTGGTAGAACCGCTCCTCACCGCAGTCGGTGCAGGTGCCGACGTAGCTGATCGCAAGCTCGCCGTCGAACTCCTCCAGTCCGTGCTCCCACTCGGTCTCCACCGAGCCGCAGGTCTCGCACGGGTGCAGCTCCAGGTAGAGCAGCGCTTCGTCTCGTGTGCGTGCTACCGCGAACCGCATCGTGCTCCTGTCGTCTCGATGTGCTCAGGCCCGCGACACGTCGGCGATCATACGGACACACCACCGAAGGCGGCGCCCGGCGTCGTACCGCTGCTGATCGTCGGCCGGCCCCCGTCCGGGTGCGCCGCCGCGCCCTCGGCCCCGCGCAGGTGCTTCGGCGCCTGCGACGGGACGACCGAGTGGGCGGCCTCGGCGACGATCGACGGCTCGACCCCGGCATCATCCAGCGCCACGGCGACGTCCTGGGTGAACGATCCGGGGCCGCGATGCCGGTAGTAGAGGTCGTACAGGTCCACGCGGCCCTCCGCCAGCCGCGCAAGGCTCGGGTGCAGCGTGGAGAACGCCTCGGCGAAGCCGCCGTCGTTCGCCGTCAGGACACCGTTCGGGTACGCCTGGTAGAAGAGTGCCCCGTCCGGTCGCTCGACGGTGAGCGCGACCACGGCGCCCTTCTCGCGGGCCTCGGCGAGCGCGTCGACGAGCGGCTTGTACGGGTGGAAGCTCCACTTCCCCTCGTCGTACACGTGCACCTGCGCGGACCTGGTGACCGTCGGTGTGCCCGGCTCGGGTGTCCGGGGCAGCGTCGCCTGCGACTCCATCCGGGCGCGCAGCGCGTTGTAGTCCCGCTCCGACATGGTCACGAAGGCCTCGCCCTTCGCGACACCGCGCAGCTTGTCCATGATCTTGTGCTTGCTCCGGCGGAACAGCCCGCGGCGTTCGTAGGTCACGTCGGCGTCGTACCGGACCCGGACCACGACTGCCTTATCCGGCTTGGTGAACATGCTGCGCTCACCACGGCTACCGGACAGGTCGGTGACCTTGTCGGTGACCTGCTCCCCCACCGTGACTCCCCCGCCGAGCTCGGCGCCGCCACCGTCCACGGACCTGGTCGTCGGCAGCAGCCGGTTGCCCGCCACCGTGCTCTGCGTGACGACCTCGGACCGGAACACCTCGCCGAGCTCGACACCCGCGACCGGGCCGGCGACCAGCTCGAGGTCGTACGGCGTGAGGTTGACCCGCGCGCTCACCTTCCGCCGGTGACCCGGCACGTCGAGGTCGTCGATGCGGTACCCGTCGGAGCTGACGAACAGCTTGAAGGCCGACTGCAGCCGGGACGGCGCGAGGTGCGTCTCCAGCGCGACCTGATGCCTGGCCACGCCGGCATGGGTGAGCAGGTCGGGCTGGGCCAGCCGCCAGGCGACGGCATCGAACAGGGCGTTTCGTGGCTTCTCGCCGGCCAGGTGCGGCCGTACTGCCCCGACGTAGTACGGGTTGTCCGGCATCACGACGGCGCGGTGGTCGACATCGCGGTCCGGTGCGAGCGCCGCGGCCGGAGTCGCAGCACCGACGTAGCTCCTCGGCACCAGCTGCGTCATCCGGCCGTGGAGGACGACGCCGACCGGTCGGTCAGGCGCTTCCTCGGCACGGAACCGGTCGGTCGTCCGACGCAGCCTGTCCCTGCTCTCCGGCGCCGGAATCCGCTCGACCTCGACCAGGAGCTGGAAGTCGCGTTCGACCTCCGCCGCGCCCGCGTGAGCGATCCGGCTCATCCAGGTCAGCGTCTTGCTGTTCGTCGCGCCGAGGCTGTGCACCCGGTGCGTCCCGATCGTTCCGGTCACGCCGAGCTCGCTGGGGAGCATGGCGCCGAGGCCGACGTTCCCGATGTAGTCGACCTTACGGCTGCGGGACTGGCTCTGGCTGTCGTAGAGGTACAGCTGCTGGATGTTGGTCGCGTTCAGCTGGGGCGGGTCCGGCGTACCGTCGGTCATCGCGGGGCCGCGGAACTGTCCCCGGATCCGCACCCGGACACGTTCCGGCGGTCCGAGCTCGGAGGTCTTCACGGTGTAGTCCCGGACCCAGCCGCGCGGGCTCCAGATGTCGTCCCGGTGGCCGAGCCAGCGATCGCCCTGCATCTCCCCCGCCAACGCGTCGGCGAGGGTCGGGTCGGTCTCGAACGCGCCGGGCACCTTCTGCCGGACCAGGCCCATGACCTGCCCGAGTACGTCGGCGTCGCGGCCCTCCGGATCGAAGAGAGCGGTGTCCTGCACCAGCGACTCGGCCATCATGGTCTCGAAGTGCTCCGGGAGCGCGACCGCCTGCCGCTGGTCCTGCACCGTGTCCGCGTAGTCCAGCACACCGCCGAGGCTCTGCTCGACACCGGTGCCGGGGCCGCCCGGCTGGTTCGGCTCCACCCCGCTGACCTTGGCCATCATCGTCAGCAGCTCCTGGTCGGTGTGCGACCCGGCCAGACCGCCGGTGACCCCGTCCCGGTCCTCCTGGTACCGCCTGATCAGCCCGTTGGCGGTCCGCCGGTCGAGAGCCAGATTCCCGTTCAGGCACCGCTCGACCGCCTGGGCGGTGCGCTCGACCGGCAGGTCCAGCAGCCGCCGGCCGTACAGCCGCACCAGCTTGCGTTCCGGGATCGAGTAGAGTGCCGCTCCGTCGGACAGCGGCACCGTCACCGGCTTCCTGCCCTCGGCCCTGACCACTGCCTCCAGGACGACCCGGGCGCGGAAAGTGTCCTGGACGCCGACCTCGATCCCCAGGCCTTCGGAGCCGCCGATCAACGCCCGCGACTCGGACCGGCTGTCGGTGGAGCTGCGGCCGACCTCAGTCGTGCCGCTGATCACGGTGCTCGCCCCGACACCGCCGCTGCCCGACCCGGTGACACCGCGGCCGCGCTGCGAGCCATCGGTGCGGGTGTTGCTGCGCAGGGTCAGGTCGATGTCGCCGGATACAGGAGAGCCCGACGACAGGTGCTCGAGGTCGACGACCCGCGCGCGCAGCTCAACGGTCACGTTCGACGGCCCCAGAGCGCCCTGCTGCGCGGTCAGGCGCGGGGTCCCCGGCGCTGGGCTGGACAGGTGGGTGCGGTGCACCTTGCCGATCCACTTCGGGTCCGCGATCAGGTCGCGCACGTCGAGGAACGCGCCGAGCTGGAGCCGGGCCGCCGGATCCGCCTGGGTGGCCGGTGGCAGCGCCGCCCAGATCTTGTCCAGCGGATCCCGCACGTCCAGGTGCAGCAGGTGCGGCTGTCCGAGGGCCTTCAAGTCGATCTGCCCGCGGATGGACCAGAACTCTTTGTCCGGCGCCGGCCGGCACTGCTCGCCTTCGAACAGCACCAGAGACTCGCCGTCGATGGCTGCCAGCCTCCGCGGGCCACCGCTCGACCACAAGGTGACAGCGCCGGAGTGCATCACCGAGGCGAGGACAGCCTCCTCGGCCCCCTCCCGCAGCCTCACCAGGTTGCTCGTAACACCGCTGGCTACCCCGGACGTGCCCGCGCCCGAGACGTTCCCGCCGACGCCGAGGCCGTTCGCCAGGCCCTTGAGCCCGAGCGAACCGTCGGCCCGGTAGGTCACCGCGCTGCTGAGCGACTCCGCCGACGTGACCGACTTGATGTCGAGGTAGAGGGGTGTCTCGGCGGTGCTCACGCCGACCACCTGCGCGGTCTCGAACCGCTGCACGAGACCCAGCTCCAGCAGGTGCGTCTCCGGAGCGTGGGCGAACCCCGAGCGGCGCTTCTCGAGCGGCACCATCAGGCGGCCCTGGGTTGCTTGGTCGTAGTTCGGCCCGACCCGGACGGGCGACATCGCCTGCTTCACCCGGTCCAGGTTCCGCAGCTGACTGCCGAGCAGCACCTTGTCGTAGTCGTGCGGCAGCGCGTCGATCCTGGGCTGCAGCTGTGCGTCGAGCGGCGGGACGAGCTCCTCCCGCTCCAGCTCGGCAAGTACCTGGCCGAGGCGTTCCTCCAGCCCGGTGACGGCCACGACCTGCGCCACGCCCTTGCCGCGCAGCTGGCGGCGGTCGGCGTCCTTGCCCCACCAGGCCGGCAACGGCGGCAGCTTCTCCTTCGGCTGCGCGTCCCCGCGGAGCCGGATCCGGCCGTCCGGATGCCGCCGTGCCCTGCCCTGCGCGTCACGGACCACAGCGTCCCGCGACACCGGGAACCCGAAGCGGCAGGCGTTGGCCTCCGGCATCCGCAGCAGCACGTCGCCGGTGACGTCGACGCGGACCGGCTCCGAGGCCCGCGCCCTGTCACGGCGCTCGTCCAGGTCATGGTTGTGCACCGTCAGGACGTTGACGGCCTTGAGCCGGTAGCCCTGGGTGAGCTTGGCCCGCTCGACGCCGACCTCGTACTTCACCGCGGTGGTGGACAGGCCCTCCTCGTTGGCGACCGCCCGGCTCACCCTGCCGTTCGGGCCCAGATCGAGGCTGGTGGTGCCGACGTCGGACAGCGCCTTACCGGTGTAGCCGACCGCGAGGCCGGTCTTCGTGCTCACGCCGGTGGTCTGTCCGACCCCGGTGGTGGCCAGACCGACCCGCACCCGCTCCACCCAGTGGTCGGGGCTCGGCTCGCCCTCCAGCGCGATGCTCTCCCAGACCAGGAACGTCTCCGCCTGGATCGTGCCGATCTCGACGCCGTTCTCGATGATGGGCCGGGAGAACCCACCTGGCCTGACGGCCTCGTCCAGCCGTCCCGGCCACTCGTTGAGCAGGCTCTGGACCTCGCCGTAGGCCACCGCGCTCAGGTCGCCGAACTCCTCGTGCAACTGGGCCGCCGCCTTGTCGGCGAGCTCGTTCATCCCACCGACGTGGGTGGCCATGTGCTCCGGCATGGTGGTCTCGCGCTGGCTCGCGAAACCTTCCTTGGCGAGGTCGGTCGTCTCGGCCGGCGCCTGGACGGTGTAGGCGTGCGACATCCGCAGCAGCAGCGACTGCGCGTCCTCGGAGGCTCCGGACGACACCGTCTCCACCGCCGACCACGGCTCGAACGGCGACGACCGGAACTGCAGCTCCCACACCGGGTTCGCACAGGCGAGGGTGACCGTCTCACCTCGGATGTCCTCGACAGACGCACGGCGACCGCCGGTCGCCTTCGTCGAGGTCCGCGCCCCCGACCGCTTGTCCTCGGTCTCGACCTTGGGGGCCACCAGGGCAACCAGATCCGCGAACGCCTTGAGCGCGCCCGTGGGCGGCAGCATGTCGGTCAGCGTGCGGAGGCCGAACTTGCCCTTGTAGGCCCGGGAGCGGGCCGTCGTCGTGGTCAGCGTCTCGGACCGCTGGTCGAGCTGACCGACGATCATCTCCGAGTGCGGGTCGAGCGCCCCGAACTGCTCAGTGCGGTCGGGTGCCTTCAGCACGAGCCGGAACTGCGGCACCTGGCTGGCGTCGTCCCCGGCACCGGCGACGGACCACACCAGCCCGTCCTCGGACACGACCTGACCGAGCTCGGAGCGGGCCAGCCAGTGCAGCTGCTCCGGGCTGAACAGATGCCGGTCCTGCGCACCGTGCGCGCGCAGGCCCTTGTTCAGCGTCTCGGTCACGGTGGTCATGAACGGCAGCCGGCCGACCGGCACGGCGCTCGGCAGCACGAAGTCACCCGGCTGGGTCGCCGCGACACCCGCGCGGTACGAGGCGACCCGCCGGCCGGCGTCGTCGGCCAGCGCGACCAGGGCGTCGGCCGATCGGCCCGGGTCCCGGGACAGCGCGTCCAGCTCGGCGAGCATCGCGCGGAACCCGTCCTGGGCCTGCACCGCCCGGTCGGCGGCCGCCGTGTACGCGCCGGCGACCGCCGTGTGCCGGCGCTGTATCGCCACGGCCGCGTCCGCCTCGACCCGCTGCTTCCGCGCACGCTCGGCGGCGTTGTCGTCCCGCTGCACCTCGTACTTCGTCGCCTCCTGGCGGTACTGCCCTGCCAGCTGGGCTGCCGCGGCGGCCGTGCCGGTCTTGTACCTCGCACACTGCCGCAGGTACTCCGACGACGCCTCGAGCGACTCGATCTCGGCACTCACGCGGTGCCGCAGATGGGCGAGGTCGCTCGGACGCGGGCCGCTGGTCGGGCCGGTGGGACCCGCCGGGGCCGGTACGGCGTTGACCTGGACCGCCGCGGTCTCCCAGGGCAGCACCGGCTGGCTGTGGCCGAGCCGGGCGATACCGGCGGACACGCCGCTCAGCTGGCGCTCCAGGTCCCGCAGCCGCCGGCCGTCGTCGAACGGGCCGTACGTCGCGACGTACGCGCTGGTCTCCTGCCAGTTGCGGGAAAGGAGCCGGAACTCGGCGTACTTGGCGGCGGCCTGCCGGTCGCGGTGCGCCCCGGACCAGCCGGACCTCAGTCTGCCGATGATGCCCGATCCGGCGCCGGCGCCGGCGGTCGCCTGCTGCTGCGCGACGTCGGCGATCGCCCGCACCCAGACCCGGCTGAAGTCACCGCCCGGCGCGCTGCGGGGGAGCCGGAGAACGTGCGGGTCCGCACTCGTGCCGCTCCGCGCCTCGACGGCCGCCTGCCGGCGCACCGGCGACCCGAACTCGAGCTGGAAGTGCTGCGGCGCGTACCCGTCCAGGGCGACGACCGCGGTGGTCGGCCCGGTACGGCGGATCGGGCTGACGCCGCCGATACCGCCCAGGTCGGACGCGCGAACCTCGCCGGCCGCGTTCAGCGCCTGCGCGACCGCCTCGCCGGGCTCGACCTGGCGGTGCCTGCCGCCGGCCGGCGGGCGCTGCCTGCCGACCTGCGGACGCGAGCCCCGGAGACCCGCCAGAGCCGATCCGGGCGCCGGGTTGCCGGCCTGCAGCACCCTGGCGTCACGGCTGATCTCCTCGGCCGCGCCGGTGATACCGGAAACCGTGGACCGCTGGTCGGGCCGCTCGTGCCGACCGGGCGGCGCGGTGTGCGCCCTGCCGGTGAGCACCGCGTGCAGCACCGACTCGGCTTCGGCCCGGTTCTGCTCCGGCAGGAACGGGACGTCCAGCAACCTGTCCAACGCCACCGTCGCGCCGTCCGCCGGGTGCTCCCCAGCCGTCCGGGCGACCGAGTCGCCGACCATCGCGACTGCTTCAGCGAGCATCCGTGGCGGGCTCGCCTGCTCCGCCGCCCGCTGAGCCAGCCGGGCGGTGATCTGGTCCACCTCGTCCCGGGTCAGGGCGTCCCCGGCGTCGTTCAGCCGGATGCCACCGTCCCGCAGCGGTGACGCCGCCGGTGCGAGCACGCCGAACGCCGTACCGAGGACACCGCGTGCGAGCTCCGCCTGGCGCGCCGTCACCTGCGGCGGCTGAGGCGCGGGTGCCTGGGCAACCGGTACCCGGGCAGCCGGTGCCTGCCTGCTCGCGCCGGCGACCGCTGCCGCGGGCTGTGCGACTCCCATCCGCGGGTCCGGCGGCGGCGAGACCGGCCGCTGTGCCTGCGCGCGGACGTGCGGTCCCCACGCAACCCGTCCCGGCGGCAGCTGCGGAGTAGTGCGGGCAGGCGACGGCGGCTGGGACTGCGGTGCCGGACCGGGTCGAACCGGACCCGGCTGCGCGGACCGTGCCGCGGCCGGCCGTCGTACCGGGCTCCAGCGGTTGACCCGCACGTGCTCGGCCAGCGTGGCGTAGGGGTACTGCACCGACTGGTGGGTGCGTGAGTCGACCACCTGGATCCGCAGCGCGAGCGATGGCTGTCCGGACGGATCCGGCACGGCGCGCGTGGTCAGCGTGACCTCGTGCCCGCTGCGGATCTGCGCGACCATCGCGTCCTCGACCGCGGCCCAGCTGGCCCAGTCGACGGGTACCGCGTCGGGGAACAGGTCGCCGAGCCCGGCGCGGAAGAACTGCCAGCCGACGGGCCGTCCATCGGCGCCGACCGGTCCGCCGCGCGCGGAGGCGGGCGGCTGTGGGTCGTCGCCCGCGGACGGGTGCAGCTCGGACAGGTGCGCGACGATCTCGCCGACCCGGCGGCCGTCCGGAGCGATCGACCAGCGGATCTCGTTCTTCCCCGACACCCGGCGACCGCGCTCACCGTGCGGAAAGCGCCACGGATCCCGGCCGGTCACCTCGACCCGGTCAATGGCGATCGGGGACGCGGGCCCTTCCGGCCGGCGCCCCGCAGGATCGCTGCTTACGGGCTCATCGGTCATGGTGTAACCAGTCACCCTACAGTCGCGATGGGTCGTTCACCGGTGACACGAGCAGGGACACGAAGAGACGCGAACAGGGGCACGCCGCGCGTCACTGGGCCGCGGATCCGGCGTATGCGGTCGCGTGACGTGTCAGGTGATGTGGAAGTAGAACCAGGCCAGGAAGCCCACCAGGGCGAGCAACACCGCGACCCCGGCGATGGCGACCAGCAGGATCGAGCTCTGGTTGCCCTCCGGGTCCGGCAGGTCGAACGGGGTCGGGCCCCACGGCCCTCCCCCGTCGACACGGTGCGCCGCTTCGGGTGGCGGCTTGGCCACCACCGTCGGCGGCTCCTTCTGCCGGCGACGCATCGGCACCTCAGACGTAGTAGGACTCGGCCTTGATCTCGAGCTCGATCGAAGTGTACGTGCCGCCCGACCCGCGGACGTTGATCTCCACCCGCCAGCCGTTCACGTAGCTGATGTGCGCCTTGCCGTCGCCGTTCGCCTTCACCCAGGACTGCAGACCCTGGACGTCCGGCCCCTTCACGATCCCGAACACGTCGCCGACCGAGGAGGTGAACTGGGACCTGGCGGCGTCGGCGTCACCGGACACGTTCACCATCACCGAGCGCACGCCGCTGCCGGACGAACCGAACGCGTGCACGTACGCCGAGGCCTGGCCGTTGCCGAAGCCGCCCTTCTTGCAGAACGACGTGCACTCGTAGCCCTTGGCCTTGAGCGCGGCCTGGATATCCGCCTCGCTGTTGTCGAACTGCTTGCGCGGCACCTCGAGCGAGTCCGCGCCGGACTTGCCGCCGGACAGCCGCAGGCTGTCGCCGCTGTTGCTGAGCCGCAGCTCGCCCCAGCCGGTGGCCACCTCGCTGCTCTTCTGGCCGCTGTTGACCGCGGCCTGCACCTTGGCCACGTCACCGCCGAACGCCTGCCCGCCGAGCGCCTGCAACGCCTCGTCGAACGCCTTCTTGGCGTTGTTGACGTTGTCGCCGTCGTACGCGCGCAGCTGCATGCCGATCACGTCGCCGTTCGGGCTGAACTGGAAGACCGCCTCGCCCTCGGTGGCCTCGGCATTCTTGAAGCAGCCGCGGTGCGCGCCCTGCGGACCGTTGAACAGGTCCGAGCACTGGTAGCCGAGGCTGACCAGCTTGTCGGTCGCGGCCTTCGCCTGGCCGGTGGACCCGCCGATGCCGGAGGACGGCTTGCTGCTCGGGTCGCCGGACGGCCTTGAGCTGGGGTCGGCGCTGGGGTCGGCGCTGGGGTCGCCGGTCGGGTCGCCGCTCGGCAGGTCGGTCGGCTGCGACTGGCTCGGCCTCGCGGTCGGCTCGTCGTCGCCGCCGAGTGCCCGCACGCCGAGGAAGGCCAGCAGGCCGAGGACCAGGACGCCGACCACGGCACCGCCGATGATGAGGATGTTCTTGTTGTTGCCGCCGGCTCCGCCGCCGGGCGGCTGCCACGGCTGGCCCTGCTGCTGGTGCTGCCAGCCGCCCTGACCACCCGGGTGCTGCTGGCCCCACGGCTGCGGTTGGTAACCGCCGCCGTACCCGCCCTGTCCGCCCTGCCCTGGATGCGGGCCATATTGGCCCGGCTGCTGGCCCCAGCCACCCTGGCCCTGCTGAGGCTGCTGCTGACCCCAACCGCCCTGCCCCTGTTGCTGGCCCTGTTGCTGGCCCCGCTGCTGGCCCGGCTGCTGACCGGCCTGCTGGCCCCAGCCGCCCTGGCCCTGCTGACCGGGTTGCTGGCCCCAACCACCCTGACCGCCCTGCCCGGGCTGCTGCCCGGAAGGACCGGACCCCCAAGGTCCTTGTGGCGGCGTCGTCATATGCACTCCTTCGAGGCCCGTGGCCGGACCCGACCGGGCCGCGGCGATTTGCGGATGAAACTAACAGTCACCTAGGTCAGCGGCGCCGGCCGAACCACCGTTCGGCCGGCGCTGTGACGTGCCAGTGACGTGCCTGTGACGAGACGGGTCAGCCGTCCGTTCCGCCGGTCGTCGCGACCCCGGACGCGGCGTCCGGACCGTCCTGCAGGAGCGTCTCGAAACCGGCCGCGTCGAGGACCGGTACGCCGAGCGAGACGGCCTTGTCATACTTGGATCCGGGTGACTCGCCGACGACCACGAACGAGGTCTTCTTCGATACCGAGCTCGACACCTTGCCGCCCCGGGCCTGGATCGCGGCCGTCGCGTCGTCGCGGCTGTACCCCTCGACGGTGCCGGTGACGACCAGGCTCAGCCCGGTCAGGGTCTGCGGTGCGTCCGGCTCGCTGCGCTCCTCGCGCATCTCGACACCGGCGGCCCGCCACTTGTCGACAATCTCGCGATGCCAGTCGACCGCGAACCACTCGACGATCGCCGTCGCGATCGTCGGGCCGACGCCCTCGACACCGGACAGCTCCTCCTCGCTGGCGGAACGCACTGCCTCGATGTCGTCGTACGCCGCCGCCAAAGCCTGCGCCGCAGTCGGGCCGACGTGCCGGATCGACAGTGCGACCAGGGCGCGGGACAGCGGTTTGGTCTTGGCCTGCTCGAGATTGACCAGCAGCCGCTGCGCGTTCGCGGACAGCTCGCCTGCCTTGGTGGTGAAGAACTGGCTCTTCTTCAGGGCGTCACCGGTCAGCCCGAACAGATCGCCCTCGTCGGTGAGCAGGCCGTCCGCGATCAGCGCGTCGGCGGTCTTGAACCCGAGCGCCTCGATGTCGAACGCCGACCGCCCGGCCAGGTGGAACATCCGCTCGCGCAGCTGCGCCGGGCAGGACCGCGCGTTCGGGCAGCGGATGTCGACGTCGCCCTCCTTCTCCGGCCGCAGCGCGGTACCGCAGGACGGGCACTCGACCGGCATCACGAACTCGCGCTCGGACCCGTCGCGCAGGTCCACCACCGGGCCGAGGATCTCCGGGATCACATCGCCGGCCTTGCGCAGCACGATCGTGTCGCCGATCAGCACGCCCTTGCGCTTGACCTCGTTCGCGTTGTGCAGGGTGGCGAACTCGACCACCGAGCCGGAGACCCGGACCGGCTCCATCACGCCGTACGGCGTCACCCGCCCGGTCCGGCCGACGTTCACCTTGATGTCGAGCAGCTTGGTGTTGACCTCCTCCGGCGGGTACTTGTACGCGATCGCCCAGCGCGGCGCCTTCGAGGTCGAGCCGAGCCGGTTCTGCAGCGTGATCTGGTCGACCTTGACCACGACGCCGTCGATCTCGTGCTCGACCGCGTGCCGGTTCTCGCCGTACTCCGCGATGTACTCGTCGACCTCGGCCAGCGTCGCGAACCGCCTGACGCGCTCGCTCACCGGGAGGCCCCAGGCCTTCAGCTGCTCGTACGCCGCGGACAGCCCGGTCACCTTGTAGCCGTCGACCTTGCCGAGCCCGTGCACCACGAACCGCAGCGGCCGTCGCTTGGAAACCCGAGGGTCCTTCTGCCGCAGCGAGCCGGCCGCGGAGTTGCGCGGGTTGGAGAACGGCGGCTTGCCGGCCTCGACCAGCTCCGCGTTCAGCTGGGTGAAGTCCTCGACCGTGAAGTACACCTCGCCGCGGACCTCCAGGAAGTCCGGGACGCCCTTGCCCTTCAGCTGGTTCGGGATGTCCTTGATGGTCTTGACGTTCGGCGTCACGTCCTCGCCGGTACGGCCGTCGCCCCGGGTAGCGCCGCGGACCAGCCGGCCCTTCTCGTACACCAGGTCGAGCGCCAGGCCGTCCACCTTGAGCTCGCACAGGAACCCGGACTCGGCCAGCTCCGCGGCGGTCGCCTCGCGCTCGAGCCGTCTCGCCCAGGACGCCATCTCCTCGGCGGAGAACGCGTTGTCCAGGCTCTCCATCCGGGTCGGGTGCTGGACCGGGGTGAACAGGGTCGAGATCGCGCTGCCGACCTTCTGCGTCGGCGAGTCCGGCGTACGCAGTTCCGGGTACTGATCCTCGAGCTTCTCCAGCTCACGCATCAGCTTGTCGAACTCGGCGTCGGAGATCGTCGCCTGCGCCATGTAGTACCGCCAGCGGTGCTCCTCGACCTCCTGGCTCAGCTCAGCATGCCGGTCCCTCGCCTTCGGCGGTGCCGCCGCCTGCTCCACCCCACCCGACGACTCCGGAATCCCATCGCTGCTCATAGCCAAAACCTACTGCCTCCCACCGACCCTCCCCGCCCTTCCTTCCGTTCATCGGGCCCTTGTGACCCGGCGTGTCGCCGTTCGTCGGGCCCTTGTGACCAACCGCGACCACGGGCATTCGGTCGACCCGCACAGCACCACGGCATGACCGCAGAGTCCAGCAAACCTGATGGGCGTTGGTCACAAGGGCCCGATGAGTGACGACACGCCGGGTCACAAGGGCCCGACGAACGGAAGGAAAGGGTTAAGACTCGGCGGTTTCGGTTAGGTGGTCGGCGGTGCGGCGGGTGAGGGCCAGGGTGGCGCGGGCGCCGGAGGGGGTGGCGCCGGCCAGGCCGCAGGTGGGAGTCACCACGACGTCGGCGAGCTGTTTGGCCGGCAGGCCGAGGTCGAGCCAGCGGCGGGTCAGCACCGGGGCGACCTGGTCCGGGCTCTGCAGGGCGCCGCGGGTCGGTACCACGCCCGCGTACAGCGTGCCGCCGCCCTCGACCACGGTGGCGATGTCGTCCCAGGTCGGGTGGTCCACCAGCGACAGGTCCACCGAGATCGCGCCGGCTCCGGCCTTGCGGAACAGCGCGACCGGTGGTTGCTTCGCGCAACAGTGCAGCACGGTCGCGGCGCCGCCGGCCGCCTCCAGCGGACGCCGTAGCAGGTCGATCGCGCCCGGCTGGTCGACCGACCGGTGCTTGCCCCAGCCGCTCGCGGTCGGGATCGCGCCGGCCAGCACCGCCGGCAGTCCTGGCTCGTCCAACTGCACCACCAGGTCGGCCTGCGGCAGCCGGCGTCGTACCTCGTCCAGGTGCTCCGACAGGCCGAGCGCCAGCGCGTCGGCCAGGTCGCGGCGGGCACCGTGGTCGGCGAGCACCTTGTCCCCGCGCGGCCGTTCCAGCGTCGCGGCCAGCGTCCAGGGTCCCGTGAGCTGGACCTTGAACGCACCGCTGTGGCCGCCGGCCAGCTCCTCGAGCGCGTCCAGGTCCTGCAGCAGCAGCGACCGGGCCCGGCGCTGGTCCAGACCCGGCCGGGTCCCGCCGGTGAGCCGCCAGCCGGCCGGCTGCAGGTCGACCGCCAGCTCGGGCAGTACGGCGACCGCCCGGCTGAGCATGTCGCCGTACGGGCGGGCCGGCAGCTCGGGCAGGAACGGCAGCGAGACCTCGCCGAGCACCAGCCGGACCGTCTCCCGGATGTCCTCGCCCGGCATCGACCCGACGCCGGTGCTGCGCAGCGTCATACCGGTTGGGTGACGCGGTCGACCGCGTCGATGGTGGCGGAGCCGATCACCCGGGTGCCGTCGTACAGCACCACGGCCTGGCCGGGTGCGACGGCGCCGACCGGCTCGTCGAAGGTCACGCGCAGGGTGTCGCCGTCGAGCCGCGCGGCGGCCCGCACCTCGGCGCCGTGGGCACGCAGCTGCGCCCCGCACGCGATCTCGCCGTCGGGCGCCGGACCGCACCAGCGCGGCGCCGACGCGGACAGCGAGCCGACCGCGAGCTCCTCCCGCGGGCCGACCGTGACGGTCCGGTCCACCGGCGAGATGTCCAGCACGAACCGGGGCTTGCCGTCCGCGGCCGGGGTGCCGATCCGCAGGCCCTTGCGCTGTCCGACCGTGAATCCGAAGGTGCCGTCGTGCTCGCCGAGCTTGGTGCCGGAGGCGTCCACGATGTCGCCCGGCGCGTCTCCGAGCAGGTCCCGCAGGAAGCCCGGAGTGTTGCCGTCGGCAACGAAGCAGATGTCGTGGCTGTCCGGCTTCGCGGCCACCGACAGGCCGCGCCGGGCAGCCTCCGCGCGCACCTCGTCCTTCACCGTGTCGCCGAGCGGGAACAGCGCGTGCGCGAGCTGCTCGGCGGTGAGGACGCCGAGCACGTACGACTGGTCCTTGGCCGGGTCGACCGCGCGGTGCAGCCCACCGTCCACGATCCGCGCGTAGTGCCCGGTCGCGACCGCGTCGAAGCCGAGCGCCAGCGCGCGATCCATTACCGCGCTGAACTTGATCTTCTCGTTGCAGCGCAGGCACGGGTTCGGCGTCCGGCCGGCGGCGTACTCGGCAACGAAGTCCTCCACCACGTCGGCGTGGAACCGCTCTGCCAGGTCCCAGACGTAGAACGGGATCCCGATCATGTCCGCGGCCCGGCGCGCGTCCCGGGAGTCCTCGAGAGTGCAGCAGCCGCGGGCGCCGCTGCGGTACGACTGCGGGTTCCGCGATAAGGCCAGGTGGACGCCGGTGACGTCGTGCCCGGCCTCGGCCATCCGGGCCGCGGCGACGGCCGAGTCGACCCCGCCCGACATGGCGGCGAGTACGCGCACGGCTAGCTCACCTTCCGGACGTTCTGCAGGCCGGCGTTCATGGCCCGCTCCACCACCGGTCCGATCTGCGCGACCACGGTGTCGACCTCCGCCCGCGTGGTGGTGTGGCCGAGGGTGAACCGGAGCGACCCGCGGGCGCGCTCGTCGTCGTACCCCATCGCGAGCAGCACGTGGCTGGGCTCGGCGACGCCCGCGTTGCAGGCCGAGCCGGTGGAGCAGTCGATCCCGCGGGCGTCGAGCAGCAGCAGCAACGAGTCACCCTCGCAGCCGTGGAAGGACAGGTGCGCGTTACCCGGCAGCCGTCGTACCGGGTCGCCCGACAGTCGTGCGCTGGGCACGACCTCGAGCACGCCGTCGACGAGCGCGTCGCGTAGCACGGTGAGCCGCTCAGCCTCCGCGGGCTGTGCCGCGACCGCGTGCTCGACCGCGACCGCGAACCCGGCGGTGGCCGGAGTATCGAGGGTGCCGGAGCGGATGTCCCGCTCCTGACCGCCACCGTGCAGCAGCGGCACCAGGTCGGTCTCGCGCCGCACGAGCAGGGCCCCGATGCCGTACGGCCCGCCCAGCTTGTGTCCCGAGACCGTCATCGCGTCGACGCCGAGCGCGTCGAAGTCGACCGGGACCTGGCCGATCGCCTGGACCGCGTCGGTGTGCACCGGGATGCCGTGCGCCTGCGCCAGCGCGGCCACCTCGGCGACCGGCTGCAGCGTCCCCACCTCGTTGTTCGCGAGCATCAGGCTGACGAACGCGACCGAGTCCGGATCGCGCTCGATCGCCTCCCGGACCCCTTCGACCTGGACCCGGCCCAGCTCGTCCACCGGAAGCCACTCGACCTCGGCGCCCTCGTGCTCCATCAGCCAGACCACCGGGTCCAGCACCGCGTGGTGCTCGATCCGCGAGATCAGCACACGGCGCCGCCGCCGGGACCACCACAGGCCCTTGACCGCGAGGTTGTCGGCCTCGGTACCGCCGGAGGTGAACACCACCTCGCTCGGCCGGGCGTTCAGCGTCGCGCCGATGCTCTCCCGGGACTCCTCGACGGTACGGCGCGCGACCCGGCCGGCTGCGTGCAGCGAGGACGCGTTCCCGGTCCGGCCGAGGTGTCGGGTCATTGCCTCGATCGCGGCCGGCAGCATCGGTGTGGTGGCGGCGTGGTCGAGGTACACGCGCGCGGGGGCGGCACCGGTCGTCATAGCCCCACCAGGGTACGGCGTGCCGGCTGGTACCCGTTACTCCGGCCGGTTCGCGGCCGCGGGAGGACGAGCTCGCTGATGGCCCGACAGCCGGCTCAGATCCGGGTGAGCCAGTCGTGCCCGGGATACAGCCGGGCGACCGTGTCGCGGAGCCAGCCGCGGCGCGGGCCGTCGAGCAGCGGCAGTACGGCGGCAAGGTCGGCGTCGTCCTTGGGGCGGTGCAACGCTGCCTTGTAGGCGAGCGCCATCTC
>Ga0209382_10001600_pt1 | contig 35218 bp, 33 predicted proteins | sample SoiMetdeltSBSDD5_FD_187599 | JGI IMG/M metagenome (GOLD analysis project Ga0209382, IMG submission 187599) | Bulk soil microbial communities from a Populus tree surrounding site in Tennessee, USA - Soil MetaG P. deltoides SBSDD5 (SPAdes) (version 2) | ecosystem: Environmental > Terrestrial >... | reverse complement strand
TCACGGAGAAAGGAGGGCAAGCTCGACAGCTGACCAGCCGGCCAGCGTCGCTCCGCTCCGATCACGATCGCCGATCGGCGCGTTCACGATGAGCCGATCTCGGTGTTCAGCTTCGCCGGAATACGCACACTGACGGCTACGACGTCAGTGACGCCGACCTGATGAACGACCTGAAGGACGAGGTGAAGGCGAGATTCGACGAAGACGAGAAGCTGGGGCTCGCTCTGCTGGCCGAGCCCGGGGTCAACCTCGACGAGGTCGACAACAACTATGGCTGCGTCGGGGCCCACCTCTACTCGTTCAGCACGATGGACCCGGTGATCGCTGAAAAATACGGCTTCACGGGCGAGGCCAAGCGTGAGGCCGAAGCCCAGGAGGCGCGCGTGCGGGCCGGGAAGAACGAGCCTATGCCCGCGAAGGCGGGGGGGCTATGAGCGACTCCTACACGCCCGGCGACGTTCGCATGCTGGTCGGCGAGATCGAGCAGATCATCGAATCCGCCAAATACGGCGACCCGGCTCAGGCCGCCGTACAGATCATCGAGCGGGTGCTCGCCCTGCCCGAGGAGGCCGAGGGCATTCACCTGCAGGGATTCCGCACCTACGACATCGAGGACGTCCGCGAGCTCCTAGCGACGATGTTCAAACGTATCACCTGGAACATGCCAGGCCAGATCGTGACGGGCAAGTACGTCGGCAGCCGCACGACTGGCTGGCGCTACAAGACGCGCAGCTGGCAGATCGAGACCGAGGACGGCGGCGTCATCCTCTTCAGCCTCCCGGCAGCGCTGAGCGACCAGCTCCACCGCGTACTACACGGGAGCAGCGTCACGATCACGTACGTCGGGCGCGTGGAACGCAAGAAGGCATTCACGGTCGAGGTGCGGTCATGAAGGACCTGATGGACCGTACGCCGGAAGAGCTGACCGCGCAGGCCGTCGCGAATGGTCAGCACCCGCGCACGCTCCTCGTGGCCGCGGCGAAGGCGGCCATGGCGCACGCGGTCTGCGTGGTGGCGAAGAAGTACGAGCTGACCGACATCGAGACGCTCCAGTGCGTGAACGAGACGGCCAGTGGCGTGCTCAAGTACGCGCTTCGCGTCGAACGCCACGGTGACTCGGAGTACCCGGCCGACTCGCCTCCGGCCACGAGGCGGCGGCGCGGCAAGATCGTCCACCGTGACGGCGACCCGCTCGACAGCCGGGGTGCGAACCGGGGGATGCAGTCATGAGGGCCCACGGCAACGCGCACTGGACGCGCCTGACGCCCGAGCGCGTTCTCCGTGGCGAGGCCCACTGGATGCGCCGGATGCCCGAGCGGATCGCGCGTGGTGTGGGGCACGGCTGCGCCAAGCTCACGGACGATATCGTCCGCGCGATCCGAGAAGCCCGCACCCACGGCGCCACGCTGGAGAAGCTCGGCGACCAGTACGGTGTCACGAAGACGCAGGTCAGCCGCATCGTCCGGCGCACGTCCTGGGCCCACATCGCATGACCTACAAGGCCCTCGTCCGGCGACGGCGGTGCACGCGCTGCCGTCGCCGGGCTGCACGACGCGGTCGAACGAAGTGCAAGATCTGCGCAAAGGCACTGAAGCGGTCCGATTCCATCGGCGCACGCCGGCGTCGGTACGGCGCAACGCCGGCGGACATCGAGGGGCTGATCAAGAACCAGGGCGGACGCTGCCCGATCTGCGGGCGCTTCATCGACGACCGCTCGGCCCTGGATCATGAGCATCGGACGAAGGAGCTACGCGGGGTGCTCTGCCCCCATCCCTGTAACAGTGCCATCGGCAAGACGGACGAGGCCCTGTTCCGGTTCGCTGATGGCGTAACGCAGTACGCCTCGCAGCGCCGGCGGGTGCTGACGGTGCGCGCCTGCTTCCGGGCCTGCGCGGCGAGGGCGGCATGAGCGGCTTCCTCGACGCCATGCGCGCCAAGTGGGCCGAATACGGCAACGTCGAGTCGCCCGCGCTCCGGCACGTCTGGAACCAGATGCAGGCAACGCTCGACTACCAGAGCGGCCCTGATGCGCTCGACATCTGGCCGGTCATCCCCTGCGAGCTAGGATCCGGCAAGACCACGGCCGCGAAGGTCTGGTGCGCCGTGAAGCCGTTCGACGAGAATCATCCTGGCGTCCTTATCGTCGTCCGCACGAAGGACCAGGCCGACGAGTACGCCCACGACATCAACGCCTGGTCCGGCGTCCCGCACATGGCTTTCGCGCACCACTCCGGGCTCCCGCTCGCCGACCGCCAGAACCTCGACGTCCTCGCCTCGTACCCCGTGCTCGTGGTCTGCCACAAGTCGTACGAGAACGGCCTCGACGACTTCGCCGTGGACGTGTCGAGGCTCAAGTTCGAGAAGATGCACCAGTTCCGCCGGCCGGGGGGTGAGCATCTCAGCCAGCGCGGGCTGGTCATCATCGACGAGAGCCTGGACCAGGTCCACGAGGAGCGCATCCGGCGCGACGTGCTGAAGGAGCTGATGGGCCGGATGCCGCGCGCCATCGAGAAGGCCCACTCGGAAGCCATGAGAGTCATCGAGAGCATCAACCGGGTGCTGCGCGAGGCGCCCGACGAGAAGCACCGCACGTTCTCCACCCACGAGCTGCTGGCCCTGACGCCATTCACGGCGGAGCAGGCCGACGCCTACCTGCTGGCCATGTGGGAGCAGGGCCTCCGGCACGCGAAGCGAGTCGAGCCCGAGCTGCGCGCTAGCCTGGGGCAGGCGTTATCGGCCCTGCGCCGGCACCTCGGCGCGTACCGCTGGACCGCCGGCAACGGCGCGAGGACCGCGCTCTCGGGCCACCGCCTCCTGCTGCTGCCGCCCGGGACGCACGGCGTCGTGTTCGACGCCACAGCCCGCCTCAACAACGTCTACACAGGGCGGCCTGCCGAGTTCGATGTCCGCCACATGACCCAGGTCCGGGACTACTCCACGATCACCATCTACGCGGCCCGCACAAGCGGCACTGGCAAGACGACGGCCAAGACGAGGGGCGACAAGCTCGCGGCCGATACCGTGGCCGCGCTCGTCGGCCACTATGGTGCCCAGGCCAGCGAGCGGCGCGTGCTGGTCGTCGTCGCGCAGGCCGGCGAGGACCATTTCAGGAAGGCAGGCGCGGCCGCTGGCTTCGCTGCCTTCGACGTCGCGCACTGGAACAAGATCGACGGCCGGAACGACTGGCGGGACTTCGACACGCTGGTCATCGCGACGCTGCCGTACGCCACCGCGTCCCTCGACCTGAACACCTACATGGCGGTCCACGAGAAGGAGCTGGACGACGAGGCGCTGAACGCGCCGCCCGATGAGGTGAAGCTCGTGCGTGAGAACCGCATCGCCGCCTCGCTCGCCCAGGCCATGGGCCGGATCAGGCTCCGGACCATGACGAGCCCGGACGGGACCTGCCAGCCCTGCGACATCTTCCTGCGCCTGCCCAACTGGCGGCTCATGGTAGACGCCGACCGCATCCTGGACGCCGTGAAGCGGACCCTGCCCGGCGCCAGCGTGGTCCCATGGGACCGCGCCTCGAAGCGGCTGAAGCGAGACGGCCGGGCGCCGGCGGCCAAGAAAGGCGTGGCGGCCGCGCTGGTCGCCTACGCGGGCCGGATGACGCCCGGCGCCTGGGAGGACGTCAGCGACGTGCGGGCCCAGATCGGGGCCAAGGCCCACGGAACGTGGTTCAGGGTCCAGGCCGACCCGGCCGTGCTCGCCGACCTGACCGCGCTGGGCGCCCGCATCGAGCCGGCCATTGGGCGCAGGGCGGCCCGGCTGGTCCGCTCGTAGGCGTACCAGCGGCACCGTCAGCCTCAGCTCCCTGTAGAGGTCATCTAGTAGTAGCTCCGGCCCCCGGCGGGACCAGGCGCGCGGGGGCGCCTTGGTTCGGGCGGCGCCCGGCGGCCGCGCGTACGCGTACCAAGGGCACCGCTTCGGCAATCTCCCTATAGAGGTCTTCTGGTACGCCTACCTGGTACGTCAATGAGCCCGTCCGATGACGCCAATAACCCTTAGGGCTTAACGCCCTTAGGCATTAAGGGCGCGGCGGGCCGGAGGCCCGCCCGCGCACCCTAGGCCTTAACGCCCAGATATCAGCCCCTGGTTCAAAACAGCCCTCCCCTCAGCGGTGCCCACCACCACAGCCGCCCCGACCAGCTCGGCCAGGGCGGCACATCGAACAGGAGACCCCAACATGACGCACGAGACCCAGGCGCTCCAGGACGGCGCCCACGAAGTGCACCAGGAGCCGCTACGCGACGCCGAGGCGACGCCCCTGGCGATCGGTAAGGACGCCGCCGCACCCGCGCCCGGCCCCGGCCGCCCCATCTCGCGCTGTGGCGGAATGACGAAGGCCGGCCGGCCGTGCTCGAACGGCGCGGGGCCAACCGGCTACTGCATCGCCCACGCGAAAGACCCCCAGACCCTGGCCACCCTGCAGGCCGCCCGTTCGGCAGGCGGCCGGGCGCCTCGGGTGAACGTCCAGGTCGGCCTACCGGCCGCGGTCGCCGAAGCGATCGATCTGAGGGACAGCACCGGTCAGCTCGCCATCCTGACGGCGACAACGCGGGCCCTGGCCATGGGCCGGGTGAGCTCGAACACCGCCCAGGCGATCGCCGTGCTGGTGAAGACCGCCGCCGCCATCAATGCTGCCGATCAGTCCGAGGCGATCAGGGCGCTGGAGGCACGCCTAGAGAGCCTGGTAGTGGACGTCACCCCGCGCAGCGGAGGCCGGTAATGGCGACGAAGCGTCGGAAGCCAAGCACCGCCCTCGAGCAGCTCCACGAGCGCCTTGACCGCGTCACTGGTGACGGGAGCTGCGTTGCGCTGATCCTGCCGCTCATCGGCCTGGCGATGCGGTGTGCGCGCCCCTGCGCGCGCTGCCGTGCGTTGGCCGCCGAAGCCGAGCGTCTCCGACCAGAGTGGGACCGCGTCCGCGAGGAATACCGGCGTGCGAACGCGGAGCCGAAGCCGCCTCCGACCCAGGAGCAGCAGGGGCGCGGCTAGTTCACGGTCGTTCCCCCACGGTGGCCCGACCGTGACCGACCGGACGTGAGGTAAACCGCGGCCATCCTGCACGCACCCGCGGCGGGCCGCGAGACACCCGCGCCGCCGGTGGCGAGGGCAGCCCGGCCGCCCGCGTTTGGCGGACCCTCGGTGCCCCCAAAAATCATGAGCGCAGTCGCTCTTGGGGAATCGACCCGGGGCGGCGTCATCTCGCCAGGAATCGGTCAACCGGCCCTCCGCCGCCGTCTTGATGGAACCGCATGGTCCCATCGCTGTGCTTCTCGCGGACCACCTACAACAACATCACCCAGCTCGGCCCCTGAGGCCGACACCAGAAGGACAGCCCGCCCATGACCTGCCTCGCCTGCCACTGGACCCACACCTCGTTCGAGCGCGCCCTGGCCTGTTACCGGAGTGCGTCCCCGGACAGCGCCTGTAGGGTAGTAGCGCCCCCACGGTCCATGCCTTCATCGGGCTCTGCTTTGACGGCCACTTCCGCGACGGTTCTCCGTCGGGTGGCGACCGGTCGCGCGTTCCGTCCGGGACGCCCGCGTGTCGCCGCCGCCGAGCAGCGCCAGAAGGCGCGCGAGCGCGACCGGGCCTATCGCCAGCGCCAGAAGCTCGCCACCGTCGCGGCCAACGACGCCCTGCTGGCCGGAGTCCGGCCGTGACCATGGCGACGCGGAAGCGCTCGCGTACAGGCGACCAGTTCTCGAAGCTGTCCGACAAGCTCGCCGCCCTGGTCGGCAAGACGTGCATCGCCAGCGTCATCCCCGATGAGCAGCGCTCCGTCTTCGGCGCGGCCGGGCGCCAACCACGCCATCTGCTGCGTTATCCTTCACGGCGTCGTGGCCCAACAGCTGGCCGAATGCGCGCCGCGGGCTGCAGCGAGCGGCAACGATGAAGCGGCCCGAATCGTTCAAACCACGGGCGTATAGATCTCCACGAACTGGAGGGCGAAGTGATCCTCACTTAGGCGTGCGCGAAACAAGCGGGCATGCTGCCAGCCGTCGAGGACCTCGAGGAGGCCCCGGACAACGAAGTCGCTGCCGCCGAGGAGGAGATCCTCGATCAGGCCACCGCGGCGCGGACGATCGCCGAACTGAAGACGGAGATCGAATCACTCAGGCGGCTCGAGGCGCTCGCGCTGGCAGTGCGGCGGGGCGGCGAAGACAGGAAGTGGCGCGAACTTGCAAGCCTGCTCGGTGAGATCTTTCGCGCCGGCAGGAATCGATGGCCGCGCCGCTGAAGCGACGGCCCCGTACGGTGCGGGCGCGATTCCTCCCCCGACGCCTTCACCGCGGCAGAAGCTCGTCCTCTTCACCGAACACCGCGACACGTTGAACTACCCGGAGAGCCGCATCACCACCCTCCTTGGCCGCAGGGAAGCCGTCGTCATCATCCACGGTGGCATGGGCCGCGAGGAGCGAATGAAGGCGCAGGAGTCGTTCAGGCATGACCCCGAGGTTCAGGTACTCCTGGCAACCGATGCCGCGGGTGAAGGGATCAACCTGCAGCGCGCCCACCTCATGGTGAACTACGATCTGACGTGGAACCCCAACCGCATCGAGCAGCGCTTCGGGCCATCCACCGCATCGGCCAGACCGAGGTCTGTCACCTGTGGAACCTTGTCGCCGAAGAGACCCGTGAGGGCGACGTCTACCGCACGCTCCTGGAGAAGCTGGAGGAGGCCCGCAAGACGCTGGGCGGCCAAGTGTTCGACGTGCTGGGCAAGCTCCAGTTCGAGGGGCAGCCCCTGCGCGACCTGCTGCTCCAGGCCGTTCGCTACGGCGAGCAACCCGAGGTACGTGCCCGGCTGACGCAGGTCGTCGCCAATGCGTTCGACCGGCGTCAGCTCCAGGATCTCCTTGAGGAACGCGCTCTGGCGCATGACGCCATGGACGCGAGCCGCGTCTACCGCATCCGCGAGGAGATGGAGCGGGCCGAGGCGCGGCGCCTCCGGACCGCGTCGCTCGATTACATGTCTTGGTGATCGAGGATGACGACGACAGCCGTGACATGCTGCGTACGTATTTGGAACTCGATGGGCATCAAGTCGAAGTGGCTCACAATGGGTCAGCGGTGTAGAAGCCGCACGGACAATGCGCCCGGACATCGTCCTGACCGATGTCGGTCTGCCCGAACTTGATGGATACGAGGTTGCACGTCAAATCCGACAGTACCTCGGCACGGGTGTCCGCCTCTTCGCGCTGACGGGTTATGGCCGACCCGAAGATCGTCAACGGGCCGCCGAGGCTGGATTCGACGCCCTTGTCGTAAAGCCCGTGTCTCCTGAGCAGCTCTTCGAGATATTGCGAAACGGTCAACGGGCCCAAAGCTGAGTCGTCGCAAGGCTGTGGGTCGGACACGGTCGTCTTGAACCTCTCATTACGCCTTGCCGCTTTTGGTACCACGCTGGGCCATGGCCACCCAGCGCACAATTCGGGTGCGATCCTGTCCCGCAGGGCCCGGGGCGTCCGGTCGTGACGCCGGGATCGTACCGCGCCCCGACACCCTTCTCTCCTGAAGCGACACGGTCCAGTGCGCAAGATCGCGGTCGTCGGCTTGTTGCTCGGCACGGGACCCCACCATCTTGAATTGCTTAGCGAGTCCGAGAACAGCGCGCTGCCGCCATCGCGACCAGCAAACATCCGACCGGCAGACGGAAGACGTGGGGAAGGAAGGTGGCCAGGCGACGGGTGAGCACCGCGGTGAGACCGGCCGGAAACGAATGTTGTGTGGACCACCCCCACTGATCGATCACGCAGGGGTGGTCTTCACCGATGCGCGCCGCCTGACCGCTTGCCCCGTGAACGGGTACCGATCGACCCGCCGTGGCGGTCGAGACGTCAGCGCACCCGGCCTCGTCAGCATTAGCGGGCGAATGATGCTCGCGTAGCGGCGACGAGCCGCTCCGCTGCCCCGGGTCGCAACTTCCCTTGGCGCATCGCATCGCGTCCCCGAAGGCGCCCCATTTCCCACGTCGATGAACGTGGCCGCATCGACATGGAGTCCTACGTCGATAGGACGGCCAGTCGAACCCTCGATCACCTGCATCTCGCCATCCTCCACGATAACGCTGATCACCGAGTCGTCGGCCCTCGGGTTCGCTGCCCGCCCGGCAGCCCGGCTGGCTATGAAGGCGCTATGAAGTAGGTGAGCTCCGTCTGTCAGAAGAGCATCCTGAAGGTCAGCTCGACGAAGTCGATGGCCCTAGATGGACCAGTGTCGCGGATGAAGGGGCCCGGGAAGGAGTGCGAGTAGATGGCCGTCAGAGCCACAGATCGCGTGACCTGCCACGCCGCGTTGAGGGAGAGCTCCGTCGCGACGTAATGGGCCTGGCTGCCCGCGCCTGACCGCAGGAGCTGGCCACTTGGGGTGTACACCCCGTCGGTCGCCTCGAGTCGCCAAAAGCAATCGACGTCCCCAGTGAGCACGAGCCGCGGATGCGGCGACACCGTGAGGGAGGGGTGCAGGTTGTAGAAGTTCCTGGGCCCGAGGAGGGACAGCTCCGAGAAGTAGTTGCCTCGCGGGTACAGCGGATTGAACGTCTGCAGGTTGCGATCCGCGGGATTCCGGTCCCCACTGGCCACGTTGGCGCTGAGGCCGAGCCGCGGCGTCCACGGGAGCGACCCCCATGTATATCCTGTATCGGAGGCGACGCTCCAGGCGGCGAGATGGCCGTTCCCGAAGGTCCCCAACTGACCGATCAGCTCCCAGTTCCAGTCCCACCCGCTCCGCTCGCCCCAGACGCGCACGCCTAGAGTGTGCCTCGTCTCGGTCGCTGTTCCCTGTTGGTAGGTCGCGTGTGCGTTGTGATACCCGAGATAGTAGGCATCCAGACTCGTCGGGACGTCGAAGAGCGGGCCGAGAGCATAGACGCCCCAAAGCGCCTGGCTGTCGTCGACCTTATCGTCGAACACGCCGGAGCGAATCTCCGTCGGTCGTGTGACGAGTCCGTCCACCCGCCACCCACCCGGCAGCGTCGCGAAGACACGAGCCCCGTTGAAGCTACGCGGCACGTTGGGGCCCGCGCGGATGTCGACGAGTCGGCCGGAGCCGAGGCTCACCTCCTGGCGGCCGATTCGGACGGTTCCGCGGGCCCCCTCGATCAGATCGAGCGAGAGGTCGAAGAAGGCTTGCAGGATATCGAACTGGTCCTCATCGACCGGACTCGCGCCGCCCGCGCGCCCGTTTGCAAGCGCGCTAAGGAGCTCCACGAAGACCCGGAGGTTCGGCCCCAGGTGGAGATCCGTGTGTAGCGTGTATCGCTGGAGCAAGACCCCATGCTCGTCCTGGGGATCCTGGCCCCAGGCGGGGTCGTGTGTGTACTCATAACGTTCTCGAATCTCACCGCCGAGGGAGAGCCACGCCCACCCATCGGCTGTGAGCGGGGTGTACTTCAGCCGGTCCAGGGGCTCGGCCCGGCGGGCGGGATCCCGAAGGACCGACCAGTCCTCCTCGTAGCGGAGCTTTCGGTATGCGGGCCGGTCTGGCTCCTGGGCCCCGATGGGCGTCGCGACGATGACAGCCACGGCCGCCAGCAGTACGACGACCTGGCTCCGAGACGCGCCCACGACGGCATGGAACATCGCGCGTCTTCCGACGAGGCTGGGCGCCGGATCGTTGAATCGTGCCCGCTCCTCGCGCATTGGCTCGCCATTCATGTCCCGGGAGACGCGAGCATCCCGGTGGCGAGTGCGTGCAGACATCCGCCGCGGGTCACGCCAGCCGTGAATCACACAGACTCGGTCGCCGCACTCCTGCGGCACGCGACGATCGCCACCACCACGCAGGCGCCGCTGACGACCAGAGGCCAGTGCAGTCCTTCGGGCACGAGCAAGGCCCCGAGGGCTGCGCCGGCGAACATGGCTGCAACGGCCGCGATGCGCCGGGAGAGCCGCGTGTTGCGGCCACCCGCCAAGCCGAAGTCGGCGGCGACGGCGGTCAGCGTGAGCGTGAGCACGGTCGTCGTCAGATCGGGGACAGCGAGCTGTCTGACCGTCGCGTTGCGGAATCCCATGGCGAGCGCCGTGAGCACGATCACTCCGTAGAGTCGGCCGGGCGGCGAGGCGGACCCGACGTCGAATCCTACGGACACGATCGCGGCGGCGAGCAGCAGTCCCGCCTCCGCCGCCGCAGCGACGAGCAGCCACTGTCGGCGGTCGGGACCAAGCACGGTGCCGATCCGGCCCTCGAGCGCCGCTCCGGCCAGGAACGCAAGCAAGGAGGTCAGCGACCGAGCGATGGAGAGGCCCGGCGTCCCCGCGACGGCGAAGGCCAGGAACACCACGTTGCCGGTCATGTTGGCCGTGAAGATACGGCCGAGCCCGAGGAAGCTGACGGCGTCGACGAGCCCGGTGACGAACGTGAGGACCAGGAGGGCGGCAGGCAGCGGGTCGCGAACGGCCGGGCTCACTCGACGGTCACGCGCTCGCCGCCGCACGCGGGAATCACGAAACGCGTGGGCACCGAGACGTCGAGGCGTCGCCCGTGAGCTGCGCTAGCCGATCCAGCACCCGCAGCCGAGCGCCGTGGTGGCCGTCGTTCCGACGCCGGTCGAGCTTCGGGATTTGCCGGAGCGGATCCGATTGACCGGAGACCACTCGGGACTGGCGGGTGGCGGCGGCGGCGCAAGCGTGCGGAACGGCCCGTCTGCGTGCACGATGCTCCCGCCAACCACGGTGAGCATCGACGCGAGCGTCTTGATCCGGTCCTCCGGCACCGTCATGTAGTCGGCGGAGAGCACGGCGAGATCCGCGAGCTGGCCGGGTTTGATCGTGCCTTTCGTGCCCTCTTCGCGAGAGAACCACGTGTTGGCCTCCGTCCACAGGCGAAGCGCCGCCACGCGGTCGAGGCGGTTCTCCTTCGGGTACATCGTCATGCCACCGATCGTCTTGCCGCTGACCAGCCAGTATAGCGAGACCCAGGGGTTGTAGCTGGCGACTCGGGTGGCGTCGGTGCCGGCGCCCAGCGGCACACCGGCGGCCAGGATGCGCTGGATAGGCGGCGCCTCCGCGGTCATAGCCGGCCCGTAGCGCTTGGCGAAGTCCTCCCCCTGGTAGGCCATGCGGTGCTGCACCGCGATGCCGCCGCCAAGCGCGTTCACGCGGTCGATGTTCTTCGGGGAGATGGTTTCGGCATGGTCGAAAAACCAATGGAGGTCCTTGAGTGGCACCTCCGCGTGCACCTTCTCGAACACGTCGAGGGCACGACCGATGGTCTCGTCATACGTCGCATGCAGGCGAAACGGCCAGCGAGCCTGCGCCAGATGGCGGACCACGCGTTCGAGGTCTGCCTCCATGCCGGGTGGCATGTCCGGACGGGGCTCGCGAAAGTCCTCGAAGTCGGCGGCGGTGTAGACGAGCATCTCGCCCGCCCCGTTATGCCGATACATGTGGTTGCCCTGTCCTGGCTTGACCAACGTTGCCCAGCGCTGAAAGTCGGCCAGCTCGTCGGTGGGCTTCTGGGTGAACAGGTTGTAGGCGATGCGAACGGTCAGCTGGTTGGCGCGCACCAGTCGCTCGACGACCTCGTAGTCCTCGGGATAGTTCTGGAAACCGCCGCCCGCGTCGATCACCGAGGTTACGCCGAGCCGGTTCAGCTCGCGCATGAAGTGCCGGCTCGAATTCAGCTGATCGTCCGGCGACAGCTTGGGCCCTCGGGCGAGGGTCGCGTAAAGAATCGTGGCGTTTGGCTTCGCGATCAGCATCCCGGTCGGCTCGCCGCGCTTGTCGCGCTCGATCAGGCCGCCCGGAAAATCCTTCGTGTCCCGGGTGTACCCGACGGCTCGAAGCGCGGCGCGATTCAGCAACGCGCGGTCGTAGAGGCGCAGGATGAACACCGGCGTGTCGGGTGCGGCCTGGTTGAGCTCGTCCAAGGTCGGCATCCGCTTCTCGGCGAACTGGTACTCGTTGAAGCCACCGATCACCCGAACCCATTGCGGTGGCGGCGTGCGCGAGACCTGCGCTCGGAGGAGGCGCATGGCGTCCGCGAGCGACGGCACCCCGTCCCAGCGGAGCTCCATGTTGTAGTAGAGGCCTCCGCGTATCACGTGCGTGTGGCTGTCCATCAGGCCGGGAATGACGCGACGCCCGCCGAGGTCGATCATGCGCGTCGTGGGCCCGGCGAGCGGCATGACGTCACTCTCGCCGCCGACGGCCGCGAAGCGGTCGGCCGCAATCGCCACCGCCGAAGCCGCTGGTTTCGCCGAATCGAGGGTGGTGAACTTACCGTTCCTCAGTATCAGGGTGACCGCATCCACGGCGGCGGCCCGTGCCATGCCAGCGCCTCCCACCATGGCGGCCGCGGCCGCCATGATCCGGAGGACCTCCCTCCGTTCCCACAGGATTGGGAGGGGAGCAGTCATTTCGCCTTCTTGGCGGCCTCCTGGGCCTTCTGGTAGCTCTCCATCACGGCGAGATAGTTCGGCGCGACCAGGCCATAGAGCTTGGCCAGTTCGGCCGCCTCCGGGCGGTTCCACGTGCGATGAACCTCGCTCAGGACAGCGTTCGTCGACGTGGGAACCACGCCCCCCTGGACGAAGCGCGCGATGGACGTGCGCGACGCCATCTCGCTCGGATCGCCCGACGCATCGATCACCGCGTAGACATTGAAGCCGGCGGCCTTGGCATCCAGGGCCGGAAACATCACGCACACGCTGGTCCAGACGCCCGCCATGATCAGGGTCTTACGGCCAGTCGAACGGACCGTCCGGACGAAGTCCTCGTTGTCCCAGGCATTGACTTCCCCCTTGCGAGGCACGTAAACGGCGTGCGGCGCGAATTGATGGATCTCGGGCATCAGCGGACCGTTCGGGCCGTTGGGCTCGGAGGCGGTGGTGATGACGGGGATCTTGAACATTGTCGCGAGCTTGGACAGCATGATGGTATTCGTCCTCAGCTCGGTGACGCTGACGTCCTTCACCGTCTGGAACAGGCCGGCTTGATGATCGAGCAAGAGGAGGACCGTGTCCGCCGTGTTGAGGAGGGCCTTTCCTCCGCCGGTGGGGAGCACACTCGAGGGAGGGCTCTGCGCGAACGTGCGGGGACCGGGCAAGAGGACGACACAGCCGAGGGCGAGAACAACGAAGACCGTCATCAGGCGAGACGTCCAAGCGAGCATGGTCAGGCTCCTATCCTTGCCTTCTCGAAGGCAATGTCGTCGTTGACGACGGTTTGCGGATTACGGCAAGTTTCCCGAGGCGGGAGATCATCGACCGAGCTTTTTTCTTCCACACACCGGCAGAACGCGAACCGTAAGCCGGGTGGGCTGGGTCGCATGAGCGTTGCCTTCGAGGTCGGTTGGACCGGCCCGAACACGGCAAGAATTTCTCAAAAGAGACGGACGTTCGTCTATAGGACCATCGTCTATAGACTTTCGTCCCCACAATCTGGTCATTCGTCGATCGCCCCGCGTGACCGACAGAAGCATACGCCCTATCCGCTGGGAGCGCACAACGGAAGGCGGGCCAGCGATCAGGCGATGCCTGGGCACCGAAGGTGCCCAGAAAGTCGCAGAGGTGGGCTTTGCCGCACAGTGACGCCGAGGCCCCCGCGACCCGTACCGCCAAGGTGCGCGTGGAAGTGCCGAACCCTGGTGGAACCTTGCGCCTCGGCATGTTCGTGCAGATGACCTTTCAGGGCGGCACGGGCGAGCGCCGGGCCCTGGTGCCTCGCTCCGCTGTGCAGTCCATCGGGAATCGAACAGTGGTGTACGTCCCGACGGATGAGGAGGGACACTTCCTTGAGAAGGTGGTGACGCCTGGCTCCCCGGCGGGCGACGCTGTTCAGGTCCTGGACGGTGTCAAGCCAGGCGACAGGGTTGTCACCGAGGGAAGCTTCTTTCTACGGGCGGAGGCTGCACGAATGCGGTCGAGCAGTTGATAGCGTTCAGAGACCGCTGCGCGCGGCTCGTGGCGCTCGGGAGCCGGATTGGCAGTTGCTTGCTGGTGAAGCGCACGACACGGCCACCGCGCAGGACCGGCATTTGACGCATCGAGCGGTCACAAGCGAAGGACGATCTTCTCGTCCACCTGAGGAACTCCACGCGCCCGCGTAGCGACCGGCGCCCGGCGAGCGTCACAGCGAGTGACCCTACGTTGACGAGCCCCTGACCCACGGGCTACTGTCGCCCTGCTCTACGCCCGGCCTTGGAGGCTCGCCATTGAAGTGTCCCCGGTGCCAGCACGACAACCCGCAGGGAGCGCGCTTCTGCGAAGAGTGCGCGGCCCCGCTGGCCCGGACCTGCTCGAACTGCGGGGCGGCCCTCTCGCCCACAGCCAAGTTCTGCCACGCCTGAGCTCATCCAGTTGCCGCCGTCGCGGGCGCGCCGTCGCGGTCGCCTGACAGCTATACGCCCAAGCATCTCGCCGAGAAGATCCTCACGTCCAAGGCGGCGTTGGAGGGCGAACGGAAACAGGTCACCGTGCTCTTCGCCGACCTCAAGGGCTCGATGGAGCTGCTCGCCGACCGCAATCCTGAGGAGGCCCGCAAGATTCTCGATCCGGTCCTCGAACTGATGATGGAGGCGGTCCACCGCTACGAGGGCACGGTCAACCAGGTGATGGGCGATGGGATCATGGCGTTATTCGGCGCGCCGGTCGCGCACGAAGACCACGCGGTGCGGGCGTGTTACGCCGCGCTGCGGATGCAGGAGGCGGTGAAGCGCTACGCTGAGGAAGCGCGCCGGGCGCACTGGGTTACGGTGCGAATTCGCGTGGGTCTGAACTCGGGCGATGTCGTCGTGCGCGCGATCGGCAGCGATCTGCATATGGACTACACCGCGGTCGGTCAGACAACGAACCTGGCCGCCCGGATGGAGCAGCTCGCCGATCCCGGGGCAATTGTCGTGGCGCCGACGACCATGACCCTGGCCGAGGGCTTCGTCGAGGTGAGGTCCCTGGGCCGCGTACCGGTCAAAGGGCTGGCCGAGCCGCTGGAAGTCTACGAGGTCACCGGCGTGGGCCAGGCGCGGACGCGCCTGCAGGCGACCGCACGGCGGGGGCTCACGCCGTTCGTCGGTCGTGATGCCGAGTTGCAGCAGCTGTGGCGTATTCACCAGCTCGCCGGCGCCGGCCGCGGGCAGGTTGCGGCGGTCGTGGGTGAGGCGGGTGTCGGCAAGTCCCGGCTCTTCTACGAGTTCACCCATTCGCACCGGCTGCGTGGGTGGCGGGTGCTTGAGGCCGCCTCGATGTCGTACGGCAAGGCGACGAGCTACCTGCCGGTCATCGAGCTTCTCAAGGGGTACTTCAAGATCCACGATAGCGACGACGTCCGGGACATCCGCGAGAAGGTGACGGGCAAGGTCCTTGCGCTCGACCGCGCGCTGGAGGGTGGACTACCTGCCCTGCTCGCCTTGCTCGACCTGCCGGTCGTCGATGCCGAGTGGTCCGAGCTCCAGCCTGGGCAGCGTCGCCAGCAGACGCTCGATAGCCTCAAACGCCTACTGCTGCGCGAGGCGCGCGAGCAGCCGCTGCTCGTGGTCTTCGAGGACCTGCACTGGATCGACGCGGAGACCCAGGCCGTGCTGGACGCCCTCGTGGACAGCCTCGCCACGACGTCGCTCCTGCTGCTCGTCAACTACCGCCCGGAGTTCAAGCACGGCTGGGGAAGCAAGAGTCACTACAGCCAGCTGCGGCTCGACGCACTGCCGGCCACGACGACGGCCCAGCTCCTGGATGAGATGCTCGGGGACGATCCTGCCCTCGCTGCTCTTAAGCAGCAGCTGGTCCGGCGCGGGAACCCGTTCTTCCTGGAGGAGACGGTCCGCACGCTCATCGAGACCGGCGCGCTCGATGGCGGGCGCGGTCAGTATCGATTGATCCAGCCGATCCAGTCCCTGCAGGTTCCGCCCACGGTGCAGGCGGTGCTGGCGGCGCGGATCGACCGCCTTGAGCCGGAGGACAAGCGCCTTCTTCAGGTGGCCTCGGTCATCGGCAAGGATGTCTCGCTACCGCTGCTGCAGGATGTGGCGGGCCTGCCAGAGGAGCCGCTCCGGCTCGGCCTGGAGCGCCTCCGGTCGGCGGAGTTCCTCTACGAGTCGGCGATCTTCCCCGACCCAGAGTACATGTTCAAGCACGCCCTCACGCACGAGGTGACCTACGCCGGTCTGCTCCACGAGCGACGGCGTATGGTCGATGCCCGAATCGTCCAGGCGATCGAGAGATTGCACGCCGATCGTCTCGCTGAGCACGTCGAGCGCCTCGCCCATCACGCCGTGCGGGGCGGGCTGGGCGAGAAGGCTGTTTCCTACGCACGCGACGCCGGCGTCAAGGCGGCGCTCCGCTCGGCTCTGACGGATGCGCGGGCCTGGTTCGAGGCTGGGCTAGGCGTTCTCGAAGGGCTGCAAGAAACGACCTTCACCCTCGAGCAGGGGTTCGAGCTCCGGATGCAGCTCCGAACCCTGCTGGCGACCGTTGGTGACCTCACTCAGCTCAGACAATGCCTCCGTGAGGCGGATGTGATTGCTGAGCGACTCGAAGACGACGTCCGTCGCGCAACCGTCAACATCTTCATGATCAACCTCTACATGTTACTAGGACAGCCTGCCGAAGCGCGCGCGGCAGCGACTCGGGCGCTCAGCATCGCGAGCAAGCGCCAGGACCTGGCGCTGCAAGTCCTCGCCACTGCGCATTTGAACGGTGCCGTGTACAACGAAGGCGAATACCGGGAGGTCGTTGAGCGCGCCAGGCAGAATCTTCGTGTTTGGCAAGGTGACTGGTCGGCTGCGTATCCCACCGCTGCTCCGCCCCCGATCCACGATCGCTTCTGGCTGGTCCTGAGTCTCGCGCATCTGGGTGCGTTCGTGGAGGCGGAAGAGCCGGAGATGGAGATGATCCGACTCGCCGAAGCAAGTCAGAACTACTGGGCGATGGGCTCCGTCTGGTTTGCGGCCGGGGTGCTCCATCTCTTCAGAGGCTACTTTTTGAAAGCGCACTCCCTGCTGGCCCGCGCACTCACCGAGTGTAAGAGCCGGACTATTATCACCACGTTACGACAGGTGATTCCTCGCCACGCTTGGGTTACGGCAGAGCTTGGAGATGGACGAGGCGTCGCATTTGCTCCACGATGGCGAGCGGCTTCTTGATGAGGCACCAGTCTGGGCAGGGCAACGCAGCGGGGCGTATCACGCGCTGGGTCGTGCCTGTCTCTTGCTTGGTCGCCTCGATGATGCGCAGCGTTTCGGGAATCTGGCGATCGCGGCGGCGCCTTGGAATCTTGGAACGACGGCGCATGCTCTCCAGCTTCTCGGGGACGTCGCCACCCACCCCGAGCGGTTCGATGCCGGCGGTGGCGAGTCGCGGTATCGCGAGGCGCTAGCGCTCGCCGAGCCGCGGGGCATGCGCCCCCTCGTCGCCCACTGCCATCTCGGCCTCGGTGAGCTCTACCGCCGCACGGACAAGCGCGAGCAGGCCCAGTGCACCTCACCACCGCGGCGACGATGTACCGCGAGATGGGCATGACGTACTGGCTGGCGAAGGCGGAGGCCGAGATGGCGAATCCCGGCAGATAGCCTGGCTGGCCTCCCACCGGCTGGGTCATTTGACCCGTCCCCGCCCCCCGCGCTATCGTCGCCAGACCTGAGAGCCGCGCCCGGCGCGTGGGAGTCGTCGATGAAGTGTCCCCGGTGCCAGCAAAAGAGCCCGCCCGAGGCCAACTTCTGCCTGAAGTGCGGCGCGCCGGTTGATGGGACTGCTGCCAGCCCGGGGTCACACGCCGATCTGACTCGCGAAATCGAACGCCTCAGCCGCGCTCTAGCAGAGTCGGCGGAGCAGCAGACGGCGACCGCCGAAATCCTTCGGATCATCTCGCGCTCGCCGATTGACGTGCAGCCGTCCTTCGAAGCGATCGCGGCGGCCGCCACGACGCTCTGTGAAGCCGAGAACGCCGGCGTGTTCCTGTTCGACGGAACGCTGATCCGCTTCGTGGCGCATCACGGCTGGACGGCGGAAGATCTCGCCGCGATCGAGCAGCTGTTCCCGCGGCCGCTGGATCGGCGGGGCGTCACCGGGCGAGCCATTCTGGACCGGGCGGTGGCGCACGTGCCCGACATCGCAAACGACCCCGAGTACCAGGACGCGCCGATCGTCGAGGCGGGGTTCCGGGCTCTCCTGTCCGTTCCTATGCTGCGGAACGGACAGCCGGTTGGCACCATCAACGTCACGCGGCGCACGCCTGTGGCGTTCACCGACGCACAGATCGCGCTTCTCCAGACATTTGCCGCTCAGGCCGTCATCGCCATCGAGAATGTGCGGCTTTTCAACGAAACGAAGGAAGCCTTAGACCAGCAGACGGCCACGAGCGAGATTCTTCAGGTGATCGCAGCCTCGCCCAACGACCTGACGCCCGTTTTTGACACGATCCTGCGAAATGCCAGTCAGTTATGCGCTGGTTTCTACAGCCTTCTTTTTTTGTGCAAGGGGGAGACACTCGATCTTGCGGCGACGCATAACGTCCCTGCGGAGGGACTTGAAGCTCTCCGGCGTCGTTACCCTATCTCGATCACCTCCGATGAGGCGGGTTTGACCGCACGCGCCGTTCGAGAGAGGCGGATTCAGCAGGTAGCGGACATCCAGAGTGCTTCAAGCATCCCGGAAGCCGCCCGGCGCGTTTCAGAGGCCGTTGGCCAGCGTGCCGGCGTGGCCGTGCCGCTGCTGCGGGAAGGTCAGCCCCTCGGAGCCCTGACCGTGTCCCGACGGGAGGCCCGGCCATTCTCCGATAAGGAATTGGCGCTGTTGCAGACCTTCGCCGACCAAGCTGTCATCGCGATCGAGAACGTGCGCCTATTCACTGAGCTCGAGGAAAAGAACCGGGCGCTCACGCAGGCTCATGCCAAGGTGACTGAGGCGCTGGAGCAGCAGACGGCGACGGCCGACATCCTGAGCGTTATCTCGCGCTCACCGAGTGATATCCAGCCCGTCTTCGATGCGATCGTCCAGAGCGCTGTCAGGCTGTGTGAGGGCCTGTTCGGCACGTTGTTGCGCTTGGATGGCGACCGTCTATATCTGGCCGCCCACTACAACCTCGACGCGGCGGGTGTCCAAGCATATCGCGACCATTACCCGGTGCACGTCGCTCTTCGAGAGACGGTGGCAAGCACCGCCGTTCTGGACCGCCGTATTGTCCAGGTCATCGATTCGACCGATCCAGCAGTGCCGTCGCGGTCGGTGGCGATGGCGCGCGCAGTTGGCTTCCGAGGTGTCCTCGTCGTGCCCATGTTGCGCGACCGAGAACCGATCGGGGTGATCAACGTCGCACGGCGCGAGCGTGGACCGTTCACCGAGCGGCAGGTGGTCCTGCTCAGGACCTTTGCGGACCAGGCCGTCATCGCGATTGAGAACGTGCGCTTGTTCACGGAACTGCAGGAGAAGAATCGCGCGCTGATCGAAGCGCATGCGCAGGTCACGCAGGCTCTGGACCAGCAAACCGCGACGAGCGAGATCCTGCGGACGATCGCGCACGCTCAGACCGACGTGCAGCCGGTGTTCGAGACGATCGTGCGGAGCGCCGCTCGGCTCTGTCGTGCGGTCCACGCAGCTGTCTTCGTGACCGACGGTCGGGTCGTGGACGCCCCGGCGAACTATGGCAGCGTGCCCGAAGCGCTCGCCGCTGCCCGTGCGCGGTTCCCTCGGCCCCTCGCGATGGATAGCACGGCCAGCATGGCGATCCTGACGCGCGCTATTGTCCACGTGCCGGACATCGAGGAGCCGTCAACGCACGAGTTCGTGCGGCAGAGTGGCCAGCTGGTCGGATTCCGGAGCGTGGTCACGGTGCCGATGCTGCGCGAGACCGAGGCCGTCGGCGCCATCCTCGTGGCCCGTCAAGAGCCTGGCCGCTTTCTGGACACTGAAGTAGAGCTCCTGAGGACCTTCGCGGATCAGGCTGTTATCGCCGTTGAGAATGTCCGGCTGTTCAGGGAGCTCGAGGCCCGAACCGCGGATCTGACACAGTCGGTGGAGCAGCTCACGGCTCTCGGGGAGGTGGGCCGCGCCGTCAGCTCCACGCTCGATCTCGAGACGGTGCTGAGCACGATCGTATCGCGCGCCGTGGACTTGTCCGGCCTGGATGGTGGCGTGGTGTTCGAGTACGACGAAGAAGCCGAGGAGTTCGTCGAACGGGCGACGACCGACACCGGTGAGGCCCTTGCCGCGGCAAGGCGTGCCACGCGGGTCCGGAAAGGAGAGGGTGTGCTCGGGCGCACCGCGATCACACTGGAACCCGTCCAGGTTGCCGACATCGCTCTGTCAGGCGCCTATGAGGGACGGCTCCGGGAGATCCTGATTGACTCCGGCATTCGGGCGATACTGGCCGTGCCGATGGTCCGGGAGGGTCACTTGATTGGTTGTCTGGCGGTGACGCGGAACCAGCCGGGGGAATTTCCGACCGAGACCATAGAGTTGCTGCGGACGTTCGCCACCCAATCAGCCTTGGCGATCCAGAATGCCCGGCTCTACCAGGAGATCGAGGACAAGAGCCGACAGCTCGAAGCCGCAAGCCAGCACAAGTCCGAATTCCTCGCCAACATGTCTCACGAGCTGCGAACCCCGCTGAATGCCGTGATCGGCTTCTCCGAGGTCCTACGCGATCGGATGTTTGGCGAACTGAATGAGAAGCAGGAAGAGTACCTGAATGACATTCATGCCTCGGGGCAGCATCTCCTGTCGCTGATCAACGACATCCTGGACCTGTCAAAGATCGAGGCGGGGCGGATGGAGCTGGAGCTGACGGAGTTCGATCTTCCGGCGACGCTCGAGAACGCTCTGACCCTCGTCCGTGAGCGTGCCGGCCGGCACGGCATCGCGTTGACCCTGAACGTCGATGAGGGGGTCGAGCAAGTCCGGGCCGACGAGCGGAAGGTGCGGCAGGTCGTCCTGAACCTCCTATCGAACGCGATCAAGTTCACGCCCGCGGGCGGCAGAATCGAGGTTCGGGCGGCGCCGGTTGACGGGTTCGTGGAGGTGTCGGTCAGTGACACCGGGGTCGGCATCGCGCCGGAGGACCAGGAGGCGATCTTCGAGGAGTTCCGGCAGGTCGGGACAGCGGCGAAGAAGGTGGAAGGTACCGGGCTCGGCCTGGCGCTGTCACGGAAGTTCATCGAATTGCATGGCGGGAGGATTTGGGTCAAGAGCGAGGTAGGGCATGGATCGACGTTCACCTTCACGTTGCCTCGAGGTCCAGCGCCGGCGCCCGGGTTGCTATGTCTCCAATGAGGAAGGCAGCCAAGAGACAGAGGACCGGCGTGTTCCCTCGCATCCTTGTACCTACTGATCTGAGCGACCGTAATGCACGGTCGCTCAAGCTGGCGCTCGCGCTTGTCCGCGATGGTCCGGCGAGCGTGACTCTGGTGCATGTGGTCCAGCAGGTGTCGGGCCTGTCGCCTGGCGAGATGCGGGCCTTCTACGACCGCCTCGTCAAGAGGTCGAGACGGGGGCTGGCCCGCGCGGCCAAGCCCTTCGCCGGACGGGGGATCATGGTCCGCAGCCAGGTACTGATCGGGGAGCCGGCCCGCGAGATCGTGCGCGCGGCGGTTGCCGAGCGTGCCGATCTCATCGTCATGGGCTCGCACAGGGTCGATCCGAAGCGTCGCGGCATGGGTTGGGGCACGACCAGCTACAAGGTTGGGATTCTCTGCCGTTGCCCCATCCTGCTCGTGAAGTGAACAGCGAGCGCTCGGCCGGGCCGGCTGGCCATAGGCTGGATCCCCTTCTCCGTGCACGTGAGCTGGCTCCTGATCTTCGTCCCTACGCGGTGCGCCTGGTCAGAACGCTTGGGCTGAGCTTCTCGACGCCCACTGCCACCTCGGCCTCGGCAAGCTCTACCGTCGCACGGGCAAGCGCGAGCAGGCCCGGGAGCACCTCGCCACGGCGACGACGATGTACCGCGAGATGGGGACAGCGTACTGGCTGGAGAACGCGGAGGCGGCGATGAGCGAGCCGTCATGAGACTCTAATGAGCGACTGTCCACGGTGCCAGACGACGAACAGCCCGGGACGCCGGTTCTGCGCCGAGTGCGGGGCCGCTCTCGCCATCGACTGCTCGGCGTGCGGGGTCTCGAACGAGCCGGGGGTGAAATTCTGCGGCGGCTGTGGGAACGCCCTCGTCACTGCGATGAAGCTGGGTACTGTCCCCTACAGCTCCCCGGCGTCTTACACGCCAAAGCATCTCGCTGAGAAGATCCTCACATCCAGAAGTGCCCTCGAAGGCGAGCGCAAGCTTGTCACGGTGCTGTTTTGCGACATTGCGAACTCCACAGCTCTTGCCGAGAAGCTGGGCGCCGACGCGATGCACGCCCTCCTCAACCGCTTCTTCGAGCTCGCTCTCGCCGAGATCCATCGCTACGAGGGAACTGTCAATCAGTTCCTCGGCGACGGGTTCATGGCGCTCTTCGGGGCGCCGTTGGCCTTCGAGGATCATGCGCGGCGAGCGGTGCTGGCGGCGCTCGATATCCAGCGGGCAATCGGATCGTTGCGCAAAGTCGGCCTGGCCGGAGTAGGCGACCTCGCAGTGCGGATGGGATTGAACAGCGGCTCCGTAGTGGTGGGCAAGATCGGCGACAACCTCCGTATGGACTACACGGCTGTCGGTGACACCACAAACCTCGCCGCTCGACTCGAGCATTTGGCGGAGCCCGGCCGCATCTACCTGAGCGAGCAGACGTATGAGCTTGTGAGCTCCGCCGCGGACTGCCGCCTGCTCGGAACCCGAGCGGTCAAGGGTAAGGCCGAACCGGTCAAAGTTTACGAAGCGATTGGTGGCCGCATCCGGCCTGAGGCCAGTAGGCTCGATGCTCGCGCCATCGGAACGAAACTGGTCGGTCGCGCCGCTGAGGCTGCACTACTGACGGCTGCCGTGCAGCGCCTTGGGCGTGGAGAAGGCGGCATCGTCTCCGTCATCGGCGAAGCGGGCCTAGGCAAGTCTCGGCTGGTGACCGAGGTACAACGACTCGTTGATAACACGAGCATCCGCTGGCTCGAGGGCCGGGGACTCTCGTTCGGCCGGACGCTCAGCTACTGGCCGTTTCTGGAGGTTCTGAAGGGTGCAAGCGGGATCACAGACGAGGATGAGCCGGCGGAGAGCTGGGCAAAGCTCGAGGCGCTGCTCAACGGCCTCTTTCCCGATGGCGCCGACGAGATCCTACCGTACCTCGCATCGATACTCGGTGTACCGGTGCTAGGCGGCCTAGAAGGCCGGGTCAAACATCTCGACGCCCAGGCCATGGGCCGACAGATTCTCTTAACCTCCCGTCGCTTCTTCGAGCGCCTCGCGCGCCAGCGGCCACTGGTGCTTGTGTTCGAGGATCTGCACTGGGTCGACCAGTCATCGACGGAATTGATCGAACACCTGTTCCCGCTCGTAGAGACGGTGTCGTTACTCATCTGCGGCGTGAGCCGACCTGAGGCGGGAACCCCCGCCTCGCGTCTGCGGGAGATCGCCCGGCACCGACATGGCCCGCGCTACAGTGAAGCGACACTCGCGCCGCTCTCGGCAGAAGACAATGACGCGTTGCTCGCAGGTCTCCTCGGGACTTCGGACGTGGCTCCTCATCTGCGCGAGATGGTACTCGCGAAGACCGAAGGCAACCCGCTCTTTACGGAGGAGGTGGTCCGTTCCCTGATCGGTCAGGACGTGCTACGACGGGACCCCGCGACCGGGGCTTGGCGATTACTTGAGACAGTGGAGGAGCTCAGGGTCCCCGACACGATCCAAGGGGTCATCATGGCCCGGGTCGACCGCCTCGAGGAAGATGTGAAGCAGGTGTTGAAGCTGGCGTCGGTGATCGGCCGCAGCTTCTTCTACCGTGTGCTTCGCGCCCTCGCCGAGGCCAACAATACGACCGATCGATCGCTGGCCGAGCTGCAGGACCTCGAGCTGATCCGTGAACGGCGGCGGGCGCCGGAGCTTGAGTACATCTTCAAGCACGCACTTGTGCAGGAGGCGACGTACGCCAGCATCCTCGTCGAGCGCCGGCGCCAGCTGCACCGGCATGTGGCTGAATGTCTCGAGGAGCTGTTCGCCGATCGTCTCGACGAGCTCTCTGGCGTGCTCGCCTACCACTACGCCGCAGCCGAGATCTGGGAGAGGGCGCAGGATTATCTCTTCAAGGCGGGCGACCAGGCCGGTCGGGTGGCTGCCGATGCGGAGGCTCTCGCACACTACCGTCGAGCGGTCGACGCCTACGAGCGCGCTTTCGGCGATCGCTGGGATCCACTGCAGCGGGCCGTGGTCGAACGCAAGATTGGCGAAGCCCTCTTCCGGCGCGGCGATCACCAGCAAGCGCTGGAGTACCTAACGCGGGCCCTCGGGCATCTTGGCGTGAAGTATCCGCGGTCACGGCGCGCAGTTCGCCAAGCGATCCTCCAGCAGATATGTCTTCAGTGCTGGCACCGGCTTGTCCCCCGGTTGCTGCTTCACACCCGGAGAGAAGCAAGGGATCCAGGAGCCGAGGAGCGGCTGCATATCTACAAAACCATGGCCTGGATGGAATATTTCGGGGACCAGGAACGCCTCGTCTACGACTGTCTTGCAGTGCTCAACTCCTCGGAACGGTCACACGTCGACGTCGGCGTGGTCATCGGCTCGAGTGCCGTGGGATTTATCCTCGATCTTGCCGGGCTGTTCGGTATCGCTGGCCGTTATCACGCGCGCGCCCTGGCTCGGACGAACGCGGTCGAGGATGCTGTCGCAGTCGGCACGGCGCATCATCTCCTTGGCTTTCATCACCTGTTCGTGGGCGCGTGGGATGCCGCACTCATCTCGCTTCGCCGAGCGGGCGAGCTGTTTCGGTCCGCCGGCGCATTGCGGGAGTGGGGGGCCACGGAATCGATCATCCAGTGGGGCGTATATATAATCCGCGGCGAGTTCGAAACCGCGTCAGAGCAATCTCGCGAGCTGATCCGGGTCGGCCAGGACGGTGGAGACCAGCAGATGCTCGCCTGGGGCCTCAATACGCAAGCGACGGCAGAGCGCTATCGTGGTGGCATCGCTGCTGCGGAATCCATCAGTCGTAGAGCACTGGAAATCTGCCGAAGCATTCCAGACTACCCGGCTCTCACCATCGCCGCCGGTAATCTTGGCCTGTGTCATCTCCGTCGCGGCGATTTTGCTGGAGCTGTGGCAGTGCTCGAGGAAATCAACCAAGTTATCAACGAGCGCGGCACGAAGGGTCACGAAATCACTCTCGCGCGCAATGCGCTGGCAGAGGCGTATCTCGCGGAGGGCGAGCACGCGCACGGGGCTGTCCGGGCGCTAGCCCTGACAAAGGCAAAACGAGCATGTTGGGCAGCGTTGAGATCTGGCCGCCTCGCCCGCGGTGGCCTGCCGGGCGCGATGCGTCACCGAGGTACTTATGCATGGCTCACGGGAAAGCGTGATGCCGCCCGCGGGTGGTGGCAACGCAGCCTCACGGTCGCGAAGCAGCTCGGCGCGGGATACGAAACAGCGATGACATCGCTGGAAATGGGCCGGCGCCTCGGCGAGCGCACTGAAATCGAGCGGGCCGCGGAGATTTTTGCCGAGGTCGGTGCCGCGTTCGATCTGGCGGCAGCACAGGCGTGGCTTGCGGCGGATCGGGACACGAAAGACAGGAGAGGGCACATTTGATAGAACGACTCACTTTGGCGGGAACCCCAGACTATGCTGGAAGCGTACGTTATGGGGAGGTAGCTGCCAAGGCTCTCGGCCTCACGATTCCGCCGTCGCTGCTGGCGCGGGCGGATCAAGTGATCGAGTGAGCCGCCAGGGTGGGAAGCCGCACCCGCGGCGCACGAAGCCGCCGGCGGCCCAAGGCGGCGACGCGGCGACCGTCTCGGTGCTGCCGATGGACATCCAGATCGGCGATCGGTTCACGGACGAGGAGGGCGAGCGGGAGGTGGTGAGCCACCCCGCGACGCTCCACGGCGCGAAGAGCCTGCGTGCGCACGTTCGACGGACCGCCCAGCCAGCGGCCGAGCGCGACGTGACGTGGCCAGCTCATGTGAGAGTCGAGATTCGCCGAGGCCCCGCAGCGTGAGCACCCAGGACATCAGGTCCCTCCCGTTCCTCCTGCCCTGGGTCGGCGTGCTGTTCTTGATCCGCTCCATCACATCGACGGAGTGGGACGACCTGACGGGACGGCTCGTGCAGCCCATCCTGCGCCGGACGCTCGAGATGCGCCGGCAGTGTGCGCGGGACGGGTGGTGGAATTAACGCAAGACTCTCCACGTGGCGGCTCTCCGAGAATCAGACACGATGAAACTCACCGATCACACGGCGCGGGTTGGTTGCCAGAACATTTCTACCGCGCATCGTGTGGCACCGACACGGTTGTGCTGGCATTGGTACTGTTTCCAGCGGTGTCGGTGAATGTGTACGTAATCGTGTATACCCTTCCACCTCCTGTGCCCGCTCGCTCGGCCCGTAGCGATATGTTGCCGGCCCTATCGACCTGAACATCAACGGCGGAGCCCTCGTTCATGGTGATCGACGGCAACGAGGCGAGCGCTGCCCCGCAATTGTCCAGGACACTGATCGACGTGGCGATAGGCACCATCTTGTGATTCGGCGGTCGTAGGACGTTTGGGCTTGCTGTCAATATGTTGACGACCGGCGGCGTTTGGTCTGCGACCGTGATAACGACCTCATCAGTCGCGCTGCCGCCGTTGCCGTCGTCAACGGTGAGCTGGATCACGTATGCGCCAAGACCGAGAACGACTGACGGCTGAACTCCGCTCGCTGTCCCGAACGGTCCGGTCCACGTGTACGTGAGCTGATCTCCATCCGGGTCACTGGACGCCGACCCGTCCAAAGCAACCGCAGCGGAGCATGACGCTCCGGCCGCCACCGTCCGGTCCGGTCCGGCTTTAGCGATCGGCAACTGGTTCGCCACTGGCGTGAGGAGAAACGCATGGCACTCGCCGCCGACCCCGGTATAGCAGCCATTCGCCACGATTTGGCCTGAGTTGTTAATGCCGACCGCCTCGTTGAGCAGCACGCCACTGCTGGCCGGTATCAGTGTATTGAGGTCGGACATGATGCCATTCTGATAGATGAATGCGTGGTGAGCATCGCCCCCAGCAAGCGTCGAATATCCAACGACGACGCCGTGGTCGTTCAGTGCCAGTCCCTGACTGAAGTGGCCGCCAAGGGTGCCAAGATCGGTCATGACGCCGTTCGCGTAGAGGAAAGCGTGGTAATCGATATCGACCGAAGGACGAGTCTCCGAATATCCTGTAATCTGCCCCGTAACATTGATTGCCAGAGCGACGCTGCTCCCGCCTGATGCCAGTGTCCCGAGGTCACGCATCGTTCCTTGATCAAGAAGAAATGCATGAAAGACCTTCTCGGCTGTATAAGCGGTCCCGACGATCTGACCCGATGCGTTGATCCCGAATGCGTCGCTCGAACCGCCACCGAAGTGTCCGAGGTCCGTATAGACCCCTTCTCGGTACACAAAGGCAAGATGACTCAGCGTGGTGCCGAAGTTATATGTGGGACCGAGTCCGACAATATCGCCGGTATCGTTAATAGCTCTGGGCACGTACTCGAACCCGAGGTCTTTCAGCGTGCCATCGGCGTACAGAAAGCCGTGTGGTTCACCGCTCGACGAAAGCGGACCGTCCGGTAATGGTGATGCTCCCACGATCTGGCCGACGTTATTGATCGCCGCGGCATAACTGTTCATGAAGTTTCCGCTACCGCTGACATCTCCGCCGAGAGTTCCAATGTCCTGTAAGACACCCTGGCTGTACAAGAACGGATGCCCAACGCCAGTGGAGCGCGTACCGCCCTGGCCAACTACGTGGCCAGCAGCATTGATGCCGAACGCCGATGTGAACCGGCCATTGGGCAGCGTGCCTAAATCGGTAATCGTGTACTGAGCCTGGCTGCCGACCGGCTCCGCGAAGGCGGCTGGATGGTCCAATGTTAAGGCACCGGCGACAAGGAGGGCACTGGCGAACAGGCCCTTCATAGGTACCTCCATGTTGGCTGCGACCATGCGCCAGTGCGGATACCGGTGTCAACATCGATGACGTCACACAACGAATTTTTACGGCAGTCCTGTCGCGGGGGACTGAGAGGCGCGGTCCTTCCCGCTGCGGATCCTCGCGACTTGCGCTAGGCTTTCGGCGGTGAGCCCGCTGACCGACCTCGACGCTTTCTCGACCGAGCACCGACGCTGGGGCGACTTGGACAGCGGCATCGATGAGACGATCGTGTGGATCGCGTGCGACTGTGGGGCGCCATGAATCTCACGGCGTTGGCCGAAGCAGCCACGGCCACCCTCATCAGGGGTTTCCTGTCCCATTCGCGGCTCCGGGTCGGAAGAAATCACATGCCGGTCCGGCCGTCGGCGATCAGGGCCTCCCTTATCGTTTTTGTTCTGACTTGTATCGTGCCTCTCGTCCGCGCGCAGCAAGCGCAGCCTCCGACAGCTACTCTGCCGCCATTTGGAGCCATGATTAGAGGGGGACAGCGCAGGAGTCTGTGTTCGCCGTCCTGTGTCGCGCTGCCCTGCCGAAGCAAGGCACCGGGTTCTTACACAAGAGCGGGAGAGTCATCACAGCCGGTCACGTTGTCTCTGGCTGTTCTGGACCCGACACGCTGCTGGCGGGCGACGACAAGGTAAAGGCGGGGGTTTCGACCATCATTCGCGATGAAATGATGGATCTCGCGCTCTTGACGCCGGACGCACAACTCCACGGGAGAACGCTGGAGATTGCTAAGCCACGCCCCACTAACCCTGGTATGCAAGTCTCGACGTGGGGCTTCCCGGCGGGCATTCGAGGGACGGCTCTGGTGACGGTCGGTCACATATCGGGAACTACGTGGGTGGATGTACCAGGCCGTCCGGATCTAGTGATTCACCGACTCGTGCTCAATGCGGCCCTCAACCACGGGAATTCTGGTGGCCCCATTCTTGACCTGACAGACGGTGCTGTCATCGGTGTCGCGCTCGCTATGCTGGCCGTGGAGCCTCCCTGGGTGCGGGAGGGTATTAGCCTGCTGGAAAAGCAGTTGACGGGCTTGGCCAAACACACACTCAGATTTGATGGAGCCCCCGAGACGGTAACCGACATCGTGCTCCTCGCGAGGATACTCAGTCAAATTCGAAGCCAGGCTCAATTGAGCATAGGACTCTCCGTGCGACCGAATGACCTTCGCGATTTCCTCACGAAGCACGGCATCGATCCTTAACTTGCCTACGGCGGCGGCCACCGGGAGGTCACCAGGCTCACGCATTCGCCTCGTCGGCCTCACGGCGTGGGAGCCGACGCCCTGGCGGGTGGTGCAGCGGGCGGCGTGGGAGACGCTGAACACGGGGGAGACCGGATGACGCAGCTTGTTCGAACGGCCACGCTGGTTGTCGGTCTTTCGGGTTGTTTAACTCTTCGGCCGTCACTGCCGATGGGCCAGATGTGGGGCTACGAGATGCACTCTGCCACGATTCCGAGCCTCCGAATTGCTCTTTACGCACGCAGCCGGCCGACATGTGAGGTGCAGCGAGCGAAGGATGTCGGGGACCTGGGGAAGATGCCGTGGGCGGGGCTCATACCCCCGCAGGAATGTCGTATCGTTATCGTCGGTCCCGGGGCGGACTACTGGGCGTACGCTTTCTCCGACGGCGCTCAGGCAGCCAGCGCTCAGGAACTGGTGCGTGAAGTTGCGAGAGGCGAACCCGAGTGCCTATCACCTCGGCGAGTGCCAACCCATATCCCTGCAGTTTGCTCCATGATGCAGCGGACAGGAGGTCCGGTGGTGACGATCAAGCTCCCCGAGCTGACGTGGCAGGAGATCCTCGATGCCCAGCGCGCTGGAAGCGCGGGCCCGCTGCGACCGTCGACGATCGCGGCGCTCAGGCGTGCCACCAACATCTGGGAACAAGATCCGGCGTTGGAGTACCGGATTGTCGAGTGCACCGAAAGCGAGGATATCGATTTGCGCGACTGGTGTGAGAAAGCGGCCGACGCGCTCCGTCACTCGCGCGAACCACAGGACCAGGAGCAAGCTGGCCGGCTTGCCCAAGCTCTGCGCTTCATCGACGAGGGCGTACGCCTGCGATGACCCACTCGGCATCGTGCACTTGATCGTCGGCGGCACGGCGTGGGAGCCGGACGCGTGGCGGGCCGTGCAGCGGGCGGCGTGTCAGGGGGCGTGAGGAAAGCGACCGGCTACGGGAACGAGGGCTAATCGCGATGGCGCGTATTGTACCAAGTCAGGTGGTCGAGGTGATTCAGAACCTCTTTCGCGGTGTCGAAAGCCAGCAACATTTCACTGTACCGAAGCCAATGAGCAATCATCTGGCGGCGATTGTCGACTTGGTTGATCGTGTGCCAGATGAGCTTGTCAGGCTGGACCCTCGTGACTTCACGCTCCTGCGCCTATCGGTCGCGGCGATCCGCAATCAACTCGAAGATTGGCGCGTGTCAGACGCTACCTTCAGCGAGCTCGCAGCAATAGCAAACCTTGGAGGGCATCCCGTCGCATTAATCCGGGCCGCGCTTGAGAAATGCCCGGACGAGTCCCCTACTCCTGAGACGGCCGAATTGGAGTTTATTGATGACGAACCGCTACGTGACAGCATCCGATTGGATATGAGTGCGGCCGATGGCGCCCTTACACAGGGGGATTGGAAAGGGGCTACGGTGCTATGTGGTTCGGCCATCGAAGCCCTTCTGCTCTGGGCACTCCAGAAGCAAGAGAACCGGAACGCCGGTGCCCTGACAACCGCGGTAGCGGCCCTGGTCAGCAGCCAAACGCTCACCAGGGACCCGAGTCCCAACCCTGAGGCGTGGGGGCTGCACGAATATGTCGAAGTAGCGGCGCACCTTAACCTAATCCGTGACGACACAGCGACACTCGTTCGGTTGGCGAAAGGCTTCCGCAACCTGATTCATCCGGGCCGCGCCGCTCGACTCGGCCAGAAGTGCGACCGCGCCATGGCGCTCGGCGCGCTTGCTGCGGTGGCGGCCGTTGCTCGCGACCTCACGCCCCAGGACCCGCGTCATTGTGTGGAAGCCGGTCATCCAGCGCGGGGACGGGGTAAACCAGACGCTGGTTGAGCTGAAGCAGAAGAACTGGATCCTCGAAAAGGGCCGACAGACGATGAAGCAGCTGGCACCCGGCTCGCTGATTGTCGCGCTGCTCCTCGCGTCCCTCGGCACGGCGTCGGCCGAGTGCGCGTGGGTGTTGTGGACGCGGGAGATAGCCGTCAGCGCCTCGTTCATCGACGAAAAAGCCTGGCAGATACTTCGAGCGATCCCGACCTACGATGCCTGCGAGTCTGCTCAGGCAAAAACCATCAAGAACATCGAGGCATCGTACGCGCGGCGAGATGGCGCCCGTGCCAGTGTTCTTGGCGACAACGTCATCGTGTCTGCGCCCGGGATGAGCTTGACCCATTACTTCCGCTGCCTGCCCGACACCATCGACCCGCGCGGGCCGAAGGCGCGATGATCGTCGGCGGGTCGGCATGGGGGCCCACGCGTAACGGGCGGTGCAGCGGGCGGCGTGGCAGGTGATGTGTCGGTTGCACCGTGCGTAGGTGTACGCTCGAGAGGATGGAGTACGGTCCGGAGTTCCAGGAGATCGCCCACTGCGGCGGCAAGTTCATCGTGACCACAGCCCAGATGCCGAACGGTCAACGGGGCGTTCAGTTGGGCGTGGAGCACAGCAGGCCGCTCCCGGCCGCGTTCTTCATGGTCTGGGCGGTCTTACCTGGTGGCATCCCGATGTCGAGGGCGTTGACGAAGGAGACGCCGTGCCTCCCCGTGTTCATCGGGTCCGACACCCACGGCCTCTTCGGTCACCGCTGCCCGGCGTGTCAGGAGTACTGGCGGTCGCAGACGGTGCCGGACGCCTGGGACATCACCTGCCCGTACTGCGGCACGAGCGGCCAGACCTTCGAGTTCTTGACGGCTGAGCAAGTGCGGTTCGTCCGAGCAGTGTGCGAGCTGGCCATGGCGGCCTACGCCGCCGACGAGGTCGGTCGGCACGTGATCGACATGGACCCGGTCATCGATCAGGTGGCGACAAAGCCCACCGAACGCCCGCGCTTTTACTACACGGAGCAGAGCCAGCAGAACCGCTACACCTGCGACGCATGCGGGGCAGAGGACGACGTCTTGGGACGGTACGGCTACTGCTCATCCTGCGGCACGCGGAACGACCTCCAGGAGCTGACGCGCGACATCAAGGCCATCGAGGCGGAGGCCCGCGAGCGTCACAACACCAGGGAGCCGCTGGAGAGAGCGGTGGTCGATGCCGTGCGCGCCTTCGACAGCGCGGCCCGGCAGTACGCGAAGCAGCTGGCCGAGCGAGTGCCCATGAAGCCGGAGCGGCGCGAGGCGCTCGACGGCTTCCTCTTTCACAACCTGAAGAAGGCCGAGGCCGTGCTGGAGCCGTGGTTCGGCATCGGCCTCTTCAAGCGCATCGGCGCCGACGATGCGGAGTTCATCCGCCGGATGTTCCTCCGTCGCCATGTCTACGAGCACGACGGCGGCCAAGTCACTCAGCGCTACCTCAACGAGAGCGGGGACACGTCGGTCAAGCTCAAGCAATCGCTGCGCGAGACGACGGACAACATCTTCCGGATGACTGGGCTCATCCTGCGGATGGCGCGCAACCTCCACGATGGCTTCCACGATGTGTTCCCGCCCACGGAGAAGCCGATCGCGATGTACCGGGAGCAGCAGGCCGGCTGAAGGCGTTGCGCCAAGAGAGGTAGGACGGCTCTGGGCCGCGCTACAGATCACCGATGGAGTCGTACTCGGCCTTGATGCGCGCCTCCAGCTCGTCACCTGTGATCAGGCGCCACGGGATGGTTTCGAGACCGACGGTGAGTTCCTTGACCCGTCCTTCGACTGCCGCCCGGTCTACCTCCTTGCCGACCAAGACTTCTACTCGCAACTGGCGCCACATGTCCTCGTAGTGCGCGACTTGCTCAACAGGCAATGTCTTCGTGTGTTGCTCGATGTTCTTCCTCGCCTGGTGGAGATTCTGCAGGAGCAGCTTCAGCCGGAATACCAGCTCCTTGGGCGGCTCCAAGTCGAACATGCCGAAGTACACGATTCCGTCGCCGTCGAGGAGGTAGAAGCCCAGTGGGTTGCCGAGGCGGAACAGAGCAGCGCCATCGCCACCACTCACGTCAGTAACCCGTAGCCGGCACACGGCGAGGTACCGCATCAGCGTGTCGCTGGACGCCAGAGCGCGCGACGGCCGCGCTGTGGTCCCCGCAGCCAAGATCGCGGCGTCGATCACCCGCTCGGCCTTCTCGTGGAAGGTCGCGGGCGTGTACATCACCGTGTCGAGCGGCCTGATGTTGAATGCGAGAGCGTCGCCCTCCCGCTGCAGCGGGATGATGTGCTTCTTGAACGCCAGCATCAGCCCGTACTCCATGTGGACATTCGGGTTCGGGATCTTGATGCCGGGATGGTCACGATGCGCTGATGAGTTGAGGAGCACGATGCAGAACTGGGACGTGATGATCTTCGAGCAGATCTTCGTGCAGAAGGCCAGCTTCGCCGGCTCGACGTTCTGCAAGGCGACGTAGGACTCGTACTCCTTCTCGCGCAGCAACGTCTGGAGCACGTCGAGCTCGAGGGCGAACTCCCCGTCAGCCGGCGCGGCGATGAAGGCCATCCGCGCGCTGCTGAAGGCGTAGCCGCAGGTCGGCAGGCCGATGATGCACGACTCGTTGATCCTCGCTTCAGCCATCAGCTCCCTCCTCGGCCACCACCAGCGCGAGGAAGTCGCGGCGGTCGAAGAAACGCAAGAAACACATCGACTGAATAGCCGGGGGCTCGCCGCTGTCGTCGTACCAGTACTCGATGATGTCTCGCTCGGCGTGGTGCAGCTCGATGCCCCTGAGGAGTTCTGGCAGCGGCGGCGGGTCCAGGACCTGGGCGCGAACGAGAGCGTCCAGGACGGCCGTCGCCACGGCGTGATGGTGGCAGAGGCCCCGGACGATCTTGCGGATGACCCGCATGACGCGCTCGTCCCTGCCAGGGTAGATGACATGCCGCTCGCGTCCGTCGATCACCGTGGGGACGAGTTGGGCGACGAGATCAAGGAGCCGACGCCGCCCGTCGCCCGCCACGGTCATCGCGCGCCGGGCTGACGGCCACAGCTCCTGGACGGCGGCGTTCGACTCGCCAGCGACCAGAAGGACGTGCTTCGCGTGGGCTTCGTCATCCGCCCATCCGTCGTTACACTGGCCGCAGGCGCGTACGGTGATGCGCTGCACACGTGAGGCCGCCTTCGACGAAGGGTAGAAGCAGGACGGGATGACGTGTTCCGTCGTCGTCTCGCCGATCTTGCCGCAGTACGCGCAGCGCCTCAGTTCCACCGCCGTCTCGCCTCACGGCCGCCCGCATCCGCAGAGCGCGGGCCAGCTCGACCCTGACGGGTCGAAGGTGGGAACGACAGCGCGGTTCGCCATGATCGTCCGTGACCCGGTAGCAGCCTACGTTAACGGCAGTAGGTGGCGCACCGCCTCCGGCATACCGGCGGCAAGGCGGACAGCGAGCACGATCTCCGAGGTGTAGTGTCCGTCGGCCACGAGCGGGACGTCGCCGGTCCAGGCGTTCACGGCAGACGTTCCTGTACTAGTCAAGACAACGGTCCACGAGTCCGGGAGCTGGATCGGGCGAGGCGGCGGGGGCGTGGTGAGCGGGGGTCGGCCTCAGCCACTCCCGAAGGACATCCTCGCCGTCTACGGGTGGCGTCGAGATCAGGAAGTCCACGTCTCAATCCTACTGCGGTCGGCGACGTTCCCGCCAGTTGGTCGGCCGGTGTTGGGCTCTTGAAGGGTTGGTCGACTTCGGCTATCATGCTCCTACGGCGTGGAGAGCGCCCACCAGCGAGTGGGCCGCCAACCCCCGACAGCAGTCCCGAGGGTGGCAACCGGGGTCGCGAGATCACCGGGCACGCGGGCCGCGAACCGGCCAAGGTGGACAGCCGCATGACCGTCTCCCGCATCGACATCCTCGTCGAGAACCACGTTAGCATCGCCCTACTGCACCCTCCGACGTGCGCTGATCGCGCGTGGCTGGATGTGCGGTGATGGAGACCCTCCTCGACGCCCTCGGCGTTTCGCTGGCCCTTGGGCAGCGCGGAGGTCTTGTCAAGAAGTGTGTAAATGAGATCAGGCGGCGATGGCGTCGGTGCGTCGGTTCACTGCACGAACTCCGTTGACGTAGACGACGCCGTTTGCGACGTCCGCGAGCAACTCCGGCGCGTCG
>Ga0209382_10001599_pt1 | contig 35231 bp, 32 predicted proteins | sample SoiMetdeltSBSDD5_FD_187599 | JGI IMG/M metagenome (GOLD analysis project Ga0209382, IMG submission 187599) | Bulk soil microbial communities from a Populus tree surrounding site in Tennessee, USA - Soil MetaG P. deltoides SBSDD5 (SPAdes) (version 2) | ecosystem: Environmental > Terrestrial >... | reverse complement strand
AACGCTCCGGGCAGTCGCTGGGGCATAAGGGCCTCCATGAAAAAGGGATACCCGCTATCTTAGCCGACTTCCCGGCCAATTTAGATGCGATTGCCCTGGAAAGGATGAAGGCGGAAGGATGAGGGATGAAGTTCTTCTTCCTTCTTGCTTCTTCATCCTTCATCCTTAGCTAACACTCAACATCTTCTAACAAAAAGTTAACCGCCCCTCCGGTATACTTCGGATAACTCGGAAAGGAGAGTTCGCTATGTTCTATTTTGATCCCCTCTATCTATTGTTCTCCCTGCCAGCGCTGCTCCTGGCGATGTTCGCGCAGTGGCGCGTCCAGGCGGCTATCAACAAATACTCGCGGGTGCTCACCAGCCGCCAGGCCACCGGCGCGAGCGTCGCGCGGGCCATTCTTGATTCCTATGGCTTGCACCACGTGGCCGTTGAACGCACCGGCGGATTCCTCGGCGACCATTACGATCCACTCAGCCGCACGCTCCGCCTTTCTCAAAGTGTGTATGATACGCCTTCCGTCGCGGCGGTGGGCATCGCCGCGCACGAAGCCGGACATGCCCTACAGCACGCCGATGGTTACTGGCCGCTCCAAGCTCGCTCGGCGATTGTCCCGGTGGTGCAGTTTGGTTCTTACCTCGGCCCGATTATCTTCCTGCTGGGTTGGTTTCTGCAGATGACGGCGGTGGCCTGGATCGGCGTCGCGCTGTTCGCGGGCGTCGCGCTGTTTTCGTTGATCACGCTGCCGGTCGAGTTCAATGCGAGTCAGCGAGCGAAGGAATTGATTGCCAGCCACGGGTATGCCTGGGGCGAAGAACTTACCGGTGTTTCCCAAGTGCTGGATGCGGCCGCGCTCACGTACGTCGCCGGATTGGCTCAGGCGCTCTCCACGCTTCTGTATTACGTCTTCCTGCTCACCGGCGCGCGGCGGAGGCGATAAAGTTAGACGAAAGACGAAGGACGAAAGACGAACGAAAACCTTCGTCCTTCGTCTTTCGTCCTTCGTCCTTTATAATCCCCTCATGCACCGTGAGCCTCTCTCACCTTTCTCGATTTTTACTCAATATCTTCTAGCGGTTATCTCCATCGCCGTCACGACGAGTCTGCTCTATCTGCTGAGCGGCACGCTGGATACCCCGATCATCGCGTTGCTCTACATGCTCCCGGTGGGATTGAGCACGGCCCTGTGGGGATTAAAACCGGGCGTCGCCGCCGCCTTCTGTGCTTTCCTGGCTTTCAATTATTTTTTCATCACGCCCTATTACACGCTCTTTGTTCATCAGACGCGGGACGTGCTCGTGCTGGTCGTTTTTCTGATCGTCGCCGTCGTCATCAGCCAATTAGTGGGGCAGGCGCAGGCCGGTCTCGCGGCCGCCACCGACCGAGAGCGCGAAGCCACCCGCTTATATGAACTGAGCACAGCGCTGGCCGGGCTGCACGATGAACAGGCCATCGCGCGCATTGTCGCCGAGCAAACGTTTGACACGTTTCAAGCCACGCATGTTCACATTGTGGCGCAGGCGCAGCGGGTCGGGCCGGGCAAAAGCTCTGGCGCCGCGCTCGAACTGCTCCTGCCGCCGGAGCCGGTCCCGGATCGTAATCCGGATTGGCTGTTTCCCCTCCAAACCGCGCGCGGTGTGCTCGGCGAAATTCGTTTATGGCGGGACGAACGACCGGTGCTCCCCGCGGAGGAACGCTTGCTGCGCACGTTCGCCAGTCAGGGCGCGTTGGCGTTGGAACGCGCGCATCTGGCGGAGTCTGAAACCCGCGCCAAAGTCCTGGAAGAAAGTGACCGCCTGAAATCCGCGTTGCTCTCCTCGGTCTCACACGAACTGCGCTCGCCGCTGGCGACCATCAAAGCCTCCGTCACCAGTCTGCGAAGTGAAGCGGTGGCCTGGGACTCGAATGCGCGGCCCGAACTCCTGGCGGCGATTGATGAAGAAAGCGATCACCTCAACCGCTTGGTGGGCAACTTGCTGGATATGTCGCGGATTGAAGCTGGCGCGCTCAAACCCAACCGCAAGTGGAATGCGCTGGCGGAGATCGTCGGGGGCGTGGTCGCGCGCACACTGCACGGCCCGGCCGCGCAACAGCATCATCTGGAAATTGATGTGTCCGAGGACTTGCCGCTCGCGCCGGTGGACTATGTGCAGCTTGAGCAAGTCTTCAGCAATCTCATCAGCAACTGTCTGAAGTATGCGCCGGCCAATTCCACCGTCCGCGTCAGCGCCCGCGTGCAAGCCGATCAAAACTTGTTGGTGCAGGTGAGTAATCAAGGCCCGCCCGTCCCGGAGGAACATCTGGATCGCATCTTCGACAAATTCTATCGGGTGACCAACGCCGACCGCGTGACCGGAACCGGGCTGGGGCTTTCGATTTGTCGCGGCATCATCGAAGCGCACGGCGGGCGCATTTGGGCCGAGAACCGCTCGGATGGGTTTGTCTTTAATTTTATTTTGCCTGTGGAGTGGGAGGGCGCCTCGCCCCCGCGCTCACCCCTGGAACCGGAGACGTTATGAGCGCCCCACCGCATGTCCTGGTCATTGACGACGAGCCGCAGATTTTGCGCGCGCTGCGTGCGATCCTGACCGAAAAACAATTCCGTGTCACCACCGCCAGCACGGGCGAGGATGGTTTAACCCAAGCCGTGTCCGATCCGCCCGATGTCGTCATCCTCGACCTCAGCCTGCCGCACATGAATGGCATCGAAGTTTGCGGACGGCTGCGTGAGTGGACGCAGGTTCCCATCATCGTCCTCTCTGTGCGGGACAGTGAGCGGGATAAAGTGGCGGCGTTGGATCAGGGCGCCGACGATTACCTGACCAAGCCGTTTGGCATCGAGGAACTTTTGGCGCGGATCCGGGTCGCGCTCCGGCACGCGATTCATGCGCAGGGCAGCAAGGAGACGACGATCACCGCCGGGCCGCTGGTGGTTGATTTGGCGCGGCACATCGTCACGCGCGAGGGCGCGGAAGTGAAGTTGACGGCCACCGAGTTCAAGCTGCTAGGGTATCTGGCCGCCAATGCCGGACGCGTGCTCACACACCAAACGATCCTCACGCATGTCTGGGGCGCGGAGTATGCCGACCGCACGGAATATCTGCGCGTCTACTTGCGCCAATTACGCAAGAAGCTGGAGGCCAACCCGGAGCAGCCTACTTTTCTGCTGACTGAGCCGGGGGTCGGTTATCGCTTTATGGCGGATGAGTGAAATTTCGTGTAATCCGTGTACTTCTTTCTGGTCATCGCCTGAAATCAACGCCCCGATGTCGGGGCGTTTTTTTATTTGTTCTTTATGGATTTGGCCGAATTTCCCCCCCCTTTTTTATTCCGGCTTGCTAGACTACATAAAGAATCTATCAAGGCGGTGTATATGACTCTCTCTTCTTCGGCTTCAAGTCAACTCAAATCAGTTCAAGCCGCCGCCGACGCTCCCGCGTTGTCAACTTCGGCGCTGGGTCGGTTACTCATCCCGGCGAACAAGCCTTTGCCGCCCGCGCAGCGTCTGGTCGTGTTGGTGCCCAATACGGATGTAAATGAAGTGGAACTCGCGCACCGTATCTGGTCCTTCGCCTCACCGCGCGGACTGGAAGTTCTGTTCCTCAGCTTGATCGGCGAGCCGCATGAAGAGCCGCAGGCCCGACGGCGGTTGGCTACGCTCGCCGCCGTCACGCGCGATGATTGGACGCAGATCGAAACCCAATTGGAATTCAGCCGCAATTGGCTGCTCACGGTAGAGAACCTCCGGCGGCGCGGCGATCTGATTGTCTGTCAGGCCGAGCAGCGGATTCCCAAGTGGGGCTTGGGACGCCAGCCCCTCGCCCAAGCGATTGTCTCCCAACTGAATCTGCCCACCTACGTCCTCTCCGGCTTCTATCCCAAACTGCCGGCGCAGCCCAATCGGATCATGAGTGTAATTCTCGGGGCGCTGGCGCTCCTCGTCCTCGTCGGCTTCTTTGCGCTTCAAGTCCAGATTGATCGGGAGACCCAGGATGGGTTGAGCCTGGTCTTGTTGTCCCTGTCTGTGTGCGCCGAATTTGGACTGTTCTTAGTTTGGCGGCGATTGTTAAACTGAAAACCAGACGGGTCTCTCGCTGAACGAGAAGGGCAGCCGCTTGGCCGCCCTTCTGTTTTTTAAACTCAGCTATTCTTATGGATTTGCCTCGGCGTCCGCTTCAGTCTCCGCCTGAGCGTTCAAGCCGTAGGAGCTGTGAGTCAGTTTGTAGAAGAGGCTCTTTAGACTCCAGTCGCTGTTGACCTCGGCGCCCACATTCACGCCTGCCTCCGTTCCAATCGTCGTCGAAGTGCTCCTCGTGCTGACGTTCACCCCTCCGCCCGTCTGGGCCTGAACTTCGGTTTGCAACTCCGTTCCAGTTTCAATGCCCGTTGGATTGTCGGTGCTCACCGTCGTCGAGCCTTGTTCCGCAAATCCCAACGAGCCTTCCACCGCCGCCTCGGTTTTAGTGATGGCTCGGGAAATCTCGGCGCGGACATCGGGATGAAGGCTGGCGACCACCAGGCTCACGCCCAGCGCCAGACCGATACCCCAGGTTAGGGCAGATTTCAGAGAGAACATCGTTTATCTCCTTCCGTGCAGGTTTTCGACCATCCGGATAGGTCTCATGGGCAAGAACGATGAACCGGCGGAGTTATTATGTGGAAGAAGGTCATCCTCAGGCTTCGTGTAATTGAACGCACATTCCTCGTTAAATTGTTAAATCAATCAGGCTCGCAGATCATAAAAGACCTTTAGGGTCTCATATTTACAATAACTTCTGCCGCTAAGACCATTTTCCCGTATTGACCTAAATTGTCTTTTATCATATATTCTCGATTAGTGGTCTGACCACCATACCACTGTAAAGAGAGATGACCCAATGATGAAAGTTCAACAAGTCCCGCGTCATACCCTGAACGAACTTGTTTCCAGCCGATTGGCGGCCTTGATCCTGGAGGGTGGCCTGAAGCCCGGCGATCAACTGCCCCCCGAGCGTGAACTGATGGCGCAGTTGGGCGTCAGCCGCGCGACGCTGCGTGAGGGCCTCAAGGCGCTGGCCGAGAATCGTCTAATCGAAGCCCGGCAGGGCGTCGGGTGGTTTGTGCGGGCCTTGGATCAATCCAACATGGCGCAGGCGCACGAACTGGCGCGGGCCTTCAAGCACACGCACCCCTCATCCACTCCCACCGAGCCGGTCGGCGCCGAATCTGCCAACGGCCCCCGTCGCCTCCCCATCGTTTCAGAAAAACCGCTTCACATCCCCAATCTCAAATCCGATCGCCTGGGCACCTTCGAATTCATCTCCTGGTGGGAGCGGGATAAAGTCCGCGACGCGAAAGTCATGGTCGTCGGCGCCGGCGCGTTGGGAAATGAAGTCATCAAGAACTTGACCTTGATGGGTATCGGCCATCTCTACTTGATTGACTTTGATACGATCGAGGCGGCCAACCTCAGCCGCTCGGTTCTGTTCCGCGATGGCGATTATGGCCGGAACAAAGCCGAGGTCACCGCGGCGCGCGCGAAGGCGCTCAATCCGGAAATCAAAATTCAATACCTGCACGGCGATGTGACCACGCAGTTGGGCCTGGGCCTGATCCGCCGCATGGATGTGGTGATTGGCTGTTTGGATAATCGGGAGGCGCGCCTGGCCGTCAACCGTTACTGCTATTGGATGAATAAACCGTGGGTGGATGGCGCGATTCAAGAACTCCTGGGTTTGGCGCGCGTCTTTATCCCCGGGCAGGGTGCCTGCTTTGAGTGTACTCTCACCGAGCAGGCGCGCCGCGAAATGTCGCTGCGTTACTCTTGCCCGCTGCTCGCGCGCCAAAATATTTTGCTCGGCAAAGTTCCCACCACGCCGACCATTGCCTCCATCATCGGCGCGATCCAATCCCAGGAAGCGCTCAAACTCATTCACGCCATGCCGGTCGAGGCGGGCAAAGTCATTCACTACAACGGACTCAATAACGAGATGCACATCACGGCCTATGCCCCGCGCGACGATTGCGAGAGCCACTGGACGTATGGCGAAGTGCGCGAACTGCCCGCGCGCGCCGCGCGCACCACGCTCGCCGATCTGCTGCGCATCGCGCGCGCCGACCTGGGGCCGGACGCGGTGATTGAGTTGGATCAGGAATTAATCATCGCGCTCGAATGTCCGCAATGCCACACGGTGGACGAGGTCCTGCGCCCGCTTTCAGAAGTGAGCTTCGAGGCCGGGCACTGCCCCACCTGCGGCCTGCTGCGCGAGACGCGCCTGACGCATCTCATCACCGGCCAGGAAAATTTTCTAAACAAGACCTTAGCCAGCATTGGCGTTCCACCGCTGCATATTTTGCGCGCGCATAACGGCCAGGAATATCGTTTCTACGAATTGACCGGTGACCTGACCGAAGCGCTGCATTTTCGTCACTTCGACGGTGGGAACGGCGCGGGCGTTTCAGACAATGGCAAGGGGAAGGGCCGCATTCGTTTGAAAGACGAAATTCCGCCGCCCGAAAAACATGCCCCGGCCAAGGGCCGGGTGGTCATCCATGATTGAGGCGTTGCGCAGGATGACTGTTCAATCTAACACCATGTCCACGACTGAGAGACCTTCCATTTCTGAGCGCCGTCAAGCTCTTCCCTACTGGCCGAGCCTGACGTTCTTAAGCACCATGTTGGCCGCGGTTCTCTTTGCGGTCGCCTACGTCGTGAATCGCACCATCGCTCCGTCGGTCTTGTCACTGGCCGCGACTACCGGGTTGGGATTGGTGGCCGGCTTTGCTGCTCGTTACATGCTACGTGGTCGCGCTGGTCTATTACGTCTTGTAGCGGCTTGGGCCGCGATCTTGGTTGGTCAGCTCTTGTTAGGGCTGCTCACCGCCGGGCAGATGGGCGTTGGCCCGGTGCGCGTTCCGCTCAATGCTCCGGACTGGCGCGGGCTATGGCATTGTGCCCTCAGCATTTGGGCGTCGCTCTTGGCGCTCCATGCGTGGCCGTCTCAGCCAAGCGGGGAACAGCCGGTGGAAGCACGACCTTCACTCTGGCACTCTCCGCGGAATGCTTGGCGCGCGTTCACCGAACGGGTACGGGGAGCAGTGCAGAGTCTGCGGCGCAGATTCGCGCGGGTGGCGACTGCGCCCGAGCCGTCTTCCGGGCGTGCGCGCAGCGGGCTTCAATCCGCGCCCGCGCCTCGAACCCGCGAAAACCGGAATGGAGAAAGTAAGCACGCACTCAACCGCAAGCGCAAGGCCAAGCGGATGAGAGAGATTCATGTGATGGGCACCGAAGAGTCGCGCTGTCCCTATTGTCTGGATATTGTTCAACCGAATGATGTGCGTGGCATTGTCGTCTGCCCCATTTGCCGCGCCCGTCACCATGCCGATTGCTGGGCGATTACCGGCATGTGCCAGGTGCCACACCATCACGCGGAAAATCATACGGCGATTCACTAAATCTTGGTTGGAGATAACACCATGCTGTTAATCACGAATGACCCGAATTGCTTCGCGCGAATGCCACGAATAAATTTTAAAGGTTTGGGTTTATTCGTGCTATTCGGCTCATTCGTGTCATTCGTGATAAGCACCCTCTTCCAAGAAGCGTTTATTGATTAGGAGAAGCGACTATGCCCGATATGCCTGTCACCCTGGTCTTGCCGAGCGGCGGCGTGCGCACCGCCGATGTCCCTGACGATGTGGCCGTGCTTGATCTGCTGGCGGAATTAACGCCGCTGCTCAATCTGCCCACCACCGGCCCGGATGGCCGCCCGATGAGTTATCGGATGGACAGCAAAGCGTTGGGCCGCGAATTGAAAGAGGACGAAACGCTGGCGGCGGCGCAAGTGCCCGCCAATGATCGCCTGGTCCTCACCGCCGACATCACCGCCGGCGCGGGTACCGCCGGTGTGGTCACACTCAATGAAAGTCCGCGCATGCGCCGGTTGCGCGGCGATTACGACTTGATGCGCGAACTGGCAGCGCGCAGCGACCTCATCAGCTTCCAGGCGTTCCCGGAAAAACCCAACTTGCCGCCGGAAAAGTACATTGTCACCTTCAAGTGCAAAGGCATTGTGGGCGCGGATCACAGCGGCAACCCGAAATTCGGCGAGCAGCATCAGGTGGAAGTGTATCTACACAGCCAATACCCACAGCGCTGGCCGGGACTCAAATGGTTGACGCCCATCTGGCATCCCAACATCAATCATCTCAATGGCAGCGTGTGCATTGACGCGGCCTGGTGGACGGCCGGGCGTTCGCTGGATCGGTTGGTCATCATGCTCGGCGAAATGATTCAATACAAGAACTTCCATGATGATCCGACCAAGCCGCCGTTTCCGTGGGATGCGGAGGCCGCGCGCTGGTGCCGCAGTTATCGCGCCAGCCACCCGAACGCTTTTCCGGTGGACAAACGCGAACTGCTGCGACCGGAGCGCGTCAAACTCGGCGCGGCGGATAGTAAGCCGAGCAAGCCGAGGATTAAGTTGAAGTGAACGACGGAGGACGAAAGACGAAGGACGAAGGACGAAAGAAAAAAATGACTATCTCCTGCTTCCCCTTTCGGCTGGAACCGCGGCCATGCCGCCGGGCGGCAGAATAAATAATGATGACTCAAGTGTTTCCTGAAGGAGGAAAATAAAATGGCTACACCGACGATGGAAGAGACCAAGGCAACTGATATTTCCGTAACCCTCGTTCTCCCCTCGGGGGGCAGCCGCACCGCGGAGGTTCCGCGGGATGTGCCGATCAAGGAATTGATTCCTGAGTTGACGACCTCGCTCGAACTTCCGACCACCGGCCCGGATGGCCGTCCGACGAGCTATCGGGTGGACAGCAAAGCGCTGGGCCGAGAGTTGAAAGAGGAAGAGACGTTGGACTCGGCGGGCGTGCCGGAGGGCGATCGCCTGATGGTCACCGCCGATGTGACGGCGGGTTGAGGTAGAAACTTGTGGCCGATGTGCGCCGCACCTTTAAGGTGCGGCGCACATCGGCCCACAGGAAATCACCCATGATTCTCCGCTTGCCCAAATCCGCGCCGACTCAATCACCACCGCGCATCCGCCTGGCTCCACCGGAAGAGGTGAAGCCGCACCGGTCGCGCATCCCAACCGCGCACGCGCATCGGTGGTATTCGCCGTTCGAAATCGGCCATGGCGCTTTGGCTTCAGGCTCGGAGAATTCCAAACATCCCCAGCCGCAGGTGGCCGTCTTTATGACACAGCGCGCGTACGTGCGCTGCTGCGCGCATGCCGGCAGTGACCTGGATAACGAGGTCGGCGGCGCGCTGGTGGGCAAATATCGTGAAGATGTGGAGGCCGGGCAAACGTTCATCGTCATCGAAGCAGTGCTGCCGGCCCGGCACACGCGTCAGGGCAGTTCCTATCTCACGTTTACCCAGGATAGCCTCGTCGCTTTCCACGACGATCTCGACGAGTGTTATCCGGGCCGAGAACTGGTGGGTTGGTTTCACACTCATCCACGCATGGGCATCTTCTTATCCGGTTACGATGTGTGGCTGCACCAAAACTTCTTTCCGAATCCGTGGCAGGTGGCGCTGGTCATTGAGCCGCATTCTTCTCAAGGCGGCTTCTTCATCCGGCAGCCGGAGGGCCAGTTTGACCCTCGCTACTACTTCGGTTTTTATGAACTGACAAAGAACAAACGGCGGAGCGTGATGTGCTGGAGCAATTTGCATCCCGAGGTCGCGACTCTGCTGCCCGAAGGAGGCTAATTCTATGAGCAGACGAATGCGGGCGTACTACTACGCCATTCTGGGCGCGATCGGCGGTCTGATCGGTTGGCAGTTGAGCGATTGGATCGGGCTGTCGTTCACCCCGAATTTGTATCTCAGCGAAGCGATTGTCGGCGCGCTGATTGGCTTGAGCGTGGGCTTGTTGATCGGCGCGACCGAGGGCGTGGTGACCCTCAGCCCGGTGCGCGCCGCGCGCGCGGCCCTCTTCAGCGGGCCGCTCGGACTGGTGGCGGGCGCCATCGGTCTACCGCTCGGCGAATTTGTTTTCCAAGTAGTGGGTGCGGAATTCTTCGGCCGGATGTTGGGCTGGGGATTCTTCGGCCTGCTGATCGGCGCGGCCGAGGGCCTGACCGGCAAGACGCAAATGTGGAAGGGCGCGCTCGGCGGGTTCATCGGCGGGCTGCTCGGGGGAGCGCTGCTGGAAGCCGCGCGCCGTGGGCTGGGCGACGCGGTGGCCGGCAAGGCCGCTGGACTCGTGCTGCTCGGCGCAGCCATTGGCGCGTTCATCGCGTTGATCAGTGTGTTGCTTTCGCGCGCGTGGCTGGAGGTGACCTCCGGCAAACTCAAAGGTGCGGAATTCATCCTGGACAAGTTCTTGAACCCACGCGGGCCGTCGGCCATCATCGGCAGCAGCGCGCTCAAAGCCGACATTGCGCTGCCGGATCCGGACATCGCGCCGCAGCACGCCATCTTGAGCGGGTCCGGGACGCACTTCAATCTCAAGGACATGAGTCTAAACGGAACGTACGTCAACGGCCGCAAGGTCGAACTGACCACGCTCGCGGATCGGCAGAAGATTCGCATCGGCAACACCGAGTTGGTTTATCACGAAAAGAGGTGACACCATGAGACGGCTACTCCAATCGCTGCGCTTTGGACTGACGCTGTGCGTGCTGGCGGCGCTGCCGTGGCTGGGGACGCCTCAACCGGCGAACGCGCAAGGCGAAGAAACTAAAATTAAAATCACGCAGGTCGATGCGTCGCAGTTCCCTAAAATCAAAGTCTACGTTTCGGTGACGAATGCGGCCGGCGAGCCGGTGGCCGTCCCCGCCAGCCAACTCCAATTGACGGAGAACGGCCAGCCGGTGAAGACGGAAACGGTGAGCGGCGCGGGGGAGGTCGGCCCGTTGACGACGTTGCTGATCGTGGACGTTTCCGGCAGCATGAACCAAGGCGACAAGCTCGCGGCCGCCAAGAGCGCGGCGCAGGCGTACGTGGATCAAATGCGCCCCGGTGATCAAGCCGGACTAGTGACGTTCAACACGCAAGTGAAGTACGTGCAAGAAGTGACGAGCGATCACGCGGCGTTGAAACAGGCGATAGAGGGCCTGAAGGCGTTCAATGACACGGCCATGTATAACGCGCTCGCAAAAGGCGAGGTAATCCTGGCCCCTCTCCCTGGACGTAAGGCGATGATTGTCTTAACCGATGGACTGGACAATACGAGTCGCTACACGGCCGAAGAAGTGCTTCAAGGGATCGGCCCGAGCGGCCTCACCATCTCGACTATTGGCTTGGGCGATCCCACCCAGTTAGGCATCTCGAACGCCGGCCTGGATGAAGCGACGCTGAAATCCGTGGCCGAACGCGCCGGAGGCGTTTACAGCTACACGAACGATCCGGACTCGTTGCGCAACCTGTATGAACTTTATGGGCGCGCGCTGCAGAGCGAATATGTTTTGACGTACCTCTCGTCCGCGACGCTGCGCGATGGCGTGAACCGTTCGCTGAACGTGAGCCTGGGCGAAGCTGGCGCTGCAGGGGAAGCCGTGTACAACCCCGGCGGTGTCCTGCCCGAGGTGGCGCAGCCCGGCGCCTGGCTGTTGTTTGGGAGTCTCCTGCTCGGGCTGCTGGCCTTGCTCTTCGCGCCGATAATGATTCAGCGCGGTGTGGCGCTGGGCAGCGGCTTGCCGGGGATGTGGGGCCGGGTGCGGGAGTTTGGGGTGAGCAAGTTTGGCAAGAAGAAAACTTCCCGCATCAAACTGCGCGACGAACCTCAGCCGCCCGCGCAACCGCGGGTTCGGTTGAGGTAGGGTATGAATTACTGAAGCGCTGAAAAGACACGGAGGCCGCTGAAGGCGTTTGCTTTCAGCGGCTTTAGTTTTTCTTGGAGGGGCATTTGGTAAGCGCACACTTCAGAAGCAACCCGCCTTCGGAAGGCATAACCGTGGTATAATTTCGGTGCCAAATAAACTAACTGGATTTGAGTGGTGTCTCGGCCGCCAAACCTATTAAGGGATGGCGGCCTTTTCTTTTTCTGACTCCGTCGGAGTGAGGAGGTTCGAAATGGAAGTCAAACTGTACGTGGGCAACTTGCCCCGTTCGACTACGGAAGATGATCTGCGGATTTTGTTTGCTCAGGCCGGCAACGTGACGGCGATTGGCTTGATTAAGGATCGGGAGAGTGGTGAGTCCAAAGGCTTTGCCTTTGTAACGATGAGCACGCAAAACGAGGCGCAGAAAGCCATCGGGATGTTCAATGCTTTCTCCATGCATGACCACGCGTTGAATGTGAGTATCGCCAAGCCGCGGGAGGACCGCGGCAATGGCAATGGCAGCGGCTATGTTAGCCGTTACGGCGCTTTTGGCAGTGGCGGCAGTGCTCGCCCGCGCGGCCATAGCCGGCGGGGAGGCAATCGCCGCTATTAGATCACCGGATTGATGGCAAGCGTGAACGGAGTGCGGCGTCCTGAGCGAAGTCGAAGGACGCTGCCGTCAACGGAGCAGCAAATTGCTATGAGAGCGGCTCGTCAGTATCGGTGGGGTGGTACCTGTTTCAGGGAGACGCCATGACTTTCCAAATTGATGATCCAGTGGTTTATCCGGCGTGTGGCATTGGTCGCATCGTCGCGCTGGTGATGAAACGCTTCTTCGAGGCGGAGACGCGCCTGTACTATGAAGTCGCCATCCAGAAGAGCACGGTCTGGGTTCCGGTGGATGCCGGATCGGCCAGTGGGCTGCGTTTGCTGACGCCCAAGAGTGAACTGGCCCATTACCGGGGCGTGTTGCGCAGCCGTCCCCTCGCCTTGATCCCCAACCCCCATGAGCGCCGCCAGAACATCCTTGGTCGGCTCAAGGCCGGCGCGTTTCAGGATCTGTGTGAAATTGTCCGCGACCTGACCGCCCAGAGTTGGCGCAAAGCCTTGGGCGAGGCCGACAAGCTCTCGCTGCGCAAGGCGCGAGATGGGCTCTGCCAGGAGTGGGCTTTGGTGGCCGGGGTGCCGCTGGTCCAGGCGATGGAAGAAATAGATGCGCTGCTGCGCGAGGCCCGGCAGGCTAGCGCGGTTTGATGATCCGGAAATTGAACTGCTGAATGCGCTGAAAAGCGTTGAGGCCGCTGATCTCTCTTCAGCGGCCTCATTTTTTTTCTCAGGCGCACCCCCAAAAATAATACCCCCGAACCATACTTTAGTATCTATACACCGATGCCCGATTGTAGATATGCTGACTGTACTTTGAGCAAGTGGTATAGGCGTGGTGAGCGGTCATCGTAGGTCCAGGGACATGTCAAACAAACTCGACCCAACACCTGATCTAAGTCGACCCAGGGTCTATCAAATCAGGGTCCAGGGGCATCTGGGTGCTCAATGGACAGACTGGTTTGGGGGCCTGACCCTCACGCTGGAAGAGGCCGGCGATACGCTCTTGACCGGCCCGGTGGTCGATCAGGCCGCGTTGCATGGCCTGTTAAAAAAGGTACGTGATTTGGGAATCCCTTTGGTCTCAGTCAATCGAATTGAACCCAACCCGGCCCACCCGCTTGGGTGTATCGAATTAGGAAAAGGAAGAGAGAAACTTATGAAAGCGATTCTATACACCCACTATGGGCCGCCAGATGTTCTTCAACTCGCAGAGGTGGAAAAACCTGCGCCCAAGGATCATCAAGTGCTGGTGAAAGTTCATGCCGCCTCTGTAAACGCACTGGACTGGCGGCCTTTCACGATGCCCTCGCTTTTGATTCGCTTAATGAGTGGCGGGTCTTCCAAGCCAAAGGATCCCTCCGTCGGCGTTGACGTCGCCGGGACGGTTGAAGCGGTCGGCAAAGAGGTCACGGAGTTTCAGCCCGGCGATGAGGTGTTTGGGGTGGCTCCCGGCTCATTTGCCGAGTATGTGGCGAATGGCGCCAACACATTTGCCCATAAACCAGCCACGCTGTCGTTTGAGGCAGCGGCCGCCATTCCGGTAGCGGCATTCACGGCTTTACAGGGCCTGCGCGATCACGGAAAGATTCAGGCCGGGCAAAAGGTTCTCATTGATGGAGCCTCTGGCGGCGTGGGGATCTATGCGGTGCAGATTGCCAAAGCGTTTGGCGCTGAAGTGACTGCCGTTTGCAGGACGCGGAACCTGGACATGGTCCGTTCCATCGGGGCGGACCATGTCATTGATTACACGCGAGAAGATTTCACCAAAAAGGCGCAGCGGTACGATTTGATTCTGGCCGTTAACGGATACCATCCGATTCTGGCTTATCGGAAGGCCTTACGCCCCAACGGAATTTGTGTGGTGGCCGGCGGTTCCTTCTCTCAAATTATCCAGTCGCTGCTTCTCGGTCCACTGATATCAAAGTTCGGTAATAAGAAGATTGGTTTCATGGGAATAGCGAAAACATCGAAAGAAGATCTGCTCGTCCTCAAAGAGCTGCTTGAGGCGGGCAAAGTCGTCCCGATCATTGATAAATGTTATCCGTTGAGTGAGACGGCGGAAGCGATCAAGTATCTGATAGAAGAACATGGCCGAGGAAAAGTCGTCATCACGGTGGGGCACAGTAACTGATCCTGAAAAACACAGCGAAACCCGGACTGCACAGATAAATGCAAAATAGACTTTACCTGTTCCATGAAACTTGGGAAGCCATCCAGCCGCGTTAGGAGCATAAGTTCTATGAGCAAAAACGATCAAATGGGTAGGCACCCTCAAGGAGAAGATGTTCGTCGTCCGATGACGGGTGCTGAGTATCTTGAAAGCTTACGTGACCAACGTGAGGTTTGGATTTATGGGGAACGGGTTAAAGATGTCACCCGACACCCCGCGTTTCGCAACCAGGCCCGCATGGTCGCCCGCATGTACGATGCCCTACACCATCCCCAGACAAAAGCACAATTAACCTGCGAAACCGATACAGGATCGGCTGGATATACCCAGCGCTTCTTCAAAGCCAGCCATAACGTCGATGAGATGGTGGCTGCCCGCGATGCCATCGCCGCCTGGGAACGCATTGGCTTTGGCTGGATGGGACGTAGCCCTGGATTTATGGGCGCTTTTACCGGCATGTTAGGTCCCAATGCCGAGTTTTTTGACCCTTATCAAGCCAATGCCCGCCGTTGGTATACAGAAACGCAAGAGAAAGTTTTATTCTTTAACCACGCCCTCACGACGCCACCCGTCGACCGCCGTTTATCGCCCGATGAAGTAGAGGATGTGCATCTGCATGTGGTCAAAGAGACAGACGGGGGGCTTATTCTCAGCGGCGCCAAAAATATCACGACGAACTCTACGTTGAGCAATTACAGCCTGGTTGCCAGTGATGGGGTGCGTTTTATCAAAAAGAAAGATTTCGCCCTGATCTGTATTGTTCCCATGAACGCCGCCGGGATCAAATTGATCTGCCGCCCTTCTTATGAAATGACGGCCGGTCTGCTCGGCACGCCCTTCGACTATCCGCTTTCCAGTCGCTTTGACGAGAATGATGCCACCTTCATTTTTGATAACGTATTTGTGCCCTGGGAAAATGTATTGGCGTATGGTGATTTGGCGAAGTGTAATACTTATATGCAGGCCACCGGCTTTTATCATCGCGGGGGCTTGCAAACTTGTACCCGCCTGGCGGTCAAGCTGGATTTGATGGCCGGTCTGGTCATAAAAGCGGTTGAGGCCACCGGCACTGATGAATTTCGAGGGGTACAAGTAAACGTTGGCGAAGTTTTGAATTGGCGGCACTTAATGTGGGCTCTGAGCGATGCGATGGCCCGCACGGTTACCCCGTACAATGGTGCCGTTGTGCCTAACTTAGATTATATGATGGCCTTCCGCATGATGGGGTCTATGGTTTATCCCAAGATCAAAGAGATTGTCCACAACATTGTCGCCAGTGGGCTCATCTTCCAGCCTTCCAGTTCCCGTGATTTTCAATCTCCAGAGCTGCGTCCTTACCTGGATAAGTACATGTCCAGCTCTACGGGCGATGCGGTTGAGCGGGTTAAGATTATGAAAATGTTGTGGGATGCCATCGGTACCGAGTTCGCCGGCCGCCATGAATTGTACGAGCGCAACAATTATGGCAATCACGAGGTCATTCGGATGCACGCGCTCTTTGAAGGCCGAGATAACGGTACGGTGGCTGAACTTAAAACCTTTGTTGAAACGTGTATGGCGGATTACGACCTGGAGGGTTGGACTGCGCCTGACCTGATTGATTCCGATAAAAGCAGCCCCGGTTTTACCCAGCAAACCGTTGCCGAAGATAGTCTTTTAGCTGAACGCCATCAACTTTTGGTCGAATGGAATGACACCCAAACCGACACGCCGGCTGATAAGTGCTTTCATCAGTTATTTGAGGAACAAGTTGAACGTTCCCCCGATAACATTGCCGCCGTCTTCCCTGGCACCGCCCGCCAGGGCAGGTGTGGTGATGAACGACTCACTTATCGGGAACTCAATCAGCGAGCCAATCAACTGGCCCACCGCTTGCAAACATTGGGGGTGGGGCCAGAGGTGTTGGTTGGCTTGTGCGTGGAACGCTCCCTTGAGATGGTGGTAGGGCTGTTGGGAATCCTTAAGGCAGGGGGGGCTTATATACCGCTGGACCCCAATTATCCATCAGAACGGTTAGCCATGATGTTAGCCGATGCTCAACCCCTGGTTTTGCTGAGTCAAAGTCATTTACTTGATACGTTGCCAAAAACCTCCGCTAAGATTATTACCTTGGATACGGATTGGATGACTGACCAACCCCTGACCAATCCGACAAGCAGCATTAAGCCGGATAATTTAGCTTATGTGATTTATACATCCGGTTCAACGGGTAGACCCAAAGGGGTGCAAATAATCCATCAGGCTTTAACGAATTTTCTAACTTCCATGCAGCAACGACCTGGGCTGACAAGCGATGACGTTCTGGTCGCGGTAACCACCTTGTCATTTGATATTGCAGCTTTAGAAATCTATCTGCCTCTCATTGTTGGGGCCAAACTCATCATCGCTCCCCAAGAATCTGTAGCCGACGGTTCTCGTTTGAAAAATCTGCTGCATGATCATCAGGCCACCGTCATGCAAGCCACCCCAACCACTTGGCGACTCTTGTTATTATCTGCCTGGCAAAATGAAACCAATCTCAAGATACTGTGTGGCGGGGAAGCCTTGCCCAATGAGTTAGCCAAACAATTATTAGCCCGGAGTGATTCGGTTTGGAATCTCTATGGCCCCACCGAAACAACGATCTGGTCAACGGTCTATCAAGTTGCAGAAGTAACGGATAAGCCAATTTCCATCGGAAAAGGAATTGCGAATACAAGCGTTTACGTTCTTAACCGGCATTTAGAACCGGTGTCAATTGGCGGTGTTGGCGATCTTTATATCGGTGGAGCAGGATTAGCAAGAGGGTATTTGAACCGGCCAGAATTGACGGCAGAGAAGTTTGTTCCTAATCCGTTTGCCGGATTCACCAACCACCGTCCACCGTCTACCGTCCTCCGTCTTTATCGCACCGGCGACTTGGCCCGCTGGCTACCAGATGGCAATCTCGAGTTTCTGGGCCGGGCAGATGACCAAATCAAGCTGCGGGGTTTTCGGATTGAGTTGGGAGAGATTGAAGCGGTCTTAAACCAGCACAGTGCGGTTGAACAAGCCTTAGTCACTCTCAAAGAACGAGCAGCGGGTGATAAACAACTGGTGGCCTATATCAAGCCCACTCCCCAAAGCGTTGAGGCGACCCGTGCCGAAGCGCATGTTGCCCTGTGGCAAACCCTCTACGACCAGACCTATAGCCAGGCTGAAGCTCAGGCGCTGACCTTCAATATCGCGGGCTGGAAAAGCAGTTATACCGGGCAGCCGATTGCGGTCGAGGAGATGCGTGAGTGGGTTGATGAAACGGTTGCGCGAATTACGGCTCTAAAACCGCAGCGGGTGCTGGAAATTGGGTGTGGGACAGGGTTACTGCTGGCCCGGATAGCCCCCCATTGTGAGCGCTATACTGGGACTGATTTTTCAGAAACGGCCCTTAACCATACCCGCCAACTGTGTCAGCAGTTTGATAATCTGGGCCATGTTACCTTGCGGAAAGGATTCGCCGATGACTTTAGTGGCTTTGAAGCGAACCAGTTCGATACGATTATTCTCAACTCGGTGGTCCAGTATTTTCCAGACATCAACTATCTGGAACGAGTCATTGCCGGCGCGTTACGTGTTTTGAAAGCGGACGGCGTTATCTTTATTGGTGATGTGCGTCTCTATGAGCTGCTTGAAACATTTCACACCTCGGTCCAACTGTATCAGGCCGATGAAACCCTGACCGTACAGCAGTTGAAACAGCAGATCCAACGCCATCAAGCACAGGAAAAGGAACTGTTATTATCGCCTGACTTTTTTCTATCATTGGCCCAACAGTCTGACTCGATTGATCATGTTCAGGTCCAGCCCAAATATGGTCAGGCGGAAAATGAATTGACCAAGTTTCGGTATGATGCCGTCTTGCATGTGGGTCGGCCCGTGGCCTTGCAAAGTGATATCGTTTGGCATGATTGGCGCAAACTGGAGCCAAAGCTGAATGCCGTTGAGAGTCTGTTAAAAGGTGACTCATCACAAACCTTCGGCCTCCGCCACGTTCCAAACCGCCATCTCCAAGCCGAGCGATATGCCCAGGCGTGGCTGGGAGAAGCCAAGCCGACTGCCACTGTGGCCGACTACCGACACCAGTTAAGTCAACTGCCTGAGGCTGGAATTTCTCTGAACCAACTGAGGCAGTTGGCCTTGAGTCATGGGTGGCAGGTGGAAGCGAGTTGGCTCAATGTGATGCGTGACGGTGAAGTTGAGATTGTATTCAGCCGCTCATCTCAACTCGCCCAATTTACCACACGTAGCCTCGGGACAGAGCGGTCACGGTACGCGAATACGCCTGCTCAAAAGAATTTGGCGGCTGAATTAATCCCTCACTGGCGAGCCTATCTCAAAGATAAATTGCCGGATTACATGCTGCCAGGTGCCTTTGTTCTCTTGGATGAATTCCCCCTAACCTCCAATGGCAAGCTAGACCGCAGGAAATTGCCAGAGCCAGATCGTTCGGACCTGGTTACCAGGAGTGAATTGGCTACCCCGCAAACTCCAACCGAGGCGAGTCTGGCTGTGCTTTGGGGTGAGGTGTTGGGCTTGGAAGAAGTCGGACGCGATGACAACTTCATTGAGTTGGGCGGTCATTCATTGCTGGCTACCCAGCTTGTCGCCCGGATCCGCGCCACCTTCAAGGTTGATCTGTCGCTGCGACGTTTATTTGAAAGACCGACCCTCACGGCTGTTGCCGATTTCATTGACCACCCCCGCGGGCAAACCGGCAATGAACAAGTAGACCTCTCCGTCGGGAATAACTCAGCCGCAAACACCTCGCCGTCCCTACCCCCCCTCCAACTCCCTCCTCACTTGATTACCCTGCAGCCCGAAGGCGGGCGCCGCCCTCTCTTCCTGGTTCATCCGCTGGCCGGCCTGGTTTTCCCCTATTATGAATTGGCTCTACAGTTGGGATCCGATCAACCAGTTTACGGTCTACAGTCGCTAGGGATTGCCGGCGAAGCTTTACCCTTACTCCGAATCGAGTCCATGGCCGAGCACTATCTTGCAGCCATCCGTCAGGTTCAACCGGAAGGACCTTATCAGTTGGCCGGCTGGTCCTTTGGGGGGACAATCGCTCTGGAAATGGCCCAGCAGTTACAAAAAATAGGTGAGTCCGTAGCTTTCTTGGGCATCATCGATACGCGCTTATATTCAACCCGCTTCGCGACTTTCTGGCATGGATCCAGAGTGTTCTTAACCAGCATGTTGCCTCATCTAGGGCCGTATATCTCTGATTATCTGTATGTGCCGTCAGCCCCATCCCACTCAAAGCAAGGCGAGCAACAATCCTCCCGGTTTTTTAGCAAGCTCATGGCACTCTTCCAAACAGCGGAACCGGGTATGCCGAATTTGAAAACGCCAGAGTTTAAGCGCCTCCTCCAAGTGTTCCAGGCAAATGTCCAGGCCGATAGTCGCTATCGGCCGCAAAGGTATGCGGGTCGGGTGACCTTGTTTAAAACCGCGACCGAACATCCAGACTCAACCTGGGGTTGGGGTGACATCGCGGCCAACGGTGTTGAGCTACACCAAATTCCAGGCCATCATATGAACCTGTTACGTTCGCCGCAGGTGCAGGTCCTGGCTGAAAAACTGTCAGCTTGTCTCGCTCAACCGGCTGAGGTGATTACCTCCTATGCGCTACCTTAGCTCAATGGACACCTTACTCATGCAAAGCGTCGGTGAAAATCTTCTCGCCCGCCCGGATGGGCACTGGCAAGCGGTTCTCGCGCGGAGGCAAGGGGCAAGACCAGTTGGCGTTGTACGCGCAAAAAGGATTATAGGCTCGGTTGAAGTCCACCAGCAATTTCCCCTCACCTAAAGACTCCGGCTCCACGTACCGCCCGGCGCCATACGTTTCCCGGCCCGCCAGCGTATCCACGAACGGCACGAAGAATCCCTGCTCATTTGAATAGAGTGTCAGTTCGGCTTCCTGTCCTTCAACGGTGAATTTGAACTTCCCGTAACGCTGATACATCTGGACAGCGCCGGTGGAGGTTTGCATGCCTACCGTCTGTTTGGCGGGGAACTCTTCCACGGTCACTTCCAGCCGTAGCGCCGGGTTCTCGGGGAAATAGTTAAGCCCTTTGAAATTCTTCTTCTGCGCCGGCTCAAGGGGCGATTGCGAATCCGATTTAAAGAAAAGATCTTTATCTTGGCGGGATTTTTCCAGGTCAGTCATGTTGTAAGTCCAAAGTCCGAGGTCCTAAGTTCGAAGTCCAAAGTCTGATGTCCGGAGTCTGACTTCGGACTTGGAACTTCGGACTGAACGACTTTCTTAGTTTATCACTTTCACCCAGGCGCACAATCCGCCCGGCGGTCTAGTATTTCTCAGCTACAATTGAAGACACAATCTTATTTTTAAAGAGGACCCATCCGCATGAGTAAACTGCTTGTCATTGGCCTGGGGGGCTTTATCGGTTCCGTCCTGCGGTATCTCGTCAGCGGCTACGTTCAGCAAATCAGCCGGAGCGTTCAGTTCCCTTACGGCACGCTGGTGGTCAATGTGGTCGGTTGCTTTATCATCGGTTTCCTCTCACAACTGGCTGACGCGCGCGGCGTATTCAGCGCTGAAGCGCGCGCGTTTGTTTTTATTGGGATTCTCGGCGGCTTCACGACCTTCTCGACCTTTGGCAATGAGACCCTGAACTTTCTCCGTGAGGAAGAGAATTTTCCCGCGCTGGTCAACGTCGGCGCTCATCTCCTGTTGGGCTTGGGGGCGGTTTGGCTCGGCCGGAATGTGGCGTATTCGATCTGGAGATAAACCATGATGCTTCCCGAAGAAGGCTACTTATTGCGCATCTTTATTGGCGAGAGCGATAAGCAGGAGGGCCAACTGCTCTACGAGTGGATCGTGATCCAGGCGCGAGCGCAAGGCTTGGCCGGTGCGACCGTTTTGCGCGGGATGATGGGTTTCGGCGCGAACAGTCGCGTGATCCACACCTTCAAAATTGAGCGGCTCTCGGAAGATTTGCCGGTCGTCATTGAGATCGTGGATACGCGCGAGAAATTGGAAAAGTTTCTGGCCTTCATAGATGACAAAATCACGGCGGGCTTGGCGACACTGGAAAAAGTAAACATTCATTTTTATCGAAGTGGAAAAGATCAACCATGAATGAACTCGAGCATGATCTGATCGAAGCCTGCGCCCAGCTGGGCTGCCCGATTTGTCGCCTGACCGAAGCCTCGGTCAGCCGGTATTTGGATGCGTTGATGTATGAGTTGGTGAACGATGTTGAAATGCGTGACCGCTTGCGCCGCTCGCTGGGATTCTGCAATACGCACGCGCATCAATTATTGAAAAGCGTCGGCGTGTCGCTGGGCATTGGCATTCTCTACCGCGACTTGGTGAACACGATGCTGAAGCAACTTGAACAGGTCAAATTTTCCTCAACGCGCAGCTTAACGCTCCGCGCTGCGCGCGAGGCGCTGGATCGAGAGCAGCCGTCAGCCGCCACCGAGCCGGCGGTGGCGGCGCTCACCCCACCGGAGGGCTGCCCCGCGTGCGCTTATCAAGCGGAAAAAGAAACCCGGTTACTCACAGTGATGCTGGACTCACTTCAAGATGAGCGGCTGCGGACCGCGCTCCAGGCTTCGGCGGGCCTCTGCCTGCCGCACCTGCGGCGCGCATTCCAGTTCGCGCGCGACGAGTCCGCGTTTGAAACGCTCGTCGCCCTCGCGCGGGATCGGCTCACTGCCCTGCGCGCCGAGTTGGACGAATTCATCCGCAAGAACGATTACCGTTTCCGGGATGAAGGCTTCGGCCCGGAGGGTGATAGTTGGCGGCGGGCAATCGCGCAAATCGTTGGACGGGAGGGGAACTAGGGAACTGTAGGAACTACAGGAACTATGAAGACTCTTCTTTGAGAATTTTCCGCTGAAGAGTACAATCTCACATTAAACGCTAATCATCTTCTTCATCAGCGCGTTTGCTTCATTTGTCTTGGTCCTTGGCCCTTGTTCCTTTGTCCTTGTGCCTTCTGCCTTGCCTCTCCAAAAAATGCCTCCTCCTCAGATTACTCGCCCTCACTTTCCCAAAGGCTACGTTGGCAACCCCAAGGCGTTATTAGCTTGGAGTGATGTCGAACAACGCCTCGCGGAAGCTCAGAATTATTGGCTGTGTTCCGTCCGGCCCAATGAACGGCCGCACGTTGTGCCCAAGTGGGCGGTGTGGGTGGAGGGCCGTCTCTATTTTGACGGCAGCCCGGAAACGCGCCACGCCCGCAACATCGCGGAGAATCCCAGCGTTGCCGTGCATCTGGAAAGCGGCACAGAAGCGGTGATCATGGAAGGCACAGCGCAAGCGATCCAAAAACCTTCAGTTGACTTGGCCATTAAAGTCGCGCAGGCTTATAAGACGAAATACGCCGCGCTGGGTTATGCGCCCGAACCCGTTCAATGGGACAACGGCGGTTTGTTCGAGATCATCCCCGCCACGGTCATCGCCTGGACTCAGTTCACCGAGGACCCGACCAAGTTTATATTCACGTAGGAGAAAATTATGCGACCAATTAGATCCGCCTCCAAGTTTGCGCGCTTTTCCAAATGGGCCGCGCATATCACGGGCCGCCCGATCAGCTTTGTGCTGGCGGTCACCGTCATCCTCGCCTGGGCGTTGACCGGCCCGCTTTTTGGTTTTAGCGACACCTGGCAGTTGGTGATTAACACCAGCACGACGATCATGACGTTTCTGATGGTCTTCCTCATCCAGAACACGCAGAATCGGGACAGTGAGGCAGTCCAAATAAAATTGGACGAGTTGATTCGCGCGATCGAGGGCGCGCACAACGCGCTGTTAGACCTGGAGGAGTTGGATGAGGATCAACTCCATCTGATTCGGATGAACTATGAGAAGTTGGCGAGTGATGCCCGGGCCGGCTTGCGGCAGGGCGAGATTGATCCAAAGGTGATTGGGATGAAGCAATAACGTAACTATTCGGGCCGGAAAACCTGCCACGAATTTACGCGAATCTTTTAAATTCAATTCGTGATAATTTGTGTAATTCGTGGCTCAAATCTTCGGTGGTAAAAGGAGGCGGCTGAATAGTTACGCAATAACTTGTATTTCCGATAATGAACCTCCGCCAGCTTTCGCTTGAGAAAGGTATCGCCTGCCTCGCTGTCCTCGGCTGCTTGATCACGTGGGTCAACCATCTCTTCGCCCTCGCCGGTCGGCCGATTTTCTTGTCCCCGGTGGTCACACTGGCGGGCGCGATCCTGGTCGCGGCCTTGGCGCTTCCCGCCCCGCAGAGCTATAACCCGCGCGTGGCCCGCGCCTTCGACCGGGTGCGGCGGCCGGCTCAAATCGTCCTCGGCGCGCTGATCTTCTATGGGCTGGCTCTCGGGGTGGTGGTTCTGACCATCCAGCAGGATCAAATGCTCAGCGTGCCGCCGATCGGTCAAATTCACAGTCGAGCGGTTGGGGTATTATGCTTTCAACCGTTCGCCATGATTGCTTTTCTGCTCTCCGCCGTGTTCAGTTGGTTTAAGCGTCCGTGAGAAAAGGTAGTCAGCCAAACACCCCCGCCTAGCCGATGAGTCAGGTCTGCCTCCAAACCTCACCGATCAACGGCACAGGCGTTTTCGCCGTCGTAGATATTCCGGCCGGCGCGCCGGTCTTGAAAATTGACGATGCGCGCGTGGTGACGTCCGACAACCCGCTGCGCCCGGAGGCCGACGAATACGAGCGGCACTGCGATTACTTAGCCGGCGGCACCGTCGTGCTCATGCAATTACCGGAGCGGCACATCAACCATTCCTGCGACCCGAATACGTTTGTGAAGACTTTAAACGGCAACCGCTATGTGTTCGCGCTGCGCGCCATCGCGGCGAACGAGGAGATCACGTACGATTATTGCATTAATGGTTACGGGGATACGCTCTGGGAATGCCATTGCGGCAGCGCGCGCTGCCGGAAGCTGATCCACTCCGATTTCTTTCACCTACCGCCCGCGCTCCAGTTGGAGTATCTACCGCTGTTGGACAGTTGGTATGTGGAGGAATATTGGGGAAAGGTCGAGGCGCTGCTAAATTTGGCAAGTGAGCCGTGATTTTTTGTACACGGATTGCACCGATCATCACCCCGGCCGGCGCGGGCGGATTTCACTGTGTTTGTTGTTTTCCGTGGTATCCGGCTTTTTCCGCGAAATCCGCCTGCGGCAGGTTTCTTAAGACATGGCGCGGCTTGAATCTTTTAAATACTCAATAATTACTCGCGCGTCCTCAATCGGGTCCGACTCAAAGGGCAGGGTGTGATCCAATTGAACTTTAGTGGACAACCGGCGCGCGGCCTCGCGGACATTCTCCGGGACTGTCTGCTCCATCTGTAATCTCCCCAACTGTTTCATCGCATCCCCGGATTGGCCTGACCATTCCCGGATCGCGAGCGCCGCCGCGCGGCGCGCACACACGCGCGCCTGACCTGCCTGCCCGGCCGCCACCGCTCGGCGGGCCTGGGTGAGTTCGGCTTCGATTTGTTGGTCCGCAATCATCTCCGGCTTACGCGTGTACTTTTCCGAACCACCCGCGCCGCAGCATCCACTTCCCCACTTCCAGCACCACGCACACGGTAGAACTCAAAAGGATGATGATCGTCCAATCCATGAGTGTCAGGCTAAAGGTTCTAAACACCGCATGCAGGAAAGGCAGGTAGACGATTAACGAAATCAACAACAATTCCCACAGAATGGACAAGTTCAACCACCGATTGGCAAAAGGCCGCCGGAACACGGAATGCCGGTCGGAGCGAAAGTTGTACGCCTTGAAGAACTCGAACAGCACCACCGAGACGAAGGTCATGGTTCGGGCCTCCTCGATGGTCCGGCCGGTTGCCAGCGCCCAGGCAAACAATCCCAGGTTGACGGCGGCCAACCAGATGCCGCCCATCAACATCAAGCTGACCATCGGCCGGGTGAAGATGCCCTGGCGTGGATTGCGCGGTGGGCGGCGCATCAGGTCCCGTTCCGGCGGGTCCACGGCCAGCGCCAATGCGGGCAGGCCGTCCGTCGCCAGGTTGATATACAAAATTTGCACCGTCTCCAGCGGCAGGGGCATTCCCAGCAGCGTAGCCCCGGCCATCAGAATAATCTCGCCGATGTTCGACGACAACAGGTACATGAGATATTTCTTGATGTTGCCGAAAATGCCTCGGCCCTCTTCCACCGCCGCGACGATGGAGGCGAAGTTGTCGTCGGTCAGCGTCATCGCCGCCGCTTCCTTGGTCACGTCGGTGCCGGTAATGCCCATGGCGATGCCGATGTCGGCTTTCTTGAGCGCGGGCGCATCGTTCACGCCATCGCCGGTCATGGCCGCGATGTGGCCTTGCTTTTGCAATGCGGTGACCACCCGCAATTTGTGCGCCGGCGAGACGCGCGCATAGACTTCAATAGTATCTACCTGGCGCTCAAAGTCGGTCTCGCTCATTGCTTCCAGTTCAGCGCCGGTGACCACTCGTCCGGTCTTGAGCAATCCCAACTCCCGCGCCACCGCTTGCGCGGTGAGCGGATGATCGCCGGTGATCATGATCACTCGGATGCCGGCTTCTTCACAGGTTCGGATGGCGGCCTTGGCCTCCGGTCGCGGCGGATCAATCATGCCGATTAAACCGAGGAAGGTCATCTCGCGTTCCGCGTCTTCGATGGCGGGGTTGGCTTTGGAGGCGACCGCCAGCACACGCAGGGCCTCGGCGGCCAGTTGTTGAGCCGTCGCCAGAATTTTTTCCTTCTCGGCGGCGTCTAACTGCGCTTCGCCGCTCTCGGTCAACTGCCGCACACAGGATTCGAGGATGATCTCCGGCGCGCCTTTGGAATACGCGACGCCACCCTCGCCGGAGCGATGTAGCGTGGTCATGCGCTTGGTTTCAGAAGTAAAAGGAATCTCGCCGATGCGCGGGAATTGCGCATCTACATCGTGCTTCTTCAGACCGGCTTTGTCCGCCACAACGACCAGCGCGCCTTCGGTCGGGTCGCCTTTGATCACCCAGCGGTTATCCTGGTGGGCGATGTGCGCATCGGAGGCCAGGTTGCCTGCTTGCAGCAGTGTGATAAGTGGCTTAAAGGTCGCGGGCTCCAACACCGACCCATTACTGGAAAATTCGCCGTGGGGATCGTACCCCGCGCCGGAGACCTCCAGCATTTTGCCGGCGACGTAAATCCGGCGCACCGTCATTTCGTCTTTGGTCAGCGTCCCGGTTTTGTCTGAGCAGATGACCGAGGTGCTGCCCAGCGTCTCGACGGCCGGCAGGCGGCGCACCAACGCATGCCGCTTAACCATCCGTTGGACCCCGATGGCGAGGGAGATGGTCACCACCGCCGGCAACGCTTCTGGAACCACGGCGACCGCGAGCGCGACGCCGAAGAGGAGCATTTCGATGAAGGGCTGTCCCCGGAATAAACCTAACGCGACGATGATCGCCACGATCACAAAAGCCGCACGGGCCAGCAGGCTGCCCACTTTGTCCAGATTCTCTTGCAGCGGCGTCTTTCCGGTTTCAACCGTTTGGAGCAGTTGAGCGATCTTGCCGAATTCCGTCTGCATCCCGGTGGCGACGATGACCGCGCTGCCGCGTCCATAGGTTGCGGCGGTCCCGGCATAGACGACGTTCTTCCGATCCCCCAGCGCCAGACCGGCGTCGGGCAGCGGCGCAATATGTTTCTCCACCGGAACAGACTCGCCGGTCAACGCGGCTTCTTCCACTTGGAGATTGATGGCCTCCACCAGCCGCGCATCGGCCGGAACTTTATCGCCCGCGCGCAGCAAGGTGATATCCCCCGGCACGACTTCGCGCGCCGCGACTTCGTTTTCCTCGCCGTCGCGGATCACCGTCGCCGTCGGCGCCGCCATTTGGCGCAGCGCCTCAATCGCCCGCTCGGCGCGGTATTCCTGAATAAAACCTAATCCCACGGCGAAGAGTACGATGACCGCAATCGCAATCGCGTCCACGCCCTCGCCGAGCAGGGCCGAGACCGCCGTGGCGATGAGCAGGATGATGATCAGGACATTTTTGAATTGCTCGATCAGGAGGGTCCAGGGCGAGATCCGGTGAGCGGCTTGTAATTCGTTCGGCCCGAACTCGGCCAACCGCCGTGCGGCTTCGGCGGTGCTCAGTCCGCGTTGGAGATCGGTGCCCAGCTTTTGAACGACGGTTTCGACGGGCAGGGTATGCCAGGCTTCAGCAACCGGCGGCACCTTTTCGGCAGTGGACGACATGGATGACATGCACACCTCGGAGAGTCAGGGTCGGGAACAGGGTTTGTTCAGCCTTGGGGGATCACGCCGACACCTGCCTCAGGATTATAGCCGGGCCGGGTTTATACGCCAATGGAGGGAGGACTCTGGGGCGCATTTCACGCTGGGGGCGAGTTTGCTCAAAGCCCGCGTCCTCGCGGGCGTTCTGGCTAGGCGTTCCGACCGCGAGGACGCGGTCGGGGAGCGTGTTGCCCCCAAGTTGAAATACGCCCAGTACCCTGCGAACTGACCGCGCTTTCTGACCGGCCCTTTTCCGGTTACAATGGCTCTGCCGATTTGAACTTTACTCTCCGCTTTGGGATTTCGCGTTCTTTGCGGTTGGGATTTGGAATTTTAAATCTTATGAATGCTCTCAAACGCCGTATTCTCGCCGATGGCAAGAATCTGGGAAATGGAATTCTCAAGGTAGACGGGTTCATCAATCATCAAGTGGACCCGCAGTTGATGGACGCGTGCGGGCGCGAATTCGCCGCGCGCTTCGCGCACTTGGGGGCGACGAAAATCCTGACGGCGGAAATCTCCGGTATTGCGCCGGCGCTGACCACCGGGCAGCATTTGGGTTTGCCGGTCGTCTATGCCCGCAAACAGAAACCGATCACCATGCCCAACGAGATCTTCCTCACGCTAACGCCCTCGCATACCAAAGGGCGGACGGTGGAGTTGATCGTCTCGCCGGAATACTTGGGCGCGGGCGAGCGCGTGCTCATCATTGACGATTTTCTGGCCTCCGGCCAAACCATGCTCGGCCTGGTGCGTTTGGCCCAAGCGGCGGGCGCGCGTGTGGTGGGCGCGGGCGCGCTCATTGAAAAATCATTCGAGGGCGGGCGAGAAGCCGTGGCCGCGCTGCAAATTCCATTTGAGTCGCTGGTCATCATTACGGGGATGAGCGACGGCCAGATTATCTTCGCTGATTAGCTCACGGAGACTTTTGAAAATCGAAACCACAGATTACACGGATTTCACAGATTTTAAAAATCTCTCATAATCTGTGAAATCCGTGGTTCCCCTAAAAACCTATGGACTCTATCGCTATTCTCGATTTCGGTGCGCAATATTCCCAACTCATCGCCCGGCGGGTGCGCGAGGCGAATGTCTACTGTCAGCTCTTTCCGTACGATGCACCGGCGGAGCAGGTGCTGGCCCTGAACCCGCGCGGTTTTATTCTTTCGGGCAGTTCGCACTCCGTCTATGATCCCGGCGCGCCCGCGTTGCCCGACTACGTCTTGGGATCAGGCCTGCCGGTCTTAGGTATTTGTTACGGGATGCAGCTCCTCGCGCAGGCTCTCGGTGGTCACGTCGCCGGCTCCTCGCAGCGCGAATACGGCCGCGCTGAAGTACATGTTTCAGCGCCCTCGGTTCTTCTTCCGTCTTCCGTCCTCCGTCCTCCGTCCTCTTTTCACGTCTGGATGAGTCACGGCGATAAAGTGGATCGCCTCCCCCCCGGTTTCCAGGCCATGGCCCAATCCAATAACTGCCCCATGGCGGCAATGGAAGACCCGGCACGCAAACTCTTCGCCATCCAATTTCATCCCGAAGTCAATCACACCGAGCACGGGCGCGAGATCATCCGCGCCTTTCTCGCGGCGGCGGGAGTCCGCGCCGAATGGACGCCAGGCTCGGTCGTCGAGGACGCCGTCGCCAAAGTTCGCGCTCAAGTGGGCCACGCGCCGGTCGTCGCGGCGGTGAGTGGGGGCGTCGACTCGTCCGTCGCGGCGGCGCTCGTGCAGCGCGCGGTGGGTGAACAACTGACTTGCATCTTCGTAGACACGGGCATGCTGCGGCAGGGGGAGCCGGAGGCCGTCGTGGAAGCCTTCGGCGAAAACCTCGGGGCGCGGCTCGTGGCCGTGAACGCCGCCGAAGAATTTCTAGACGCGCTGGCGGGCGTCGCCGATCCCGAAGAGAAACGCAAGATCATCGGCGAGAAATTCATCCGCCTGTTTGAACGCGAGGCGGTGCGGGCCATCGGCTCAAGCGGCGCGGCGAAACATTTTTTGGTGCAAGGCACCATTTATCCGGATGTCGTCGAATCGCGCGGGCCGGAGCGGCAGGTCGCGGCCAAAATCAAAACGCATCACAACGTCGGCGGGCTGCCCAAGGATTTAGGGTTTGAGTTGGTCGAGCCGCTGCGGTATCTGTTCAAGGATGAAGTGCGCGCGGTGGGCTTGGAACTCGGCTTGCCCGAGGCGATGATTTGGCGACAGCCGTTTCCCGGCCCTGGCCTGGCGGTGCGCTGTTTGGGAGAAATCACCTGGGAGCGGCTGGAGACCTTGCGCGCCGCGGATAAAATTGTCACCGACGAACTCGGCGCGGCGGGCTTGCTCCTGCAGGGGCCTGCCCCTTCGACAAGCTCAGGGCGCGGCCTGAGCCTGCCGAATGGAACGGCGCAGGCGTTCGCGGTGTTGCTGCCGGTTCGCTCCGTCGGCGTCATGGGCGATGGCCGCACGTATCACGAAGTCTGCGCGCTGCGCGCCGTGACGACCGACGATTTTATGACCGCCGATTGGGCGCGTCTGCCCTACGAAGTGCTGGCGCGCATCTCCAACCGAATCGTCAACGAAGTCAAAGGCATCAACCGGGTGGTCTACGACATCTCCTCCAAACCCCCGGCGACGATTGAGTGGGAGTGAAAAGAGGATGGAGGATGAATGAAAGAAATGACGAATGAAAAATGACGAAAGACCAATGACGAAGGACGAAGGACGAAGGGTTGCTCACGCGTCACGCGTCACGAGTCACGCATCACTTCTGAATTCTGTCTTCTGTCTCCTGACTTCTTAACTTCCCTCTTGGCCGTTCTTGCGTTACACTTCCCCTATTCACATCCTCTCACTTGAGACCGATTAGGTCGAATAAGGAGGTTCCCATGAGTCTGGATTTTGGAGCGGTGCTCGCCCGCGCGTGGAAAATCACGTGGGAGAATAAAGTCTTATGGATCTTTGGCATCCTGGCCGGATTGGGGAGTGGAGGATCCCCCAATTTCAATATGGACTTCTCCAATTTTAGGACAGGCCCCGGCGGGCAGCCCGAACTTCCGCCGCGCGTCCAGGAGTTCTTTGACCGCTTTGAGCCGACGGTGCTCTGGGCGATTATCGGTGGCATCGTGTGTTTGGCGATCCTCATCAGTTTGGTTCTCTTAGCGCTCTCCATCATTGGCCGGGGCGGTTTGATCGGCGGCGTGCAAATCGCCGAGGCCAATGGGAAAGTCACTTTCGGCGAAGCCTGGAACGCCGGACGTCGCCACTTTTTGACGTTGTTCCTGATTGGACTGTTAGTGGGGATTGTCACCGTTGTTTTGGCGTTAGTCCTAATCCTGCCCGGTATCGGCATTGCGGCGGTGACGTTCGGGGTTGGCATCATCTGCGCGATCCCCTTAATCTGCGTTTTCGTCATTGCGGCGATCATCCTGGGTATCGTCGCCTACTTTGCTCAGATCGCCGCCGTGCTTGAAGGCCTCTCGGTGATGGATGCGTTCCGCCGGGGCTGGGAAGTGCTGCGCGCCAATATCGCCCCAATCATTATTCTGGGGATTATCTTGGCCGTTGTCGGGGGATTCCTTGGCTTTGTGATCTCCTTGCCGATCTTCCTGATTGTCGTCCCGGCGATGATCTCGGTCATGGGCTTTGCGAATGAAAATCAGGCCGTAGGAACAACCGCGCTGGCCGTGGCCGGTTTATGCTTTGTCGCCTATCTGCCTGTGCTGCTGATCGCCGGTGGGATCTTGCAAACCTGGATTACGTCCTCTTGGACGCTGGCGTATCAGCAACTCACGCGCCCTGCGGCGCCCCTCGGCTCTACGCCTGCCCCGACGATCGTTCATCCGCTGTAAAAGAGACTCGACCGGCCCGGTCTCCGTTCGTGAGATCGGGCCGGCCTCGGTAGCTTCCTCACTCGTCACATGTCACGGATCACTTTGTCCCGCCTCACTTCTTTTTCAGTCAGCCTCCTCGTCTGCCTGCGCCTGCTGAGCTTCTCGATCCCCGCCCGCGCGCAGAGCGAAAACGAAACAGCGCTGATCACGGCGGTGGAGACCTCCACGTTTCCGGCGATGGAGGTCTACCTGACGGTGAATAACGCCGAGGGCCAACATCTCGCGGGATTAGACTCCAGCGCCTTCAGCCTCACCGAAGATTCCAAGCCAAGCGCCGCGCTCACAGCGACCGAACAGGCCGTGGGCGTGCAGGTCGTCTTTCTCTTTGATACCTCGGCCGCTTTCAAGACGCGCAATGCCAACGGCATTTCCCGCCTGGACTTTTTGAAGCAAGCGCTGACGGACTTCGCGCAGACCACGCCGTGGATGAAAGACGACCTGGACGATGTGTCCGTGTTCGCCTCCGAAGGCGCGCTCGTCCAACATAGCCGCACGGGCGCGGAGGTGGCGCAGGCCGTGAGTGACTATGCCACGAACTATGCCGGAGTGGCGGACTCGTTTCCGCTCATCAACCAGGCGCTCGACTTCGCCTCCGACGCCACGCACCAGCCGGGCATGCGCCGGTATTTAGTCTTGATCTCCGGTGGCCTCCTGCATGCCGGTTCGGAGGCGCCGATTGCGGATGTGGCGGCGCGCGCGCAGGCGGCGCATGTCCAAATCCAAACGGTCTTCGTCGGCACGCCGGATGTGGAAGCTGAGCCGGGGGCGCAACGGCTGCAACAACTGGCCCAACTCACCGGCGGCCACTATTTCCTTTTTGAGAAACCGGCCTCGCTGACGCCCCTCTTCCAACACCTCGCCGATCAGCGTACTCAATATCGGTTGAGCTATCGTTCCGCGCTGGCGGTTACCGGACAACATAGCGTGAGTGTCACTGTCCGGCCGGCGGCCGGCGCAGCGCTCGTGGCCGAGGCGAGCATCTTCCCCTTGCGACTGGAACCGCCGTCGGTGACCATCCATGATCTCCCCGAAAGTCTCTCGGTCGCTTCCGTTTCTCCCTCCACCGATTACGCGGTACCGATTACGATTGATTTCTCGGATGGTCATCCGCGCCAACTAACTGAAGTGCAGTTGCTGGTGGATGGAAAGGTGGTGACGACGGAAACTCAGCCGGAAACGCTGGAGACGCTTGTCTGGCCTTTGAAAGATTATCAGGAGAGCGGGGCGCATACCCTGCAAGTCCACGTGACGGATGAATTGGGGCTGGCAGCGGACAGTGGCGCGGTGGAAATCACTTTGGAAATTACTTCCCCGTCTTTAACTCAAAAGATCGCCAGCCCTTTCAATCTCACCGTCGCGGCTGTCGTCGGCCTTGGAATAATTGCGGTGGCCGGCCTGGTGTTGATGGTGCGGCGCCGCCCTCCGAGCCGCCGCCGCAGTCGCATGGGCGAGACGATGCCCCTGGTTCCCGTGACGCCGGATACAGTTCCAGCCGCGCCGCTGCCCAGGCATGAGCAGACCAAGCCGCGCCCCGCTTTGCGTCCGCCCGGACCCGCCTTCCGTTTTTCTAATCCGGCGGCTCAATCTAAATCGGCGAGCAAGGCGTACTTTGAAGTTGTGGACGCCGGGGGCGGCGGCGCGCCGCGCGATAATATCGAGATCAGGAGCGCGAGTCTGCGCTTGGGCCGCGATCAGGCGTCGGTTGAAGTTGTCTTCCACGATCGCTCGGTGTCTCGCCGCCATGCGCGGATCGAGGAGGTCGAGGGCGTCTTCCGAATTTATGATGAGGGGTCCACGTCCGGGACGTGGGTGAATTTCACGCAGGTTCCCAAAGGCCAGGGCCGGCAACTGCAGCCCGGCGATGTGATCAATTTAGGCCGAGTCCAACTCCGTTTTAAGCGGCGCGATGGTGCGCCAGCGGCGGGTAACAGCGCCCGCACCACCAAGGCCGACGAGCCAACCCCGTCTTTAGGGGATACGTCCCCCACCGAACCGCACAAGCCAGCTTAATCACGAATGACTTCAAAAGGGGGATTCAACCGCAGAGCGCGCAGAGTGCGCTGAGTTTTTTTATTGTGATTCTCTGCGGACTCCGCGCGCTCCGCGGTAAAAAAAGATTTTTTGCATTAGCGCGGGCCTTGGCCCTGCTGGGCTTTCCGCCGGAGCACTTGCACTTTCTCCAGCAGCGTGCGGAAATATTCCGTCTCCGTAATCTCGGACACTTGAGTGGATTTCTTGGCTTCATCCACCAGGATGCGCAATTCCTGAAGCTGCGCTTCCAGGCGCTGCTCGCGGATGTAGGCTTCCAACGCCACGGTCGCTAAGGCCGAAAGCGATTCAACCAGATGCTGCAACGTTTGGTCGAAGGCAATCACCTCGCCCGATTTTTGATCGCGCGCGTTGATTAATTGTAAGACGCCGATGACCTGGTTCGCGTGATTCTTGAGCGGAATCGTTAGGAAGGATTTAGAACGATACCCGTTGGCTTGATCAAAAGACCGCGTGCCGGAAAAGTCGAAACCCTCCGCCTCGTACGCATCCGGAATATTAATCGATTCCGCGGTCAACGCGGCGTGCGTCGCGACATTATTGTGATTGGCCGCGCCCGTAGCCTCGTCGTATAAACGCAGCGGCTCAAAGGTGATCTTTTGGCCGGTCGTCCCACCTAAGGCAATGTTCAATGAATCGGTGCGCATGATCTCGAACTTTAGGCGGTCGCCTGCCCCAGGGTTGTTGGGGTCGGCGGTGCGCAGGTACAAGGTGCCGCCATCGGCGTTGCACAGCAGCTTGGCGTCCAGCAGGATCATCTCCAGCAGGCGGTCAAAATCTTTTTCCGCCGAAAGTGCTACGCCCAGGGGGATGACCAATTGCAGCAATTCTTCGGCGCGTTCCTTTTCCTTGGCGATCTGCTGCCAGGCGGCCTGTTCCCGGTCACGTAGAAATTTTTTCTCCAGGCTGGCGCTGAGGCGGGCTTTGAGCAGCACGGCGTTAAACGGCTTGGGCAGATAATCCTCCGCGCCCAGTTCGATGCAGCGGGTCACGCTCTCCATATCCTCCAACGCCGAAATGATAATGACGGGAATGTGCCGGAAGTCTTCGTCCCCTTTTAACTTTTCCAGCAGTTGATAGCCGTTCATATCCGGCATCATGATATCGAGCAGGATCAAATCGAACTTGCGCGCCATCAGCATCGCCCAGGCCTGCCGGCCGTTTTCGGCAACCGCCGGCGTGTGCCCCTCCCGCTGGAGATGGCGGCCGAGCAAGTCCCGGTTAAGTTCGTTGTCTTCGACGATGAGGATGAGGCCCGGTTTACGTTTTGTCATGTGCCTCTGTTTTCTATGAGCGCTTGTTCTAGGAGGGAATGGGTTTGGGTTGCTTCGCGCCAGCGCCCACGAGGTATTTTAGCACTACCTGGAGAACAAGGATATATGCTTGTTGGGTGGGCACAGGGCAATCGCATCTTATTGGGCCAAGACGGCCAGGAGATAGTCTTCGCTCCAGCCCGCGCGCAAGCGCTTGCCTTGGATACCTTGTTTGACCGTCTTGTCCCGACGCAGCAGGTTGAGGGCCAGA
>Ga0209382_10001597_pt1 | contig 35241 bp, 28 predicted proteins | sample SoiMetdeltSBSDD5_FD_187599 | JGI IMG/M metagenome (GOLD analysis project Ga0209382, IMG submission 187599) | Bulk soil microbial communities from a Populus tree surrounding site in Tennessee, USA - Soil MetaG P. deltoides SBSDD5 (SPAdes) (version 2) | ecosystem: Environmental > Terrestrial >... | reverse complement strand
CCTCGTCGCGCTGATCGCCTTCGGGCTCTCCTGCTCCGTGTTCCTGCCCATCGCGCTGGTCCGCGACCCCGCCGGCCTTGCAGCGCTCGTGCGGCGCCCGGCCCCGCTACTCGGGATCAACGTGACCACGGCCCTGGCGTGGCTGTCCTTCTTCTTCGCGCTGAAGACGATCGAGCCGGCGCTGGTGCAGGTGCTCTTCTATGGCGTCGGCCCGCTGTCGGTGCGGTGGCTGGACGGTCTCGTGCCCGGCTCGAGCCGCACGACGCTGAGCCGCGCCGAGCACGGGCTGCACGTCGGCCTGCTGGCGTCGCTGCTCGTCGCGGCCGCGGTCGCGCTGGGCGGGCTCTCGGGGCTCGGCGTCCAGCGCCCGGCCGTCGCGGCGGCGGGCGTCGCGCTGGCGGTCGGAGGTGGCGTGTCGATCTCGATCAGCAGCCTGCTCTGCCGGACGCTCAACGACACCGGGATCCGGCCGGCCACGCTCTTCGCGCTCAGGTTCCCGGCCGCGATCGTCCTGGCGGCGACCTTCGCGCTCGCCGCGCCGGCCCCGCTCGTCTCGGGCGTGGCGCCGGGGCTCCTCGTCGGCGTCGCGCTCGCCTCGCTCGTGCTGATCGTGCTGCCGAACTACGTCAACCAGGTCGGCGTGGCGCTGGCGTCGCCGGTCACGGTGCGCGCCGTGCTCGCCCTCGGTCCGGTGCTCGTGTTCGCGCTCCAGCTGCTCGAGCAACGCGTGTCCTCGTCGCCGGCGACGCTGGCCGCGTGCGCGCTGTACGGCGTCTGCGCGCTCGCCGCGGCGGTCGCCCGGCGCCGCGCGATCGCAAGGTCGGTGGACACCGCGGCCGCCCCGGTCGCGCTCCCCTCCCGGTAACCTCCTCCGCCCTCGGGCCCGTCGGGTAGACTGGCCCCCCGGAGGAGACTGATGGCGATCCCGAAACAGTCGTTCGAGCCGGACCGCGAGGGCCCGCTGCGCGGGGTTCGCGTACTCGATTTCTCCCGGCTCGTCGCCGGCAACATGCTGAGCCTGCAGCTCGCCGACTTCGGCGCCGAGGTCGTGAAGGTCGAGTCACCCGGCCGGGGCGACACGCTGCGCGACTGGCGCGAGGCCGGGGTCAGCGTGCACTGGAAGGTCTACGCGCGGAACAAGAAGAGCATCACGCTCGATCTCAAGGCGCCGGAGGCGCCCGGCATCATCCTCGACCTCGCCGCCCACTTCGACGTCCTGATCGAGAGCTTCCGGTACCGCTATCTCGAGAAGCTCGGGGTCGGCCCCGACCGCCTCCTCGAGCGCAACCCGAGGCTGGTCGTCGTGCGCGTGTCGGGATTCGGCCAGACCGGGCCGTACGCGAAGCGCCCTGGCTTCGGCACCCTCGTGGAGGCCATGTCCGGCTTCGCCTCGCGCAACGGCTTCGAGGACCGCGAGCCGGTGCTGCCGCCGCTGGCCATGGCCGACATGATCGCGGGCCTGTCGGGCGCGATGGCCACCGTCATCGCCGTCCGCAACGTCGAGGTCAACGGCGGCCGCGGGCAGGTCATCGACGTCAGCCTGCTGGAGTCGATCTTCTCGATCCTCGGCCCCGAGGCGGCCATCTACAAGCTCTCGAAGAAGGTCCGCAAGCGCGTGGGCAGCGCCTCGGAGGGCACCTCGCCCCGCAACGTCTACGCGACGAGCGACGGCGGCTGGGTCGCCATCTCGGCCTCGACCCAGGCCATGACCGAGCGCCTGTTCCGGGCCATCGGCCGCGACGACCTGAACCGGGACCCGGCCTTCAAGACGAACACCGAGCGCGTGAAGCGCCGCGAGGAGGTGGACGCCATCGTGGGCGGCTTCATCAAGCAGCGCACGCTCGCCGACGCCATCGCGTTCTTCGAGGCGGCCGAGGTCACGGCGGCGCCCGTCTACGACATCGGCCAGTTCCTCGACGACCCGCACGTGCAGGAGCGCGGCATCGTGGTCGAGGCGCCCGACGACGAGATGGGCGAGGTGCCCATGCACGCGATCGTGCCGCGGCTGAGCGGCACGCCCGGGCGCCTGCGTAGTCCGGCGCCCCGGGTCGGCCAGCACAACCGGGAGGTCTTCGGCCGCATCGGCTACTCCGACGAGCGCATCGCCGCGCTCACCCAGAAAGGCGTCATCTGACCATGGCCGCGCCCCGCGCTCGCCGCTCGTCGCTGATCCTGCCCGTCAACGTGCCCCGCTTCGTGGAGAAGGCCTACAGCCGCGGCGCCGACGCCATCGTCCTCGATCTCGAGGACTCGGTGCCACCCCAGGAGAAGGCCAGCGCGCGCAAGCTCGTCCGCGACGCCCTGGCCGTCGCCGGTCGCGGCGGCGCCGAAGTGCTCGTGCGCGTGAACAACGACCCGGCCCTGCTCGTCGACGACATCGACGCGGCCGTCCACCCCGGCCTCGACGGCCTCTCGATCCCCAAGGCCGAGACCGCCGCCCAGATCCACGCCATCGTCGCCCAGGTCGAGCGGCTCGAGCGCGCCCGCGGCCTCACGCCCGGTCACGTGTGCCTGTCACTGGCCCTCGAGACACCGCGGGGGTTCCTGGCGGCCGAGGAGATCGCGCGCTCCAGCGATCGCATCGCCACCATGAGCATCGGCGTCGAGGACTACGCGCTGGAGCTGGGGGTCGAGCCCTCGGCCGAGGGGCTCGAGTTCCTCTACCCGGTCGCCCACCTGGTGACGGTGTGCAAGGTCGTGGGCGTGCAGCCCACCGGGCTCGTCGGCAGCATCGCGGGGTTTCGCGACCTCGCCGTCTTCGAGCAGGCCGCCCAGCGGGCGCGCCAGCTGGGCTGCGAGGGCGCGGGGTGCATCCACCCGGACCAGGTCACGGTGCTCAACCGGGTCTTCACCCCGGATCCCGCCAAGGTCGAGTACGCGCGGCGAGTCGTCGAGGCGTTCGAGGAGGGGGTGCGGCGGGGAACCGCCTCGGTGAACCTCGATGGCAAGATGGTCGACGTGCCGGTCTACAAGCGCGCCCAGGTGGTGATGACGCGCGTCCGGGCCATCGAGGCGACCGAGCGCCGCAAGGCCGAGGCCCTGGCGAAGAACGCCCGTCCTTGACCCGCTCGGGCGCGGGGGCTACTCTCCCCCAGATCGTGCGAGCGACGGGTCGCGAGGTCGTATGGAGGTCCGGACTCATGGGTGCCGGATTCGGGGCACGGCCGGGCTGAGCCATGGCGCCGTCGACGAACGGTGACCCCGGCGCGGAGCTGAAGGCGCAACGAGCCGCACTCACACGGGCGCGGGCAAAGGGCGCCCGGCTCGCGACGGCCGAGGCCGAGGCGCGGGAGCGTCAGGCGGCGACCGCCGAGGTCCTCCAGCTCATCTCGCGCTCCCCCGCCGACGCCCAACCCGTGTTCGAGGCGATCGTCAGGCACGCCGCCCGGCTCTGCGACGCGGAGTTCAGCGCGGTGGCGCGCCTCGACGGCGAGCTCCTCCACCTCGCGGCGATGGCTCACATGTCGCCCCGCGAGACCGAGGCCTATCGCAGTCTCTTCCCGCGGCCGCCACGTCGGGACTTCGTCATCGGCCGGGCGTTCATCGACCGCCAGCCGGTCCACGTGAAGGACGTCCGGACCGACCCCGACTACGACCCCCGAACGCTCCAGGTCCTCCAGCGCGCCGCGCCCTACCGGACCTATCTCGGCATCCCCATCCTCCTGAACGGCGTGGCGATCGGGGCCATCGGGTGCGGCCGCCGCCGGGTGAAGCCCTTCACGGCGGCGCAGATCGAGCTCGTCCAGACCTTCGCCAGTCAGGCCGTCATCGCGATCGAGAACGTGCGGATGTTCAAAGCGCTGGAGGGGCGCAACCGCGATCTCGCCGAGGCGCTCGAGCGCCAGACGGCTACGAGCGAAGTCCTCCGAGTCATCAGCAGATTCCAGACCGATGTCCAGCCGGTCTTCGAAGCGATCGCGGCCAAAGCCCTGGACCTGTGCCGGGCGACGACCGGCTGGGTCTATAGATTTGACGGCGAGATGATCAACATCGCCGCGGCCCACAGCCTGAGGCCGGAGGCCGTCGACGTCGTTCGGCAGAGCTATCCGATGCCTCCCAGCTTGGGTGGCGGTACCGCCCGCGCGATCCTGAGCCGGACCATCGTCTACATTCCGGACATCCGTGAGGATCACGAGTACAGGCTCGGCGCTCTCGCGCAGGCTGCCGATTACTTGAGCGTCCTTGCCGTGCCGATGTTGCTGGCCGGCAAGCCGATCGGGGTGATTACGGTCACGGGGGCTGACGCTGGAGCCTTCTCGCACAAGCAGATCGAGTTGCTGCAGACCTTCGCGGACCAGGCCGTCATCGCCATCGAGAACGTCCGGCTGCTCGACGAGCTCCACTCACGCAACACCGATCTCAGGGCCTCGCTCGAGCAGCAGACGGCGACCAGCGAGATCCTGCGAGTCATCAGCAGCTCGCCGACTGACATTCAACCGGTTCTCGACACGGTTGCGGAGAGCGCGGCCCGGCTGTGCGAGGCGTTCGACGCTGCGATCTTCTTCCGCCATGGTGACCAACTCCGCCTGACCGCACATCACGGGGCCATCCTCGTGGGCCCGATCGGCACGTTCACGCTTCCTCTCGTGCCTGGGATTGTCGGCGCTCGATCGGTGCTCGACGGGCGAACCATTCACGTGGCTGACATGCAGACGGAAGGGGAAGAGTTCCCCGAGAGCAGCGAGAACGCCCGTCGCATGGGCTTCCGGACGATCCTGTGTGTTCCCTTGATGCGCGAAGGTGTGGCGACCGGCTGGATCCAGCTGCGCCGCACCGATATTCGACTCTTCACGGAACGACAGGTCGCCCTCCTCGAGACCTTCGCCGACCAGGCCGTCATCGCGATCCAGAACGTCCGGCTCTTCGAGGAGCTGGAGGCTCGCAATACCGAGCTGCGGGTGGCCCTCGAACAGCAGACGGCCACGGCCGACATTCTCCGCGTGATCAGCGGCTCGCCGACCGACATCCAGCCGGTCCTCGACACGGTCGCTGAGAGCGCCGCGCGCCTGTGCGCGGGCCACGACGCCAGTATCTTTCGCCGCGACGGCAACCGGCTCCTCCTCGTCGCGCACTATGGACCGATCGCCTTCGGCCCCATCGGTGAGTTCTCGCTCCCGCTCGTCGCCGGGACCGCCAACGGACGCTCCGTGCTCGAGGCCCGGACCATCCACGTAGCCGATCTCCAGTCAGCCGACGATGAGTACCCCGAGGGGGCCGAGACCGCGCGCCGCTGGGGCCACCGAGCGGTGCTCAACGTGCCGCTGCTGCGCGAGGGCGCGGCCATCGGCTCGATCAGCCTCCGACGCGCCGAGGCCGAGCTCTTCACGGAACGGCAGATCGCCTTGCTCCAGACCTTCGCCGACCAGGCCGTGATCGCCATCGAGAACGTCCGGCTCTTCACCGAGTTGCAGGCGAAGAACGCCGACCTCACCGAGGCGCTCGAGCAGCAGACAGCCACCGCCGAGATCCTGAGAGCGATCAGCAGCTCACCCACGGACGTCCAGCCCGTGTTCGCCACGATCGTCCGCAGCGCCGTGCAGCTGTCCGGTGCTCGATTCGGCGCCCTCTATCGGTTCGACGGCGCGCTCCTACACCTCGTGGCGTATCACAACCTCACCGCGGAAGCACTGGAGACCCTGCGGCGCGCGTATCCGATGGCGCCGACCCGTGCGCAGGTCTCGGGCCGGGCGATCCTCACGCGTGCGGTCGCCGAGATCCCCGACGTGTGGGAGGACTCGGAATATCCCCAGGACATGGCGCGCCAGGCCGACTGGCGCAGCCTCCTCGCGGTGCCTATGCTCCGGGCCGATGGGGCGCCGATCGGCGCCATCGTCATCCAGCGCGAGGAGCCGGGCCCATTTGCCCGTGGGCACGTCGGGCTCCTCGAGACCTTCGCCGACCAGGCGGTCATCGCGATCGAGAACGTCCGCCTGTTCACCGAGCTGGAGGCCCGCAACAGCGAGCTGCGGGTCGCGCTCGAGCAGCAGACGGCGACGAGCGAGCTGCTCAAGGTGATCGGCCAGTCCACCTTCGACGTGCAGCCGGTGTTCGAGATCCTGGCCGAGAACGCCGTGCGGCTCTGCGAAGCCGAGCGCGGATTCGTCTATCGGTTCGACGGCCAGCTGTTGCATATCGTGGTGGCGCACAACGCCTCCCCTGAGTTCACGACCTATATCGCGCAGCATCCGTTCGGCCCGGGCCGCCACAACTGCGCCGCGCGCGCCGCCCTCGAGCAGCGGACTATCCACATCCACGACGTCCGCGCCGACCCCGAGTACACCTATGGATCGGCCCAGGTGGATCCCTACCGGACGATCCTGGGGATTCCCATGCTCCGGGCGGGCGATCTGCTCGGCGTCATCATCATCTATCGCCACGAAGTACGGCCGTTCACCGATGGCCACATCGCCCTGATGGAAACCTTTGCCGATCAGGCCGCGATCGCCATCGAGAATGCGCGGCTGCTCACCGAGCTGCAGGCGAAGAACGCCTCGCTCACCGAGGCCCTGGAGCAGCAGACGGCGACCAGCGAGATTCTGCGTGTGATCTCGAGCTCGCCCACCGATCTCGCGCCGATCTTCGAGAGCATTGCGCGGAGCGCCGGTCGGCTGTGCGGCGGCGTCATGGGAGGCGTGTTCCGATACGACGGCGAGATGATGTACCTCGGGGCCATGGCGAACTTCGGTCCGGGCGGCGAGGACACGTGGCGGCGCGTCTACCCTCGCCCCGCGACCCGGGATACCGCGACCGGCCGGGCGATCCTGGAGCGGGCGCTCGTCATCATCCAAGACGTGCACCAGGACGTCCGCGCCGAATGGGCCCGGGAGGTGGCCCGAAGCGGTGGCTATCGGAGCGCAATGGCAGTCCCGATGCTGCGCGAGGGCGTTCCGATCGGAGTGATCCTGGTCTGCCGTGTCGAGCCCGGATCGTTCCCGGACGACCAGGTGCAGCTCCTCGAGACGTTCGCCGACCAGGCCGTCATCGCCGTCCAGAACGTGCGCCTCTTCACCGAGTTGGAAGAGCGCAACAGCGAGCTGCGGGTGGCGCTCGAGCAGCAAACGGCCACCAGCGAGCTTCTCAAGGTGATCGGCCGATCCACCTTCGACCTCCGGCCGGTCTTCGAAACGCTCGCCGAGAACGCTGTCCGCCTCTGCGAAGCGGTGCAATCAGCGATCTTTCGCTCCGATGGCCAGCTCCTTCGGCTAGTGGTCGCCCACAACTTCACCCCGGAGGAGCGAGAGGTCCTCGAGCGAAACCCAATCGCGCCCGGACGCGAGAGCGCCGCCGGACGAGCCGCCCTGGAGCGATGCGCAGTCCACATCCACGATGTTCGGGCCGACCCGGAGTTCACGTACCTGGGCGGGCAGATCCCCTTCCGAACTCTCCTTGCCATTCCCATGCTCAGGGGGGACGAGCTGCTCGGGACGATCGTCATCCGGCGGGACCAGGTCCTCCCCTTCACCGACGGTCAGATCGCGCTGATGGAGACCTTCGCCGACCAGGCGGCCATCGCCATCGAGAACGCCCGCCTGCTCACCGAGCTGCAGGCGAAGAACGCCTCGCTCACCGAGGCCTTGGAGCAGCAGACGGCGACCAGCGAGATCCTGCGCGTCATCAGCAGCTCGCCGACCGACGTGCAGCCGGTGTTCGACATCATTGGGGAGCGCGCAGAGAAGCTCTGTGATGCCGAGATCAGCGTCGTCTCGAGAGTCGATGGCGAGCTGATCAACCTCGTCTCACTTCACGGCGTGAGCCAGGAAGGGGCCGACGCGGTGCGGCGCGTATTCCCGATGCGACGAAGCAACGAGACGGTGACGGCGCGCACGGTCCACGCCGGCTCCGTGGTTCATGTCTCGGATGTCCTCGACGATCTGGAGTACGAAAACAAGCAGACGGCCCGGACCAGCGGCTACCGGGGATGCCTTGGAGTACCGATGCTGCGCGACGGGCACGTCATCGGGGTGATCTTCGTCGCCCGGACCCACCCGGGATTCTTCACCGACGGCCAGGTCGACCTCCTGAAGACTTTCGCTGACCAGGCCGTCATCGCCATCCAGAATGTCCGCCTGTTCACCGAGCTAGACGCGCGCAACAGCGAGCTGCGGGTGGCCCTGGAGCAGCAGACCGCCACCAGCGAGCTGCTCAAGGTGATCGGGCGCTCGACCTTCGACCTCCAGCCGGTCTTCGAGACGCTGGCCGAGAACGCGGTCCGCTTGTGCGCGGCCGAGCGGGCGTTCATCTACCGCTTCGATGGTCAGTTCCTCCGAGCGGCGGCCACCCACAACGTGGCCCACGCGCTGAGGGAGTTCGTCGACCGGAACCCGAACCCTCCCGGACGCCACAGCGCGTCGGGCCGCGCGGCCCTCGAGCGTCGCACGATCCACATCGAGGATGCGCGAGCGGAACCCGGCTACACCTATGGACTGGACGTCGACCCGATCCGGACGGTGCTCGCCATCCCCATGCTGAGGATGGGGGAGCTCCTCGGCGTGATCGTGATCCTCCGGCACGAAGTGCGGCCGTTCACCGACGGCCAGATCGCGCTCATGGAGACCTTCGCCGACCAGGCCGCCATCGCGATCGAGAACGCGCGGCTGCTCACCGAGCTGCAGACCAAGAACGCCTCCCTCACCGAGGCTCTGGAACAGCAGACGGCGACCGCCGACATCCTCCGTGTCATCAGCCAGTCGCCGACCGACGTGCAGCCCATCTTCGATGCGATCGTGACGAGCGCGGTCCGGCTGTGTGACGGGGTGTTCAGCGTGGTGCTCCGCCTCGACGGCGAGCTCATGCACCTGGCGGCGCAACACAATTTCAACCCGGAGGCCGAGGCGGCCCTGCGCCGGTGGTTCCCGCGCTCGGTCGTCGACGACCGCCTCGTCGGGCGGGCGATCACCGAACGACGGGTCATGAACGTGGGCGACGTCACCACCGAGTTCCGGTTCGTCCCGGCGCAGCAGGAACAGGGCTTTCGCAGCATCCTGTTCGTTCCCATGATCCGTGAGGGTGTGAGTATCGGGGCGATCGGAGTGTCCCGGATGGTGGTGGGGCCGTTCGCCGAGAGCCAGGTGGAGCTCCTGAAAACGTTCGCGGATCAGGCGGTGATCGCCATCCAGAACGTCCGCCTCTTCACCGAGCTGGACGCGCGCAACAGCGAGTTGCGGGTCGCCCTCGAGCAGCAGACGGCGACCAGCGAACTGCTCAAGGTGATCGGGCGGTCCACGTTCGATCTCGACCCGGTTTTCGAGACGCTCGCCGAGAATGCGGTGCGGCTTTGCGACGCCGAGCGGGCCCTCATCTGGCGGTTCGACGGCCACCATCTGCGCGCGGTGGCGACGCACAATGCTTCGCCTCAGCTGATCGACTTCGTCACGCGGAACCCTGTCGTCCCCGGGCGGCACAGCGCCGCGGGCCGCGCTGCCGTCGAGCGGCGCACCGTGCACATCCTGGACGCGCAGGCCGACCCGGAATACAAGTACGTGACGCGGGACGTCGACACGCTCGGGACAGTTCTGAACGTCCCCATGCTACGCGGCGAGGAGCTCCTCGGTGTCATCACGATTTACCGGCGCGTCGTGCGCGCGTTCACGGACAACCAAATCGCGCTCCTGGAGACCTTCGCCGACCAGGCGGCGATCGCCATCGAGAACGCGCGGCTGCTCACCGAGCTGCAGGCCCGCACGGGCGAGCTCACCCGCTCGGTGCAGGAGCTCCAGGCGCTGGGCGAGGTCAGCCAGGCGCTCAGCTCCACCCTCGACCTCGAGACCGTGCTGCGCACGATCGCGGCCCGCGCCGGCGCGCTCGCCGGTACCGACTCCTGCACGGTCTACGAGTACGACGATGCCGCGGGCGAGCTCATCTTCCGGGCGACCCACCACCTCGAGGACGAGGTCATCGCGGTGATGCGGCAGTCGCCGATCCGCCGCGGTGAGGGCGTGGGGGGACGCATGGCGATGACGCTCGAGCCGGTCGAGGTCGTTGACATCGCCGAGCCCGGGGCGTACACGGGCCCCCTGCGCGACGTGCTCCTGCGGACCGGGGCCCGGGCGCTCCTGGGCGTCCCGATGCTGCGCGAGGGGCATCTCATCGGCGGGCTGACGGTCACCAAGAAGACGCCCGGCGCGTTCCCCCAGTCGATCGTCGACCTGCTGCGGACCTTCGCCGGCCAGTCGGCGCTGGCCATCCAGAACGCCCGGCTCTTCCGCGAGATCGAGGACAAGAGCCGCCAGCTCGAGGTCGCCGACCGCCACAAGTCGGAATTCCTGGCCAACATGTCGCACGAGCTGCGCACGCCGCTGAACGCGATCATCGGCTACAGCGAGATGCTCCAGGAGGATGCCGCCGACCTCGGGGCCGAGCAGTTCACCGACGACCTCAAGAAGATCAACGCGGCTGGCAAGCACCTGCTCGAGCTCATCAACGCCGTCCTCGACCTCTCCAAGATCGAGGCCGGCAAGATGGAGCTCTACCTCGAGAGCTTCGACGTGGCCGGCCTCGTCCGCGACATCGCAGCGGTGATCCAGCCCCTCGCCGCGAAGAACGCGAACCGCCTGGACGTGCACTGTCCCGACACCCTCGGGACCATGCGCGCCGACCTCACGAAGGTCCGCCAGGCCCTGTTCAACCTCCTGAGCAACGCCTGCAAGTTCACCGAGCGGGGGACGGTCTTGCTCGCGGTGACGCGGGAGGCGGTCGACGGTCAGGAGTGGCTCGCGTTCGCGGTGCACGACACCGGCATCGGCATGACGCGCGAGCAGCTCGCCCGGCTGTTCGAGGCGTTCACCCAGGCTGACGCCGCCACCACGCGACGGTTCGGGGGAACGGGTCTCGGTCTGGCGCTCAGCCGGCGCCTGTGCCGGATGATGGGCGGCGACGTCACCGCCGAGAGCGAGTCGGGCCGCGGTAGCACCTTCACGATCCGCCTGCCCGCCCGCGTCCAGGACGCCCCCGAGGAGCCCGTCTCGGTCCCGGCCGTTCCCACGGAGCACCTCCCGGCCACCGCCAGCACCGTGCTGGTCATCGACGACGAGGCGGCCGTTCGCGACCTCATGCAGCGCTTCCTCGCCCGCGAGGGCTTCCGGGTCGTCACCGCGGCCGGGGGCGAGGAGGGACTGCAGCGGGCGCGCGAGCTGCGGCCCGACGCCATCACGCTGGACGTGATGATGCCGGGGATGGACGGCTGGGCGGTCCTCTCCGCCCTCAAGGCCGATCCCGCGCTCGCCGACATCCCGGTCGTCATGCTGACGATCGTCGACGACCGGAATCTCGGCTACGCGCTCGGCGCCTCCGACTACCTCACCAAGCCGATCGACCGCGAGCGGCTGGCCGCGGTGCTCGACAAGTACCGGCGCGACCTGCCGGTGCTCGTGGTCGACGACGACGCGGAGATTCGCCAGCTCCTGCGCCGCATGCTCGAGCCCGACGGCTACCGGGTCGTCGAGGCCGACAACGGCCGCGTGGCGCTCGACCGGCTGCGCGACGTCGTCCCGAGCGTCGTCCTGCTCGACCTCATGATGCCGGAGATGGACGGCTTCGAGTTCGTCGCGGAGTTCCGTCGCCAGCCGACGTGGCGGGCGATCCCGATCGTCGTCATCACCGCCCGCGACCTCTCGCGCGAGGATCGCGAGCGGCTCAACGGCTACGTCCAGAAGATCCTCCAGAAGGGCGCCCACGGTCGCGACGAGCTGCTGGCCGAGGTGCGCGACATGGTGGCGACCAGCGTCGCCCGCCGGAGACCCGGAGCCTGATGCCCAAGATCCTGCTCGTCGAGGACAACGAGATGAACCGCGACATGCTCTCCCGTCGCCTCGTCCGCCGTGGCTACGACGTGGCCATCGCGCTCGACGGCGAGCAGGGCCTCGCCATGGCGCGGTCGGAGGCGCCCGCCCTGATCCTGATGGACATGAGCCTGCCGGGCATCGACGGCTGGGAGGCCACGCGTCAGCTCAAGGCGGCGCCGGAGACACGCGGGATCCCGGTGATCGCGCTGACCGCCCACGCCATGTCCGGCGACCGCGAGAAGGCCGTCGCCGCCGGCTGCGACGACTTCGACACCAAGCCGGTCGACCTCACCCGGCTCCTCGAGAAGATCGAGGCGCTGCTCGGGCGGCCGAGCAGCGCGTGAGCATCGACCCCGCGGCGCAGCTCCGCCACGAGTTGCGCACGCCGCTGAACCACATCCTCGGCTACACGGAGCTGCTCCTCGAGGAGCTGGAGGGCCGCGACAAGCCCGAGCTCGCCGCCGGGCTCACCGCGCTGCGCACCGACGCGCGGCAGCTCCTGGCCCTGCTGAACGAGGTCCTGGCCCGCGGCCAGGCGGGGCCGCCCGACGTCGCCGGTGCGCGGGACACGCTGCGGCCGCTGCTCGAGCGCGTCCGCTCAGCCACCGAGTCGCTACGCCGTCAGGGGGGCGAGGCGTCCCTGCGTCCCGATCTCGATCGCATCGCCAGCGCCGTCGAGCGCCTCGACGAGCTCCTGCGCCACGGCGGCGTGGCGCCCGCTCGGGAAGACGCGCGTGGCGCGGACGCGGGGGACGGCGCCGCCGCACCGGCCGAGCGCCGAGCGGTGATCCTCGTGGTCGACGACAACGAGGACAACCGCGACATGCTCGCGCGCCGCTTGCGGCGTCAGGGCTACGAGGTGCTGACCGCCGCCGGCGGGGGCGCAGCGCTTGGCACGCTCGCAGCCGCCCCGGTCGACCTGGTGCTGCTCGACGTGATGATGCCGGACCTCGACGGCTACGCGGTGCTGCAGCGGCTGAAGGCCGACTCCGGGCTGCGCGACATCCCGGTCCTCATGATCTCGGCGCTCGACGACATGGACAGCGTGGTTCGGTGCATCAAGCTCGGGGCCGACGACTATCTCGGCAAGCCCTTCGACCCCGTCCTCCTGCAGGCCCGGATCGGCGCCTGCCTGGAGAAGAAGCGCCTGCACGACCAGGAGGCGCGCCATCGCCGCGAGCTCGCCGAGTGGAACCGGACGCTGGAGCAGCGCGTCGCCGAGCAGGTCGCCCAGCTGGAGCGCCTGGGCCGACTCAAGCGCTTCTTCTCGCCGCAGCTCGCCGAGCTGATCGTGGCCGGCGGCGCCGACGATCCGCTCCGCACGCACCGGCGGGAGGTCACGGTGGTCTTCGTCGACCTGCGCGGCTTCACCGCCTTTGCCGAGACGGCCGAGCCGGAGGAGGTCATGGGCGTGCTGCGCGAGTACCACGCGGCGATGGGCCGCCTCATCCTGGCCCACGAGGGCACGCTCGAGCGCTTCACCGGCGACGGGATGATGATCTTTTTCAACGATCCGGTCGAGGTCCCGAACCCCGCCGAGCGCGCGATCCGCATGGCCGTCGCCATGCGGGACCTCGTCGCCGGGCTCGCCGCGGGGTGGCGCAAGCGCGGCTGGGACCTGAGCCTCGGCGTCGGCGTCGCCCAGGGCTACGCCACCATTGGCGCCATCGGCTTCGAGGGGCGGCTGGACTACGGCGCGATCGGGACCGTCACGAACCTCGCGGCCCGGCTCTGCAGCGAGGCCGGCGCCGGCCAGATCCTCATCTCGGCCCGGGTCGCCGCGGCCGTCGAGAGCCTGATCGACGCCGAGGACCGGGGCGCGCTCGCCCTCAAGGGGTTGGCGCGCCCCGTCCACATCTGGAGCGTTCGTGCGCTGACCGGCTAGCTGTTCCCGCCGCACTGCGGGCCGAGCTGGATGGCCAGGCCCGTGATCACCTCGTCCTTGCCGATCCGGCCGAGATCGACGGCCTGGCCGGAGGGCAGATCGATGAAGTACAGCCGCGACGACGGGCTCCCGGCGGGTCGCAGGGCGGCCAGCGCCTCGTTGTCGGGGCCGATGTCGAACGCAGCGAAGTCGTCGGCGTCGACGCCTAGGCTGCCGACCGTGTTCAGCACACCGCCGTTCGGTGGGACCTGGATCGCCAGCACGTCAGCGTCACGGTCGGCGTCGGCGGCGCGATTGACGTCGAGGTCGTGGAGCACCGTGTTCGTGGTGGGATCGGTGTCGGGATTCGTGTAGGCCACGGCCACCACGCGCGCGATCCGATTCGAGTTCGGATCGCCCATGGCCGGGTAGGCCAGCGGGGTGTCAGTGCCGGCGACGGTGCCGTCGGCCGGCCGGATCCGCATGTTCTGGCCCGTGTCGCTGACGATACGAATCAGGTCGGGCACGGGATTGAAGTCGAAGCCGAACGCGACGCCGGCGAGTGGGATGGCCCGCGCGCCGACCGGCGTGGCCAGTCCGGTCTTGAGGTCGATGGTGTAGAGCTGGCCGACCGGGGCCGTGCCGATGCGGCCGACTCCGTAGAGCACGCCCGTGGAGGGCCGGAAGTCGATGCCGATGAGCGCCTCGCCGGACGCGAGTCCTCCGATGGCGACGCGCGACCGGACGTCCACGGACCGCGACTTCCCAACGCCGAGCTCGCCGAGCAGCTCGAAGAGCTGGGCGGTGCGCCGAAGACGCAGCAGCTCGTTCTGGGTGTTGACCAGGTACACCTGGCCGCAGGTGGCGTCGGCTGCCCACGACCACGCCGGCTGCAGCAACGCGGCCAGACCGATGAGCGCGACGGCGATGAACACAACTCTGGAACGCATGGGACCTCCTTGTGACCCGAAAAAGTAACTGCGTCATGAATTACGGGGGAACCCCCGGAACCGGATTCGGAGGTCTCGGCGCGTCGTCATCGCCGTGACGCGGTCGGACCTTGACCGCGGTCAGACCTTGACGCACTCTCCCTGTCATGAACACACCACGCCGAGTCAACGTCGCCTCCGGTCGCCAGCTCGAGTCGCTCGCCCACTACTCGCGCGCGCTGCGCGTCGGGGACACCGTGCTGCAGTCGGGCACCACCGCCATCGACCGGCAGGGTCAGGTCCGTGGCGAGGGCGACGTCGCCGCACAGGTCGCGGCGATCATGAAGATCGCCGCGTGGAGCATGGGCAAGGCCGGCGGCCGACTGGACGACGTCGTCCGCAGCCGCGTCTACGTCACCGACATCGCCCAGGGTGATGCAGCGGCGCGCGCGATCGCGCCGTACTTCCGCACCGCGCGACCGGCGGCGACCCTCGTGCAGGTCAATGGCCTCGCGCGACCGGGCCAGCTCATCGAGATCGAGCTCGACGCGGTGGATGGCGCCGGCGCGTCCGCGCGGCGCATCGGCTCCGGCGGGCCCCTGGAGGACGTCTACGCGTACTCGCGCGCCGTCCGCGTGGGCGATCGCGTGTTCATCTCGGGCTCGACGGCGCTGCGGGCCGGCGGCGTCGAGGGGCCCGGCGACATGTACCGGCAGACCCACGCCACCATGGAGACAATCCTCCGCGCGCTAGCCGAGGCCGGCGGCGCCCCGGGCGACCTCGTCTACACCAAGACCTTCCTCACCGACCTCGGCAAGGCCGCCGACTACACCCGCGCCTTCGTCGAGGCGCTCGGCGACGTCCGGCCCGTCTCCACCCTGCTCGGCGTGCCGGCCCTCATCCGGCCCGAGCTGCTCGTGGAGATCGAGGCCGAGGCGGTCATCGGCGCGGCGCGGACGCGGCGCGACATCTACACGCAGCACATGCGCGAGAAGCCCCGCGGCTACGCGCGCGCCGTGGCCGTCGGGGACCTGGTCTACCTGAGCGGCTGCACCTCCGTGTCGTCGACGGGCGAGGTGCAGGCCGCGGGCGACTGGGCGCGCCAGTACGACCTCGCCATGGACACCATCCGCTGGGCGCTCGAGCAGGCCGGCGTGTCGGTCGAGGACGTCGTGCGGCGCCGCACCTTCACCGTGGAGGGCGCGCGGCAGAACCGGCCGTACGGCGAGGGGCCGACGCCGTTCGCGAAGAGCCATCCGACCTCGCTCGGCTGTCGCATCAGCGGCCTGGCGCGTCCCGAGCTCGTCGTGGAGGTCGAGGTCACCGCCGTCAAGGGCGCCGGCGCCGGCATCCAGTGGATCGGGCCGGACGAGACGGATCCGCTGGACGCGCGCTAAGCGTCGGCGACGATTAGGGCAGGAGCGCGGCGACAGCGACGGAGGCGTGCGGCGCAGCGAGCGGGGCGATGAATGCGTCGGAGCCCAGCGTCTGCTGGGACGCGTAGCTCCAGCCGAAGGGCGCCGACGCATCGACCGCGGGCTGTCGGTAGACCTCGAGCACGCGGTCCATGAGGTTGAGGATCCAGTAATCCTCCAGCCGGGCGCGCGCGTAGAGGCTGCCCTTGTGACCGCGGTCTAGCGCGAGGCTCGACACGGAGACCTCGACGACGAGCACAGGGCGGGCGGGATGCGCCCGGCCGTAGTCGCGGCGGGCGCCGGGGGCCACCGCGATGTCCGGCTCCGGTTCGGACGTGTCGTCGAGCGCGAGCGGCCCCTGCGAACGAATCAGCCAGCCGGGCCCGAAAGCATCCTTGAGCGCATCCTCGACCAGTCCGACCGCCGTGTAGTGCGCCTCGTTCTGCGGCTCGGCGACCACGAGCTCACCGCCGAGCAATTCGACGGCGTCACCGGGCTGGAAGACGCCGGTCTCGATCAGCCGATCGTACTCCGCCCGCGTCCACTGCTTCGTCCGGATCGGCGACTCCATGCCCGCCACGCTACGATCGGGTCGGGCGGGCGTCAACGCCACGAATCTCGGACACTCGAGCGCCGGCGAGGCGGTGGACGACGAGGGCGCCGGTGATGGCGACGGCGAGGGCGTCGTAGAGGAGCGGCAGGCCGAGCCGCGCCACGACGAAGCCCCCGACGAGCGGACCGACGGCGAGGCCGGAGTCAACCCAGGTCGCGAAGGCGGCGAGCCGCTCGACGGTGCTCCCGGAGCGCTCCTGGGTCGCGAGCACCGGTCCCACCGTGGACAGGAACGCCCGCGCGGCGACCACCACCACGGCGCCCGGGTAGACGACGCCGTGGGCGATGCTCACGAGGCCGGCGACGACCACGACGACGCACGGCACGAGCAGGCGGCGCGCGCCCACGCGATCGACGAGCGGGCCGGCGACGAGCGAGAGCACCACGACCGCGATGCGCTGCCCGGCCAGCAGCAGCCCCGCCGCCAGGAGCGCGGAGCCCACGCCGAGCGAGCCGGCCAGGAGCAGCGAGAGCGTCATCGCGAAGGCGCCGTCGACGGCGGAGATCGTGAAGAACAGGACGTTCAGGGTCGACGGACGCCAGCGCGTCGTGGCGGCGCGGCCGGCGGGCGAGGCCGCGACCTCGCGCGGCAGCGTCAGCGCCAGCGGCACCGCGAGCAGGCCGACCACGCCCAGGACCAGGAAGACCTCGCGCGGCCCGAGGACGAGCGTCAGCCAGGCGCCGACGCTCAGGGCCAGCGCGGGCCCGACGGTGCCGACCGCGCGGTTGAGCCCCACGCGGCGGCCGGTCCCCTGCCCGTCGCCGATGGCGTAGGCGGTCGTCGTCACGTTGAGGACGCCGTACGCGAAGCCCCACACGAGGCGTGCGATCAGCAGCGGCGCGAGCCCCAGCGCGAGGCCGTAGCCCACCGTCGACAGCGCCGCGCCGAACGCCGCCGACGCCGTCAGCGCGCGCAGGCCGAGCCGCCGGTGCAGGGTCGCGACCCAGCCGTAGCCGACGATGCGGACGATCCGGTTCAGCGAGAGCGCGACGCCGACGAGCCCCAGGCCGATGCCGAACGTCTCGGCGTGCAGGGGCAGGACGACGTAGATCAGCGCATCGCCGAACCAGACCAGGCCGAGCACGGCGGCCGCGCGGACGACCACCGCGTCGGCGGACGCGGTGGTCCCCCGGGCCACCTCAGCTCACCATGGCGAAGGTGCGCTCGATGTTGGCCGCCAGGCCGGTGCGCCACGGCCGGTACTCGCCGTAGATCGAGAACGGCTTCTCGTAGGTCGGCGCCAGCGTCGTGGTGACGCGCTGCTTGACCTCGTCCAGCGTCGCCCCGGTCGCGACCTCCTTGCGGACGGCAGCGACCATGTCGTGCACGTAGGCGCGGAACGTCGCGAGCCAGTCGCGTCCGACGACGTCGCCGTGGCCCATGATGATGTGGGTGAAGTCGAGCTGGGCGAGACGGTCGAGCGTGCTGGCCCAGTCTTCGGGATAGCCGTCGCCCATGTACGGCGTCCAGCCGATGACGGCGTCCCCGGTGATGACGACCTTCTCTCGCGGGAGGTAGACGAACACGTCGCCCTCGGTGTGGGCGCGGCCCAGGTGCAGCAGGTGGATCTCGCGGTCGCGCCGGTAGAGCTTCATCGTGTCCTCGAAGGCGATCGTCGGCAGCGCCGGCTTCAGCGCGGTCACCTCGGCGAGGTAGGCCTGGGCCAGGCGCAGATCGGCCTCGAGCTTCTCGCGCCGCCCGGACGGGGCGGCCGCCAGCTCGTCGCGCAGCTTGGCGATCTCGGCCGGCACGCCACGCACGTGGTCCTGGATCCGCTTGAGCCCCTTCCTGACCATGGCCTCCCGGGTGATCTGGTTGCTCACGATCTCGGCGTGCGGATAGGCGGCGGGGTAGACCTCGTTGCCGTGCCAGTGGTCCCAGTGGAAGTGCGTGTTGACGACGTAGCGCACCGGCTTCGGCGTGAGGTCGCGGAGCCGCTCCACGATGACCCGCGCCGCCGACGGCTTGGAGTGGGTGTCCACCACCATCACCCCGTCCTCGTTCTCGATGATCGCCGTGTTGCAGTTCACCTTGTACGCCGGCGCCGCCACCGCCGCCCACACCCCATCGGTCACCTTTCTGATCTCGAACCGCGCGTCCCCCGCATCCACTCCCTCGTGCGCACAGCAGTCCATGTCACTCTCCTTCCGAGGCGAGATCTTCGTGTACCCCAACGGTTCGCAGGCCGATCAAAACGGTCCAGATGCGAGGCGCCGACGAGCGACGACTGCGGCGTGGGCCGCCCACGCCGCAGGGCGGAGCGAGGAGGCAACGACGCAGATGGGCCGTTTTCATCGGCCTGACCGCGTGGCGAGGCTGAAGAGAACCCAGCTCACGACGACGACGACCGGCGCGACCCCGAACGGCACGGCATACGACCCCCGCGCATCGTAGACGAACCCCGCCACGGCCGGCCCCATCGCCGCGCCGCATCGCCAGCCCAGCGTGAGGAGGCCCATGATGGCGCCGATCGCGCGCAGGCCGAACACGTCGGGGATGACCCGCGTGATCATCGTGTCGGAGGCGGCGAAGCCGACGCCGAACACGACCAGCACCGCCAGCAGCGCCTCGCGCGAGGACACCCACATCAGCCCGGCGAGCGCCACGGTCTGCAAGACGTAGCCGGCGCGGATCAGCGCGAAGGCGCCCACGCGGTCCGACACGAGCCCCGCCCCCACCCGCCCGGTGACCGAGCCGACGCCGTACGCCGTCAGCGCGAGCGACGCAGAGGCCAGGCTGATCCCGAGATCCCGCGCGAACGGCACCGCGTGGACCGAGAGCATGAGCGCGAGCCCGCCCATGAGGAACCAGGAGACGTTGAGGCACCACTGCCTTGGATCGACGAGCGCCGCGCGCAGCGTGACGCCGGGCCCGGTGGCGGACGGCCCGCCGGCGGCGACCGGGCGCCTGAGCACCGCCGCCTCCTCCGGGCGCGGCAGCCGCACGGCGAACGCGGCCCCCAGCGTGATGAGACCGCAGCCGCCGCCGAGCAGCGCATAGGCCGGCCGCCAGCCGACCGCGTCGATCAGCCCCGCCGCGAGCGGGCCCGCGGTGATGTACCCGAGGTTGAATCCGACGAGCACGAGGGCGAGGGCCAGACCGCGCCGCTCGTCGAACCAGTGGCTCACCGTCGCCGCAGCCAGGAGATAGAAGCTCGACATGCCCACGCCGCCGACCACGCCGACGAGCAGGTAGAGCTGCCACAGGGTGCCGACGGTGCCCACGAGCGCGAAGGCGGTGCCGGCGAGCGCGACGGTGATCGCCAGCATGAGGCGCGGGCCGTGCCGATCGGCGAGCGCGCCGATGACCGACCCCGCGACGCCGCCGATCACCAGGTTGATCGACAGCGCCGTCGCGAGAGCGCCCCGGCTCCACCCGAAGCTCTCGGCGAGCACCGGCAGGAAGACGCCGTAGGCGGCCAGCGGAGTCGAGATCCCGTACGTCACGACGAAGAGCGCCAGGACGACGAGCCAGCGGCGAGCGGGCGCGCGCACCCGACAGTCTTACCACATGCTGGAGATTCCTTGACGTCCACGTCAGTCGAAGCTCAGAATCCTCGCGCCATGCGTGCCCTGGCACTGCGATCCTGGGCCCCGCGAGCCTTGATGCTCCTCGTGCTCGCGTATGTCACGGTCGACTTGTGCTGCCCGTCCATTCCCGGCGTGTTCGTCTTCGATGCCGAGCGGTCGGTGGTCGGCGCGAGCTCCGGAGCGGGGCGCGTCGCCACCACCACGTGCCACCAGCCCGGGCCCACCCCCCACCGGGGTGACCTGTCACCCTCGCACGTGCAGATCCGCCCTCTGCGCTCGCTCCAGAACGTGGGGCGTCCCAATCAATCCTTCGAGCGTCTCGTGGTGTACCAGTTGGCTCGCGCCTGCTGCACCGTCGCCGGCCCCTCTCCCGAAGCCGAAGCCTCCCTCTAGTCCGCCCCGTCCGTTCGCCTACGGTCGCCCGTTCTCGTGGGGCGATCGCGCGTCGACGATCCAGTCCAAGGGGGGCAAGGCATGAGGACGCCACACCAGTCGCTCCGACTCTTTCACATCCTCGTCGTCGAGGATCACGACGACCGTCGAGACATCCTCGAGCAGATCCTGCGCCACGCGGGGGCGTCCGTGACCGCCGTGGCGAACGCGCGTGACGCCCTGCTGATGGCCGGGGTCGTCGACGCGATCGTGACGGATCTCGCCATGCCGGACGCCGATGGCCGCTGGCTGCTGGCCCAGATCGAGGCGAGGCAGTATCGGGTCCCGGTCATCGCGGTCACCGGCTATGCCGAGCACTATCACGACCTCCTCGGCGCGCGGTTCACCCGGGTCCTGAAAAAGCCGGTCGACCCCGACCGCCTCGTCGCCGAGCTGCTCGACGTGATCCGCCGGTGACCGGCTGGAGGGGGACTCACACCGGAAAGACGCGGGCGATCATCCCCCGCGCGACCTCGTGCTCTCCCATGATGACGGCGTCCGCGCCGGCGGCGACCAGGTGGTCGACGTCGGCGTCGGAGTGGGCGCGAGCGATGATCGTCAGTGCGGGCTGCATCACCCGCGCCCGCTCGATGATCTGCCCCGCCTCGAAGCAGTTCGGGATCGCGACGAACAGGCGGCTCGCCTCCTCGACGTTGGCGGCGGACAGCACATCCGACTTCACGGCGTTGCCCACGATGGCCTCGACCCCGGTCTCGCACAGACGCGCCACGAGCGTGTCGCTGTCCTCGATGACGACGTAGGGCTCCCCTCGTCCCGCCAGGGCTTCACCGACGCGGCTCCCCACCCGGCCGAATCCGACGAGAACCGAGTGGTTCGTGAGCGCGGTGACCCCGGGGGGCTCGTCCGACGGAGCCAGCACCGCCGGGCCCCTCGGGGCGGCCGTGACCCCCTGGTCCTGGAGGTGCGCTTCCACGCGATCGATGGCGGCAAAGATGAGCGGGTTCATGAGGATGGAGAGGATCGCGCCGGCCAGGATCAGGTCGCGCCCCTGCTCGGGAAGCAGGTGGAGCTTCACGCCGAGGCCGGCCAGGATGAACGAGAACTCGCCGATCTGGGCCAGGCTCGCCGAGATGGTCAAGGCGGTGATCCGCGGGTGGCGAAACGCGAGGACGATCAGAAACGCCGCGACGGATTTGCCGAGCACGATGATGAGGACGGTCGCGAGCACCGGGAGTGGATCCCTCAGCAGGGTCATGGGATCGACGAGCATCCCCACTGACACGAAGAACAGCACCGCGAAGGCGTCCCGCAACGGCAGCGACTCCTCGGCCGCCTCGTGACTCAGCTCGGATTCGCTGAGGACCATCCCGGCGAAGAAGGCCCCGAGGGCGAACGACACCTCGAACAGCCTGGCGGCCCCGAAGGCGACGCCGAGGGCCACGGTCAGCACCGACAGCCGGAAGAGCTCCCGCGAACCGCTCGCCGAGACGCGGCGCAGCAGCCACGGGATGACGCGTCGGCCGACGATCAGCATGAGCGCGACGAAGGCCGCGACCTTGCCGAGCGTCGTCCCGAGGGCCATCAGCAGGGACCACCCCGTGAGGCTGCTCGTGCCACTGGCGGGCGAGGCGAAGTCCGCGAGCGCCGGTAACAGCACGAGCGCCAGGACCATCGCCAGATCCTCGACGATGAGCCACCCGACGGCGATGCGCCCCCGCTCCGTCTCGATGAGGCGCCGCTCCTGGACGGCGCGCAACAGGACCACCGTGCTCGCGACGGAGAGCGAGAGCCCAAAGACCAGGCCCCCCGGCGTCGACCAGCCCAGCGCCCGGGCCAGGGCGAGCCCGAGGAGCGTCGCCACGGCGATCTGGGCCACCGCGCCCGGAACGGCGATCGCCCGCACCGACAGCAGGTCCGTCAGCGAGAAGTGGAGTCCCACCCCGAACATCAGGAGCACCACGCCCAGCTCGGCGAGCTCCTGAGCCAGGGCCTGGTCGCCGACGAAGCCAGGCGTGAACGGCCCGACCGCGACGCCCGCGAGCAGATAGCCCACGAGCGGCGACGTGCCGACCCGCTGCGCGAGCAGCCCGAGCACGAAGGCCAGGCTCAGGCCGACGACGATCATGGCGATGAGCGGGGTGTCGTGCGCCATTCAGACCGTCACCACAGGCCAAGCCCGACGAAGACCGCGGCGGCGACGATCAGCGCGGTCAGCGCAACGACCAGCGCGACTTCCCTATCCACAGACCCTCCGAAGCTGGGGTTACAGCGGTCCCGGTGACCGTCCGTGCGCGGAGGTGCCGATGACGCACCCGCGGAACTGACGGCGGTTGAGAAGAGCCGGAGACTGGAGGGCGAGCTAGTGCGCGTCGGCCGGTGCGGCGGACCGGCCGCTCGACCTGGACAGATACCGGCGCTCCGGCTGTCTGACGCGGCGCCGGGTGCGGGTCGAGCGCTGGGCGGCCCGAGACGACGCGATGGCGAGGCGTTCGTCAACGGGCTGAAGGGGCTGCGGCTGCTGGGTCGGCGCAGGGCGAGCCGAGGCGGCCTTGGTCAAGGCCAAGGCACTGTCCATGAAGAGCTGGGGCTCCTCGAGGGAAAAGACGCCGGGGAGCGATGGATCGGCGAAGTCCACCAGCAGACAGGCGAGCACGAGGAGCGTCCCCAGACTTCGAATGTACATGAGGGGTGTGATTGTACGTTACCGGGCGCGTTCAGGGAACGACCCGTGGCCCACCGAACCTCGCGTCGAGCCGTCGGACGTGCTGGCGCGACCCCTGCTTTACACCGTCGTTTTGTGGTGTATAAAGGGCCCCGACGCGAATCGGGACCGTTTCGACACCCCCTCGGAGGAGAGGACGACATGGCTCAGCTCAGGATCCCCATGGACGATGCGCGGTTCACCAAGGGTCTCACGTGGAAGGACTACATGGCGCAGATGGGTGATACCCAGGCCCGGACCGAGTCCAACTACGCCAAGTCGAACCTCACGGAAGACGAGAAGAAGTTCTTCGGCTCCGTGAGCGGCGTCAAGTACGTCGTCATGCTGGCCGAGAACTGGTGTGGCGACGTCCACCGCAACTCGCCGCTGATCGCCCACATCGTCGAGGCGATGCCCGGCGCCCAGCTGCGCGTGTTCTTCCGTGACCAGAACGCGGACCTGCGCGACACCTTCCTGAACAACGGCTACCAGTCCATCCCCGTCGTCGTCTTCTTCGACCAGGACTGGAACGAGATCGGGCGCTGGATGGAGCGAGCGCACGCCGCCACGGCGAAGGCCACCAACATCCGCGCCAAGACGCTCGACAACGCGCCCAAGGAGCAGCAGGACGCGATGATGGCGGAGTTCCGCAAGCAGGTCCAGGCCGCCTACGAGGAGCCGGGCAACGCGCTGTGGCGCGCCGCCGCCAACGAGGTGAAGCTGCTGCTCGAGCAGCGGCTGGGCATGGCCAAGAAGTAGCGGAGTCTGTCCACATGGGGGGCCCCGACATGGCCCCCCATTCCCCCCACGCTCGGGGCGCCCCGGCGAAGCCGGGGCGCCCCTCGATAACCCGCGCGGGTCGCGGCGCAAACACAGCCGACATCGTCAAGACGCATCGCCAAGGAGCTCGGCCATGGAGCTACAGGGACAGGTCGCCATCGTCACGGGAGCGGGCCGGGGGATCGGACGGGCCACCGCGCTCGAGCTCGCCCGCCTGGGCGCTGACATCGCCGTGGCCGAGCTGGACGCCGGCGCCGGCGCCGACAAGACGGCGGCACTGGTGCAGGACGCCGGCCGCCGCGCCGTGGTCATCCCGACCGACGTCACCAAGCGTGACCACCTCGCCGCCATGGTCGAGCGCACGCTGGCCGCCTTCGGCCGGATCGACGTCCTCGTCAACAACGCGGGGATCTACCGGGCGGCGCCGGCGCTCGAGGTGACCGAGGAGCACTGGGACGCGATCATGACCATCAACGCCAAGGCCGTCTTCTTCGCGAGCCAGGCGGTGCTCCCCACGATGATCGCCGCCAAGCAGGGCAGCATCGTGAACCTGGCCTCGATGGCCGGCAAGATCGGCAGCCGCACCAACCTGCCCTACAACGCCAGCAAGGCCGCGGTCGTCAGCATCACCAAGAGTCTCGCGCTCGCCCACGCCGCCGACGGCGTGCGCGTCAACTGCGTGTGTCCGGGCTTCGTCGAGACCGACATGTGGACGATGGTCGCCCGCGAGCAGGGCGCGATCCTGGGCCTCTCTCCCGAGGAGTTCACCAAGAAGCGCCTGGAGACCGTGCCCCTGGGCCGCATGGAGCGCCCCGAGGACGTCGCCCAGGTCATCGGCTTCCTCGCGTCGCCGCGAGCCGCGTACATGACCGGCCAGGCGCTCAGCGTCGACGGCGGCCTCGTGATGCACGGATAGACGTCGCCCGTGCACGACCTCGTCATCGACAACGCGGTGGTCATCGACGGGCTCGGCGGTCCGCCCCGCGCGGGCGGCGTCGCCGTCGCCGGCGGGCGCATCACCGCGGTCGGGACCGACCTCGGCCCGGCCCGCGAGCGCGTCGACGCCGAGGGGCGCGTCCTCGCGCCGGGCATCGTGGACATCCACACCCACTACGACGCCCAGCTCACGTGGGACCCGTTCGCCACCCCGTCCACCGCGCTCGGCGTCACCACCGTGGTCATCGGCAACTGCGGCTTCACGATCGCGCCCTGCCGCCCCGACGACCGCGACCTCACCCTGCGCGCCCTCACCCACGTCGAGGGCATGTCGCTCGACGCGCTCCGGGCCGGCGTCCGCTGGGACTTCGAGACGTATCCGCAATACCTCGACACCATGGAGCGCCGCGGCGTGGTGCCCAACGTCGCGAGCTTCGTCGGCCACTCCTCGGTGCGCACCTACGTGCTGGGCGCGGACGCGACGAAGCGCGCGGCCACCGCCGCCGAGGTCGCCGAGATGCGCCGCCTGGTGCTGGAGGCCGTGCGGGCCGGCGCGATCGGCTTCGCGACATCCACGCTCGAGCAGCACAACGGCGAGGCCGGCATCCCCATGCCCTCACGGCTGGCCGACGAAGCCGAAATGCGCGCGCTCACCGGCGCGCTCGGCGAGGCCGGGCGCGGCGTCTTCATGCTCACCAAGGGCATGACGTCGACCATTCCGTGGCTGGAGCAGATCGCGGCCGCCAGCGGGCGGCCTGTGATGATCGCCGCCATGTTCGTCGACCCCGGCGACCCCACCCGCGTCTTCCGGGAGATCGCGGAGATCGAGGCGGCCCGCGCCCGCGGGCGCGAGCTGTGGGCCCAGGTCGGCTGCTTCCCGCTCGGCATGGAGTTCACGCTGCGCCACCCCTATCCGCTCGAGGCGTTCCTGGCCTGGCGACCGGCCATCGAGGCGGCCGACGAGGCGTCGTATCGCCGCGTGCTGGCCGATCCGTCGTTCCGCGCGCGCCTCAAGCAAGAGGCGGCGACGCCCGGCGTCCCGAACCGGTTCAGCTACAAAACGTTCCCGCACCTGGCGATCGCCGAGGCGCGGCGGCCCGACCATCGCGGGCTGGAGGGCCAGACGATCGGCGCGCTCGCCGAGCGATCCGGACGCGATCCGTTCGACGTGTTCCTCGACTTCGGTCTCGACGGCGAGCTCGACGCCATGTTCGACTGCAAGCTCTTCAACACCGACGAGGGGGAGGTCCGCAAGCTGCTGCGCCACCCCAACGCGGCCGTCGCGCTCTCGGACGCCGGCGCCCACCTGTCCTTCCTCTGCGACGCCGGCTTCGGGCTGCACCTGTTCGGCCACTGGGTGCGCGAGCGCGGGGACCTCACGCTGCCGGAGGCGGTCAAGCGCGTGACGAGCGACGTCGCGACCGCGTACCGCATTCCGGACCGTGGACGGCTGGCGCCGGGCGCCTGGGCCGACCTGCTGCTCTTCGATCCGACCACGGTCGGACGCGGACCCAAGCGGCGCGTGAACGACCTGCCCACCGGCGCCAGCCGCCTCGACACGCCGGCCGTGGGCGTGCACGGCGTGTGGGTGAACGGGGTGCGCACCGCCGACGCCGACGGCGTGCGCGCCGACTGCGGCCGCCCCGGCCGTGTGCTACGAACCTTCTCCGCCTGAGGGAGCCATCGCGATGACCTACGAGTGCCTGCTCTACGAGGTGAAGGACGGTGTCGCGACGCTCACCCTGAACCGTCCCGATCGCCTCAACGCGCTCGGCGGCAACCTGCGCGAGGATCTGCACGACGCGATCACGCGCTCCGGCGCCGACCCCGAGGTGCGTGTCATGGTCATCACCGGCGCCGGCAAGGGCTTCTGCGCCGGCGGCGACGTGAAGGCGATGCAAGAGGCGAAGGAGGGCAAGCGCGAGCGCCCGCTGGTCGAGAAGATTGCCCCCGGCCGTGACCGCACGCTGCTGGCCATGCGGGAGGCGCCGCAGCCGATCATCGCCGCCATCAACGGCGCCGCGGCCGGCGCCGGCATGAACCTGGCCCTCGGCTGCGACATCCGGATCGCCTCGACGGCGGCGAAGTTCTCCCAGGCGTTCGTCAAGCGCGGCCTCCATCCCGACTGGGGCGGCACGTACTTCCTGCCGCGCGTCGTCGGCATGGCGCGCGCCGCCGAGATGATCTTCACCGGCGAGGTGATCGACGCCGTCGAGGCGCTCCGGCTGGGGATCGTGAGCCGGGTCGTGTCGCCCGAGGAGCTGCTGCCGACCGTCCACGCGCTGGCGCGGCGGATCGCCGCGGGCCCGCCGGTGGCCATCCGCCTGGCCAAGCACTCGCTCTACGCCAACGCCGAGCGGGATCTGAAGTCCGCGCTGGAGGTCGAGACGTTCGCCCAGAACATCTGCTTCGATACCGAGGACGCTCGCGAGGGCATCCGCGCCTTCGTCGAGAAGCGCGACCCCGTCTTCCGAGGCCGCTGAGCCCAGGCACCTCCACCCGATTCCACGAGAGGCCACCATGCGGAACCGAGCCGTCTTCGTCGCCGTCTCGCTCCTCACCCTGGCCGTCGCCGCGACGACCACCGCCCAGCAGCAGCCGCCGCCGTTCGACACGAAGAAGGTCGCCGACAACGTCTACGTGTTCCGGCACATGGGACACCAGGCGATGTTCGTCGTCACCGGCGACGGCGTCATCGCGACGGATCCGATCAATCCGACCGCCTCGAAGGTGTACCTGGAGGAGATCCGGAAGATCACCCCGGCGCCCATCCGGTACGTGATCTACAGCCACCACCACTTCGACCACATCTCCGGGGGCGCCCCCTTCAAGGAAGCTGGCGCGACGTTCATCGCCCACCAGCGCGCCAAGGATGCCCTGGCGCGCCTGAAGAACCCGACGGTCGTGATCCCGGACCTCGCGATCGACGACAGCGGCAACAGCCTCACGGTGGGCGGCACGCGCATCGATCTCCGCTACGTCGGCCGCAACCACAGCGACAACACGCTTGTCGTGCACCTGCCGAAGGAGAAGGTCATCTTCGCGGTCGACTTCCTGCCGATCAAGGAGGTGCTCTTCCGCAACATCCCCGACTCGTTCTACGACGAGTGGATCGAGTCGATCGACCGCGTGCTGGCGCTCGACTGGGACCGGATGATCGCCGGGCACCCGCGCCAGGGCGGCATCGGCACCAAGGAGGACGTCCGCAACCTCAAGCAGTACATGGTCGACCTCAAGGAGGCGGTGCGGGAGCCGGCCGCCCAGGGCAAGTGCTTCGACGCGGCGATGAAGGAGGTCAAGCTGCCGAAGTACGAGTCGTGGGGGCGCTACAACGAGTTCCTGCCGCTCAACGTCGAGCGGCTCTGCCTCTACTGGCGCAACGGCTGGCAGTGAGCAAGAGAGAGGGGAGGAGAACGCGATGCCCTACCGGATCAACCACATCCACCTGAAGTCGCCCGACCCGCGCAAGACCGCGGAGTGGTACCAGAAGGCCTTCGCCTTCAAGATCGTGGGCGACGAGACCCGTGTGTTCGGCGATCGCTTCATCCGCTGCCAGAGCGAGGACGGCGGCATGGCGATCAACATCTCCGGCGCGCGCACCAACGAAAAGCTCGGGGCCGGCGACGCCAACCCGCACCACGGCCTCGAGCACTTCGGCTTCGACTCCGAGCACCTGGAGACGGACATCGACCGGCTCGAGAAGCTCGGCGCCAAGCTGCTCGAGGGGCCGATCCAGAACCCCGGCGGCGCCCGCATCGCGTTCCTGCGCGCCCCCGACGACTGCCGCGTCGAGCTCGTCGAGCGCCGCAAGACCATCGCCGGCGGGTCGGACACCGACTGCTGCGCGTAGTGCAGACGGGGCGGCGCCGTGCGCACGGCGCCGCCCCGTCAGGGCCCCTTCGTGCTCAGGCGGCCCGCAGCGACACCGCCTCGAGCTCCTTCAGGCGCTGCAGGGCCGCGCCGGCCTTGAGGGTCTGGTAGTTGAGGCCGGCGGCGTTCAGGCTGCTGCCTTCCTGGAACGGGTAGTCGTTGATCGTCGCCAGGAACTTCTTGATGTACTCCTGGGCCGGCACGAAGGTCCACAGGTTGTCTCCGTACCAGCGGAGGTATCCCAGGTCCGCCTCATTCGGTCCCTTCTCGTAGGGGTCGGCACGGAGGTTGACGAGCAGGGGCCAGCCGGGGACCGAGCGCGTGCCGCTCGCGATGTTGCCAACCTGGGTGGCGAAGTGGATCTTCCAGTCCTGGACGCGGATGGCGTTCAGGGCGCCGCCCTGATCGAAGTAGTAGATCTCCTGGCGCGGCCCCTTCGCCGCCTCGCCCTTGAAGTAGGGCAGGAAGTTGTACCCGTCCGCGTGGATCTTGAACGTCTTTGCGCCGGCCCGGTACCCCTTCTTCAGCTTCTCGACGATGTCCGGCTCGCCGGCCGCGGCGAGCAGCGTCGGCATCCAGTCCTCCTGCGAGATGACGTCGTTGTAGATGGTGCCGGGCTTGATCACGCCCGGCCAGCGCACGACCAGCGGCACGCGGAAGCCACCCTCCCACGTGGTGCCCTTCTCGCCGTGGAACGGCGTCAGCCCGCCGTCCGGCCAGGAGAAGGTCTCGGCGCCGTTGTCCGTCGAGAACACGACGATGGTGTTGTCGGCGATTCTCAGATCTTCGAGCTGCTGGAGCAGGGCGCCGACCTTGTCGTCGAGCTCGCACATGCCGTCGGCGTAGATGCCGACGCCGGTCCGGCCATAGCTCTCCTTCTTCAGGTGGGTCCACACGTGCATGCGCGTGGTGTTGAACCACACGAAGAACGGCGTGCCCGCCTTGACCGACCGGTCGATGAAGGCCTTCGCCGTGTCGTGGATCTCGTCGTCGATCGTCTCCATGCGCTTGCGCGTGAGGGGGCCCGTGTCCTCGATCTTGCCGCCGGCCCACGAGTGGAGCACGCCGCGCGGCCCGTACTTCTTCCGGAACTCGGGATTCTTCGGGTAGTAGTAGGTCTCCGGCTCCTCCTCGGCGTTGAGGTGATAGAGGTTGCCGAAAAACTCGTCGAACCCGTGCGCGGTCGGCAGGTGCTTGTCGCGATCGCCGAGGTGGTTCTTGCCGAACTGGCCACACGCGTAGCCCTGGGCCTTGAGCAGATCGGCGATGGTGGGCGTCCAGTCGGGGATCCCGTGCTCCGAGCCCGGCATGCCGATCGTGAGCAGGCCGGTGCGGAAGGGGTGCTGCCCCAGGATGAACGACGCCCGGCCCGCGGTGCAGCTCTGCTGCGCGTAGGCGTCGGTGAACATGGCGCCTTCCCGCGCGATGCGGTCGATGTTGGGCGTGCGATAGCCCATGATGCCGTGGTTGTAGGCACTGATGTTGTGAACGCCGATGTCGTCGCCCCAGATGACCAGGATGTTGGGCTTGCTCTGCTCGGTGCCTGCCATGGCGTCCTCCCGCTGGTAATCCTTGGGTGCGATGGTCGGCCGGGGGAAGGGCCGCCGGTAGAGCCGACTTACTGACGCCACTTGCCGAATGGCCCCCGGCGACTGGCGGCTACGGAGAGATCTGCACCCTAGGTCCCATTGCGGGCGGGATACGGCCGCGAGATGAGAGTGTGATGGCCACCGGGCGTTCGACCTCGGCGCGATCGCATGCGGACGAGTCCACGGCCGCGGAGCGCTTCGAGGTCCGTCCCACCGCCGACTCTCACTTCGCGTGGCTGCGCACACGCCTCGCCATGGAGCGCACGCTCATGTCGTGGGTGCGGACGGCCACGGCGCTGATCGCGTTCGGGTTCACGATGGTCCAGTTCCTCGAGCGGCTCACGACCCAGCCGGGCGTGGCGGACACTCGCCTGCCGCACGCCTCGCGCTACGTCGGCCTCGCCCTGATCCTGACGGGAAGCCTCGCCCTCGTCGTCTCGGCCAGCCAGTATCGGCGTCTGCTGAGCCACATGTGGCAGCCGGGATTTCGCGTGCTGGCCGGGGTCGACGAGGGCAAGGCCTGGTACCACCCGATCCTGTTCGTCACGGCTCTGCTCATCCTCATCGGGGTATTCGCGGCCGTCGTCGTCAGCTTACGGATCCCCTGAGCCGTGACTCGCGTCAGGTCAGGAAGAGGAGCACCGCGTAGGCGGCCGCGCCCAGGCAGAAGGGCCAGAAGCGGCCCTCCCGGTCTCCGGGCAGCTCGGCACTGAGGCTCGTGATCACGACGCCCCCGGCCAGGACGGCAAAGAGCCGCGCGAACACCACCGCCGAGAGAGACGTCGTGACCCCCACTATCCACCCCACGAGCACGCTGGCCGCGAGCACCCAGCGGCCGGTCCGATCGTAGGCGCGACCGTGCTCCTCCCGGAGCGAATGGTCGACGATCCGGAAGTGGAGTGCCATCGCCAGCCCGTAGATCGCGAGCGCGAGGGGGCCTCGCTCGGCTCGCTCCACCAGGAGGTAGCCGATCAGCGCGCTGTAGGCCACGAAGCCGGCGAGGTGCAGCCCGTACACGGCGTCGGGGACCCCTGCGGCGACGGTGCCCCGCCGCTCTTCTCGCGAGGCCAGCACCATGTGCTCGAGCCCGTAGAGGACGACGAACGAGACGAGCGCGAGCAGGTAGATGCGCTGCTCCGCGAAGCGCAGCCCCTCGCCCATCGCGTCGCGGAACGCCCGATGGTGCTCCGCGAGCTCCGGCAGGACGTCCACGAAGACGTACGCGACGGACACGCCGGCGGCCGCGGAAACCCAGCGCCGGCGGGACCATATCCCGGCTGCCCCGTCCTCCCCGAACCGGGCGCCTCCCACGTACACGAGCGCCAGGACCACGGCGGCTCCGAGCGACCCGAGCGAGATCTCCATACGCCCTGTAGACCGTGCAGCGTCGGATCGGCAAGGGCCATTCGGCCCCGTGTCGGGCTGTTATCCTTGTCCGCGACCTGCCTCGCGAAGGAGAGTGCGATGCATCACCTGCGACGAGCTCTGCTAGGAGTCCTGGTCGGCGTGGTCCTCGGCTGGCTTCCGGCCGGCGCCGAGGCCCAGGATGTGGAGGAACTGTTCTACAAGGTCAACCCCTCCGTGGTCGTGATCAGGGCGAAAGGCCGGGAGGTCACCAAGGCGCGGGGCCTCGTGACGTTCAACGAGATCGGGTCCGGGGTCCTGATCTCGCCGGACGGCAAGGTCATGACCGCCGCGCACGTCGTCCACGCCATGGACGAGATCGCCGTCGAGTTCGTCGGCGGCGAGACGGTCCCGGCGCGCGTCGTCTCCTCCGAGCCTGCCGCCGACCTCGCCATGCTGCAGCTGGCGCGCGTCCCGAAGGGGGCCCAGGCGGCGCGACTCGGCGACTCCGACCGCGTCCGGGTGGGTCAGCAGGTGCTGGTGATCGGCGCGCCCTACGGGCTCTCGCACTCGTTCAGCGCGGGGTGGATCAGCGCCAAGTGGCTGCCCAACACGGCCTACCGCGAGATGCCGCTCGCCGAGTTCTTCCAGACGACCGCCACGATCAACACCGGGAACTCCGGGGGTCCCATGTTCAACATGGCCGGGGAGGTCATCGGCGTCGTCAGTCACAACATCTCGAAGGGCGGAGGTAGCGAGGGTCTCGGCTTCGTCGTGACGATGAAGAGCGCGCGCTACTTCCTAATGGAACGGGAATGGGCCTGGATCGGGCTGGAAGGCGACGTGGTGACCGGCGATCTGGCCGAGGTCTTCAACGTCCCCGGGGGCAGTGGCTTGCTCATCAGCGTCGTTCCCAAGGGGTCACCGGCCTGGGACATGGGGCTGCTGGGCGGCGACCGGACCGCGACCATCGCCGGGCAGGACATCGTGGTTCGTGGGGACGTCGTGCTCGCGATGGCCGGCATCCCGATCAAGAGCGACGCCGACCTCCCCCGAATCCGCCAACGGATCGGCGCGATGAAAACCGGCGAGCCCTTCAAGGCCTCGGTCCTGCGGGCCGGCAAGGTGATCGAGCTGACGGGAAAGGCGCCCTGACGTCGGGAAGTGCGGGGGGTGGGTCGGCGGTGAGCCGAGCCGTCGGCGGCGCGCCGAGCCACATCCGGAACGAGCTCGGGTCCGACGGCGCGCCATCGGAAATGGCGGCGCGGAGGCAGACCGTGCCCCACCGCCACCCCGCGCCCGCGACGGCGGTTACGCGGCGCCCTGGAGCAGGCGGGTGCGGAGGCGGTCGATCTGGTCTGGGAAGGGCACGCCGCCGCGTGCGGTCATCGGTGTCTGGTCCGCCAGCGTCGTGTGGAGCTCGACGAAGATGGGCCCCTCGGCTGTGAGCAGCCCGGGGAGGCGGCGCTTGAAGTCGTCGAGCTCACCGATCGCGAGCACGGTGCGGTAGCCGGCGCCGCGCGCCATCGTCACGAAGTCGACCTCGAGCCCACCCGGAATCCCCTGCGCGCCCGACGTGTGATAGACGCCGTTCTTGAAGAGCAGGTGCACCAGGTTGCGCGGGCGGGCGCCGGCGATCGTGGCCAGCGAGCCGAGCTGCATCAGCAGCGAGCCGTCGCCGTCGAACACGATCACGCGCCGCTCGGGCCGCGCCAGGGCGAGGCCGAGGCCCAGCGACGAGGCGCCGCCCATGAAGCCCACGCAGCCGACGGACAGGTCGTCGGGGGCGATCTCGCGCCAGGCCGGCGACGTCGTCATGGTCGGCACGCAGATGGCGTTACCGCGCGCCGCCGCGATCACCTTCAGCACGTCCTCGGGCTTCATCGCCATGTCAGATGGTCTCCAGCCCGACCAGCACGGCAGTGGGACCGCGGCGCTGCCGGCTCAGGCGGTAGTACTCGGTGATGAGGTGCACGTCGTCGGGCCCCTCCAGTCGTGCGTGCGGCACGCCGAAGGTGTCGAGCAGCGGCTCCGCGAAGCGCACCATCGAGTGCCGGGAGTCCTTGGGGTCCTTGTCCTTCTCGCGACTCAGCAGCCCGATCATGTAGAAGACGGGGACCTTGCCGTCCATCGAGACGCCTCGCAGCGTGTTGACGGAGGCGTAGAGCCCGGCGTGCTGGATCATCAGCACGACCGGCTCGCCACCGGTGTAGAGGCCGGCGGCGATCGTCGCCGCCTCGTCCTCGGTGGCGCACGTCAGCACGCGGATCGACTCTTCCTTGTCGAGGGCGGCCAGCACCGTCTTCTGATGGGTGTCGGGCACGCTGAGGATCCAGCCCAGGTGATCGGAGGCCGGCCGCCCCCACCCCTCGGCGGTGCGGGCCGCGCGCGCCTCGCGGAACGTGTCCTTGAGCGTGTCGATGATGAGCGATGCGGGAATCGACTCGGCCATGCCTGTCCTCCGTGGGGGCCTATCCTACCCGAATCATTCGCCACAAGACGAGCCCGTGCACGACCATCTGGATGGCGAGCGCCAGCAGGAAGGCGGGGCCGGGGCCGAGCGGCACCATCGCCACCGCGACGACGAGACAGAAGAGCGCGAAGCCCCACATCGACGGGAAGAAACTCCGGAGCAGCCCGAGCGCGAGCGCCGGGCCGTCCTGGGCGTGCGCGAAGACGAGCAGGACGGCGAGCGCGACCGGAAACGGCGTGAACGCGCCGCTCAGTCCGGGCCCGAGCCGGTCCGCCAGCGAGGTCACGGTGAGCACGACGGCCAGCGTGCCGGCCATGCGGAGCGGCAGGTCCCACGCTGGCGGCGCCAGGGGCGCGGCATGGCGGCGCGCGGCGGGCAGCACGCGCGCGCCGAGCGCGAAGGCCGCGAGCGTGCCGACGAGTGCCGTCGCCGGCGTCCACGCCACCGCCTGGGCCAGCAATGTCGTGACGACGAACGCCACCCAGCTCGCGAGCAGGCTGAGCGCCCAGCCGCAGCGCAGCGAGGCCCATCCGTAGACGACGCCGAACGCCGACACGCCGATCAGCCCCACCAGCGTGCTCAGCGCCGCGCGCGCCGCGAACGCGTACCCCTGCTCGAGCGCGAGGAAGAGGAGCGTGGGCCCGGCCACCAGCGGCAGCGCGGTCAGCCACCCGCCGATGCGCGGCCCCCACCGCCGCGCACCGAGCGTCACCGCCACCACCAGCCCCGGCACGAGCACAAGCTTCAGGACGAGAAGCACGTCGACGGGTGGTCCGGCGCCGCTAGCCCGCGTGGCGGCGGGTGGCCGGGTGGCGCGTCGTCGCGTCGTGACCTCGGCGCGCCACGATGGCGCGCCTGTCGCCGGGAACCCGCTCGCCTCGGACGTGGCTCGCGCGAGCCCCCCATCCCCCAGAGCGACTGTGTTGCGAGTCAAGCGGGTTGCCATGGGCGGCGATCGCGAAGCATCGCGTTCAGGATGGTGAGCAGCTTGCGCATGGCCGCGGTGATGGCGACCTTGGCGGGC
>Ga0209382_10001595_pt1 | contig 35256 bp, 27 predicted proteins | sample SoiMetdeltSBSDD5_FD_187599 | JGI IMG/M metagenome (GOLD analysis project Ga0209382, IMG submission 187599) | Bulk soil microbial communities from a Populus tree surrounding site in Tennessee, USA - Soil MetaG P. deltoides SBSDD5 (SPAdes) (version 2) | ecosystem: Environmental > Terrestrial >... | reverse complement strand
TGGGCGTTCCACGCGTACGGCAGGATCCCCGAGAACTCCTTTTGCAGGAGCAGCGGGGCCGCGCTCTTCCCACGGAACTTGGGGGCGATCGTCCGGTCGTAGAGCACCTTCGGATGGGTCAGGATCATCTGGACGAAGTCCGTGAACCCCGGGTCCACGCGCTTCTCGAACAGCCAGCTGTAGTCCTTGATGTCGGGCGCCAGGAACGTCCGGCTGGTGCCGGTCAGGAAGTCCTGCTCCCGGGCACCCGGCGGCTGAGTCCCCGCCAAGAAGTCCGCGTCGGAGTAGCCGGCCCGCTGCAGGTCGATCTTCAGGGCGAGGCCGATGCTGGCCGACCGTAGGTCCTGCACGTCGGTCGTCTCCGAGTTGGAGAACCGCACAATGGCGGGGAAGGTCGTGCCGCGGTTCCGCTTGTCCGCGATTCCGCCCGCGGCCGGGCCCTGGGGATTCTGGGGCTGGACCGTGAACTCCGCGGGGAAGCAGCCGTGCGGTGTGCTGTGGTCACCCCGGCGATTGCCGGCGCCGATCCGGGTGGACTGGATATCCGCGTCCGTCAGCCGGAACTTGATGACCTTTTCGACCGACACGATCGCCTGCTGGACGTAGGCCTTCTCGTCTCGGATCAGGAACTCGCCGAGGTCCGTCCGCAGGGGGATCAGCGGGTACGGCTCGAGCGCCGTGACCGGCCCGGGACCGGCGGCCGATGGAGACATCGCCGTCGAGGGAGTTCCGTCGGTCTTCCCCGGGGTGTGGGTGCAAGCAGCCAGTCCCGCCAGGACGAGCAGCGCCACAGACGTGAGCCTGGAGGCGATGCGGTCGACGGGGCGCTCGCGGACGACCCAGTGGTTCATTGTTGTCCGGCCTCACTTCTCGCGGAATGCGGGGTCGTTCTCCGCTCCCTTCCGGGGTGTCCAGTCGAGCGAATAGTACTCGCCGCGGTCGCGCGCCCACGGATCAAAGGCGTTGACGACGTCGGCGAGCTCGGGCGCGAGCTCGGGGACCGTGCGCAGGAGGACGCGCTTGAGCGGCGAAACCTCCACCTCGTGGCCGTTTGGGCGCCCCTTCTCCATGACCTTGCCGTCGGGGCCGTTGTCGGTGACCCAGCGGACTCCAAGATGACCGTAGAACTCGGGCCGGAAGCTCGAGGTGAAGAACCGGTCGCTGAAGAGCCGGCGCGACGCGTTGAGGATGAACACCTGGAACTGCGTCTCGGAAATCGCGAAGCCGTGAGGCCGCGCGAACTCGGATAGCCAGCCCACCACGGTGTCGACGTCTTCCACGTTGTCTACGAGGCTGCCGTCGGGGCGCCCGAGGCAGTCGTTGATGGGGGTGCCGTCTGCGTTGAGCTGGGCGCTGGTAATGACCTTCGAAGCGTCGCAGCGGTGCTGGCCGTAAACCTCGCGGAGGATCCCGACTAGCCGCTCCTGCTCTGCGCGCTCCGCGGTGCCCTGGGCCAGGCGCGGGTCGATGAAGTCGTCGAACGAGGTGAGCTGCTTGAGCCCGTACTGGCGGCGGAACTCGTTGAAGCGCGGGACGCCGCGCTCGCGATCGCGGATGAGGTCGAGGGCGACGACGTCGATCTTCCCCGTCTGGCTGCCCAGGCGGGGCAGCTCCAGACTCTGGAGGAAGTGCGGATGGTTTTGCAGGGTGAGGAGCCCCAGGCGCTGGCGGCCCATGGACAGGGCCCAGTTCGCGAGGCCCTGCTCCCGCATCGCCGCGGTGGCCCGGCCGCGGAACGTGTCCACCACGGGCACCTTGTTGCGGATCGCGTTGGGATCGTCGTCCCAGCGCCGGAGCTCGATGAGATCCGGCACCATGGTGTGAAGCCGGTACACGGTGACGAACTCCTCCGGGAAGTTGAACGGCGATCCGAAGTGATTGATCCCGCCGTTGACGTGGTCGGGGTTCTCGAGGGTCCAGCGATCGACCTTCGTCGGGTCGTAGGCCGCGAAGATGGCGTCGCCGTCGTAGACGTGGCTGCCGAGGCCGAAGATGCCCGCCCCGGATGCGAAGACCGAGTACCACTGACCGGCCTTCTTGGCGTCGGTGGACGGCCCGAAGTTCTGGACGGTGATCTTCTCCATCACCGCCCGCAGCCGATCCTTGCCGCGGAACAGCCCGAACCAGTTGGCGTTCATGCCGAGGTAGAGCGGCTCGTCGTAGAGCAGCTGCGGCGTCCACTCGGTCGTATGGATCTTGGCGATCAGGGCGGAGACGACGAGCCGCGCGACCTCGAAGAGCTCGTCCGCCGTGACGTCGCGGTAGCGGATGACGTCGCGGGGCCGCGTCGGGTTCCGCAGGCCGGAGTCGGCGTCGGGCGTCGCCGCCGCCTGCGCCCGGAACGTGTCGACGAAGCGGTTGTGCTCGCGCGCAAACACGGTGTGGTAGAAGCTCATCCCGATCGACCAGTTGTCCGGGAACGCGGCCGCTTCCTGGCCGGCCCACTGGGGGTTCATCGGGTCCGACGCCTCGAGGGCGGGCAGGTAGCCGAAGCGCTCGCCCGCGCCTGCGCGCTGGCCGACGGGCGCCATCAGGAACTTCGCGGGATCGTCGGGCGCGCGCTTGACGCGCCGGCGCGACACCTCGTCGTATCCGTAGACCTGCGAGGCATCCCACCAGGCGGTCACGTTGTTGCTCGACGTCTTGTACGCGCGGGCCAGGTGCGTCTTGCCGCCGGCGGTGAACGTGGAGGGCGACGCATCTTGATCGACGAACGCGCGATCGATGCGGTCGTCGGGACGGCAGCCGAGCTGCGCGGCCGCAGTTGGCGGGCACCCGACCGCCATCATCGGGGGCGCGTTGGCGCCCTCCCGCAGGTGAGAGAACCAGTCATGGGTCATGAACTGGATCCAGAACGCGGCAAGCACGTTGAAGAACGGCGCCTTCTTGTAGTCGCACCGCGCATCGGCCGGGGCGCCGGGCAGGCCACGCCCGTCGCGACACGTGTCCGGCGCGGCCTGGGCGCGGGTGAAGAGCTTCCGGCTGATCACCTGCGGATCGGGAGCCAGCAGGCTCAGCCGATCGCCGTGCCGGTTGCGGGCGAGCTCGTCCTGACCGAGCTCGGGAAACGTTGCGCCGAAATCGACGTTGCGGGCGAACGGCATCCCTGACGAGCCCATCCGCGGGTTCTTGATGTCGTTGCAGATTCCCGTGAGTGTGCGAAAGCGGATCAGCTCGCCCTGGCAGCGCTGCTCACCGTCTCCGCCCACCGAGGCGTACTGCGGATGCGCGCTCGGCAGGCGCATCTCGCTCCACACCTTGAGGGCGCGGCCGTCTACACCGCCGCGGCCGCTCACGTAGTCGCGGTACGTCCCACTGTTGTCGAACAGGTTGAACTTGATCAGCTCGATCCGCTGGTACTCGAGGTCGAGCAGCGCGCCGTCGACGCCCCGGCCATTGGGGCCCAGGTGGCCGCCGCGCACGCTCCAGCCCGGCACGAGGCTCTTCGCGTCGGCCGTCCCCCAGTAGTTCTGCCAGTCGATCCACGGGGTGTTGCGCCATGCCACCGTGCGGTCGCCGCCGCGGCATTGCGCGGTCGGCTCCTGCACCTTCCCGAGGAAGCGCGCGGCCCGGTCGGTGGCGACGGGCCGGAGGCCGCCGGCCACCATGTCCACGCAGGCCGACTTATCGTCGAGCCCCGTGGTGGCGCAACCGAGGAGCAGGAAAACAACCATGGTTCCGAGGAGACACCGGCAGACGTGTGCCATGGGGCATCCTTTCCGCACAGGAGCGTGCGGCGCGGGATGGGTGACCGCGCGCCCGGACAAGGCTTCCGACATGAACCTTCGCCGTTCCATCGCCTGCGTCCTCTTACTCGGCGAGCTGCGCCGGCGGAGGCCCGAGTGCGGCGCCGCGGCGCGCCCTACCTTACCGCGGTCAGCAGTCGTCCGGGTACCTCTGCTTGCCCAGTGCCGCCTCGAGCGGAACCCGGATCTCGGCGTCGCGCTGCAGAAGAGAACATGCCGGGGCAGGTCATCTCGCCCGGCTAGGCACGGTGAACGTCAGGGTCACCACCTGTCCAGGGAAGACGTTGTGGTTAGCGTCAACCAACTCGATCTTCACTTTGTGCTGGCCTGGCGGCAGCCCGGCTATGTCGACGGTGTTATTGTCACTCGCCTCCGCCCACCACCAGGGCAGGTCGTCGACGGTTATGTGCAAATGCCCGACACGTGGAGATACGTGGAGGGCGCCCGCCCCGAACACGGGCAAGATGCGAACGTTCTCCACGCGGTACTGGGCCCAGAAGACGCCCTGAGCCAGCCCCTCGGGAAGCGGGGGATCCACGATCAGCTTGGGCGCGGGCTCCTTCGCGGTCGCGACGTACGGAGAAGCGCCCCGAATGTCCCTCGCGCTCTGGGCGAAGGCGATCGAGGCGAGGATGGTGCCAGCCGCGACTACGGCAAGCGTTTTGATGAGCATGGTCATTGCAGTGTTCCCTTTCGGGGACCGTGGAATACGCGTTGACAGTCCGAGCATAGTTCCCTCCCTGACCCTGCACTATCACCTGAGTCATCCGAGCCACTGCGCCGCTCACCAGATGATTATGGAACCGCGCTCGGTGTGCGATAAGCCTTTGGTCCCATACGTGACCTCTCTCACGCCCCCCCCGGCGCGACCGGTGAACGGAATCGCGATCCTCGTTCCGGTCGGGTTGGGGCCACCTAAAAAGTCGCGCATCCTCACTACTCGATCACCTGGTCAGCCCGCTGGAGCAGCGAGGGCGGAATGGACAGGCCGAGGGCCTTCGCGGTCTTGAGGTTGATCACAAGTTCGAATGTGGTCGGTTGCTCGATGGGCAGATCGCCAGGCTTGGCGCCCTTGAGGATCTTGTCGACGAAGACGGCCGCGCGTCTAAGCGCGACAACGTTGCTCGGGCCGTAGGACATTAAGCCTCCCGCCTCGACATTCTCTCTGTTCCCATGGATCGATGGGGACCGGTTCTTTACCGCGAGCGCGGCAAGCCGGGCTCGGTGGAGAACAAACATGCCGTCTGCGACGACGAAGAGAGCGTCCTCGCGACCCTTGGCCATCGCCGTGAAGACGTTGTCTAACTGACTGGGCTCGCGCGCCTCAAAGAGGCGAAGCTGCACTCCTAAGTGTCCCGCGACCGTCTGGACGTTGCTGGTGGCGGCCGCGTGGGCCGGGTTGGCGGGATTCGAGAGAAGAGCCACCCGCCGTGCCTTGGGAAGGGCTTCCTTGAGCAGCTCCAGCCCCTTGCCGAAGGTGTCGAGTCCCACGCTGTAGGACAACCCGGTGACATTCCCGCTTGGCCGGGCAAGACTGCTCACAAGCCCGAGGCCGACCGGATCTCCAGTGCCATAGATGACGATGGGGATCGTCGCGGTGGCGTTCTTGGCAGCCACGGCTGCGGGCGTCGCACCAGCTACGATTACGTCTACCTTCAACCGGACAAGCTCGGCCGCGAGGTCTGGCAGCCGCTCGAATCTGCCATCCGCAGATCGAAAGTCGATGACGATGTTCTGGCCCTCAACCCAGCCGAGATCGTGAAGTCCTTGCTTGAAAGCCTCGGCCGGACCGCCCGTAGGCGAGATGGCCGCGAGATAACCGAGCCGGTAGACCTTCCCCACCGCCTGTGCGTCGGCCGTGAGAGGCATGGCCAACACGCCGAGGGCGGCGAGGAAGGCACGGCGGTCCATCAAGGCCTCGCCCCTTGCGGCTGGAGACTTCTGCGAGGACCGAGGTCGGCGGAATCCTGATGGCGCATGGGCATGCCGGGCGCGAGTCTACCGCAGAGGGCGCTCCGCTCGCACGTACGGGCTGGTCGTCTACGGACTCGTCTCTGAGGGTCGGCGACCGGTGGCCGGTCGGGCTCCGGCGGAGGTCTCCCCGGCGGTTGACGACCCCGCGGCGGCTGGTCCTATGCGACCAGGATCTCCCCGGCCAGGGGGCGAGGCGCGACGGTGAAGAAACCCCTGGGGGCACCAAAACAAATCACTTAGTTACGACTTTTCGGTCCTTCCAGGGAAAGAAGGGGCTCACGGCGATGTTCGCTCACCGCTTCCCCCTTGTGCCCTGACCCGTACGGTTGCTTTTGGTGTCGAAGAGATCGACGCGGCCTCTCTTGTCGATGGTGCCGTAGCCGGTCCGGTTGCTCCGCCGGTCATAGAAATCCACCCGGTCGCCGGTTTTGTCGATGATGGCCGAGCCCGTGCGGTTACTGGACTTGTCGAAGAGATCGACGCGGGTCTCGGCGGGGCGCTCCTCAGCGGGCAGGGGCGCCGCGAGCAGCGCGAGCATGCACACCGTGCCGCCGAGAGCTGCGAGGATGATACCGCCCCGTCCGTCATTCATATGATGTTCTCCCCGGCGCCATTATAGTCGCCAGCTCCGTGCTTTCGGGCGCCTGCTCATGGCCGCCCATTCGGCAGCGCCGGAGCAGAAGGAGGGCCAACTCCGTCGCAGGTTGGACGTAAGGCCACGATGATCTGGCCGGTTCGCTTACCAAGCGGTGTCGCTCAATAGTGACCACATGACTAGAAGTGACCGCGGGTCAGACTAGACGGGAAGGATGGTGCCTACTCTCCGTAGACGATGGTAGTGTACTGGGCCCAGATGCCCAGGATGTTCAACGTCTCGTGGTCGACGTGATGAATCCGCGTGATGCCGCCGTTCGCCATCGCGGCCGAGATGCTCGCATCGCCCGTGGAGAACACCAGGATTCCCCACGCCTCCGACCTGCCGACCTTGGGGCTGGTGGGCGCCGGACCGGCCGAGACCGGGCCCTTCATGTTGACCGTTATCGGCGCTAAGACGGGACCGTGACTGATCGCGCAGCCAGCCAGCAATGCCGCACACAATAAGGTGAGGATCAGATGATGCCCGACTCTTCTCATGATTTCCTCCGGCACTTGGGTGGACGCACCGTTTCGCCTGACCCGCGGTGCCATCCACCATAGGAGGGCCGCGCCGAAAGTGTCAACGGGACTTCAGGCGCCGTCCACCATCGCCTGCGCTGCGCGCACGCTGGCTTCGAGGTGCGCCTCGCCCGTGAAGCTCTCCACGTAAATCTTGTAGATGTTCTCCGTCCCCGAGGGCCGGCCCACGAACCAGCATAGGCTCCCGACCGTGGTCTCATTCAGGGAGTTCGTGGAGAGGGGGGCGTGCTTGTCATATGGAGCTGACCTCGCCGACCTGCACGGCCGCGCCGCGGTATACGTCGAGCGACCCCGGATGGCGTACGTGCGCCTGCTAGAGCCCCGTGCTAGCCTCCCGGACGTGCCCGGTGTGCAGCACGGCCCCGATCCACGCCCGCCAGGAGGTCTGCTCCGGCAAGTGCCGGGCGGCCCGGAGTCGGCAGCGGAAGGCCGAGGCTCGGCGCGCGCGGGACGGGGAGATCCGGGCGCTGCTCGAGGCGGCACTGGAGAAGCTGCAGGAGAGCGTGCCATGAATCGGCGAGTGGCTCCTGTGGAACGGTAAGGAGATCCCGATGCGTCGGGGTGCAAAGCCTGAAAAAGCGAAAGGTGAAAGCAAGCGTCGGCTCGCCCGCAAGGCAGGGAAGGGGAAAGGCTCGAGCGTGGGCGACCTCGAGAAGCGCCTGGCGGAGGCGTTGAAGGACAGGGCTGAGGCGCTAGAGCAGCAGACCGCGACGGCTGACATCCTCCGCGTGATCTCCCGCTCACCGAGCGATATCCAGCCCGTCTTCGACGCGATCGTTCAGAACGCCGTCAAGCTGTGCGAGGGGCTGTTCGGTACGGTATTGCGGTTGGATGGTGACCGTCTCCATCTAGCTGCCCACCACAACTTAAGCCCGGCGGGACTACAGGCATATCGCGAGCATTACCCGGTGGTCGTCAACCTTCGAGAAACGGTTGCAAGCGGCGCCATTCTCGACCGCCGGGTCGTCCAAGTCATCGACTCCAACGATCCAGAGGTGCCGCCGCGGTCCGTCGCGATGGCGCGGGCGACCGGCTTCCGCGGCGTCGTTGTCGTGCCGATGCTGCGCGACGGTGAGCCCATCGGCGTGATTAACGTCGCGCGGCGGGAGCGTGGGCCTTTCGCCGAGCGGCAGGTCGCTCTGCTCCAGACCTTCGCCGACCAGGCGGTGATCGCCATCGAGAACGTGCGCTTGTTCAAGGAGCTGGAGGCGCGGAACTCGGAGCTGACCGAGGCCCTGGAGCAGCAGACGGCGACGAGCGAGATCCTGCGGGTCATCAGCGGCTCGCCGGTCGACGTTCAGCCAGTGATGGACGCCGTCGCGGAGAGCGCCGCGCGGCTGTGCGGCGCCGAGGACGTGCTCATCCAGCGCATCGAGGGAAACGGCCTCCGCCCGGCCGCCCACTACGGTGTGCTTCTCAGTCCCGATCCCAGGGGTAGCCGGTTCGTCATGCCGGTCAGCGCGGAGTTCGTCGCCGGCCGGGCGGTGCTGGAGCGGCGGAGCATTCACGTCCACGACATGCAGGACGAGTCGGCCCAGCGAAGCTACCCCGGGAGCGCCAGCCTGCAACGGGACATCGGCTTCCGGACACTGCTTGTGGTGCCGCTGCTCCGCGAGGGCACCGCAATCGGCACAATCGTGATGCGCCGGCTCGAGATGCGGCCGTTCTCCGAGAAGCAGATCGCCCTGGTGACGATGTTCGCCGACCAAGCGGTCATCGCCATCGAGAACGTGCGGCTGTTCAACGAGCTCGAGGGAAGGAACCGCGACCTGACCGAGGCATTGGAGCGGCAGACAGCAACGAGCGACATCCTCCAGATCATTTCGAGCTCACCGACCGAAGTTCAGCCCGTGTTCAATGCGATCATCCGCAGCGCGGTGACGCTATGCGACGCCTCGTTCGGCGGCCTCCACCTCTTCGACGGTGAGCAGATCACACTCGACGCGCACAGCGGGCTGCCCGAAGAGGAGCTCGAGGTTCTTCGGACCGTCTTCCCGTTTCCGATACGGTCGAATAGTCTTGTTGGGCGCGCCCTCCTGGAGCGATCTCCTGTGCAGATCGAAGACGTCCGGGCGATCCCCGGATATCACAGCACGGCAATCCAGTCTCTCGCGCGCTACCGGACCGGCCTCGGGGTTCCGATGCTGCGGGAAGGCATGCCCATCGGCGGGCTCGTGCTGTGGCGCACCGAGGTGCGGCCGTTCACCGACCGGCAGATCGAGCTGATCATGACGTTTGCGAGCCAGGCGGTCATCGCGATCGAGAACGTGCGGCTGTTCACGGAGCTCCAAGAGAAGAATCGCGCGCTAACCCAGGCGCATGCGCAGGTGAGCGAGGCGCTGGAGCAGCAGACGGCCACGAGCGAGATCCTCAGTGTGATCAGCAGCTCGCCCACCGACATCGAACCGGTATTCCAGACGATTTTGAGCAGCACCAATCGCTTGTGCGAGGCCAGCTTCTCCATCCTCTGGCTCTGGGACGGCGAGGCCCTCAACCCGGCGGCTCACGCCAACGTGTCACCGGAGTTGGCCGAGCGTCTGCGGACGGGACGCGCGCACCCGCGCCGGGGCGGAAGCCCTGTCGCCCTGGCGGCGCTGGAACAGACCGTAATCCACGTGCCGGATGTCCTCGATGACCCGCGATTCTCTCCCGCCGATGTGCCGTCGTATCAGGTCGAGGGGGCCCGGAGCATCTTGGCGGTGCCCATGCTCCGCGAAGGCAGCTTGGTGGGCGTGATCAACACGTGGCGCCGGGAGCCCAGGGCTTTCACCGACAAGCAGGTCGAGCTCTTGAAAACCTTCGCGGCCCAGGCCGTCATCGCCCTCGAGAACGTGCGGCTGTTCAAGGAGTTGGCGGCGCGCACCGCCGCCCTGACTCGTTCGGTCGGCCAGCTCACCGCCCTCGGCGAAGTGGGCCGCGCCGTCAGCTCCACGCTCGACCTCGAGACGGTGCTGACGACCATCGTCTCGCGGGCCGTCGAGCTCTCGGGGCTCGACGGCGGCGTGGTGCTCGAGTACGACGAGGACGCCCAGGAGTTCGTCCATCGGGCGCAGGCCGAGACCGGCGGAACCCTGGCGGCAGCGCGGCGGGCGACACGCATCCGGAGGGGAGAAGGCGTCGTCGGGCGAACCGCCATCACCCTGGAACCGGTCCAGGTGTCCGACATCACCGAGCCTGGTGCCTACGTGGGTCCGAACCGCGAAAACCTGATCGAGTCCGGCGTCCGGGCCATCCTGGCCGTGCCGATGGCCCGCGAGGGCCAGCTGATCGGCTGTCTTGGGGTGACCCGTAACCAGCCGGGGGAGTTCCCGACCGAGACGATCGAGCTGCTGCGGACGTTCGCCACCCAGTCGGCTCTGGCGATCCAGAATGCTCGGCTCTTCCAGGAGATTGAGGTCAAGAGCCGACAGCTCGAAGCCGCCAGCCAGCACAAGTCCGAGTTTTTGGCCAACATGTCCCACGAGCTGCGGACGCCGCTGAACGCGATCATCGGCTTCTCCGAGGTGCTGTCGGAGCGGATGTTCGGGGACCTCAACGAAAAGCAGGAGGAGTACCTGCGAGACATCCACGCTTCGGGGGCGCATCTCCTCGCCCTCATCAACGATATCCTCGATCTCTCCAAGATCGAGGCGGGGCGGATGGAGCTCGAGCTGACGGACTTCGACCTGCCCACGGCGCTCGACAGCGCGCTGACCCTCGTCCGCGAGCGCGCGGGGCGAAGGGGCATCGCGCTGCACCTGAGCATCGATGAGCGGCTCGGCCAGCTGCGGGCGGATGAGCGAAAGATCCGGCAGGTCGTCTTGAACGTGCTGTCGAACGCGATCAAGTTTACGCCAGAGGGGGGGCGGATCGAAGTCGCGGCGGTGCCAAGGGACGAGTTCGTGGAGGTGTCCGTGAGCGATACGGGGATCGGCATCGCTCCGGAAGATCAGGAGGCGGTGTTCGAGGAGTTCCGGCAGGTGGGGACGGCGGCCAAGAAGGTGGAAGGCACCGGGCTCGGCCTGGCCCTGTCGCGGAAGTTCATGGAGTTGCATGGGGGGAGGATCTGGGTCCAGAGCCAGGTGGGGATCGGCTCGACGTTCACGTTCACGATCCCGGTGCAGCGGGCGGATCAGGGGATCGAGTGATGGAGCGCCGTAGCTTCCTCGCGCTGATCCCAGGTAGTCTCCTCGCCGCGCCGCTCGCCACCGAGGCGCAGCCGGCGGTCAAGTCGGTAAAGCTCGGCTACCTCGCCGCCGGGGCAGCCCCCATCTTCAACCCAATTCGCGCTCAGCTGCGTGAACGTGGCTGGATCGAGGGCCAGAACCTGACGGTCGTGTTCGGACTCTGGGGGCAGGACCGCGGGCGCGCCCGGGATCTGGCGAAAGATCTCGTCGCGGCCGATGTAGACGTCATCTTTGCCGTAGGGCCCGACGCCACCGCCGCGGCGAAGGAGGCGACCGCTACTATTCCGATCGTGATGCTCTTTTCCGTAGATCCGGTCGGTTCCGGGCTGGCTCAGAGTCTGACGCGGCCGGGCGGCAACGTGACAGGCCTCCTCTGGGACACGGGCGCCGAGGATTACAGCGCCAAGATGATGGAGGTCTTCACCGCCGCGCTCCCGAGCGCGCGCACATTCGCCGCGCTTTGGAATCTCGATTTCGTCGTCCATCGGCCCTATGTCGAAGCGGCGGAGGCCGCGGCCTCCCGCGTCGGTCGCCGAATGCTGGCCGCCGGCATTCGCACCGCCAAGGACCTCGAAACGGAGTTCGGCCGAATCAAGGCTGATGGCGCGGAGGCGCTGATCGTGCACGTCGATCCCCTGACGTTTGCGCTGCGCGATTCGATCGCGACGCTCGCAATGGGGCACCGCCTGCTAACACTCGTTACCGCCCACTTCCAGTTCAAAGACACGCTCATTGTGTTCGGGCCACACACTGCGGACATGCCGGCGCGCGCGGCCAACTTCGTGGACCGGATCCTCCGCGGCGCCAACCCGGCGGACCTGCCCATTGAGCCGCCAGCTAAGTACGACCTGAAGATCGACCTTCGGGTGGCTCACGTGCTGCGGGTCACTATCCCGCTGTCGCTTCTGCTGCGGGCGGATCAGGTGATCGAGTGATGGAGCGGCGGGCGTTCATGTCCGGCATGACGGGGAATGCTTCAAGCTCGGCGACATCACCTTTGTGAGCATGGCCGAATCTGCGTGTAACGTCCCGGGGGGGAAGTGTCGGCAGCAGGTTTCCGTGGGTGCTGTCGTCCGCGGTCGGTATAATCGGGTTCGTGAAGCTGGCCCTCTGTTTTGCGCCTGAGGCACAAGGTTCCGAGCTGGCGGTCAGGCGGATGCTCGACGCCCAAACGTTGCGGCACGACGACACACCCGCGATTGTTTCGGTCGCGGGTGGGGCGATTGGTCTCCTGCAGGGTCCGGAGAAGCGCTCGACGATTGCGCTCCAGCGACGTAGCCAGTCGGGAAACCTCCTCGCGGTCAGCGGCGTGCCCGTTGATCTGGCCGGCAGCCTCGATGTGCGCCTGGCGGCAGTAGTCGAGGCGGACCACATGGTCGCCGCACGGGAGCTGGCGGGCCTCGACGGTGCCTTCGCCGCTATCTTCTGGAGTGCGCGCGCGCGCAAGCTGGTAGTGGTGACGGACTTCCTCGGTATGCAGCCTCTGTACGAGTTGGCAGTGGGGCACGGCCTCGTGATGGCGACGGAAGTGAAGGCTGTCGCCACCCAAGTGCCAGGCGCCCCGATTGACGGTGAGGGCTGGGGGACCTTCCTAGCGTTGGGATATGTCTGGGAAGACCTGACTTTTGTCCAAGGCATCCGCCGCGTGCCGCCGGCGAGCATTATCGTGTACGACGCCGATCGGGGCACGTCGGAGCGCTTCGCCTCCTGGCGCTGGCCGGCGCCGCGGCCCGACCTCAGGCTTGCCGACGTCGACACCGGCAGCCTCGTCGAGGTTCTGGAGCGCAGTATCACCGCCTACGGTGCCTACACGCCGAAGCCCGGCGCGATGTTGATGAGCGGTGGTCTCGACTCCCGAATACTCCTGTGCGCGCTCGTTCGCTCCCGGCGTTCGCCATCGGCCTTGGTCCTGGCCTTTGCGAAACACCATGACGACGCCGAAGGTCGCTTCGCTATGCGAGCGTCCCGTGCCCTCGGTGTCGAGCCCGTCTTCATCCCGCCGGCGATCGACTTCTATTCCTCGGCCGAATACCTCGAGTACCTGCTCGCGAGCGAGATCACGCAGCCGAGTCTCGGCCTATTCATCGCCCAGCTCTCGGCCCACGTCCGCCCCGAGCTCGAGGCAGTGTGGGAAGGGGTGGCGCCCGGTACCAGCCTGAAGCTCCCTCACCAGCCTCCTGGGGGGTTCGACGCCATGCTCGGAAAAGAGGCGAGCCTGCCGGGTTCGAACCGCTGGAAGGCGGCGGCGCGGGTGTTCGCACCGGCGGTCTTCCGCAGTCTGGAGGAAGGTGTTCATGCGGCTCTCGCCAGGGTTCGCGACGCTTACCCAGACGACAGCTTTGGAGTCGCGGAGTTCGTCGCGCGCAACCGAATGCGGAACCGCACGGGGCCGAATCCGCTGAAGGTCTACGCGAACGATGTGCTGCCTTTCACCCCCGGCCTTGCCAGAGCGTTCTGGGATGTGACCGCCGCCGTCCCGTACGAGGTCAAGGACCGATACAGGCTCTACCTCGAGCTATTCCGCCGCCACTACCCCGAGGGCTTGAGCGCACCCTTTCTCTCCGGGTTTTCCGTCATCAAGCGGCCGGGCTTCGATCCGATCTACCTCACGACCGTCGTCAGGGGCCGGATTATGAAGCTGCCATACCTAGGCGGCGTCATCCGCCGACTTGGCCTGCGGCCAAGACTCGTGCGGGACCACTCGATGATCCTCGGTCGAGTCCTGGCTCGGGTCGCCCTCGACCACCCGGATCTCGACGCTGACAGTGTACGTGGTGTGCTCTCGGCTGAGCGCCGGGGTGACCCCGGGGACCGGACCGCCAGAGAGCTCTTGTTCTACTGGCAGATGTGGCGCTGGATGATGGAGGGGAGCTTCCGACGCCACAAGCCGGAACTGCTTGGGGAGGTTCGCTAAGTCCGGCGGTCAAGGCGGGCCTCAGAAGTCTGGCGGGGGAAGTGCGCTAGATGGCGAGGACGTTGCGCCCCAGCGGACGACCCTCGCGGAGGGCGCCGAAGGCGTCTTCGACGTCGAGTAGCGGGATCACGCGGTCGACGATGGGTTTGATGCGGCCGCGGGCCACCAGATCCATCGTCTCCTGCAGCTCCTGTTTCGTGTTGGCGCGGGAGCCGACGATCTCGAGCTCGCTCCGGACCAGCTCGCGCGGCATCAGCGACAGCGCCACCTCCGGCGCATAGCCAACGAAGACGAGCCGGCCCGCGCGCCTTAGACTCTGAAAGCTCGACGGCAGCGTCTGCTGGTTGGCGACGAACTCGAGCACGACGTCCACTCCCTGGCCATCGGTCAGCTTGCGCACCTCCTCGTGGAACGGCCCGCCGCGGGCATCCACCACCGCGTCGGCGCCGAGGGTCCGGGCCAGCTCGAGTCGCGCCTCGCTGACATCGACCGCGATCACCCAGCCCCCGGCCAGCCGGGCCATCTGCAGCGCGTGCAGGCCCACGCCCCCAACGCCGATCAGCGCCACTGTCGTGCCGGGCCGGACCTGGGCGCGCTTGGTGATCGCGTGGTAGGACGTCGCGACCGCGTCGCCAAGGATGGAGGCGGCCTCGAGCGAGACGTGGTCCGGGACCTTGCAGAGGTTGACGCCCGGTGTCTTGACGAACTCCGCGAAGCCGCCGTCGATGGTGAAGCCGTGCTGCCGGACCTCGGAGCAGAGCGTGTCGCGGCCGGCGCGACAGAACGGGCAGCGGCCGCAGGTAACATAGAAGTTCACGACGACCCGGTCGCCTGGCGCGAACCCGCGCACCAGGCTGCCCACCTCCGCCACTTCGCCCGCGATCTCGTGGCCCATGATCAGCGGGATGACGCCGAGCCCCATCCGGTCGGCGCGGATCTTCACGTCGGTGCCACAGACCCCGACGTTCCGCACACGGACCAACGCCTCGTGGGGGGCGATGGTAGGGGTGGGTACGTCCTTCGGGACGAAGGGGCCGCCGAACGTTTCGAGGACCAGCGCGCGCATGGTGTGGCGAGGATCCCTTGGATGCGGCGCCCGGTCAAGCGGGCGAGTGGCGCCGGGCCCGGACGGGGCGCACACTGATGTCGAGAGGAGGACACCCATGCGAAAGCGTGTGATCGGGACGGCCCCTGTCGAAACCGAACCCTCCGAGCACGACTGGCTCGACCTCGAGGAACTGGCCCAGGTCGAGGTAACGTCCGAGGACGCGGCATACCCGATCGAGGCGGCTTTGCTCGGAGAGGATGCCGGGTGGCGTGCCGCGCAGCCGGGTCCGCAGACCATCCGGCTACTGTTCGACCGTCCACAGCGTCTGAGCCGCGTATGGCTGCTCTTCATCGAGGCGGACACGGCGCGGACGCAGGAGTTCGTCCTGCGCTGGTCGCCCGACGGCGGGCGGTCGTTCCGGGAGATCGTCCGCCAGCAATGGAATTTCGCGCCTCCGGAGACCATCCGCGAAATCGAGAACTATCGCGTGGAGCTCTCCGAGGTGACCGTGCTCGAGCTGGCGATCGTTCCCGATCAGAGCCGGGGCGAGGCGCGGGCGTCGCTCGCTCGGTGGGGCCTGGCCGGCTGACCGTGAGCGACGACCCCGCCCTTCTGTTCGATCTGGACGGGACACTGGTGGATAGCGTCTACCAGCATGTGCTTGCGTGGCGGGAGGCGCTGGAGCAAGCGGGCATCGACCTGGCGGTGTGGCGCATTCACCGGCGCATCGGCATGAGTGGCGGGCTTCTGGTGAATGCGCTCCTCCGGGAGACCGGCCGCCGCATGACCACCGACGAGGTCGCCGGCCTTCAACGTCGGCACGCCGAGGCTTACGCGCGCCGAGCGGCGCAGGTGCGCCCGCTCCCCGGCGCACGCGAGCTTCTGACCCATCTCTCGGCCGTCGGAACACGCTGGGCCATTGCGACAAGCGGCGGTGCGGCGACGGCCCGGCCGGCCCTCGAGCTGCTCGGGCTCGGACCCGACGCGCCGGTGGTGACGCGGGACCAGGTGGAGCGTGCCAAGCCGGATCCGGATCTGTTCATCGCGGCGGCGGCGCGGCTCGGCGCGCCGGTGAGCGCGTCTGTCGTGGTGGGCGACAGCGTGTGGGATCTGCTGGCCGCGCGCCGGGCGGGAGCGCTCGGCGTCGGAGTGCTGTCAGGCGGCTATGGCCAGGATGAGCTCGAGCGGGCCGGAGCCTATCGCGTGTACCAGGATCCGGCGGATCTGCTGCGCCATCTGGACGAGGTCGGAGTTCGGGGACGGTAGGCGCTCACTCAGCCGCGGCGCCCTACCACCCAGCCCCTCACCCTGCCTTCCCCCCAGAGGGGCGAGTGCTTGAAGGCGGTGAGGCCCGTGCGCTCGGCCAGGGCGCGAATCAGCTCCCGCACATCGCCCTGGGCCCCCGGATCGTGCAGCCGAAGCGAGAGGGCGGCGGAGGCCAGGCGGCCCGCCGCGGAGATCAGGAACAGGACGTGGAGATTGGTCCACGCGTCCCCGGCCAGCTCGAAGTGGGCGGGGATGAGGGCGGCGAACTGGCCAGCCAGCATCGAGGCCGTAGCGAAGCCGAGGCCCCCGGCGGTCGCGAACGCGCCAATGTAGAAGGGCCGCGACAGCCGCGGAGCGAGGCCGATGGTCAGGTCGAAGGCCGCGATGCCGTGGCCCGCCCATAGAAAGCCGGCGAACACCGCATCGAAGGCGATCAGCCACAGGCGGTCGGGCGTGATGAAGAACCAGGCGAGCGGCGACGCCGCTATTCCGAAGGAGCAGAAGACCAGGACGGGCCCCGCGCCGATCCGGTCCACCGCGTAGCCCCAGAGCCGGCCCGAGGCGATGCGCAGCGCAGCCACGCCGACGCCGTGGGCGGCGACCACCAGGAAGCCGGTGTGGAGGTTCGTCAGCATGTGGTAGGCGAAGAAGCTGGCCGAGATGCCTATCGCCGCGTTCCACGCGAACAGATAACCGAGGAACGGAAGGGCCCGCCGGTCGCCGAGCGCGAGCCGGAGCGCCTGGCGGGCGGACACGCCGGGCTCGGCGGGAGCGGGGGGCTCGTGCTGACGCAGCATCAGCACCACGCTGGCCACACCGGCCAGGCAGGCGACGACGGTGAGCGAGCACAGAGCGACGCCGGTCCAGCCCATCAGCGCGAGGCGGTCGAGCAGGACCGCGGCCCCGAGCGAGGTCAGCGTGCCCGCGATGCTGATGTAGATGGTCCGGCGACCGACGAAGCGGCCGCGGATGCGATCCGGCACCAGGTCGCCCATCCAGGCCACCCAGGCGCTGTTGCCGACCACGCTGAAGATCGTGCTGACGGCCACGATGGCCATGAACAGGTGGAGCTTCGTGGACGCATCCACGGCGAGCGTCGGGAGGGCCAGCAGGGGCAGGAAGGTGAGTCGCGAGATGCCGACGGCCCAGAGCGTGACGGCCTTGCGGCTGCGCGCGCTGGTGAACCAGGCAGCGGGCAGGCTCACGACCTGGGCGCCCAGCGGCAGGGCGCCCAGGAGGCCGATCACCGCTGCGCTCGCCCCGAGGTAGAGCGCCCACCCGATGATCACGGCCCCGCTGGCGCAGGAGGCGAAGACCTCGGCGGCGGCTCCCTCGGCGACGGCGGCGTTGAGCGAGCGGCGCAGCGGCCGGGCCGGTACCGGCGGGTGGGCCGCCGTCCGATCCGATCGCGGGGCGCCCGTGAGGGCAGGGCTCGAGCCAGGAAGCGGTTCGCCAGGCTGGGGGACCGAGAAGGCCGAGGCGATGCGAGCGAACGACGCGAGCACGACGGAGGCACGAAGCGTTTTCACGACGAGAGAATGCTATGCACGTCCTGGGCCAGGCACACAGCGCGGGATTTCCCCGAGAAGTCGGTGGCTCGCGCAGCTCTGGGAATCCTGACGCGACGATCGTTGTCAGCGCGCTGACGTAGATGGGCCGTGTTTGCGCACCACCGCCGCCATCTCAGCCACCGTGGGCGTCGCGAGTAGCGCGCCGATGGACACCTCGACGTTGGTGGCCTCCATCACCAGTGCCGCGACGCGCATTGCGGCAAGCGAGTCACCGCCCAGATCGAGGAAGTGGTCGTCGATTCCGACCTCCTCCAGGTCGAGCACGGTCGCCCACACTGCGGCGAGCACGCACTCGATCTCGTCGCGCGGCGGCGCGAACGGCATGGCGAGGTCCGGGCGGGCGCGGCCGGGAGGCGGGAGTTGGCCCCGGTCCACCTTGCCCGACCCGGTTCGAGGCAGAACATCGAGGAACACGAAGACCTGGGGCACCATGTGGACGGGAAGCACGGCTGAGAGCGCGCCGCGCAACTGCTCCGGCTCGCCTCCGGCGGGTGCCACGTAGGCGACAAGCCGCCGCTCGCCGGGCCCGCTCCCGTGGGCGACGACGGCAGCCTCCCGGACGCCGTCCAGTTCGAGAAGAGCTGCCTCCACGGCGTTGATGGGCACCTGGTATCCGCGGATCTTCACCTGGAAGTCGATACGGCCGAGGTGGATGAGGCAGCCGTCAGCGAGCCGTCGCCCCACGTCCCCCGTGAGGCTGAGCCGCTCGCCGGCGGCGCCCACCGGCGCGAGCCGGGCCGCGGTCAGCTCGGGCTGACGCCAGTAGCCGGCCGCCACGTGACGGCCCTGCACCGCGATCTGCCCAGCTTCGGCCTGATCGGCATCTTGTCCGTCCTCGCGAAGGATCCGGACGCGCTTGCCAGCCACCGCGTACCCGAGCGGCACCACCGCATCGGGTAGGGGAGTCGCGCGATCCATGAACAAGTAGGTCACGCGCCCGGCCTCCGTGGACGCGAGGCCGGTCACCATCGTGGCGTGCGGGAAAAGGGTCCGACCGGCCTCGATGTCCTGCCGATAGATCGTGTCCCCGCCGATCACGACGAGCCGCGCATCCGGGAACACCTCGCGGTCAGAACGCTGCAGGAGCTGCCGAACGACGATTCGGCCGTTCATCATGGTCAGACGTGCGGCGCGCGCCCATCCCGCGAACCGGTCGATGCCGTGGGCGGCCACGTCGAACGGGCACACGCACGAGCCGACCACGAGCGGGCCGAGGAGCGTGAACAGATTGGCCAGCCACGCCAGAGACGACGCGCAGGCGACCCGGTCGGCGTCGCTCAGTCGGAGTGGGCCCGCGACGAGCGCCGCCTCCGCGAGCAACGTCCGATGCGTGTGCACCACCCCACGCGGGGGCCCGGTGGTGCCGGAGGTGTAGATGATGGTGGCCGGCGCATCCGGGCTGATGTCGCACGGGACGGCCTCGATGCTGTCCGTGTGCCGGATGTCCTCGAGGGACAGCACGCGCCGGCCCCCGCCGGCCAGGTCGCGCGCGGCGCCGAGGTGCTCCGCGTCGGCCAGGATCACGTCGACGCCTGCGTCGTCGAGGACCCGCCGCCGGCCAGCCGCGGACAGCGAACGATCGGGCACGACAAAGACGCTGCCGGCCTCGAGCGCGCCCAGCACCGCGACGATCGCGTGCGAGTCGAGCGCTGAGAGAATGGCGACGGCGCCGCTTCCAGGTCGGTCTCGGTCAGGTCCGGTCGGGCCGGGCCCGTCCCCCCCGACGATCGCATTGGCGACGCGCCGGGCCTCTGTGCCGAGCTGACGGTAGGTCAGCGAGCCCGCCGGCTCCAGGACGGCGACGCGGTCCGGATGGCGCGCGGCCACCTCGCGGAGTCGGGCGGGTACGGAGAGCTCCGCCCGCAGCCCGTCGAAGGGCTCCCAGATGCCTGTCGGGTGCCGGCACCGCTCGCGAATCTCCTGCTGGGACCCAGGCAAGCACTCCGCGGCGAGTCCACTCTCGGCAGAGGGCACGCGCCAACCATACCGCACGGCGCATCGTACTGGCTTGGCCGAGATAGGCTCCGACCCCCGGATCTTCCGGCGGTGGCCGAGCGTTGATTATGCGGCACGGGCGGACCCGACAACCACCGGCCGCTGGGGCAGTATCTCGTCGCCACGGACCCCACACACCGACAGGAGGTCAGTATGCGAGCGCTGATGGCCCTCTTGACCGCAGTTCTCTTGCTCACGCCCCTCACGGCCCATGCCCAGGATCGTGCGGCCCTCGAGGCGGCCGCCAAGGCGCTGGGGGGCACCGATCTCAAGTCGATCGAAATCCAGGGGGCGGGCAGCTTCTTCTGGGCCGGGCAGAGCCAGACGCCGGGCAGGGCGTGGCCACAGTTCAACGTGCGGAGCCTCAAGCGCCTTGTGAACTACGAGACTGCCTCCCTCCGCGACGACATGACGAGAACGCGCGCGCTGGAGCCACCGCTGGGCGGCGGCCCCTACGTCCGCGGCGAGCACACCGCCGTCGCGGTCGTCAGCGGGGACCACGCCTGGAACGTGGTGGGCGAGAACGCGGTCCCGGCACCCATCGCGCTGGGCGAGCGACAGCTGCAGCTTTGGTCGACGCCCCATGGGGTCATCAAGGCGGCCCAGAAGAACCCGGCCGGGGTCCAAGGCCGCACGATCGTGTTCGGCGTCCCCGGCCAGTTCAAGGCCACTGCGTTCCTCGACTCGGCCAACCTCGTCGAGCGCGTGGAGGCGGTGCTGGCGAACCCCGTGCTGGGGGACATGCCGGTGACGGTCCACTATGCGGACTATCGCGACTTCGGGGGTGTGAAGTTCCCCACGAGGATCCGGCAGATTTACGGCGGCCACCCCGCGCTGGAGCTCACGGTGACCGAGGTGAAACCCAACGTCGCCGCTGACATCGCGGTGCCCGACAACGTGCGGCAGGCCGGCAACCCCTACACGCGCGTGCAGAGCCAGAAGGCGGCCGAGGGCGTCTGGTACCTCACCGGCGGCACGCACCACAGCGTGGTGATCGAGATGAGCGACCACCTGATCGTCGCCGAGGGCCCCCTCAACGACGACCGGGCCCTGGCCGTCATCGCCGAGGCGCGCAAGCTCGTCCCAGGCAAGCCGATCAAGTACCTGATCGTCAGCCATCATCACTTCGACCACTCCGGGGGCGTGCGCGCGTTCGCGGGCGAGGGCGCGACGATCGTCACGCAGGACGCGAGCCGCCCGTACTTCGAGCGCCTCCTCGGGACCTCGGCCACGGTGGCCCCCGACCACCTGGCGAAGTCCGGCAAGAAGGCCACAGTGGAGGGCGTGCGTGACCGCCGCGTGCTGACCGACGGGACACGGACGGTCGAGATCCGTCACATCGTGGGCATCCAGCATGCCGACGACATGCTGATGGTCTACCTGCCCAAGGAGAAGTTCCTCATCCAGGCCGACGCCTATACGCCGCCGGCGCCGAACGCGGCGCCCATGAGCCCGCCCAGTCCGTTCACCGTCGCCCTGCACGACAACATCACCAAGCAGGGCCTGGCCGTCGACCAGGTGCTGCCGCTGCACGGTCGGATGGTCCCGCTCGCCGAGCTGCAGAAGGCGGCCGGCCACAGCCACTGAGAAGTCCTCGAGGCCGGGGGCCCCGCCATGGGCCCCCGGTCGCGCCGCCTCACCGAGTGAACGGCGGTCAGCCGCCGAGACGATCGACCAGCGCGCGGGCCCACGCCATGCGATCGGGGTCCATCACCAGCTTGTCGGCAAACGGCTGCCCGCAGGGGCGGGTGGCGTCGATTCCGAGCTTGGCGGTGACGCCGCGCTCGTCCGCGCTGGGATCGAGGAGGGCGCCCAGGCTGCCGTGGATCGTCACGAGGTCGCGGTCGGCCTGCATGCGGGTGGCGACCGCCCACAGGACGTCGGCCTCGTCGAAGACGTCGATGTCGTCGTCGACCACGATCACCAGCTTCAGATAGTGATCGACCCCGAGCACGATCGGGATCACGTGCTTGGCCTCACCGGGGCGGCCCTGTTTGATCGACACGTAGGCGGTGAAGGACGAGGTGCCGGAAAGCGGTACGTGCACGCCGGTCACGTTCGGGATGACCCGGCTCAGGGCGTTGTGGATCTCGGCCTCGCGGACGAGGCCGAGCGTCGTGATGTGGTCGCCGGCGCGGCCGGAGGCGATCGACTGGAACCACGGACGCTCGCGCAAGGCGATCGCCTTGGCCACGAAGACGTGCTCGGTGGACCGCCGCGAGAAGTAGCCGGTGAACTCGCCGAACGGGCCCTCCGGCTCGCGCACCTCCGGTAGGATCTCGCCCTCGATGACGATCTCGGCGGCGGCGGGGACGTGGAGATCGATGGTGGCGCACGGCGCCACCTCGAACGGCTCGCCGAAGAGGCCACCCACCACCTCGAATTTCCCGACGTCGGCGGGCGGATAGGCCAGCGAGCCCATGGAGACGAGCGGGTGCACCCCGAGCACGATCGCGCAGGGCAGGGATTGCTTGCGCGCCTCGGCGCGTCGCTGGTACTCGAACATGCGCCGCCGCGAGTGCAGGCTCACGCCCAGGCGGTCGCGGCCCTTGACCTGGAAGCGGTGATACCCCTCGGTCTCCACGCCAGTTTCGGGGTCGCGCGCCACCAGCAGGCCGGCGGTGAGATAGCGGCCGGCGTCACCGGGGAAGTAGGTGGGGATGGGCAGTTGCCCGAGGTCGACGTCCCGGCCGGTCAGCACGCGACGGCGGAATGACGGGTCGGCCACGATCACCGGCTTGACCGTGTCCTTGATGCGCCGCGCGTATTCCAGCGCCAGCCGCGTTTCCGGCACGCCCAGCGCGAAGGCCAGCGCGCGGCGACTGGCGACCACGTTGCAGACTATGGGGATGTCCGAGCCTCGCACCTGCTCCAGCAGCAGCAGCGGGAACCGCCGGCGGCGCTCGTACTCGAGCACGAGCGCCATCACGTCGTAGTCGAGCGAGACCGGCTCCCGGACGCGTACGACCTCGCTCGGATGGGCGCGCTCGTAGGCGGCGACGAAGGCTCGCAGGTCCTGACTCACGCGGGAGTCCTCAGTCGAGCGGCTCAGTACACCACGGGCGTGCGCGAGGCGGTGCCCGCGCCCACGCGTACCGCCGCCACCGCCGCCTCCAGGTCGGCCAGGTAGGCCTCGACGATGGGGGCGTGCACGGGCGTGAGCATGAGGTGTATGCCCGGCGGCGTGCGTACGCGCCCCACCGACCAGCGCCGGGTGGTCATCGCGTCCGCGACGGCGTGGATGTCCACGTCCTCCGAGCCGTAGGCCACCGCCCAGAGATCGGGCCGGCCCCAGAGGTGCAGCCCCTCGATGCGCGCCAGGCCGGCCACGAGGCGCTCGCGCGCCTCCATGACGACGGCGGCGATACGACGATAGCCCTCGGCGCCCAGGAAATGCATGACCGCCCACGCGGCGGCGATGGCGCCGCCCGGCCGCGTCCCCGCGAAGGTGGGCACCGCGTAGAGCCCGGTCGGCCAGTCGCTGAACTCGTAGCGTCCGGCGGCCTCGCGCTCCGCGTCCCGGTAAAGGATGACCGAGGCCCCCTTGGCGGCATAGCCGGATTTGTGCAGATCGGCCGAGAGCGAAGCCACGCCGGGCAGGTCCAGCCCGAAGGCCGGCACCGGATAGCCCAGCTCGCGCACGAAGGGGCCGAGGATGCCGCCCACGCAGGCGTCGACGTGTAGCCAGAGGCCGCGCGACTGCGCGAGCGCGCCGAGGGCGGCGACGGGGTCCACCACGCCCAGCGAGTAGGTGGGGGCCGAGGCGTAGCACATGACGGTGCGCGGGGTCACCGCCGCCGCCATGGCCGCGGTGTCGGCGCGGAAGTCTGCCCCGGTTGGTACGCGCACCACGCGCATACCGAGATAGTGCGCGGCCTTATCGATGGCTGGATGCGCGGAGAAGGCCGCCACGATCTCCGGCGCGGCGACGTCGGGGCGATGGCGCCGCGCCCACTCGCGCGCGGCGTGGGCGGCCAGGAAGATGCTCTCGGTGCCGCCGGAGGTCATGTGGCCGCGCACGGCCGCATCACCGCCGACGAGGCCAGCCACCATCGCGACGACCTCACCCTCCATGCGGCGCAGGCTCGGAAACACGCGCAGCCCGAGGCCGTTCTCGGTCATGAAGAGCGCATAGGCCTCACGTGCGACCCGCTCGACTTCGTCGCCGGCGTGCCAGACGAAGGCGGCGTGCCGTCCGCCGCGCCAGTCGAGATCGTCCCGCTTGAGGTCGGCCATCACCCCGGCCAGCTCCGCCCAGGGGCGGCCGCGCTCGGGAAGCCCTTTCGTCATGTCCTCTCCTCGCCGCTAGCGATTCGACACGGACGGCTCGTACGCGCGGGCGCGGTCGTCGGGACTGGTGGGCGCGAGCTCGGTCGCGGGGTCACCGGCCACGCGGGTATGGCGCATCACGCGCGCCTCGCGGTAGTCGTAGGGGCGCGCGCGGTGCAGCACGCAGCGGTTGTCCCAGATGACGACGTCCCCCGGTTGCCAGGAGTGCGCGTAGGTGCGCGGCGGGCGGCAGGCGAAGTCGACCAGCTCGGAGAGGAGCCGCTCCGACTCGGCCTCGGCGAGGCCCGGGATGCCGTAGGCGTGACGGCCGATGAAGAGCGCGGGGCGGCCCGTCACCGGATGCACCTTCACGAGCGGACGCAGGGGCGCGCCCTTCGTGTGGAAGCCGTAGCCCGCGCCCGTCTCCACCCTGTGGCCGATCTGGGCCTGCGAGTGATAGAGCGAGTGGTGAGCCGACAGGCCGGCGATGCGCCGGCGCGTCGCCTCGTCGAGCGCGGCGTAGGCGGCGCGCATGTCGGCCCACTCGGTCTCGCCGCCCGCCGAGGGCACGACCTGCGCTGAGAGGCATGAGGCCTTGGCCGCGAGGGGCATGTACGAGCTGTCGGTGTGCCAGCCCTCGTTGCCGCGCAGGCTTTTGTAGCGGTGCTCGCCGGCATCCATGATCGTGCCGTCCGGCTTCACATTGCTGATCGCCACCGCCTTCTGCTCGGCGCTCGGCGCCAGGAGCTCGATCTCGCCGAAGCGCGTGGCGAACGCCACCTGCTCCGCTTCCGTCAGGTGCTGCTCGGGGAAGATCAGGACGGCATGGTCGAGGAAGGCCTGCTCCACTGCCTTCCAGGTGACATCGTCCATCCGGCCGAGCATGAGGCCGGTGACCACGGCGCCCAGCGTGGCGTTCGTCGGCGTGACGATTGGCGGCATGGCGTCCTCCTGGCTGATGGCTACGCCAGCTTCAGCTCCTGATAGCCTCCCGCGGCCACCCGGTCGCACCACTCCCGGTATTCCGGCGCGGTCCCGCTGTAGCGGGCGATGATGCGGACGTTCTTGCCCTCGACGTTCTGGTTGACGCCGGTCATCCAGGAGTCCACCTCGTTGGCGAGCAGGCCCTCGCCCTTCTTCTTGACGAAGGCCGTCCATTCCTCCACGGCGTCCCGTCGGGCGTCGGCCATGCGGAGGCCGTGCCGATCGAGGTAGGCGAGCAGGTCCCGGATCCACTCGACGTTGTACTCGATGCTGCGCGGGATGTTGCCGAGCGCGGTGTGGGGGCCCATGATCATGAAGAGGTTGGGATACCCGTCCACCATCACGCCCATGAAGGTCTCGAGACCGCCCCGCCAGCGCTCCTTGAGCTTCCGGCCGCCCGCGCCGCGGATGTCGATGCGGTCCAGACTGCCGGTGATGGCGTCGAAGCCGGTGGCGTACACGATCATGTCGAAGGTGAAGTCGCGCTCGGTCGTCCGGAGGCCGGTGGGGGTGATGCACTCGATGGGCGTCTCCAGGATGCTCACCAGCTCCACGTTGGCCTGGTTGTAGATCTCGTAGTAGCCGCTCTCCTGCGGCACGCGGCGCGTGCCGAAGCCGTGATCCTTGGGAATGAGTAGCTCCGCCACCCGCTGGTCCTTCACGCGCTGGCGGATCTTGTCCGCGACGAAGGCCGAGAAGAGCGCGTTCGCCTCGCGATCGATCAGCACGTCCTTGAAGTTGCCGAGCCAGATCGCGAAGCCGGGCGAGGAATAGAGCATTTCCCAGAAGGCCTCGCGCTCTTCCGGGGTCACCTCGAACGTGCCGCGCGGGTCGGTGGTGTGGAGGAAGCAGGCGGCCGTCTCGCGGCAGCGCTCGAAAATCGTCGGATAGCCCGCGCGGATCTCGGCCATCTCCGCCTTCGTGATGGGGCGGTTGTGGAGCGGCGTGCACCAGTTCGGACGGCGCTGGAAGACGGTCAGGTGGCCCGCCGTCTTCGCGATCTCGGTGATGGCCTGCACGCCGGTGGCCCCCGTGCCGATGACGGCCACGCGCTTGCCCTCGAAGGACACGGGATGCTTGGGCCAGAGGCCGGTGTGATACGCCTCGCCGCGGAACGCCTCGACGCCCGGGATCCGCGGCAGAGTGGGAGCGGACAGCGGGCCGACTGCCGTCACCACGTAGCGCGTGCGGCAGCGGGACCCATCCTCCAGGCTGATCTCCCAGGCGCCCGCCTCCTCATCCCAGGTCGCGGCCTTCACCCGGCTGCGGAACTGAATGTCCCGGCGCAGGTCGAGCTTGTCGGCCACGTAGTTCAGGTAGCGCTCGGTTTCCGGCTGGGGCGCGAAGTGCTCGGTCCAATCCCACTCGTCCAGCAGCTCCTGGCTGAACGAGTAGCCGTAGGAATAGCTCTCGGAGTCGAAGCGACAGCCGGGGTAGCGGTTCCAGTACCACGTGCCGCCGACGCCGGTGCCCGCCTCGAACACGCGGACCCTCTGGCCGACCTCGCGCAGGCGGTAGAGCTGGTAGAGGCCCGAGATGCCGGCGCCGATGACGACGGTGTCGTAGTCCAGGGCCGTGGGGGACTGCGCCGGGCCGGGCTGCGCCGTCGGGGTGGGCATGCAATATCGTACACTGAGAATTGTTCGCGAGAACGCGTCACCGGAGACCCACCATGCCGTATCAAATCCCGCTCTTCGGCCAGCTCGGCGAGGGCGTCCTCGCCGAGGACCGGCGGGGGCGCATCACCTACGCGCCGGGGTTCGTCCCCGCAGACGTGGCCCGCCCGTGGTTCGACGAGTTGCGCGGCGCCGTGCCGTGGGAGTCGCAGCGGCGCTGGATGTACGAGCGCGAGGTGGACGTGCCGCGGCTCACGGCGCACTTCCGGCAGATCATCTGGACGAGATCGTCCCGGGCCACCCGATCGCCCTCCTGTCACTGGGCGCCATGCGCCGCATGATCATCAGGGCGCAGCGGGCTCCCCGACGCGTGCTCCACGTGGATCTCGCGGGAGGCAGCCTGCTCGTGATGAGCTACGAGACGCAGCTCCACTACACGCACGGCGTTCCCAAGACCACCGAGCCCGCGGGGCCGCGCATCAGCCTGGCCTTCCGGGTGAGGCCGGCGGACTAGGCACTGCCATTCCTAGCGGGCCGGTGGCGGCTGCTTCTGGCCGCCCACCAGCTGAAAGAACGTGCCCTCCGGCAGCTCGAGACCCTTACCGGTCCGGTTGGGATTGGCGAACGCGACGAGCGGCGTTGGCGTGGACGTTGTCGAGGGCAACCGCCGCCGCGCTCGCCAGGACGACGTGCCAGGAGACCGACGGCACGGCGGCATGTCGAGGTGGGCTGGCGCCCTGCGTTAGCGGCGGCGTACACTGGGAACGGTTCGCTTCACATCCGAGCCCCGAGCTACCGACATCGCCCACCTATCTGCGATCCTGATGATCGTGCTGCTCGGCGTCGCGTCGGCGTCAGCGCAGACGCCGAGCGGTGCCCCCGCCGAAACGACCGTCTCACCCTCGAAGCTTCGCTCGTCCGAGGATGGGTGGTTCGATGTGAGCGGATTCCTGGACGAGAAGTACGGGTTTCTGCCCGTGGCGATTCCGATCACCGAGCCGGCGGTGGGTTTCGGGGCGGCGGCGGGTCTCTCGTTCATCAGCAAGCCGCTCGGGGAGGCGAGGCCGGGGTTCGGCCGGCCGGACATCACGCTGGTGGGGGGACTCGCGACCGAGAACGGCTCGTGGGGCGCTCTCGCGGGTGACGTCCGGCACTGGCTCGACGACCGGCTGGAGACGCAGGTGGGTTTCACCTACCTGTCGGTGAATCTCGACTTTCATGGTCTCGGGCGGGATCGGCTGCTGGACCGGCACCCGCTGCGATACAACCTCGAGCCGAAGGGCGGATTCCTGCGCGCGAAGTACCGCCTGGGGGATTCTGCCGCGTGGGCGGGGCTGGGCTACGTGTTCTCCGCGACGCGCGTCACGTTCGATGAGCCTCCCGCGGCTCCCGGCCTACCGGAATTTCGGCGCGACTCGAAGGTGGGCGGGCTGACACCGTCCTTCACCTACGACTCCCGAGACAACCTCTTCACGGCCACCCGGGGCAACTACGTGGAGCTGGTGGTGGGACTCTTCAGCCGAGCGCTCGGCGGCGACGACGAGTTCCAGCGCATGCAGCTCACCGCGATGCACTACGTGCCCCTCCTCTCGACGCTCTATCTCGGCCTCCGGGGCGACGGCACGGCGACCTTCGGCGACGTGCCGTTCTATCTGCGGCCATTCATCAGCCTGCGCGGGGCGCCCATCATGCGCTATCAGGGCGAGCAGGTGGCGCAGATCGAAGCCGAGCTCCGCTGGCAATTCTGGAAGCGGTTCAGTCTGGTGGGCTTTGCCGGCCTGGGGGCGGCGTGGAGTGAGGTCACGCGCTTCGAGGCCACAAAGAAGGTCGCGACGGGGGGCGTCGGCTTTCGCTATGAGCTGGCCCGCAAGTACGGGATTCACGCCGGTCTCGACATCGCCTTCGGCCCGGACAACAACGCCGTCTACGTCCAGGTCGGCAGCGCGTGGTCACGGCCCTGATCTCGGTCGGGCTCAGAAGCGAAACGTCACTCCGGTCGCGAAGGTCTGCACGTCCTTGGCGTTCGTGCCGTACTCGACGAACAGATCCCAGTGCCGGAACAGCGTGACGGACCCGCCGATGGTGGCGTTCAGGGGATGAGTCGGGGCCTGCAGGGCCTCGAAGCTGACCTTCCCGACGTTCGGCACGGTCACACTCGCGCTCACGGTGCCCTCCGTGCCCCAGTACATCCCGCCGAGCCAGAGGCGGACGGGCGCGTCGAGGATCTTGCCGTTCCATCCGACCCGGACCGTGCCCACGAGCGCTTTGAACCGATCGTCGAACCCGATGTCGGTCTGCGTGTAGTTCACGTCACCGAGAACGAAGAACTGCCGGTATCCTCCCACTAGGGTGAGGCCGGCCCCTCCCACGAACCCGTCCAGATGGCTCTTACCCGACACATCGAAGGTCAGGGAGCCCGGCAGCACCAGCCTGGGAACGGTCACGGTGCCCTTCGTGGTGGTGTTGTTGGTCACCGAGCCGACGAGAGCATAGACGTTGAGGAAGGGCAGCAGCCACGCATCGAACCGCAGCGCGGCCACGCTGGTGTGGCTGCGCGATCCGAGGTTCACGAACTGGCTCACGTCGCGAAGCGGCGCGTCGTTGAGACCCACCCGCACGTTGGAGACGTCGACGTCCCGCTCGATGTAGTAGTAGACGGCGGAGAGCCCGAAGGGCAAGGGAAGCTCGTACCCGCGCTTGATCGCCTGGTCCGCCAGGAGCGGAAGCGGGTGCGGCCATCGCGCTTCGTCCGTGGCCGCCGCGATGCTGCCGGCGGCCGAGCGAGGCGGGTCCCACGCCGCGGCCGGCGTCGCGACGGCCAGCACGAAGAAGAGCGCGATCAATCCGGACGCGATGCGCGCGCCGGCGCGTCTTCTCCACTGCGCCGTCCAGCCTGGGAGTGCATACCGTGTCATCGGAGACGCCCTCCAGTCCACCGGCGCTCTATCCGAAGTTGACCATCACGTGGCGCACGACCGTGTAGTCCTCCAGGCCATAGACGGACATATCCTTGCCGTACCCCGACATCTTGAGCCCGCCGTGCGGCATTTCGTTCACGAGCGTGAAGTGCTGGTTCACCCACACGCAGCCATACTGGAGCCGGGCCGCCACCTGCATCGCCGTCTTCACGCTGCCCGTCCACACGGAGGCGGCCAGGCCGTAGTCGGAGTCGTTGGCCCAGGCGATGGCCTCCTCGGGATCGGATATCCGCGTGACGGAGACCACTGGGCCGAAGACTTCCCTGCGCGTGATCTCGTCGGTCTGAAGCGCCCCCGCGAGGAGCGTCGGCGTGTAGAAGAAGCCGGTGCCCGTCGCCCGGCCCCCGCCGGTCACCGCCTCGACGTGCCGCGTCGCCAGCGCGCGCTCCACGAAGCCCGCGACGCGCTCGCGCTGGCGAGCGCTGATCAGCGGCCCGAGCTCCGTGTCTTCCTGCCGCGGATCGCCCAGCTTGAGCGAGCCGATGGCGCGGCCGAGGTCGGCCACCAAACGGTCGTAGACTCGGGCCCCCGCGTACACGCGGCAGGCCGCCGTGCAGTCCTGGCCCGCATTGTAGAAGCCCGCCATGCGTACGCCGGCCACGACCGCCTCGAGGTCGGCGTCGTCGAAGACGAGCACCGGCGCCTTGCCGCCCAGCTCGAGATGGGTCCGCTTGAGGCCGCGCGAGGCCGCCTCGAGCACCTTCTGGCCGGTGGGGATGCTGCCGGTGAGCGAGATCATCCGCACGCCCGGATGATCGATCAGGGGGGCGCCGACCGTGTCCCCCCGTCCGGCCACGATGTTGACGACGCCCCGCGGGAACAGCTCGGCCAGCAGCCCGGCCAGCTTGAGCGTGGTCAGGGGCGTCTGCTCGGAGGGCTTGAGCACCACCGTGTTGCCGGCGGCCAGGGCGGGCGCGAGCTTCCACGCGGCCATCATCAACGGGTAGTTCCACGGCGTGATCTGCGCCACCACGCCGATGGGGTCGCGGCGGATCATGCTGGTATGGGCGGCCAGGTACTCGTCGGCAGCGCTGCCGCCGACCACGCGGGCCGCGCCGGCGAAGAACCGGAAGCAGTCCACGATGGCCGGCAGCTCGTCGGGCAGCACCCGGGCGCGGGGCTTGCCGCAGTTGAGCGACTCGAGGTCCGCGTAGGCCGCGCCGTCCTGCTCGAGCCGGTCGGCAAGCCGCAGCAGCAGGAGCGAGCGCTCCTGCGGCGTCGTCTGCCCCCAGGTCGGGAAGGCGGCCGCAGCGGCCCGGACCGCGCGGTCGATCTGGGCGGGAGACGCCTCGCGGACGCGCGCGATCACGCCACCGGTTGCCGGGTCGAGGATCGCCTCCTCGGCCCCCTCGCCCATCACCAGGTCTCCGTCGATCAAGAGCTTGGTCGCGTGCATCGGGATTCTCCTCACTTGCCGCTTCCGGCCACCTCGTGGGTGTCCCGGGTCAGATAGAAGGCCAAGAGGATCGGGACCAGCGTCACCAGGATCACGAACACCGCGACCACATTGGTCACCGGTCGCTGCCGTGGGCGCACCAGCTCGGTGAGCATCCAGATGGGCAGCGTCGACTGCTGGCCTGCGGTGAACGTCGTCACGATAACCTCGTCGAAGGACAGGGCGAACGCGAGCATCCCGCCGGCCAGGAGCGAGGTCGCGATGTTGGGCAGCACGACGTGGCGGAAGGTCTGGAAGCCGTCGGCGCCCAGGTCCATGGAGGCTTCGATGAGCGCTCCGGAGGTGCGGCGGAAGCGGGCGATGACGTTGTTGTACACCACGACGATGCAGAACGTCGCGTGCGCGAGCACGATGGTCCAGAAGCTGAACGGGATGCCGCCCAGGCTGAACGCGCTCCGAAGGCTGATGCCGGTGATGATACCGGGCAGCGCGATGGGCAGGATGAGCAGGAGCGAGACGGCTTCGCGCCCGAAGAAGCGGGACCGCCAGACCGCTGCGGCGGCCAGCGTTCCCAACACCAGCGCCAGCGCCGTGGAGACCGCGGCCACCTGGAGGGACAGCGTGATCGCCTCCCAGATGTCCGGGCGAGACCAGGCCACTGCGAACCAGCGAGTCGTCAGCCCCGGGGGCGGGAACACAAAGCTCTTGTCCTCGCTGCTGAACGCATAGAGGACGATGAAGAAGAGCGGAACGTGCAGGAACAGCAAGGCTGCGCCCGCCGCGAGGGGCAGCGCCCCGCCGGCCGTCCGCCCACGCCGACTCCGGGTCCTCACAGGGCCTCGAACGCGCCGAGGCGCCGCGCCATCGTCAGATAGACCGCCATGATCGCGATGGGCACCACCGTGAGGGCGGCGGCGAGGGGAATGTTGCCGGCCGTGCCCTGGTGCTGGTAGACGGCTTGGCCGATGAAGGGCTGGGAGCCCCCGATGATGCCGGGGATGATGTAGTCGCCCAGCGTGAGCGAGAAAGTGAAAATGGAGCCCGCGACCACGCCCGGCACCACGAGGGGCGCGATGACCCGGCGGAAGGTCTGAGCCGGCCGGGCGCCCAGGTCGGCGGAGGCCTCCAGCAGCGAGCGCGGCACTCGCTCGAGGGCGGCAACGATCGGGAGCACCATGAACGGGAGCCACATGTAGAGGAAGACGAGGAAGGTCCCGAGGTACGCGGTGGACAAGGACGGTCCGCCGACGCCGGGCAACGCGAGCACGGCCTCGAGCAGCCAGCCGAGGCCGAGGCGCTCGGCAAGCCAGGTCACGATGCCCTCCTTCGCGAGGATGAGCTTCCACGAGTAGACCCGCACGAGGTAACTGGACCAGAGGGGCAGCACCACGCCCAGGTAGAGGATGGCCTTCAGCCGGAGGCTCGCGCGGCGCACCATGAAGTAGGCCAGGGGGAACGCGAGCAGGGCCGCGGCCACGGTCACCGCGGAGGCCATCACCGTCGTGCGCACGACGATGTCGAGGTTGGCGGCGGTCAGAAGCTCGCCGTAGGTAGCGAGGGACAGTCGGCGCACCACGACGCCCGAGTAGTCGTCGATGTAGAAGAAGCTCTGCACCAGCAGCGCGGCGAGCGCGCCGAGGTAGATGACTCCGAGCCAGAGCAGGGGAGGGCCGAGCAGCAGCATCAGGAGCAGGGTGGGGCGGAGATAGAGGACGGTGGAAAGGCGGTGCAACGGCGACCGGCTCGCCTCCGGCCCGACTGGGAGTGTGGAGGGCGCCACCGGGTTCATCGCAGGGGCTGATGATGGCGGCGCAGCCAGGTCAGGCGGGCGGGCTCCCCGGTCGCGCGTGCGGGGCCGGCCTCGCCCCCGCTCTGCTCGAGTACGAGGAGCTGCCCTCCGGCGGCGAGCTGTACCGTGTAGCGCGTGGCGGCTCCGAGGTAGACCGCGGCGACGATCACGCCCTTGGCGGAGAGGGCGCCGTCGCCGATGGGCGCCGCGTCTTCGACCAGCCGGATACGCTCGGGACGAATGCTGAACGCTTGGGCCGTCCCCGTCAGCCGCCGGGCCAGCTCGGCGTCGACGACATTGGAGACGCCGACGAAGCCGGCCACGAAAGTGGTGGCGGGACGTTCGTAGATCTCCGCCGGCGGGCCGATCTGCTCGATGCGCCCGTGGTCGAAGACGATCAGCCGGTCGCTCATCGACAGGGCCTCGCCTTGGTCGTGGGTCACGTAAATGAAGGTGATGCCGACCTGGCGCTGCAGCCCCTTGAGCTCCACCTGCATCTGCTCGCGGAGCTTGAGGTCGAGCGCGCCCAGGGGCTCGTCGAGAAGCAGGACGCGGGGGCGGTTGATGAGGGCCCGGGCCAAGGCCACCCGCTGTCGCTGCCCCCCCGAGAGCTGGATCGGCCGGCGGTCTCCAAGCCCCGCGAGCTTGACCATCTCGAGCATCTCGCCGGCTCGGCGTCGACGCTCGGCCGGCGGGACCTTGCGGATCATGAGGCCGTATTCCACGTTCTCGGCCACCGTCATGTGCGGGAACAGCGCATAGTCCTGGAATACCGTATTGACGTTCCGCTCGTACGGCGGAACGCCCGCGACGCTCTCCCCGTAGATCTCGATCGTGCCCGCGTCGGGCTGCTCGAAGCCGGCGATGAGCCGCAGGCAGGTGGTCTTGCCCGATCCCGACGGGCCGAGGAGCGCAAAGAACTCTCCGTCGGCGACGTCGAAGCTCACACGGTCGATGGCCCGGACGTCGCCGAAGGAGCGGCTGACGCCGGAGAACCGCACTGCGGCCGGGAGAGCGGGAGCCATGCGTGGTCCGGCCGGCGGCGCCGCGCCGCCGGCCGGAGAGCTAGGGCGGGTCAGCGACCGCCGAGGATGGCGATGTAGTCGGTGACCCAGCGGTAGTACGGCACGCAGGTGCGGCCGCCGCCGCAATTGGCGACCGGAGTGCGCCAGAACCAGATCCGGTCGAACTCGCCCATGCCGTTCTGCTCGCAGCCCCGGTCACCGAGGAGCGCGTTGCCCTTGCAGGCGGCCGGCACGACCGGCACCGAGCCGAACCAGGCGGAGAGGTCTCCCTGGAGTTTCTGATTGATCGAATGTTCCATCCACATGTAGGCGCAGTTGGGATGCTTGGCCTTGACGTGGAGCATGGTCGTGTCCGCCCAGCCGGTGGCCCCTTCCTTCGGTACCACGCTGGCGATGGGCCGGGTCTTCGACCGGAGCAGGTTCACCTGGAAGCCCCACGAGGAGGAAGCCACCACGCCCTCGTTGGTGAAGTCGTCGATCTGCATGAAGGCGTCGTGCCAGTAGCGTGCGACGATCTTCCGCTGCTCGCGGAGCAGCTCCAGCGTCGCCTTGTACTGCTTGTCGTCCAGCTCGTAGGGATTCTTGATCCCCAGCTCGGGCTTGGCCTGCATCAGGTACAGCGCGGCGTCCGCGATGTAGATCGGGCCGTCGAAGGCCTGGACGCGGCCTTTGTTGGTCTTGCCGTCGGGGAGGGTCATTTCCTTGAAGACGACGTCCCAGCTCCGGGGCGGCGACTGCTTGAACACCTCGGTGTTGTAAGCGAGGACGTTGTAGCCCCACTGGTACGGCACCCCGTAGTGCTTGCCGCCGACGTAGTGCCACGGCGCCTTCTGCAGCCGGGAGTCGACGGACTTGTAGCTCGGCACGAGGCTGGTGTTGACGTCCTGCACCCGGCCGCCGGCAATGAGCCGGAGCGACGCGTCGCCGGAGGCCGTGACGAGGTCGAACCCACCCTCGTTCATCAGCGCCACCATTTCGTCCGAGGTGTTGGCGGTCTTCACTCGGACCTTGCACCCACTCTTCTTCTCGAAGTCGGTCACCCAGTCGAACTTCTTGTCGGTGTCGCCGCGCTCGATATAGCCCGGCCAGGCCACGATGTCGACGAAGCCCTCCCCCTTGCCCAGCTTCTCGACCCGCGCGACCGCCGGGGTCAGCGAGCCGAGGAGGAGCGCGACGGCGAGGAGGGCGGCGAACCAGCGAGATGGACGGAGTGCGCGAATGCTCATCGGCGATCTCCCTATGAAAGGTGTGTGGGCACTGGACCACCTCGTGCGCCCGGCATCCCCAGTCGCCCCCTTCATCGCGTCAGCCGGGCCCGCGCGGCGTGGGGATTCTAGCACCGT
>Ga0209382_10001592_pt1 | contig 35289 bp, 24 predicted proteins | sample SoiMetdeltSBSDD5_FD_187599 | JGI IMG/M metagenome (GOLD analysis project Ga0209382, IMG submission 187599) | Bulk soil microbial communities from a Populus tree surrounding site in Tennessee, USA - Soil MetaG P. deltoides SBSDD5 (SPAdes) (version 2) | ecosystem: Environmental > Terrestrial >... | reverse complement strand
ACGCTCAAGGGGAGGACCACGGCGCGTCGGGTCTCGTATTGGCACTGGGAGTCCGTCGACGAGCACGGCGACGCGGCGGCGTGGCGCGAGGAGCTCGCTCCAGGGACGGAGGTGGTGGCCTTTCTCGAGGAGAGCACGCGGGAACCCGGTAGCAGCGGGCTGGCGGTCTACGAGGCGATCGACTTCGGAGGGGTCAAGGTGCTCTCCGACTCCGCGCGCGCCGCGTACGTGGAGCGGATCGAGGCGCTGGCGCGGGTCGAGGTGCGTGCCGCGCGGCGCGGCGAGAGCGATCCCGCCGAGCTCGCGGAGTGGTTGGTCGGCACGGTGGAGGAACCGGAGACGCGCGGCGAGGCGACGGCGGAGCTCGCGCGATCGATCGATGCGCTCCGCGATCTCGCCGGCTCGCAAGAGGGGACCGACGTCGCAGCCGGCGACCTGCGCGTCCTCGTCGAGCGCTTCCGCGGCGGCGGCGGTCGCTTGAGCGAGGCGCCGCAACCCGCACTCGTCGCGGCGTTCCTCACCCGGACCCACCGCGAGCGACTCACCGCCGCCCTCGTCGCGACGGAGACCCTGAGCCAGACCGATCTCGAGCTCTTCACGATCGTCCGCGGCTGGAACGAAGAGGCAGCCATGGGCTGGTTGGCCGCGCGGTTCCGCGGCGAGCCGCCGAAAGACGAGGCTCGTACCGCGTGGTGGTTCGCCTATCTCGCCGAGAAGCTCGAGCTCGGCGCCCTGACGGCCGTTGCCGAGGCCGCGATGACCCGCGAGAACGAGATCGGCGAGCTCTGGAGAGGTGACGAGTCAGCCCCGACCGCCGCGCTGCGCCAGGAACGGCTCGACGCGTTGTACCGCGACCTGTGGCAGCAGTTCGCGGAAGCGCTCGCGAGCCCGCGCTAGCCGAAAACGTCGTCCCCTCCGAACCCCCCTTCCCCCGGCGAGGGGCAAGGGGGGCAGGGGGGTAAGGGGTGGCAGACCAACCCAGTCCACTCCGGAAGCGCTCGCAAGGGCTACGGTCGCGGCTGCTGCCACACCAGGCCGCGACTCATCGGCGGGGCCGACTTGGGGAGCTCACCCACCGGTTGCGCTTCGCTCGACTATGTTGAAGCTCTGCTGGTCGACCTTCTCGTCGCCGATCCACACCTCGGCGCGATAGTCGCCGGTCGCCAGCGATGCGGTGTTGAGGTTCTCGAAGATGAGGTGATCGGAACCGGCGTTGATGCCCTTCTCGTTCTCGGAGAGCTTGGTGTCGTTCGGGCCGTACCAGATGACCTTCACCATCGACCCCGGAGGTGCGTCGCCCACCTTCATGGCGATGACGACGGGGTCGCCGGGAGCGAAGTCGTCGCCCTGGTCGGCGGCGGCGATGGTGCCGTCGGGGCCGGCCTTGTGGCCGATGGTGACGTCGTCGACCATCGTCTGCGCCTGCGTCGGGCTCAGGTCGTTGGGCTGATTGGTTCCTGGGATCTCCTGCTCCGAGGTCTGCGTGGCAACTTCCTGCCCTTCGATCTCGGCGCTCTTCTGGCAGGCGACGGCGAACGGCAGGGCGGAGACGAGAAGCAAGGCGAGCGGTTTGAGTGCTTTCATCGGTGATTCCTCCCCCTTGGTGACAAGGACCGTCCCGGGACGACGCGACGCCGCCCCGTGCGGCGGAGGTGATCCACGCAATGCACGTACCACGGGGGGCGGGAATGAGGCGCGCGAGCCGCTCGACGCGGTGTGTGCACGGCGGAGGCGCGCGTTGACAGCCCTCTGGTGCGCCCCTAATATCTAGCGCCTTCCGGATGGCCTGCCATCCCACCCACTCCTGGGTAGCTCAGCGGTAGAGCGATCGGCTGTTAACCGATTGGTCGGGGGTTCGATTCCCTCCCCAGGAGCCATCCCCTTTTCTCTCCCCGGAGCCACCCGCCTCGACCCCGGCCGGTGAGCGGCGAGGCCCGGTTTCCCTTCAAAGGGAGCCGGATGCCCTTGAAAGAAAGGGCCTGACGACGCGGCCGCGTGGCGCGGGTTTCTACAACCCGCTCCCGCTGCCGCCGGTGCGAAACGCCAAGCGGCGGCGCAAGCCACGGCATTCCCGGCCTCCGGAGCCCTTTCCGGAGTCTCCGCGGCCTCTGGGCATTCCTCTTGCTGAGGCGTCCCGGCTCATGGACTTCGGCCGCCTCCAACCACTGCCGGCCGTCTCCGGTCCGGAACCCGACGCTCACGCGGTCGAGTTCTACGACCGTGACTTCCCCGCGGGCAACATCGCGCGCTTCCTCGCCGACGGCCTCGAGAGCGGCGCCGCGGCGGTGGTCATCGCCACCGTCGAGCATCGCCAGGCGATCCTCGCCGCGTTCGAGGAGGGCCATCGCGTTGCGGCCTCCGCCGGCCCCGAGCGGCTGGTGTTCCTCGACGCCGCGGTCACCCTCGCCGAGATCTGCGCCGGCGGCGAGCCGACGACCGCCGGTCTGCGCCGCCAGGTCGGCCCGCTCCTGGCCGAGCTCACCGCCCGTTGTGGGCGCATCTACGCCTACGGAGAGATGGTCGACCTCCTCGCCGGAGCAGGCCGCGTCGACTCCGCGCTCCGCCTCGAGAGCGCCTGGAACGAGGTGCTGGACCAGCATTCGGCGAAGCTCCTCTGCGGCTACCGGCTCGGCGCCTTCGACCACCATGGCGGCGATGGCGACGCGTTCCGGCGCGTCTGCGCGGCGCACGGCGCGGTGCGCATCGCGCCCGAAGCCGGCAGCGGCGGCCCCGGGGCGATCGGCCACGAGCGGCTCATCGCCGAGCTCGAGCAGAAGAGTCGCCTCGCGCGCCTCGCCGGCGAGCGACTGGCACGGCTGCAGCGCATCACCGCCGCCCTCGCCGAGGCCTTGACGACGAGCCAGGTGGTCGAGGTCGTGGGCGGGGAGCTGGCGGCGATGATGGGGTCGGAAGAGGGGGAGCTGGTGCTGCCGGGCGAAGACGGACGATCGGAGTTGCGGCGCCTGCGCTCCTTCTCTCGCCGCCCGGGAGTGCGGTGCGACTTCGGCGCCGTGGCGGTCGATGCGCCGCTGCCGACGGCCGAGGCCTACCGCCGCGGCAAGCCGATCTGGCTGCCGACCCGTCGCGCCATCGAGGAGCGTTTCGGGCACGCGCACCAGCCGTCGACGCGCGCGGCCGCGGCGCTGCCGGTGGCGGCGGGTGGCCGGGTGCTCGGTGCCATCGGCCTCGGCTACTCCGAGGAGCGGGACTTCTCGGCGGCCGACCGCGACGTGGCCGCCGACGTGGCGCGGCAGGTGGGGGTGGCGCTCGACCGGGCCCGCCTCTACGAGGACGCACAGGCGGCGCGCGAGGAGGCCGAGCGGGCGAGCAACGCCAAGGACGAGTTCCTCGCCATGCTCGGTCACGAGCTGCGCAACCCGCTCTCGCCCATCGTCACCGCGCTGCATCTGATGCGCCTGCGTGGCAGCGGCGAGCTCGAGCGCGAGCGTGTGCTCATCGAGCGGCAGGTGAGCCACCTGCTGCGGCTGGTCGAGGACCTGCTCGACGTCTCGCGCATCACCCGCGGCAAGGTCCAGCTCGAGCGCAAGCCGGTCGAGCTCGCCGAGGTCGTGGCGCAGGCGATCGAGATGGTGGGCCCTCTCGTGGCGCAGCGCGCGCACCGCCTGTCGATCGACGTCCCGCCCGAAGGCCTGCGGGTCGAAGGCGACGCGGCGCGCCTCGCGCAGGTGGTCTCGAACCTGCTGATGAACGCCGCCAAATACACGCCGGGCGGAGGGCGGATCGAGGTGAGCGCCGGGAGCGAGGGCACGGAAGCCTTCGTCAAGGTGCGCGACAACGGCATGGGCATCGCTCCCGACCTGCTGCCGAGCGTCTTCGACCTCTTCGTGCAGGGACCGCGCGCCCGCGACCGCGCCGACGGCGGGCTCGGGCTCGGCCTCGCCATCGTGCACAGCCTCGTCGAGCTGCACGGCGGCAGGGTGGCGGTGGCGAGCGGCGGCATCGGCAGGGGCGCCGAGTTCACCGTGCGCCTGCCGCTCGCCCGCGCGGCGGCGCCCGAAGACGAGGCGATGGCGGCGCTGCGTGCGAACGGCCGCGGCCTGCGCGTGCTGCTCGTCGACGACAACGTCGACGCCGCGCTCACGCTCGCCGAGCTGCTCGCCGCGATGGGTTGCGAGACCCGCGTGGCACACGATGGTCCCGCGGCGCTCGTCGCAGCTCAGGATTTCGCGCCGCGGCTCGTGCTGCTCGACATCGGGCTGCCGGTGATGGATGGTTACGAGCTTGCCGCCCGGCTGCGCCGCAACGGCCTCGACCACGCCTTCGTCGCCGCGCTCACCGGCTACGGCCAGCCCGAGGACCGCGAGCGCTCCCGCCGCGCCGGCTTCGACGACCACTTCGTCAAGCCGATGGCGCCGGAGACGCTGCGGGTGCTCGTCGCCTCGCTGGCGAGCGCCCCTTCCGCCGAAGGGGCCTAGCGGCCGCCCGGGAGCTTGCCAGAGGCCGGGTCGGCGGCCGGGAACGCGAAACGGTCGTCGGCGATGGGCCCGCCGAGCTCGTAGGCGTCGACGGTGACGGTCTGGCTGGCGGCGCCGCGAGGTGCGCCCTTCAGGGTGCTCTTCAGGCGGAAGGGCAGCATGAGGCCGTCGACGGAACGGTAGTTGTCCACCGCGGTCTCCACCTCCACCACCTGGTCCCCTTGCTCGTGGGTGCTGAGCTGGAGGACGGTGAGGAAGGTCTCGGTGTCGAGGAAGTCATGCAGCACGTTGCCGTTCTCGAGGGAGATCTCGAGGTCGTAGGCGGGAACGCCGGCGACCTCCGTCCTGCCGACGAGGCGCACCCGGTGCCCCTTCTTCTGCCAGTCGACCAGCGGACCGAGCAGGAAGTCCGCCTCCTGCGCCATGCCGGCGGTGTCCCGCCCGGTCATCCTCTCCGGTTCGGGCCCGCCGCGGAACGGGTCCAGCAGCCAGGCGGAGGTGCCGTCGAAGGCGCGCACCGCAGTCTCGCCTTGCGTCGTGTAAGACATGCGCACCCGGTTGGGACTCTTCCATTCCATGGTGAACGGGATCTCCATCGAGCCCATCGACATCCGGCCCGTCACGCGCGCGGTCTGGACGGCGGTGAGCTTCTCGATCCCGCCGCGGGCGGCGATGCTCCGGGCGATGACCTCGTCGAGGGTGGGGGCCCCGGCCTGCGGCCGGACCGGCTCGACGAGGAGGAGGCAGGCGGCGAGGGCGAGCAGCGCGGTGCCACGCATGCTGGGAGATTACGCGATCGCCCATTCCTGGCAGCGACTTGGTAGCGCGCGGCTCGCGTTCGCTCCGCTGCCCGCAACCCCCGGGGAATCGGCCCGTACAATCATCCGTACCTACCCTGCCGCCAAACGGCCATCCCGTCCCGACTAGGAGCTCCATGCAACCCACGCTCGAGCTGATCGGCCTGCGCAAGAGCTTCGACGGCACCCAGGCCGTCGACGGCGTCTCGCTGGTCGTGCCCGCGGGCACCGTCTTCGGCCTCCTCGGCCCCAACGGCGCCGGCAAGACCACCACCATCCGCATGCTGATGGACATCATCGGCCCCGACGAGGGAGAGGTGCGCGTCTTCGGCCACGAGCGCACGCGCGCCGACCTCGACCGCATCGGCTACCTGCCGGAGGAGCGCGGCCTCTACCGCAAGATGACGGTACGCGAGCAGCTGCTCTTCCTCGGCGAGCTGCACTCGGTGCCGAAGAAGGAGCTCGGCCGCAGGGCCGACGACTGGCTGGAGCGGCTCGGCCTCGCCAACCGCGCGAAAGCCAAGGTCGAGGAGCTCTCGAAGGGCATGCAGCAGAAGATCCAGCTGGCGGGCACTCTCCTGCACGAGCCCGAGCTGCTGGTGCTCGACGAGCCCTTCTCGGGCCTGGACCCGATCAACCAGGGGCTCTTCAAGGACGTGCTGGCCGCCCACCGCGCGGCGGGCAAGACGATCCTCTTCTCGACGCACATCATGGAGCAGGCCGAGAAGCTCTGCGACCAGATCGCGCTCGTCGCGCGCGGCAAGGTGATCCTGTCCGGCGATCTCGCCACGATCAAGCGAGAGCGCGGGGGCAACAGCTACCGCCTGCTCGCCGACGACGATGGTGAGCGCGTGCGCGCGCTGCCCTCGGTCGCAGCGGTGGTGGCGAGCAACGGCTCGCTCCGCGTGCAGGCGGCTCCCGGCGTGGATGGTGTCCGGCTCCTGCGCGACCTGGTGTCGGTCGTCGACGTTCGCGAATTCCGCTCCGCCGAGCCGACGCTCGAGGAGATCTTCGTCAAGGCAGTGGGTGACGCCAATGTCTAAGCTCGCGGTCATCGCCAAACGCGACTACTTGAGCCGCGTCCGCACGCCGGGGTTCTGGATCGCCACGGTCGCCATCCCGGTCCTGATGGCGGCGTGGATCGTGCTGCCGAGCCTGATCATGGCGAAGAGCCGGGGCGGCCTGCGCCTCGCCGTGGTCGATGCGACGGGCAAGGTGGCCCCTGCCCTCCAGCGCGAGATTGCGAAGCTGGCGAAGGAGGACGACGGGCCACGAGTCAACCTGCGACTCGAGATCGTGCCGCCGGCCGCCGACACCGCCGCGCAGCGCGCGGCCCTCGACGCGCGGGTGCTCCGCGACGAGATCGACGCCTGGCTCTGGGTGCCGCCGACGCTGTTTGCCGACAACAAGGTCGAATACCACGGCGCGACGCTCTCCAACCTCATGACCCTCGGCGCGCTCGGCCGCGTGGTCACGCGCGTCGTCGGCGGGCAACGCCTCGCCGCCGCCGGCTACGACGCGGCGAAGGTGGAAAAGCTCGTCGCCGAGGTCGAGGTCGATCAGGTGCGGGTGACGAAGGAGGGCGACAAGGCCGGCGGCGGGCTCGGCGACTTCTTCCTCGCCATCGGCCTGTTCATGATCCTCTACACGACGGTGATGATCTACGGCCAGATGGTGATGCAGGGCGTGCTCGAGGAGAAGGCGAACCGCATCGTCGAGGTGATCGCGTCGTCGGCGACGCCGAGCGAGCTCATGGCCGGCAAGCTCATCGGCGTCTGCGGCGTGGCGCTGACGCAGATCGCCGTGTGGCTCGTCTCGTTTCTCGTCCTGACGGCGCCCCGGCTCATGGCGTCGATGGGCGCCGCTCCGGGCGGCCTGCAGCTCGCGGCGCTCACCCCTACGGTGATGGCGCACTTCGTCGGCCACTTCCTGCTCGGCTTCATCTTCTACGCCTCGTTCTTCGCCCTCGTCGGCGCCGCCTTCAACAGCCCGCAGGAGGCGCAGCAGCTCGTCAGCATCGCCACCATCTTCCTCGCCGCGCCGTTCTTCTTCTTCATGCCGGTGCTCAACGACCCCGACTCGACGCTGGCGCTGGTGACGTCGCTCATCCCGATGTTCACGCCGACCGTGATGATGCTGCGCATCGCCATCAAGATGCCGGCCGCCTGGCAGCTCGCCGTCGGCTACGTCGGCATGGTGCTCGCCGACCTGGCGATGGTCTGGCTCTGCGCCCGCGTCTACCGGGTGGGCATCCTCATGTACGGCAAGCGCCCCTCGATCAAGGAGATCTGGCGCTGGACGCGATACGCGTGACGCCGCGCCCGGCGCCGCGTCGAGCGCGGCGCGGCGCTCGGGACGGCGACCGGGACGGATGATCGTCGTCGTCGGCGCGGGCGTCGTCGGCTTGACCTGCGCCGTGCGGCTCGCCGAGGCGGGACACGCGGTGCGGGTCGTCGCGCGCGAGCCGCCGCCCGCCACCAACTCGGCCGTGGCGGCCGCCGTCTGGTTCCCCTACCTCGCGGCGCCCCTCGGGCGGGTGACGGCGTGGGCGACACGGACCCACGACGCGCTCGTCGCCCTCGCCGCCGGCGAGCCCGAGAGCGGCGTCGTCGTTCGCGAGCTCGTCTCCTACGCCCGGGGTCCCGTCGAGGAGCCGGCCTGGAGCGGGGCAGTGGGCGGATTCCGCCGGCTCGGCGCCGGCGAGCTGGCGCCGGGCTACGCGGACGGCTGGATGGCGCGGGTGCCGGTGGTCGAGTCGCCACGCCACCTGCCCTGGCTCGTCGAGCGTCTCGAGCGCGCCGGCGGAAGCATCCAGGTCGAGCCGCGCGGCGTCGCCAGCCTCGCCGCGGCGGGCGCCGGTGCCGAGCTCGTCGTGCACTGCAGCGGGCTCGGCGCGCGCGAGCTCGCCGGCGACGCGAGCGTGGTGCCGGTGCGGGGCCAGGTGGTGCTCGTCGACAACCCGGGGCTCGAGCGCGTGGTGCTCGACGAGGGCGACCCCGCCGGGCCGACGTACGTCATCCCGCGCCGCGACGACTGCGTCCTCGGCGGTACCGCCGAGCCGGGCGCGACGAGCCTCGAGCCCGACGCCGCCACGACGGAGTCGATCCTCGCGCGCGCGGCGCGACTCGTGCCCGAGATCGCGACGGCGCGAGTGCGCACGGTACGCGTCGGGCTACGACCGGCGCGGCCCGCCGTGCGGCTCGAGCTCGAGCGCCCGCGCGAGGGACCCCCGGTGATCCACTGCTACGGGCACGGTGGCTCCGGCTTCACCCTTGCGTGGGGCTGCGCCGAGGACGTCGTCTCCCTCGCCGAAGCCGCCTCTGCGTAGGGTGCGCAACCGCGCACCATCCGCATCGTCCGGACGGCGCGCACGCCTTCGGCGAGGATTCGCGGCGTGGGGGGCGCTAGCGTTCGTGCTTCGAGCGTGGCCGATCGCCGGTCCGGGTAGGGTGGGCCGTGCCCACCATCCGATCCGTCGCTCCGCTCAGCGCGGCAGCGTCGCCACGGCCACGTTGCTGTACGCCGAGGCCCGGCCGCCGGCGACGGCCCGCACGCGGAAGCTGTAGGTGAGGCCGGGTACGAGGCCCGTGACCACTGCGCTCGAGCTGTTCGGGCCGGCCGCCTTCACCTGCGTCCAGGCGCCGCGGCGGAGCTTGACCTCGACGACGAACCCCTCCTCGCCCGCCGATCGGTCGCGCCAGGTGAGCGCCACCTCGGTCGCGGAGCGCGGGCGCGCGGCGAGCCGCCGGGGCGCGGCCAGCGCGCCGGTGCCGCCGCCGCCACCAGCGCCGTTGCCGTACAGCGAGGCCACCGCCGCGAGGTCGTCGCCCGTCAGGCGCGCGCCGCGGCCGTCGTCGTGTGCGTTGCCGTACATGATCGCGTCGCGGTTGGTGGAGTGGCCGAGGCCGAGCGTGTGGCCGAGCTCGTGCGCGAGCACCTCCTCGGCGACGCGCGGGTTGTCGCGGAAGAAGCACTCGGTGCCGTCGTTGGTGACGATGTCGCCCTCCGCCGCCTCGTGGTAGCGCTTCCCCTGCCAGGTGCGCGTGCGGCTGTAGAAAAACGGCCCGCCCATGGCGATGACGCCGCCTCCGCCGCAGCTGAAGGTCCCCTCGACGGCCTCGTCAGGGTCGTCGCGGTAAGGGTCGTCGAAGAGCACGGTGTTGAGGTCGTCGGACTGCGCGAGCCCGCCGCCCGCGCCGGTGGTGCCGGCATAGACATAGCGGATGTCGGTGGCGGGATCGTCCGTCCACGCCGCCAGCGCGGTCTGGAAGGCGGCCGCCGTGGCCCCCTCGCCGAGCCCCGGTTGGCCGCCGCCATGGATGCGCCAGGGCACCGCGGCGCCGCTGTCGAAGCCGAACCAGCGGATCGGCACGCCGTCGTCGGGGAGCAGGTACGTGTACCCCGCGCTCGCCGACTCGAGGTTCGCCGGCGCCTTGCCGAGCACGTATCCGCGGCGCGCCGGGAGCCCCTCGGCGCGGTCCTCGACCCAGTCCGAGAAGGCCGCGAAGTCGCGCAGCGCGTCGCCGCCTCCGGTCTCGTCGCGGCCGGGCAGCTCGACCTCGGGCAGCTGAACCTCGTGCGCGTCCGAGAGGTCGCGCAATGCCACCGTCTTGCCGGCGAGCCGGCGCCCGTGGAAGGCGCCCAGCATCAGGTGCAGGATGCGGTAGGTGCCGTCGCCGGCGGGGCGCAGGAAGAGCAGCGTGCGCTCGCCGGCGGCGAAGCGCGGGGCGCCGAAGATCCGCACGCCGAGGCCGCTCGCCTCGTCGACGCCGCCGGGCACGCGCACGACGAGCACGCCGCCGGCGACGTCTCCCTTCATCACGCGGTCGACGTTCACGCGGTAGTCGGTGGCCGGGATGCGACCGTAGTCGTGCGCCGCCTCGGCGCCGACGACGGTGGCGTCGACGACGACCGCGGCCTGATCCGCCAGCGCCTGATCGGAGATCATCACGAAGCTCGTGGCGAGCGCGGGGCGGGTCGCGAGAGCCGCGCCGAGCGCGACCGCGGCGATCAGGCAGCGACGGAGGGATGGGGTCATCGGCGGGCCTCCTGGGCGTCGAGCTGTGCGTGCGTGCGGTGGTGTGCCGGTGGCCGGCATTCTCTGCAAACGCCGGCGGAGCCTCGCGCATTCCGCTCCTTCGGAGGTGTGGCGCGCGCCGCTTCGCGGCGGTGGCGCGGGTCACACCGGCGGCGATCGCTGCGGCAGCGGCACGCCGAAAGCCGCGAGTCGCTGGCGCATGCGAGCGGCGTGCGTCGCCGACCAGAAGACGCGACGGCAGAGCGGACACTCGCGATAGCGCTCCTGGGTGCTGGCGACGAACGGCGGGACGCGGGCGAGCGCCAGCTCGCGGGGGAGGTCGGTGAGCGCCGCGTTGCAGCACAGGCAGCGCGAGAGCACGCGATCGGCGACGACCTCGATGGCGAGGTCGGCGAGAACCTGGCGGAGCTGCGCGCCGACCTCGTCCGAGGCGATGAGAAGGTGGCGGCGCGCCAGCCTGCGTTCGACGAGCTTGCGGTCGCGGGTGAGGATCACGCGCCCCTCCTCGGCCGCGCGAGCCACGAGCTCGGCGTCGTCGAGCGCCGGGTCGTAGCTGACGTCGAGGCCGAGCGCGCGCAGCCAGCGGGTGAGGCCGCCGAGCATGGCGTCGGCGGCGAGCGTGGGCGCGGCGGGAGTCGTCGTCGGCTCGCTCACGTCGGCGTCGCGGGCTCGACCGCGGTCGCATTCGCGGGGGCGACGGGCGCCGCGCTGCGGGCGAGCAACGGCGAGAGCGTCCTCAGCCCCAGCCAGAGGACGATGCCGAGCGCACCGCAGCCGGTGAACACCGCGAGCGGCCCATAGCGCTGGTAGATCGCCGTGCCGAGCAGCGGCGCCGCGGCGAAGGCGATCGAGTAGGCGAAGTTGTAGGCGCCCAGGTAGCTGCCGCGGTTGCCGGGGCCGCCGCGCGAGGCCGCCACGGTTTCGAGAAACGGCATGGTGAGCATCTCGCCGAAGGTCCAGACGACGACGGTGGCGGCGACCCAGCCGTAGCCGCGGCCGAAGGGCAGGAGCGCGAAGCCGCCGCAGAAGAGCAGGCTTCCCCAGGCGGCGATGGCGAGCGGCGCGCGCGCGGCGAGGTGCCGCACCAGCACCATCTCGAGCGCCACGATGAGGATGGTGTTGATGGCGTAGATGCTGCCGATCCTCGGCTCGTCGAAGCCGTGCACCTCGCGCAGGGCGAGGGGATAGGTGGAGAAGAACTGGTACAGCACCGCGGCGTGGAGCGCGGCGAGCGCGAGGAGAGCGCGGTACGGCACGTCGCGCCAGGGCGAGGCCGCGGCGGTGGCTACCGCCCGCGCGGCGAGCGTCGGCGGCGTCGAGCGGTCGAGCCACGCGAGGAGGACGGCGGCGACGAGGCAGGTGCCGCCGTCGACGAGAAAGAGCAGGCCGTAGTCGTGTTTGGCCAGGATGCCGCCGAGCGCGGGCCCGCACGTCATGCCGAGGTTGATCGCCAGCCGGCGGACGGCGAAGGCCTGCGTCAGCCGCTCGGGCGCCGACTGCGCGGCGAAGGCGACGCTGTTGGCGGGACGGAAGGACTCGTTGATCGCGCCGAGCGCAAGTGCGGCGAGCTGGATGACGAGCGGCGCGCGGAGCTGACCGAAGACGAGGAAGCCGAGCCCGGCGCAGGTGAGCGATGCGAGCTGCATCCGCTTGGCGCCGAAACGGTCCGTGAGCCGGCCCCCCCAGTAGGCCCCGATCCCCGCGCCGGCGCCGTAGAGCGTCAGCACGACGCCGGCTCCCTTGGTCGAGAAGCCACGATGCGTCGTCAGGTAGAGCGCCAGGAACGGCAGCACCATCGTGCCGCAGCGGTTGACGAAGCAGACCGCCGCCAGCACCCAGGGCCCGCGGCCGAGCCCTCGGTACGCCTCGCGGTACGCGGCGGCGATCTGGCGCATGGCGGCGATTGTCCCACCTCGATCCGAGCTGCGCGCAGCCGGGCCGAGCGCTGCCCCTTGCGCACGCTCTCCCGCGCTTGGCGCCTCGCCCGCGCCGCGCAGGCTCCACCCGAGTCTCGTGCTGTAGCCTGACCCGACATGGGAATCGGCATCGCCGCACTCATGCTGCGCCTCTGCCTGTCGGCTCCCGACTCAGCTTCGGAGGCACCCGCGGCGCACCCTGACGCGTCGTCCACGACGGCACCACCGGCGACGGTCACCGCCGAGATCACCGTCACCGCGCACGGCGTCCCGACGCCCCTGCGCGAGACGCCCGCGGCGGTGACGGTGCTCGACGCGGAGGAGCTCGAAGCCGCCGTGCCGCTGGCGCTCGACGACGTGCTGCGGCAGGTGCCCGGGTTCACGCTCTTCCGCCGCAGCGGCAGCCGCACCGCCAACCCGACGACGCAGGGACCCTCGCTGCGCGGCCTCGGCGGCTCCGGCGCGAGCCGCGCGCTCGTGCTCGCCGACGGCGTGCCGCTCAACGACCCGTTCGGCGGCTGGGTGGCGTGGGGTCGCGTGCCGCGCATCGCGTTGTCGCAGGTGGAGGTGCTGCGCGGCGGAGCGAGCGACCTCTACGGCGCCGGCGCGCTCGCCGGGGTCGTGCAGCTCTTGCGCCGCTCCGCCGCGCCCGGCGGGCTCGCCCCCGGAGACCTCGCGCCTGGAGACCTGCTGCTGGAAGCAGCCGGCGGCGAGCAGCGGACGGCCGCCTTCGAGCTCTGGGCGGCGCGACGGCGGGGAAGGTGGAGCGCCTCATTGGCGGGCGAGCGGTTCACCACCGCCGGGGCGGTGCCGGTCGCGCGCGACGAGCGCGGCGCCGTCGACGTGCCCGCAGGCTCGCGCCACTCGAGCGTCGAGGCAACGGTCGAGCGCGCCTTCGCGGGGCCCCGTTCCGGCGGGCGTCTCGTCCTCCGCGGCAGCAACTTCACCGAGCGGCGTGCCAACGGCACACCGCAGCAGTGGAACGACACCGAGCTGGACGAGCTCGTCGCCGGCGCGGACCTCCCCGTGCGCGGCGGCGATGGCCGCGACGGCCATGCGACCGTGCGGCTCTGGTCGACGCGCGAGACCTACGAGCAGACCTTCAGCGTCGTCGCGCCCGACCGCGGAAGCGAGGTCAGGAACCGCGAGCAGCGCGTCCCATCGTGGATGCGCGGCGCCCTCGCGCGCTGGGCGCTGCCGCTCGGCGATCGGACGACCCTGATCGCAGGTCTCGAAGCGCGTCGGACGCGCGGCGAGAGCGACGAACGCGCCCTCGCCGCGGGCCGCGTCACGACGACGGCGGCGGGCGGGCGCCAGGACGCGGGCGGCTTCTTCGTCGAGGCGCTCCTGGCTCCGCATCCGCGATGGAGCCTCGCCGCGGGGCTGCGCGCCGACGACTGGGAGAACACCGCCGGTCCGATACCGCCCTCGACGTCGCCGAGCGCTCCCGCCGCGCGGCGGCGGGAGCGCGCCGTCTCGCCGCGCCTCTCGCTGCGCTTTCAGACGAGCGACGCCTGGTCGCTCTCGCTCGCCGGCTACCGCTCGTTCCGCGCGCCCACCCTCAACGAGCTCTACCGCGGCTTCCGCGTCGGCAACGTGGTGACCGACCCCAACCCACGCCTCGGGCCCGAGCGGCTCGCCGGCGTCGAGCTGGGCGCCGGGTGGACCGGCGCCGGCGCGGCGCGACCGCGCCTCGCCGCGACGCTCTACTGGATGGAGCTCTCCGACGCCATCGCCAACGTCACGGTGACGAGCGCACCCGACCTCGTGCGGCGCCGCCGCGAGAACCTCGGCCGCACCCGCGCCCGCGGCCTCGAGATCGAGGGGGCGTTCGATGCGACGCCCCGTCTCCGCGTCGCGGGCGCCTGGCAGCTCGTCGAGAGCACGGTGGAGAGCTTCGACGCCGACCCGTTGCTCGTCGGCAGGCGCGTCGCCCAGGTGCCGCAGTCGCAGGCGACGGCGTCGCTTCGCTGGCGCGGCGCCGCGCTCGACGCCACCTTCGCCGCGCGGTGGAGCGGCGCGGCGTTCGACGACGACCGCAACACGCTCCGGCTCGACGGCTTCACCGTCGTCGACGCCGAGGCGGCGCGTTCGCTGCCGGGCGGCTTCGCGCTCTTCGTCGCCGCCGAGAACCTGCTCGACGAGACCTACGTCGTGGGCCGCGCCGGGGTCACCACGGTCGGCTCGCCGAGGCTCGTGCGGGCCGGCGTCCGCTACCGCATCGGCGGTTAGGCGGCCCCCTCGCCCCGCGCCGTCCGCAGGCGGCCTGCCGATTGGCTACGATGCGCTCCGTCCATGAGGTCGCCGTCCATGAGGTCGTCACCGCGGCGCACGGTTGCGACCGCCGCGCTCGTCGCCGTCGCCGGGCTTTCCGTCCTCGTCGGCGCCTGCCGGCAGCGGCCGACCGAAAGCAACGGCGGCGCGGCGCGGTGGAACGTCCTCCTCGTCACACTCGACACCCTGCGCGCCGATCGCCTCGGCTGCTACGGCCGGGCGAACGCGGACACGCCGGCGCTCGACGCGCTCGCCGCCGGAGGGCTGCGCTTCGCGGCGGCGGAGAGCGCCGTGCCGCTCACGCTCCCCTCGCACGCCACCATCCTCACCGGCCTCCTGCCCCCGCGTCACGGCCTGCACGACAACGGCCGTCTCCGTTTGCCCGACGACGTGGCGACCCTGGCGACGCGGCTCGCCGCGGCCGGCTATCGCACCGGAGCGTTCGTCGGCGCCTTCGTCCTCGATCACCGCTACGGCCTCGGGCGAGGGTTCGCGCACTACGACGACGAGATCCCGCGTGCGGGGAGCGCGCTCGAGGCCGAGCGCCCGGGGTCGGTGGTCGTCGATCGCGCGCTCGCCTGGCTCGCCGCTTCTCAGGCCACGGCGGGCCCCGCCGATGGCGGCGGCCGTCAACCGTTCTTCGCCTGGGTGCACCTCTACGACGCGCACGCTCCCTACCGGCCGCCCGAGCCGTACGCGAGCCGCCACCCGGGTGACGCCTACGGGGGCGAGGTGGCCGCGGTCGACGCGCAGGTGGGGCGCCTCGTGGCGGCCCTCGCCGCGCGCGGCGACCTCGAGCGCACCGTCGTCGTCGTCGCCGCCGATCATGGCGAGTCGCTGGGTGAGCACGGAGAGCTGACGCACGGGCTGTTGCTCTACGAGGGCACGCTCCGCGTGCCGCTGCTCGTCTCGGCGCCGGGAGTCCTGCGGCCTCGCGTCATCCAGCAGCCCGTCGGTCTCGTCGACCTGGCGCCGACGGTGGCGGCGCTCGTCGGCCAGCCGCTCGAGACGCGCGAAGGCGGGCTCGACGGTCGCGACCTCTCCGCCGCGCTCGTCGCCGGCGAAGAGCCGTCGCCGGCGGACATCTACGCCGAGACCCGTTACCCCGCGACCTTCGGCTGGAGCCCACTGGCGGCCCTCCGACGGGGCCGGCTCAAATACATCGCGGCGCCGCGTTCGGAGCTCTACGACCTCGACGTGGATCCCGGCGAGGTGCGCGACCGTCGCGCCGACCTGCGACGCGAGGCGACCGCGCTCCAGACGGCGCTCGCCGAGCTCTCCCGCGACGAGCGGCAGGCGTCGCCGGTGGCGGCCGATGCCGAGAGCCGGGCGCGCCTGCAGGCGCTCGGCTACGCGGCGCCCGCCGGCGCCGGGGCGGCCGGCACGCGCGACCCCAAGGATGCGGTGCCCGCCTTCCGTGCCTTCGAGGAGGCGCACGGGGCCGAGCGCGAGGGGAGGCTCGACGCCGCGGCCGCGTTGCTGCGGCCACTCGTGGCCGACGATCCCGGCAACGCCATCTTCCGCTCGACGCTTGCCCGCGTCCTGCGCGATCAGGGGAAGGTGGAGGAGGCGCTGCCGCACTACCGCCAGGCGGCGGCGTCGGCGCCGACCGATCCGCAGGTCTGGTACGAGCTGGCGACGGCCCTCCAGGCCGCGGGTCGGTTCGACGAGTCGCGCCAGGCGCTCGAGGAATCTCTGCGACACGACCCCGGGCGGCCGGATGCGCACAACGCGCTCGCCATCGCCCTCGCCGGAGCGGGGCGACTCGCGGAAGCGCGCCGACACCTCGACGCGGCGCTCGCCGTGGACGACGAGAACGCCCAGACGTGGAACAACCTCGGCAACGTGCTCCGCGACCTCGGCAACGGGGACGAGGCGTCGGCCGCCTACGGTCGAGCGATCGCGAGCGACCCGAAGTACCCGGACCCGCTCAACGGCATGGGCGCGCTCGAGGTGGCGCGCGGGCGCCCCGCGGCGGCGCTGCCGTGGTTCGACCGCGCCCTCGCCCTCGCTCCGGGCCGCCACGAGGCGCGGCTCAACCGCGGCATCGCTCTCGAGCTGATGGGCGACCGCCGCGGCGCCGCGAGCGCCTACCGCGACTTCCTGGCCAGGGCGGCCGGCGACCCCGAATACGCCCGGCAGCGGCAGGTGGCACAGACGCTGCTCAAGAGGCTCGAGAGCACGGCAGGCTGATCTCGAAATCCCTTGATTTGATTCAGGTTCCGGCCCGGCGGTCCGCGACGCGATCCAGCGCTTTGGACTGGGAATGCGGTCCGTTGAATCTGACCGATGAGGCTCTTGGGTTGCCGGGCGATCGCGGCATATGCTGAAACATCTCCGTAACAAGAACGCAAGGAGGATCGAGATGAGGAATGGAACCACCCTCTGGCTGCGGGGGCTCGCGCTCGCGCTGGCCGTGGGCTTGGCGCTGGTACCGATGGCATCGGCCCAGACGTCAGGTGCGACCCTGAGCGGTAGGACCAGCGACAAGAGCGGGAGCCCGCTGCCGGGCGTCACCATCACGGCGACCCAGGTCGAGACTGGGTTTACCCGCACGGCGGTCAGCGAGGCCGATGGCGGCTACCGCATGCCCGGCCTCCAGATCGGCCTGTACAAGGTCGAGGCCTCCCTGGACGGCTTCACCACGGTCACGGTCGAGAACGTGCGCCTCAACGTCGCCTCGCAGCGCGAGATCAACGTCGAGATGGCGTCGTCGACGATCGAGGAATCGATCACCGTCACCACCGAGGCGCCGTTGATCGAGACCACGCCCGCCATGGGCACCGTGGTCAGCGAGCAGCAGCTCGAGACGCTGCCGCTCAACGGCCGCCAGTTCGCCAACGTCGCGGTGCTGGCGCCCGGCACCCAGCTGGCCTACAACGCCGACCCCACCAAGCCCGGCCAGCTCACCATCGCGCTCAACGGCGGCATCGGCCGCAACGTCAACTTCACGGTCGACGGCGGCGACAACACCGACGACACCATCGGCGGCGCGCTGCAGAACTACAACCTCGACGCGGTCGCCGAGTTCAAGATCCAGACGGCGCAATACAAGGCCGAATACGGGCGCTCGAGCGGCGGCGTGTTGTCGGTCGTCACCAAGACCGGCACCAACGAGCTCCACGGCAGCGCCTACGAATACGCGCGCCGCGACGACTGGAACGGCAAGACCGAGGCCGAGCGGGTCGCCGGCAACCCGAAGAGCCCCTACGAGCGCGACCAGTACGGGGCCACCCTCGGCGGCCCGATCGTGCGCGACCGCGCCCACTTCTTCGCCACCTACGAGAAGCTCGAGCGCGCCGGCCAGTACACCATCGACACCGGCGGCTCCTTCCCCGCCTTCGACGGCGACGTAATCAGCGTCCCGTTCGAAGACGAGCTGGGCACCGCCAAGGCGACGGTGAACCTGACCGCCAGCCAATACCTCCAGGTCCGCTACGGCTTCCAGGAGAACGCCGACTTCTACGGCGCCAGCCCGCTCACCCTGCCCGAGGCTCTCGGCGCGCTCGTCAACAAGTACGATTCGATCCTCGCCAGCCACACGGCGCAGATCGGCGCCGACAACTTGAACGAGTTCGTCTTCCAGTACGCGACCTTCGACAACTCCATCCTCGCGCTGTCCAACAACCCGGCGCTGGTGTTGAACTCGGGCGTCATTGCGGGCCAGAACCAGAACACGCCGCAGACGACGCTGCAGACCAAGTACCAGTACAAGGACGACTTCAGCTTCTCGCGCACGCTCGGCGGCCGCCACCACGACTTCAAGGCCGGCGCCCAATACATGCACGAGCCGACGCTCGGCGGCTCGTTCACCAGCGGCACGGCCGGCGTGTTCACCATGCTGACCGACGATCCCAACGGGCCGGTGCGCGACATCTCGCAGACAGCCGGCTCGTCGAGCTTCGACACGCCGGTGAACCAGTATTCGGTCTACTTCCAGGACGACTGGGCGTTCTCCGACCGGTTGACGCTCAACCTCGGCATCCGCTACGACCTCAACTCCGGAGTCGGCGGCCTCGCGCTCGACCAGAGCGGCAACCGCGCGTGCCAGTTCCTCTCCAGCCAGACGACCTACAACGAGTACTACCTCAACGACTTCAAGGGCTGGGACTGCAAGGGCGAGAAGGACGACGACAACTACGCGCCGCGGCTCGGCTTCAGTTGGGACATGAGCGGCGACGGCCGCCGCATCCTGCGGGGCGGCATCGGGCGCTTCTACGACTTCCCCTACACCAACGCCACCGTCCTCTTCCCGGCGATCGAGGTGCAGTCGGACTTCCGCTCGATCTACTTCCTCAGCGATCCGAACGGCATCCGCAACCCCGACGGCAGCTTCTACCGCGTTGGCCAGCCCCTGCCTGCCGCGGGTGCCCTGCCTCCCGGGGCTCCCGGCGCCGTCATCAACGTGGCGTCGCCCAAACAGGCGACCCCCTACTCCGACCAGGTCTCGCTCGGCTACTCCTGGCAGGTCAACGACCGCCTGGGAGTGGCCGCGGACGCCATCTGGGCCCAGTACAACGACATCCCCTACCGCTTCCGCTACAACTCGCGGCTCGACGCCAACGGCAATCCGCAGGCGACCACCCGCTTCCCCACCAGCGTCATCGCCGGCAACGCCCGCATGTGGATGGGCGACGGCGAGGCCGACTACAAGGGCCTCAACCTCAGCTTCCGCTTCCGCGAGGCGAGGTTCGAGCTCCAGGGCTTCTACACCATCTCGGAGGCAGAGGGGAACGTCCTCGCCGGCGCCGACGAGTTCCGCCTCGGCGCCACCAGCTTCCAGTCCGACTACCAGAGCGACCGCAGCATCGACTCGCGCAACCCGCTCTGCGGGCGCTGCACCGGCCCGCTCTACACCGACGCGCGCCACAAGCTGACCTTCGGCGGCATCTACAACGCGCCGTGGGACATCAAGGTGGCGGGCTTCTTCCGCTACCGCTCGGCCCTGCCCTACAACAAGCTGGCGTCGAACCCCGCGAACCCCACGCAGTTCCGCGACGTCAACGGCGACGGCTTCTCCGGCGACATCGATCCCAGCGCGCCGCACGTCAACAGCGAGCGTGGCGCCTCGTTCCAGCAGCTCGACGTCCGGGTGTCGAAGGACTTCATGTTCGGCAGCCACTTCGGCATCGAAATCCTCGCCGAGCTCTTCAACGTCTTCGACGACAAGAACGAGGCCATCTTCGACCGCTTCGGCGATGCGCACGCCTTCGCCGGCGATCCGCTGCAGGGCGAGCAGCGCCTCTGGCAGTTCGGCGCGCGGGTCCACTTCTAGACCGCGACGCCTCCCATCGCGTAACGAAGGGCGCCGGGCAACCGGCGCCCTTTTCATTTCTGCACGCCGCTCCGATGTAGGGGCGGGCCCTGCCCGCCCGTCCGCGCCTGCAGCGCGAGCACGCCCGGGGAGGTCAGCCGGCCGTCGGCCGCGTCTCGCGGCCGAGCGCGGCCGCCCGCCGCGCCACCGCGTTCGAGCCAGCCGCCGGTCGTTCGATGGCGGGGAAGTGGATGCGGAAGGTGGTGCCGGAACCCGGCTCGCTCACCACCTCCACCTGGCCGCCGCTCTGCTCGACGATGCCGTGCACGACGGCCAGGCCCAGCCCGCCCCCCTTGCCGCGCCCCTTGGCGTTGAAAAAGGGCTCGAAGGCCCGAGCCGCCGCCTCGGCCGGCATCCCCGGCCCGGTGTCGCTCACCGAGAGCAGCACGTGACGTCCCGGTCGGAGCCGCGGGTGCGAGCGCGCGACCTCGCCCTCGAGGACGATCTCGGCGGTCTCGATCGTCAGCTTGCCGCCGCCGGGCATGGCGTCGCGCGCGTTGACGCTCAGGTTGATGAGCACTTGCGCGAGCTGGTATGGGTCGACCTTGATGCGGGCGATGCCGTCCGCGAGCTTGGTCGTCAGCGTCACCTCGTCGCCGAGCAGGCGCTGCAGCATGCGCACCGTGTCCGCGACGACGGCGTTGAGGTCGACGACGCGGGCATCGAGCACGACGCGGCGGCTGAAGGTGAGGAGCTGGCGGGTGAGGGTTGCGGCGCGCTCGGCGGTCTCCTCGATGGTGGTCGCCGTCCCCCGCAGCGGATCGTGGGCGCCCATCCGCTCGAGGAGGGACTCGGCGCTGCCGAGGATGAGGGAGATCAGGCGGTCGAAGTCCTGCGCCACGCCGCCGGCGAGCTGCCCCACCGCATCCATCCGCTGCGCCTGGCGCACCTGCGCCTCGAGACGGCGGCGCTCGGTGATGTCGCGCGTCACCGCCGCGAAGCCGCGCACGGCTCCGCCCTCGTCGAGGAGCGCGGTGAGGCTGCCGCTCGCCCAGTAGCGACTGCCGTCCTTGCGGCGCCGCCAGCCGTCGATCTCGGAGGTCCCCTCCGAAGCCGCCCGGACGAGCTCGAGCCGCGGGCGGTCGGCCTCGATGTCCTCGGAGATGTACAGGCAGGCGTGGTTGCGGCCCAGCACCTCGGCGGCGTCGTAGCCGGTGATCGCGCGCGCACCGGCGCTCCAGGTGAGGAGCCGGCCGTCGGCGTCGAGCATGACGATGGCGTGGTCGCGCACGCCATCGACGAGCTGTTGGAAGCGGTCCCCCGCCGAGGGCGCCGGAGTGCCTGCGAATAGCCGCTGGGTGACGTCGACGTCGCGCTTGCCGCGATCGCTGCCGGTCCCCTTCACAGAGGATTAGACGGCCGCGAGGCCGCCGGTTCCCCTCCGACTGCTTCGTGCTGTCACTGTCGAAGCGCTGCCGGCCGGGGCGGCGTCGCGTGCCGAAGCCGCTAAGATCGCCGCGGTGGAGGCCCGGCTGCGCTCGCTCGTCCTGCTCTTCTGGGCCCTCTGGCTGTCAGTGGTCACGGCCAGCAACGTCACCAACGCCCTGCGTGTGGCGCGCGTGCTGCCCCAGGGATTCGCCTTCGCCTCCTCGAACTTCGAGCTGGTGGAGACGACCACCGCGATCTACCACACCCCCCGGCCGGTGGTGTGGCTCCTGTTCGCCGGCGTCGTCTGCTGGGAGGCGGCCGCGGCGGCGCTCTTCTGGCGGGCCTTTGCCGCCGTCCGCCGGCAGCCGGCGCCGGAGCCCGGCGCCCTCTCCGGGGCTCTCGCGAGCGCCTTCGCCGCCGGCATCGGCCTCTTCGCCGCCTTCATGGTGGCCGACGAGCTGCTCATCGCCTACCCACTGCAGGGCGGTCACATGCGGGCCTTCGCCGCGCTCTGCGTCAGCTTCCTCGTGGTGCGACCGGCGGCGCCGGCGCGCTGAGCTCCACGTCGACCGGGGCCCGAGGCCCGCCGAGCGGCAGCCGCACCTCGAGCTCGCTGCCGCGTCCGCTGCCCTCGCTCCTCGCCCTGACGTCGCCGCCGTGCAGCTCGACGAGGCTCTTGACCAGCGTCAGCCCGATGCCCAGGCCGCCGTGGTCGAGACCGCGCGGCCCCTGCTGAAAGGGCTCGAAGACGTGCGGCAGCAGCTCGGCGGAGATGCCGATGCCGTCGTCGCGAACGAGCACCCATGCCGTGCCGCCCTCCGCACGCGCCTCCACCTCGATCTGGCCGCCTTCGGGGGTGTAGGCCGAGGCGTTGCGCAGCAGGTTGCAGAGCACCTGCTCGAGCCGATCCGCGTCGCCGACGAACGAGAGCGGCTCCGCGGGCAGCGCGACACGAAGCTGCTGCCCCTTGGCCTCGAGCATCGCCCGCGTCGTCTCCACGGCGTGCTCGACGACCGTCCGCAGGTCGAGGGGCGCGGAACGCAGCACCACCTTGCCGCGAGTGATGCGCGAGACGTCGAGGAGGTCCTCGAGGAGGCGGATGAGGTGGTTGACCTGGCGCAGGATGAGCTCGCTCGCGCGTCGCAGGGTGGATTCGCCGGGGGCGAGCTGCTGCAGCAGGTAGGCCGCGTTGGCGATGGCACCGATGGGGTTGCGGAGCTCGTGGCCGAGCATGGCGAGGAACTCGTCCTTGCGGCGGTCGAGCTCCTCGAGCGCCTGCGCTCGGGCAGCGAGCTCGGCGGTGAGCCGGGCGCTTTCCGCGCTGCGCTCGGCCAGCCGCTCGTTGAGGGTGGCGAAAGCCGAGGCCAGACGCGCCACCTCGGCGATGTCGCCGGCGACGACGGGAACGAAGGGCTTGCCGGCCGTCACCTCGTCCACCGCCGCGGTGAGGCCGGCGAGCGGGCGGCCGACGCGGCGCGCCAGGAGGATGCCGGCGGCGATCGCCAGCGGCACCAGCGCGAGCAGCGCCATGAACGCGACGTCGCGGCCGTGACGCACGTCGGCGACCAGCGCTGCCTCGGCGACGCTCAGCGGACCCGGCTCGGTCGGAACGTGAGCGAGCACGAGGCGCTCGACGTGGTGTGTGGCGAGGGCGGTGGAGAGGATGAGCGCCAGCGAGCTCGAGGTGGCGAGCACGAAGGCGAAGCGGGCCCAGAGCGGCGAGGCGCGCAGCCGGCCGAGCGACGACGCCGACCACGGCAGGCAGAGGAGGGCGCCGCCGTAGACGAGGTTGATGACGAGCGACGTCCATGCCTGCTGGCGCGCCGAGACGAGCAGACCGAAGCCGACGAAGGAGGCGCCGCCGAGGAGGTGGGCGAAGACGTCGAAGCGCCGCCCGACCTCGGGGGCGAGCTCGGCGGCGGCGAGGGCGAGGCCGCTCGTCAGCATGACGGCCGCCAGCACCGGGAGCACGGCGCGGGCGGGTCCGAAGTAGGCCGCCTGTGAGGCGGCGGGCACCAGGAGGAGGGCGGCGCCGTTGGTGATCGAGACGAGCGATATCACCGCGGTGAACAGGTCGCGCGGTCGCCCCTCGCTCCGTTCCGCCCACGGCAGCCCGCCGAGCAGCGTGAAGAGGCCGAAGAGGGAATAGGCGAGGGTGCCGACCCAGATGCCGCTCGCAGCGAAGGCGGCGGCGAGGGCGAGCATCGTGGCTGCAGCCAAGAGGTGGGCGGCAAGGCGAAGGGCGGCCCGCGGCTGGAGCACCGCGACGCCGAGGAGCGCCACCCCCGAGAGCAGCGCCGCGACGCCCCAGCTGTCGCGCAGCCCGGTCGCGGCGACGAACAGCGGTGCCGAGAAGCGGTGCGGCGCGACCAGGATGGTGGCGCCGAGGCCGGCGCAGAGCGAGCCGAAGAGCCAGCGCAGGCTGTCACCTCGCCCCGCGCTCGGGATTGCGATCGGCGCTCGCAGAGGCGCTGCTGGCATTGCTCCGGAGAGAATATCCCCCAGGCCAGGGGCAGGCGTCCCCGAGTCGCCGTCCCGGGCGCGAAACTGTAGCCTCGTGTTCGCGGTGCGTTGCGTCAGCGCGGCATCGAACGAAGCCGTGCGGTGAGGTCGCGCAGTCCGCGGGAGAGGTCGACCGGGTGGGGCGTCGCCGGTGAGAGCTCGCGCAGCGGCGGTGGCAGGCGAGCCAGCTCATCACGGCAGCGGTCGCGGGCGACGGTCACGGACTCGGCGGGTGCGAGGCGTCGCCCCTGTGCCATCACCTCCACGAGCAGCGGCTCGCCGGGTAGCTCTTCGCCGGCGAGGGCGAGGACGTCGCGCCGGAGGAGTCCCCGGTCGAGCTCGCGGAAGACCTGCTTGCGCCCCGGCAGGGTGACCTTGCCCGTCGAGAGCTTCATCGTCGGGCCGCGGGCGTCCTCGACGAGCTTGTAGACCGTCGAGAGCGACGACACGTCGGCGCCGGTGCCGAGGCGGGTGCCGACGCCGAAGCCGTCGATGGGCGCGCCTGCGGCGAGGAGCGCGGCGATGCGCGCCTCGTCGAGGTCGCCCGAGGCGAAGAGCTGGACCGAGCCGCAGCCCGCCTCGTCGAGGATGCGCCGCACCGCGGGCGCCAGGACTGCGAGATCGCCGCTGTCGAGACGCACGGCGCGAACGCGGATCCCCTCGCCCTGGAGCTCGCGTGCGACGCGGGCGGCGCGCCGTGCGCCCTCGAGGGTGTCCCAAGTGTCGATGAGGAGCACGCTCGTGTCGCCGAAGAGGCGCGCGAAGCTGCGAAACGCGGCTTCCTCGTCGCCCATCGCCATCACGTAGCTGTGCGCCATGGTGCCGGAGAGCGGGATGCCCCAGCGCGCCCCCGCCTCGACGGTGGCGGTGGCGGCCGCGCCGCCGACGAAGGCGGCCCGCGCGGCGAGCAGGGCGGCGTCCGGGCCGTGGTCGCGACGGGCCGAGAAGTCGACGAACGAGCGCCCATCGCAGGCGATGGCGACGCGCGCCGCCTTGGAGGCGACGAGGGTGGGGAAGGTGAGCGCGTTGAGGAGGAAGGTCTCGACGAGCTGCGCCTCGACGATGGGCGCGCGCACCACGAGGAGCGGCTCGCCGGCGAAGGCGACGCGGCCCTCGGGTATGGCCCACACGGTGCCGGTGAAGCGAAGGGTGGCGAGCCGGGTGAGGAACGCCTCGTCGAAGAGCTCGACGGTGCGCAGGTAGGCGAGGTCGGCATCGTCGAAGCGCAGGGTCTCGAGGTATTCGAGAGCGCCGTCGAGGCCGCAGGCGACGAGGAAGTTGCGCTCCGGGGGAAGCGAGCGCACGAAAAGCTCGAACGTCGCCTCTTCGTTCCTCCCGGCGGCGTGGTAGGCCGCCGCCATGGTGAGCTCGTAGAGGTCGGTGAGGAGCGCCTGGCTCACCGTGCGCTCACTCGACGGTGGCGCCGGCGCGCTCGAGCTCGGCGAGCGCCCGCTCGCCGTCCCCGGGCGCGAGGTCGACAGGGCGCACGCCGTCGCGCAGCACGGTGGTGTCGAAGCCGAGCGCGCGGGCATCGAGCGCGGTGGCGCGCACGCAGTAGTCGGTGGCGAGCCCGAGCACGACCACGCGCTCGATGCCATGCTCGCGGAGCAGCCGCTCGAGCCGCGACCCCGAAGGCACGGCACCCGGCGCGCTCGCTTCGAACGCCGTGTAGCCGTCCTCGTCGCCGGTGCCCGTCTTCACCACCTTGCGAAGCGTTTCGCCCGCGACGTCGAGATCGGGATGCAGCTCGGCGCCCCAGGTGTCGCGGACACAGTGCACCGGCCACGTCCCACCGTCCTTCGCAAAGTGGGGCGTCGTCGGCGGGTGCCAGTCCTGCGTGTAGACGACGAGAGCGCCAGCCTCCCGCGCCCGCGCGATCTCGTCGTTGGCGATCGGAATCACCCGCTCACCCTCGCGCACGTAGAGCGCGCCCTTGGGATCGGCGAAGTCGTTCTGTACGTCGACGACGATCAGCGCCGTGTGCGGGTCGTAGCGAGGCATCGGCCGACATTATTCACTGTGCTCCGAAGGATTGCGCGCGTGGTAGGACGTTGCGACGGCTCGCGTCGATGCTCGGAGGCACGGGAATCTGCAGGGACTGCCCGGATTCCGGAGCGGTACGCGGCGGTTGTGGTACGGCTCGATGGGGCCAGTGGGGGGTTCGCCGCGGCCCCAGTGCGCGCGCCCTGACCCACTAGGCCGCCGTCGAGGTCCGCGCCGGGTGCCGGCGAACAGCTCGCGCAGACGCGAGCTGGCCTGAGGCCCCCGGGCGTGGACCCGAAGTACGCAGGGTGAGCATCAGCGGCCGCCCTATCAGGGGCCTCAGGCAAGCGCCGGCACGTTCACCGTCGCGGACCTCGCCGTCGGCCAAGTGGGTCCCCAGGGCGTGCTCAGGGGCCGCCGCGAACCCCCCACCGGCCCCAGTCGCCTGATGGAACGCCGCGCGGAGGTCAGAGCCGACGGGAGTTGCTCTCGCTCCATACGTGCGAAGGGGCAAAGCGCTCGAGGTCGGGCTTCTCTGGAAACGTCCCCCACATCCATCGCACCGTCCGCGGCGATCCGCTCCGAGATCCGAAGCGGCTGTTCGATCAGGCTCGTCTTGGCCGGTTGAGGAGTTCGCCGCGGCCCCTGAGCACGGCCTGGGGCCCCTACTTGCTCGGCGACGAGGTCCGTGGCGGTGAACGCGCCGGCGCTTGCCTGAGGGCCCTGATAGGGCGGCCGCTGATACTCACCCCGCGTACTTCGGGTCCACGCCCGGGGCCCTCAGGCCGGCTCGAAGAGCCGTTCGCCGGCGCCCGACGCGGACCTCGTCGCCGAGCTAGTAGGGTCAGGCCGCGCGCACTGGGGCCGCGGCGAACTCCTCAACCGGCCTCTGCGAGCCGTACCACTCGGCGTGCGTGTTCGCTCTGCTCCCGGTCTTCGTCCGGTCGCGCTACCGGCAGCGAATCGGCTTCGTTTTCCCCGCCAGCAAGTCCGGCGACCCCACGGCGCGCACGGTGATCTTGTGGTTCTTGCCGTCGCGCAGGTTGGTGGGGATGGGCCAGCGGTAGCCGTGGCGGTTGTCGCCGCGGTTGAGGTCGGGGCGGAGCTCCGCGGCGGGGATGGTGTCGCGCAGGATGCCGTCGACGAGCACCTCGACGCTGATCGGTGTGTTGGGGAACATCGGGTCCCAGGCCCAGCCGCGGACCTCGGTGCAGCTCGCGCTCTCCTGCTTGCCCTGGAAGGCGCAGGCGTTGGCGGCGCCGCCGAAGGTCGGCGGGAGGACGGCGTTGTCCTCGGCCCAGTAGTAGAGGTACCAGCGGCCGAGCTGGACGTCGGTGAGCTCCTGGTAGGTCGTGCCGTCCGAGATCTGGCCGACGACGACCATGGGCTCGACGATGGTGCGCGACTTGTCCTTGAGGAATGCGGCGTCGCGAACGTAGTAGGTCCAGGGCGCGCCGCCGGAATGCGCCGGAGCCGGCCAGACGCGGCCGTTGGGCGCCCAGTGAAGGCCGACGTCCGCCGGTCCGCCGGTCGACTCCCACTCGGCGACGGCGGCGGATCCTTCGACGAGGAGCAGCATGCGGCCGTCCTCTGTGCGCGCGATGTCCGAGATGAAGAAAGGCGCCTTGGTGAAGCCCTCGAACTGGATGCAGCCGTCGTGGGCGTTGTTGTTCAGCGACATGTCGGCTCCGACCTTGTGCCTCACGTAGCCAGACGGGCACGCGGGGAAGTTGCCGTCGGAGTGGTAGACGTAGAGGTCGCCGTTCGGGTGCATGGTGAGCACGGGGTCGAAGCCGCTGCCGCGGCCCGGGCAGCTCCCGGTGGCGCGGCAGGCGGGGTCGATCGGCTTGATCCAGGCGTTCGTCACCTGGGACGGCACGGCGCGCGTCGTCAGGTCGGCGAGGTCGAGCCGGGCCACGCGGTCGACGTCCGGGCGGTGGAAGGGGAGGAAGGTCGTGGTGAAGGCGACCCGCCACTTGCCGTTGTACCAGAGCGCCGAGGGGAAGCCGATCTCCGCTTCCTTGCGGCTCGGCGCCCGCGAGAAGTCGTTGGTGGCCCAGATGGGGTTGAAGCGCGGCGAGGCGGCGCGGCCGGCGGCGGGGTAGTTGAGCGAGAAGATCCCCTCCCAGTGCCGGGTGCCGAGGCAGCAGCGTCCGGAGCCGACGAGCAGGGTCACGTCGCCGTTGTCGAGGCGGATCGGTTCGGGGCCTTGCACGTAGTTGAGGTTGTCGACGGTGTATTTGGGCGGCACGCACTTCGGCCGCGTCGTGATGAAGCCACTCGTCCCAGCGAACGTCGCCGCCTCGAAGTAGGCGACGACTTCGACGCCGAGGCCAACCGAGCCGCCGGCGCCACCGAAGGTCGCCTGCGCTCCAAGCTGGGGAGCGAGTCCCGCTGCGAGCCGCAAGAGGACGGTCGTTCGAGCCTCGGCGCCGGGCGCCGCGCTGAGCACTGCGCCTGCGGCGTCGTTGCGACCGGCCGGCTGGAGGACGATCACGGCCGGTGCCGTGGCGCCCACCGCGCGCACCTCGACCTCCACGGCGCTCGCCCATGTCGGCACGGAGCAGGCGGCGGCGTCGAGCGCGAGCACGCGCGTTTCGCCGGCGCGCAGGGGCTCGTCGAGGCGTGGGTCCGCGACCGGGCAGCGGGGGACCGCGACCCGCTCGTCGGCCACGATGCGGGCGGCGAGCGCAGGGAGCGGGAGCGCTGCCGCGAGCAGCGCCAGGGCAGCGGCCAAGGCGGATGACCTGGGCATGATGCCTCCATTGTAGACAGGGCATATACGAGCGTCGTGCGGCCGCCGTTCGAAACTTCGGCTCGAACGGTGGCATGGAACGCCCGGGCGCGCGTGGAGAACTGGCGTCGTTGCCATACGATGCGGCGCTCTGAGCGACGCGCCCCTCCTCGCCACCCTCGTCACGCGCCAGCTGCTGGTGGTCACCGGCAAGGGTGGCGTGGGCAAGACCACGGTGGCGGTGGCGCTCGGCCGGGCCCTCGCCGACGCGGGCCGCCGGACGCTGGTGCTCGAGGTCGACCCCCGCGAGAACGCGCACCGCATGCTCGGCGTGCCGCCTTCCGGCGGCGAGGTGGCCATCGTGCGGCCGCGTCTCTTCCTGCAGAACCTCCGCCCGCGCGCGGTGCTCGATCAGCTCGTGCGCGAGCAGGTACGCATCGGGCCGGTCGTTCGACGCATCCTTGACAGCGAGATCTACCGCCACTTCGCCGAGGGTGCGCCCGGCTTCAAGGAGCTGGCGATCCTCGGCCACGCGCTGCGCCTGCTGCGCGGCCTCGAGCGCGTCCGGCCGCGTGCCGGTCGCGGAGGCCGGGGCGCGCAGCAATCTCCGGACGTCGACGTCGTGGTGCTCGACGCGCCGGCGACCGGTCACGGGCTGTCGCTGCTGCTGGCGCCGCGCCTCACGGCAGAGACGGTGGGGAAGGGCCCCATCGGATCGATGGCCACCGAGCTGGTGGCGCTCGTCGACGACCCTCTGCGTACGGGCGTGGTCATCGCGGCGGCGGCGGAGGAGATGCCGATGCAGGAGGCGATCGAGTCGCTCGAGCGCCTCCGCAGCGAGCTCGGTCGCCCGCCCGACGCCGTCGTCGTCAATGGGCTCTACCCTGCGTTCCCGTCGGCGGACCCGGCGCCCGACGCGGCCGGCCGCCTCTGGCGCGATCGCAGGGCGGTCAACGATCGCGAGCTCGCGCGTCTCGCGGCCGCGTGGCAGGGGCCGCGGCCCGAGCTGCCACTGCTCGCGCTCGAGAGCGGGCCAGGCCTCGTGGCCGAGCTGGCGTCGCGGCTCGCCGACAGCGCGGGAGGCGCGCCGTGACCGAGCCCGCGGAGGCGTCGTGATCGAACGCGCCGGAGACGCGGTGATCGATCTAGCCGAGCGCCAGCCCCCGCTCATCGTGGTCGTCGGCGCCGGCGGCGTCGGCAAGACCACGCTTGCGGCGGCGATGGGCGTGCAGTCGGCGGCGGCGGGTGTCGACACGCTGGTGATGACCTTCGACCCGTCGCTGCGGCTCAAGGACGCCCTCGGCGTCGACGAGAGCGCGCGCGACGCGGAGGTGCGGGTGCCGGGGGCCACTGGCGCCGGGCTCTGGGCCGGGCTGCTCGACGCGCGACGCACCTTCGATCGCCTCGTCGAGCGCCACGCTCCCGACGGCGAGGCGCGCGCGCGCATCCTGGGCAACCGCTTCTACCGGAACCTCGCCGGCAGCCTCGCGGGAATCCTCGAGTACATGGCCGTCGAGCGCCTCTGGGAGGCGTGGGAGTCGCGACGCTGGCAGCGCATCATCCTCGACACGCCGCCGACGCGACAGGCGCTCGACTTCCTGGAGGCCCCGGAGCGCATCGTCAACTTCCTCGACAGCGGCGCGCTGCGTGTCGCGCTCAAGCCATGGTTCGACGAAGGGGGCCGGCTGCGCGCGGCGTCGCGGTGGGGCGCGATGGGTCGCTCGTTCGAGGCGTGGCTCGACCAGGTGGTGGGTCTCGACCTGCTGCGCGACATGGCGGAGTTCTTCGCCGCCTTCGCGCCGCTCTTCGCCGGCTTCCGCAGCCGCGCGCTCGAAGTGCAGGCGCTGTTGCGGGGGCCCGAGACCCTCTTCGTGCTGGTGGCCGGGCCGGGGGAAGAGCGCAACGCGGACACGCTCTTCTTCGCCCGCCGCCTCCGCGAGGCGGGCTACCGGCTTGGTCCGATCGTCGTGAATCGCATCCATCCGCCGGGCGATCCGGAGGCGCCCGTCGAAGGCGAGGGGCGCCGGCTCCTCGCCTGGCTCGCCGAGCGCGACGCTCGCGGCGTCGCCGCCCTCAGCGGGCTGCTGCCCGTGGGCCAGCCCTTGCTCTCGTTGCCGCTGCGCGCCGCCGAGCCCGTGGATCTGGCGTCGCTGGCCGCGCTGGGCGAGGCGTTCCGGCACCGCACCTGAGGCCCAGGGAAGGCGCGCCCGCGCCGCCTTGCCGCGGTGCGGCATTACGCGGTATAGTGACGTTCGGGTCAGAGCCAGGACGCGCCGCGCGGGCGCGCTTCCGACGAGCTGGCCAACCCCCACGAGAAGATCACGACGCGACCCAGAGCGACCCGCGAGGAGAACCGATGATTCGCCTGATCAAGCGCTACGAGAGCCGCAAGCTCTACGACACCGAAGAGAGCCGCTACGTGTCCCTGGAAGACATCGCGGCCTGGGTGCGGGGCGGCCAGGACGTGCGGGTCGTCGACAACGGCACCTCGGAGGACGTCACCGCGCAGACCCTCACCCAGGTCATCCTCGACGAGGGGAAGAAGGGGACGTCGCTCCTGCCGAGCGAGCTGCTGCACGAGCTGGTGCGTGTCGGCGAGCGCGCCGTGACGACCGGCGTCGAACAGCTCCAGCATGGCGTCGACCGCGTGTTGAAGGCCTCGATGGACCGGCTCGGCCCGGTGCGCCGCGCGCGCGAGGAGATGTCGCAGCTCCGCGAGCGGCTCGAGGAGCTCGAGTCGTCGCTCGAGGCGCTCGAGCAGGATCGCGGGCCGGCGTCCGCCGGCACCGCGCGCGCCAGGACACCGCGGCCCGCCGCCCGCGCGGCGACCCGTTCGGCGGCCGCTCGCCCGGCGCGCCCGGCGGCGGACAAGGGCGGCTCGGCGGGCACCGCCCGCAAGCTTCCCAAGTAGCCTTCGTCGCAGACCGGCTCGGAACGGTCCTACACGCAAACCAATCGCGACCTGGGAGGTCGAAGATGGCGAAGAAGAAGATCCAGGGGGACGTGCGTGAGTCCGCTCACAAGATCTGGCTCGCGGGTCTGGGCGCACTGGCGGTGGCCGAGGAAGAAGGCTCGAAGCTCTTCAAGAGCCTCGTCGAGCAGGGCGAGCGCTTCGAGGCCGAGGGCAAGCAGAAGCTCAAGGAGGCGAAGAAGAACGCCGACCAGGCGAGCGACCGCGCCCGCAAGGTGGCGGAGGAGACCGCCGAGCGTGCCCGCCGCGCAGCCGAGGGCGCCTGGGAGCAGCTCGGCGGCGCATTCGACGACAAGCTGGCGAAGGCGCTGCACCGGATCGGCGTTCCCTCGCGCGACGAGATCGCGGCGCTCTCGCGTCGCATCGAGGAGCTGACGCGCGCCGTGGACCGCGTGCGCACGCCGGCCGGCCCCTCGAAGCCCGGCGCCGCCAAGCCCCCGACCAAGCCCGCTGCCAAGGCAGCTGCCAGGCCCGCCGCCAAGGCGGCGAGCAAGCCAGCGCCGCCGAAGGTCGCGGTCGCGCCGGCCAAGATCACGACGACGACGGACGTTACGACCACCGACGACGTCGTCGCCAAGCCCTGAGGGTCGCGCTCGACGCCGCTGCGATGAGCCGCGCCGCGAACGCTCGCGTCGGTCTCGCCCTCGCCGGCGGTGGGCCCGAGGGGGCGATCTACGAGATCGGCGCCCTGCGCGCCCTCGAGGAGGCGATCGAGGGGCTCGACCTCAACGCCGTCGACGTCTACGTCGGCGTGAGCGCGGGCGCCTGCATCGCCGCCAACCTCGCCAACGCGATCCCCATCGCCGACATGTGCGAGGCCCTGGCGCGTGACAGCGGGCGCGACGAGGGCGATCACCCGTTCCTCCCCGAGACCTTCCTGCAGCCGGCGATCGGCGAGTTCTTCCGCCGCGGCACGCGCGTACCGCGGCTGCTGGTCGAGGCGCTGCGCGAGTGGGCCCGTCACCCGGACCTGTCCCTCTCGGAGTCCCTGGTGCGCCTCACCCGCGCCTTGCCGGTGGCGGTCCTCGACGGCGCGCCGATACGGAAGTACCTCCGGCGGCTCTACGCCCACCCCGGGCGCAGCGACGACTTCCGCGAGCTGCGCCGCCGCCTGGTGGTGGTGGCGGCCGAGCTCGAGAGCGGTGCCGCCGTCTGCTTCGGCAACCCCGGCCACGACCACGTGCCGATCTCGGCGGCGGTGCAGGCGAGCATGGCGTTGCCCGGCCTCTATCCGCCGGTGGAGATCGAAGGCCGCCACTACGTGGACGGCGTGCTGCTCAAGACGCTCCACGCTTCGGTGGCGCTCGACGCCGGGGCGCGCCTCGTGCTCTGCGTGAATCCGATCGTGCCCGTGGACCTCCAGCAGGACGGCAACGGTGATGGCCATCAGCATCCTGAAGGGCAGCTCGTGGACCGCGGGCTCGGCGCCGTGCTGTCGCAGACCTTCCGCACGCTGATCCACTCGCGCCTGCAGGTGGGGCTCGCCGCCTACCGCGAGCGCTACCCCGGCGCCGACGTCTTGCTCTTCGAGCCGCGGCGCGACGACTACCGGATGTTCTTCACCAACATCTTCACCTTCTCGTCGCGCAAGGCGGTCTGCGAGCACGCCTACCTCGCGACGCGGCGCGACCTTCGCGACCGCGCGGCCGAGCTGGCGCCGGTGCTCGCGCGCCACGGCATGCGGCTGCGCTCGGAAGTGCTGGAGGACGGCGAGCGCTCGGTGTGGGAGAGCCTCGAGGAGCCGCACCGGCGTGCAACGTCGCGCAACGGGCGTCGCGAGGAGCGCAAAGGGTACGGCCGGTCGGGTGACGACACCCTCGATCGGCTGGCCGGCACCCTCGATCGGCTCGAGGGCGTCCTCGACACGGTCGTTGCGGGCGATCGCGAGAGCGACGGCACGGGCGGATAGCCCAGGCGCGGCGACGCACGTCGCTGCGGAGCGAGCTCGTCACGAACGGCGCGCCCGGTGCGCCGTGCCGCGGCGGTGCGTCGTACACCGTGACGCTATGATCCCGACGGTGACCCCGCCGCAGCCAGCTCCGCGCGCCGGCGCCCCGCGCGTCGAGCCCATGGCCGCCATCGACCGCGCCTGGCTGCGCATGGACGAGCCGGCCAACTTGATGGTCATCAACGGCGTGATGTTCTTCGACGAGCCGATCGAGCGCGATCGCCTGCAGGCGATGCTTGCATCGCGGCTCGGCCAGGTGCACCGCTTCCGGCAGTGCGCGGTGCGGCGCTCGGCGACGCGGTGGGACTGGGAGGAGTCACCCGGCTTCGACGTCGCTGACCACATCGTCGAACAGACGCTTCCTCCTGGCGACACCGACGCCGCCCTGCGCACGCTCGCCGCCGCCGAGATGGGGCGGCCGCTGCCGGCCGACCGCCCGCTCTGGCGGATCCACCTCGTGCACACCAACGACGGCGGCTCGGCGCTGCTCTGGCGCCTTCACCACTGCCTCGGCGACGGCATCGCGCTGATGGTGCTGACGCTCGCCATCACCGACCTCGACGCAGACGCCGACCTCCGGCGGGGGAGCGGCGCGTGGGGGAGCGAGAACCCGCTCGCCGACCTCTTCGGCGAGACGCGGCTCTCGCCTGCCGACGCCTTTGGCCACCTCGAGCAACTCCTCCCCGAAGGCGCGCGGCTGCTCGCGCGCCCCGCCGAGGTGCTGGCCGCCTCGAACCGCTGGCTGCGCCGTGCCGCGACCGTGCCCGCCTTCGCGCGGCTCGCCGGGCGCCTGCCGGACCCGCAGACGCTCAAGGGGACTCTCGGCGGGGAGAAGCGCGTCGCGTGGAGCCGCGCGGTGCCGCTCGAGGAGGTGCGCCTCGCCAAGGCCGCGGTGGGCGGCACGGTGAGCGACGTGCTCCTCGCCACGATCGCGGGGGGCCTCCGGCGCTACCTCTTGAGCAAGGGGAAGAATGTCGACGGGCGCTCGTTCCGCGCCGTGGTGCCCGTGTCGCTGCGCCCGCTGTCGCAGATGAGCGACCTCGGCAACTGCTTCGGGCTCGTCTTCCTGCCGCTGCCGGTGGGGATCGGCGACCCGCGGGAGCGGCTCCACGAGCTGCAGCGCCGCATGCGGTCGCTCAAGAGCTCGGTCGAGCCCGTGGTCGTGATGGCGGTGCTCGGCCTGCTCGGCCGCGTGCCGAAGCCGATCCAGGACCTCGTGATCCGCATCTTTGGCACCAAGGGCACCGCCGTCCTCAGCAGCGTGCCCGGCCCGTCGCGCGAGCTCTTCGTCGCCGGCCGTCCGATCAAGAGCATCGTCTTCTGGGTGCCGCAGAGCGGCCGTCTGGGGCTCGGCATCAGCATCATGACCTACGCCGGCCAGGTGCGCCTCGGCGTCGCCAGCGACTCCAACGTCATCGCCGACCCCGAGGGAATCGTCGCCGGCTTCGAGGAAGAGCTGCACTTCCTCGAGGAGCTACGCGCCGGCGCGCCGCAAACGCCAAGCAACGGGCCCCTCTGAGCCCCTCTCTCCCCGGCGAGGGGAGAGAGGGGTTGGGGAGAGCGGGGTGGCAGACCAACCCAGGGGCGGGGGTCGGGTGGGTGGCGGCAGCGCGCTCTGCGCGGGGGGGGAATCAGGCCGGCAGCCAGACGCGGAAGGTCGAGCCGACGCCCGGCTCGCTCTCGACCTCGACGCGGCCGCGGTGCAGCTGCGCCACGTGCTTGACGATGGCGAGGCCGAGGCCGGTACCGCCCTCTCCGCGCGAGCGGGCGCGGTCGACGCGATAGAAGCGCTCGAAGATGCGTGGCAGGTGCTCCGGCGGGATGCCGATGCCGCTGTCGCGCACCTCGATCATCACCTGCCCGTCGAGGCGCTCGACGAGGAGCCGCACCGTGCCGCCCGGGCGGTTGTACTTGACTGCGTTGTCGAGCAGGTTGAGGAGCAGGCGCTCGAGAGCGTCCTGGTCGCCGGCCACCGTCGCCTCGCCGGCCGTGCCCTCGATGGCGACCT